>JAEEGL011999139.1_pt1 | contig 41787 bp, 38 predicted proteins | sample 9134231 | NCBI WGS metagenome assembly JAEEGL01 (sample SAMN16246548, study PRJNA631951) | gut metagenome | biome: gut microbiome; feature: rumen; material: fiber-attached | host: Bos | place: Iran: Karaj | collected 2018-10
AGCGCTGAGCTCGGAGGCCGCCTGTCCGATTTTAGTAGAGTGTTTTCGATATTTGCTGCGCCATCAGCGGTTCGCCAGCCGAGAGTGATAAGCGGGACCTGTGATTGTCCCAGCGTACCTTAATGTAAGAGCGACAGGAGGAGCGGTTAAGCCCCTTGCCAACGATTGGCGAGGGGTTTGGGGAGTGGTTCGAAGCCCCTTCTTAAGGACAAGAAGGGGTTGGGGTTGTTGGTGAACCCGCAGGGTATAACCCTGCACTATGCCGCCACTCTTGGCGCAAGAGAGAATGGCCCTTCTTGGACGAGCCAAGCGAGCAGAGCTCGAGCGCGACAAGCTCAGGGACCGGAGGGGGAGGCGGTGTTGTTTTAATCTGTTGTTTTTACCAGCGAGACGGTACCGAGATCGTACACTCTCCCGTCACCATACGTCACTCTATCAAAGGTGGCAACGTATGTTCCATCGGCTGTTTGCGTGTCGTAGGTAATAGTCAGTTTCCCCCAAGTGGTCGGGTACAAACAGACATAGAACTGGAAGTTAGTGTCGAAGCCAACTGTTTCTCCAGATTCGTTCTCCCTTGTGTCTTTGACGATATAGTTGTGCTCGGAGTTGACGCTGATAGTGATGGTGCCTATCGGCGGCAACGTTATCTCCTCACCAGATGAATTGCAAAGCCTGTATTTAAACTTCAGGAGTGCGTATGAGCGCTGCAGGCCCCACGCCGATTCGTCGAGTAGGAAGGTCTGCAGGAAATCATCATACGAGCCTGTCTGATTATGGTATAAAACGTCAGATCCAACATAATTATCATCTACTAACACGGGGTCTGTTCTTGTTATGTTATACACTTTCGTTCCAAGATCTTTTGTTCCGATAGAGTAAGCGTATCTACGCGCACCATTAAGTATGAAACCAATATAATGGCTGTCGTGCTCGAGATTGATGGCAAACGATACTTGGCCGTCATCGTCGGCAGTGTAATTCGAGGGATACGAGATTTCTTTCCGATCCTTTTTCAGAACAACTTTATAACTATCGCCAGGCATCAGGCCACCGAGCTTACAGTTGAGTATGGCATCAACCGTTTCAAGCGTAAAGCTCTGAGTCCTGGCGTCGAAAGCCCCACTGACGTGAAGTGCTGATTTCATCAGGGTGGCCACATCATCAGCTATGCATTTGCCGTAGGCATGTTCGTATCCGATGTAGCTAATTATATCATATTGATTGTCGGGAGCATCTTTGGGGATGAGGTTAGCCGTACCTCCGCTACACTCGGCCAACGGCTTGGCTGCATTTTGGAATGTCCATGACGATGGTGTCACACTAGAGCTGCAGTCATAGACGGAAAGATCGCCCGTGAACTTAGCACTCTTACCATCGTCACTGATAGTCGATGCATCGATGCTAACCATGCCTGCAAGGACGTAGTTCGTGTTGGCTGCAATTTCTGCATAAATGAAAAGTTTGTCACCCGCCGAGAAATGTAATGTGCGCTGTATCTTGTCTTCTATGACATCTTCGCTTACAGCAACACGAGTTGTGCTTTTGTCACTGTCACTGATTCCTGCCCCCACAGTGACGTGGACGGTCGAGACGGCCTGTGGCGCGGTTGTCGCCGTCGGCACCTCCGTCAAATTGCCGTCATTCGAACACGCGGTCAAACCTATCATCAGAGCTGCGGCCACGACCAGCCAGCCCGCTTTCATTGTCCGTTTCACCATCTAGATGTCCTCCTCTCCATAGGTTACATTCAAATACACGCTGGCCTGTAGCAGCTCCGAATGATGCTGCATCTCGACGACCCTCATCCGTGGCCGCTCGTAGTGCCGTTTCTCTATCGTTGTCATTTTCATATAATAGTTATTTCTGGTTAAAGTATTTCTTGAGATCATAGCGGAGAACGGTATAACATCTGCGGATGATGCGGAAAAACGACTCACCGGGGAAGAGCCGTGAGAACCGCAATAAGCGGAGCAGCGACAAGACCCGCTTCGAGAATACCTTCCCACTCCTCTTATACTCCCGACGGACGCTGTAATGGCCGAAGTTACCCCCCTCCAGGATGTCCGTCAAGAGCGTCTTACCACGCGACTCATGCGGGAAGGCCAACAGCGCATCCTCTGGAAGACCGAGGATCGCATATTCGACCCACATCACCGCCGTAGCCAGTCGGTACATGCCCAGGCGCTTCCAGGTGTCAACGATCTCCTGGCGCTCCTCTGCCGAGAGCTCCTGCGCCTTCTTCAGCACATAATAGTAATCGATCAGTTGCCGGAAGCCGACGCCCTCGTCAAACAGATGAATCATGATATGTCCCAACTGATAGACCGCATTGAACTTCACCGTTGGCACATGGATGGGAACGTCCGTGCCCGACAGCATAACCTCGTGAGTGAATTGCTCTTCCTTATTCTCACTAATCCATCTCTGGAGCCTTTTCTGGGACCAAGGATGACAGAGTTTCAGCGGTGTCGCATGCACGTCCACCGGCACATCCTTGAATATCGGGAACTTGATATGCTTAAAACACGCCTTCGCATCCGGGAAGCGACGTCTCACATATTGCTGGATCGACTCCTCGTCGGCATCTATCCACACATCGATATCCCCCGGCATCCTTGACGACGGCTCAGGGTACATCTCCGCGTTCCCCTGCCCTTTCAGAATACAGCACCGGAATCCGTCGCCCTCTAAGACACGGCACAGCTCGACAGCCCTTTGGTTCAGCAGCGCATTATAGCCTTTAGTCTGCTGAACATCCGCAATCCATTTAAAGAGCAGTTGCTGCCCGATCTTCGCCTGATACTGGAAAGGGGCACATACCCCGAGAATCCGCTGTTTCTTTGCAAACTGATAGAGCGCCTCCCAGTCGGTCACCACAGGCTGTTTCGCCTGCTGCGACAAGGAGAACCGGAGCCACGCCAGTCCCTCATTCACATCCTCAGGAAATTCTTTTGCCATGATGTTTGAAACATATGAAGTGTTTATACATAAAACGACCGAGTCCCATTTGATCCCGGACAGAATATTGCTGCAAATTTAAGCAAAAGATTTGAAAACACCATCATAATACCGATATTTTCTTTCCCCAAGCCCAGAGTCTGCGGCCCCTGAAAATGCGATTTTTAGCAGTTTTAATCCTCTGCGGCTATTGAAATTTGCAAAAATCGCAGTAAACTGCGATTTTCCATTGCCTCCCTTTGCATCTATAGCCACTTAAAAGATGACATATCAAAAATCCCCAGCCTTATTGTAGGCTGGGGATGCGTTTATACTAATCTTTTTGCGGGGTAATTAATTCTTCCCATTGAACGGCTCCATGGTGGCCTGGCCCTCTTCTGATATACCATCACGCTTCACCACCTTCTTCAGTGTGATCCATATCACCTTCAGATCTGTCAGGAGTGTACAGTGATCCACGTACCACACATCCAGTTTGAAACGCTCCGTAAACGAGATGGCGTTACGTCCGTGACACTGCGCCCAACCACTGATGCCCGGCCTTACCTCATGACGGCGCATCTGCTCTGGTGAATAGAGCGACAGGTATTGCGGCAGCAACGGCCGCGGTCCTATCAGAGCCATATCCCCCTTCAAAACATTAATCAGCTGTGGCAGTTCATCGAGGGATGTCGAGCGCACGAACCGCCCCACTTTCGTCAGTCGTTCCTCATCAGGTAGCAGATTCCCATCTGCATCCCGCTCATCCGTCATCGTCTTGAACTTGATGACTTTGAAAATCTTGGCATCCTTTCCCGGACGCTCCTGCAGGAAGAAGGCCCCTGCGCCCTTATTGGCAAAGTGTAACCATATCGTCACCACCAGTAAAACTGGTGAACTCACTATAATAAAGAAAAGCGATATCCAGAAATCGAAGAAACGCTTAAAAAAGTGCTTATACATTTTTCAGAACCATTTTGTCGGAAAAACTCCGGCTTCAGTTATTATGCTGCAAAAATACGATTTATTTCCTGATTGACCAAAATAATCACTTTTTTTATAGAAAATATGGGCCCTTTGACAGGGATTTGGAAGATGAATTGTTAAACTATGCTAACGGAAAGTAATGTTTTCGGGATTTCATACAAATTCCGTGACAACAGTTGTCACGATGAGTATTTTCTTTTTTTATATCTTTGCACCGTGATCAGAATGTGTCTGACACATAACATAAATTATAATCCTTAACCAAACCCTAAAGCTAGTTCTATGACAACAGATCAGATAACTAGTCATGTTGTAGGAATCATCCTTCGACATGTGAGAGATAAGAGAGGTCGACTGACCCTGGTCAGCGACATGTGCAGAATCAACCGTCGTGAGTTCAGTCAGCAGGGAATCGCGAAGATGCGCCTCTACCGACTGGTGCTCGTCATCGCAGCGCTGTTCATCGTACAGCATTCCTTCGAGACGAAAAAGATGGTGGACGAGATCATGAACGACTTCTTGGCGTTTGTCAACGACTATGAGAACGGTAACATAGACAGTTGACCATGAGCGATCCGACCCCTTTCACAAGGGAGCCTTCTCCGTCGGAGACGACTTCCTTAGCACCCCCCGTGCGCCCCAACCCGCATGCAGCTACCCTGTTCCAGCAGGAGATGAGCCGCACGGCGATGACCATGGCCGACCAGAAGAAAGCCCAGGCGGAGCAGCAGCAGGCCCTCGAGGCCGAACAGATGATCAACCGGCTGGAGGGGCGCCGCATCACACCCACCCGTGAGCTCCCAAAGATGACGTTCCTCTTCCGGCTGTTCCACAAGCCCTGCTTCCCCCGTGGCGAGCTGGTGGCACTGAGTGGAAAAGCCAAGAGCGGCAAGACGTTTGTCAGCTCCATCATGATGGCCCTCAGCTACCGCAGTCCGGTGCTCTCCCTCGAGCGGATCGAGCCCAAACGACTGCACGTCCTCTGGTATGACACCGAACAGAGTGAGGAGTCGACGCAAGACATCCTCCGCTCTCGTATCATTCCAATGACAGGTAGAAAGGAGAGTCAGTTCGAGATGGACGGCTTCGACATTTTCAATGTGCGCGCAGAAGATGTCGACCAGCGTCTGCCGATGCTCGAGGTGGCCGTGCGCCAATACCATCCCGATCTCGTGATCGTCGACGGCATCCGAGATCTGGTGGCCGACATCAACGACGGTGTGGTGGCCCAGAACTGTATCGAGCGACTCATGCGCCTCGCCTCGGGTGAGCGCTGCTGTATCGTGTGTATCCTCCATCAGAACAAGTCGACGGAAGACCGCAATCTCCGTGGCTGGATCGGTACCGAACTGAAGAACAAGGCCTTCGAGGTGTACGAGTGCTCCAAATCGTCGGAGCGCATCTTCACGTGGCAGCAGACCGACACGCGTAAGTACGACATCACCGACAGTCTGAAGTTCGCCGTCGATGACAAGGGCATCCCCTATCTGTGTACCGAGGAGCAGCTCAAGGAGGCTATCTTCGATGCCAGTCGCAAGAACGCCGAGAGTCACTCGCGGCGAGGGGAGCACTCGTCCCTGCCCCCGTTCGTCCAGAAGTACGTGCTCCGTAAGGAGAGCCGAAAGACCTTCTTCAAGGTGCGTGAGATCTTCACCGCCTGTATGGAGCCCGGCCGAGAGTACGACGGACCGGCCCTGCAGCGCCAGGTGGGCATCCTCACGAACATCGCCACCGACGCCCTGTTCAATGAACAGCTGGAGACCGCCCTCAAGGAAGGGGTGCTCCTGCAGTCGGTCAGCGCCCTCAACGGCAAGAAGATCTACATGCTCCGACAGAGCCAGACAGGAGCGCCGGCCGGGTGAAGGCTTCAAGCCCCCATACGTACTTCTCTCTTCGAGAGAGAAGGTAGTATGAGGGGCCGGTTGAAGCGGCCTTCACCGAGGCCGCGACCGACGAGAACAACGACAATGAGACACGACGACCTATGACGATTGATGACTGCTTTCCCTATACCTTCAAGACCCTGTGCCGGAAGTATGGGCTCCAGCTGCCGGTAAGCCTCGGCGGTACACCGAAGGACGACCGGAGCTGGATCGACGAGACACGCTCCGACGACAACGACCTCTGTCAGGAGATGAGCGCCGTCTATGGCTTCAGTCAGGCACAGGTACACCAGAGTGCCGAGTGCTACCGGCTGGGCAGGAGCCGCAGTGGCAAGACCATCTACTGGTTGATCGACGAGGGCGGCCGGAGCTCCGACGGTCTGGTAGGCAGCGTCGCCACCAGGGAGCAGTGGGTCAGCACGATGCTCAGGCACCGCTATCCCGAGGTGGCCGGCTATCTCCGGCCCGAGCACTGCCTCTTCGGTCAGCATCTCCTCGGCAGGAGCGAGGGGGCACAGGCCGTCGGTCTCGTGGAGTCCGTCCGCAGTGCCGTCATCCTCTCCGTCCTCCGCCCTGAGATCCTGTGGCTGGCGTATGTCTATCCCTGTAACCTCACGGTCGGCCGGCTCGCCCCGCTCCGGGGCCGTACGGTCACCCTGTTCCCCCGTACCGATCCCAGTCTCGACACGTACCTCGGGGCGCTGGAACTCGCCGATCAGGCGAGGCGCTGCTACCCCATCGACCTCCGAGTCTCCGACTTCCTCGAAGACCATGCCTCTGACGAGCAGAAAGCCCGTCATATCGATATCCTCGATTATCTCTATGACTCATGAACCGTAACCCTATGACTTAGCACGCCTAACCCTATGAGTTGGCACCTGTAACCCTATGAACAAGATACGATCTTACCGTAAGTCGGAGCTCGCGATGCTCTACTTCCCCGACACCGAGACGAAGAGCGGGGCCCTGAACAATCTGAACTTCTGGATCCGTCGTAACCAGCAGCTCCACAAGGCCCTGCAGGCCTGTGGCATGTCGCCGTGGGCGAAGTCGTTTTCCCCCAAGGAAGTGGCGCTTATCTTCCACTTCCTTGGAGAACCCTGATACTCTCTTGCAAGGTTTCTCTTCATTTTCTTTCTGTCACCAGAAAGAAAACCGAAGCAAAAGAAAGAGTGCGAAAACGTCCTGAGCTCGGAGGCCGCCTGTCCGATTTTAGTAGCCACTCAATGGGCTCGCTTCGCTCAGACAGCATTTCGTATTTCGTTGCTTGTCTTGCACTGCAAGCCAAGACTCAATATGGCTCCGAAAATAGTACAACCTCTAAAGACCTCCTCGTGCGGAGTGTTTTCGAAGAAGCTGCGCAGTCCCTGAGCCCCTCTGCGGTCCCTGAGCCTGTCGTAATCGACCTCTGGTCGCTTGGCTCGTCCAAGAAGGGAAAACCGCAGAGTGTTCTCGAAGAAGCTGTGCGCCAGTCGAGAGTGACAAGCGGGACCTGTGATGGTCCCAGCTTACCTTAATGTAAGAGCGACAGGAGGAGCGGTTAAGCCCCTTGCCAACGATTGGCGAGGGGTTTGGGGAGTGGTTCGAAGCCCCTTCTTAAGGACAAGAAGGGGTTGGGGTTGTTGGTGAACCCACAGGGTAAACCCTGCAAACCCTTTTGGTTCTTTTCGAAAAGAACACCCTCCGGTAAGGAGGGATGCACCCCTGCAAAAAGGAGATTTTTAAGGGGAAACCCCTTAAACCCCACAAGAAAGGATAAAACCCCACAACCGGGGTTTCCAATGTTCGTACCTTTGCACTATCAGAGAAACCCTCTGTGATGACCGTGCACCTCATCCATCTATTCACCAAACAGAAAAGAAATGGTCCTTTACCTGTTAAAGCAAAACAAAAACACTGAATCCCCGATCTTCGGCAAGTGGTTCGCCTACCCCGTGATCGAGGAGACCCTGAACCTTGACGCCCTTTCCGAACACATGTCCAATCACAACAGTCCCTACTCGAAGGGTGTGATCAAAGGACTCCTCACCGACATGGTCGGCTGTATCAAGGAGCTCTTGCTCGAGGGCAAGAACGTGAAGATCGACGACCTCGCCATCTTCTCCCTGGGCATCAAGAACAAGAAGGGCGGCGCCCTGAACGAAGACGAGTTCAACATCTCGAAGAACATCGAGGGCGTGAAGCTCCGTGCCCGTGCCACCGGCATCCTCGTGGCCAAGGCGCTGAACCTCGATGCCACCCTGAAGAAGGCCACGGCCGTCACCAAGCCTGCCGGTGCGACCGGTGGTGCTTCAGGCGGTGGTGGCGCCCCGTCGCCCGGTCCTAATGGCGATTAACCTTAGATCATGAGTGAGTGAGGGAAGGTGTCAGGGAGGGTACCATAGCTACCCAGGTGATCGTCGCATCACAACAATGTCCATCATACAGCTATGAGGTCCCTCCGCTCCCCCCTCCCACTCTTTTAATCTGTTCTTTATATAAAGAACAAACAGTATTAAATTTTAAAACAATTAAATGATGAAAGAATTAAATTGGAGTAAAATTGCAAAAGTGTTGAAATTCATTGCAACCGTTATTACGAGTATTCTTGGAACCATCGCTGTCCAAAGCTGCGTCCCCTCCTGATGCTAAAAGAATGTTTTTCAAAAAAAACAAGTAACCACCATGCCACATTCGATGTTCCAAACCATGCGAACAATTCATCTGATCGTCATCCACTGCAGTGCCACGCGCTGCGACCAGCGCTTTCCCATCGAGGCCCTCGAGGCCTGTCACAGGGCCCGGGGTTTCGCCTCCTGCGGCTACCACTACTATATCACCCGCGACGGCCAGCTGCATGTAGGCCGCTCCGAAGAGGTGGCCGGTGCCCATGCCAGGAAGTACAACGCCCACAGTATCGGTATCTGCTATGAGGGCGGTCTCAACGAGCGAGGAGAGCCTGCCGACACCCGTACCCAGGCCCAGAAGGCCGCGCTGACAGCCTTGCTGCGCTCCCTGAAGACCGACTACCCCGATGCCCGTATCCTCGGCCACCGCGACCTGCCCGGTGTCCGCAAGGCCTGTCCCTGCTTCGACGCAAAGACAGAATACGAGACCCTTTAGCCCCTACCCTCTAAAACCATTTCTCCCCGACCGATATGGCCGGGGAGAAATGATTATACAGACTTTACATATCTATGCCACTTTAAACATCCTGGGCAATGATGTTCTGCAACGCGTCAATCATATGTATCTAAGGAATTAGTTATTTTGTCATGGTGGAATCAAGGCAGAGAGCCTTCACTTAGATTACTGCAAAGGGTTATATGGAGTTAATGAAGAATCCTATATCCTGCGCAGTTAATATCTCGTCATATTCTTATAAATGATAACAAATCATCTTTTCTTCCTCTTTCCATTTCATTAAAAATTTCATTTTGGGGAATTTGGGGCTAATATTGTTTTTAGGGATAATCTGTTTTAGGGGTTACTCGGTTAGTTTTAGGTTAACGCTTTTCACAAAGATCCCAGATCTCTAGTAAGTTCTTGATTTTGATGGCTGGTGAGTAGATTGTGGCGAGGTCAAAAGCCTGTGGATGACAGTTACGCCCATCATCAAGGAGGCATACGGTCGTCCAGCCCAGTTCATTAGGAGCCTTGAAATCCTTGGTTGGATTATCACCGATATACCAATAATCACTATTGCCATACCGGGCCATGACGCTTCTAAAGCTATGAGTATCTGGTTTGTATCGCTCCTTGTCAACATTGATGATGATGTTTTTTTCATCTATAAACGCCCGAAGCCCTAAAGCAGCAATCTTATTGGTCTGCTGTATCTGTCTGCCATCACTGATGATACCAAGGACCGCACCAGCAGCTTTCAATCGGATCAGGAGGTTTCTCGTATCCTCCTCAAGACTAATATCTGGATGATGAAAGCGGTAATGCTCTTTCATCATTTCCTTCAAATGCAATCCAAGTTGGAACTTTCTGATAACAGAATCATAAGCATCGTCCCCTTGTATTCGCGTTTGCCACAGCACATCAAAGATATCATTGCTGTCGGCAGACGGGATTTCCTCACTCAGTATCTGAGCGACATGGCGGAACCCAGACCTAACGAAATCAATCTCCTTATAGAGCGTATCATCCAGGTCGAAGACGATCACATTAGCCTTTTTCGTCATATACAATCACATCGTTGTCATACCTAAGCATGAGCGTATTATCAAGCCAAGCATCAGAATATTCAACCGTCTCGCCCATCAGATATTCTCTGATCAGATATTCGGCATAGTTGGCCTTGGCATAATACGATAGTGGGAATCCTCCTCCGAATCGTGGATTAATCTCAATGCCTTTGATGTCATGATCCTTCTCACGATAGAACAGCTGGATGCAGATACAACCGCGTACTCCCTCCAAATAACCCATTCGCTCTTTCAGAAATCCTACAATAGCATTTTTACGTGTGATACCCTTATTTATTTCACCAGCCCTAATTTCAATACGTTCACGAGGCACAATGCCCTTAACCTGAGAATCCAGGCCGTAATACATATCTACAGTAAACTCTTTGTATTCATCCTTGTTGATATACTCCATAAATATCAACTTTGGATCGTCGAGAATCTCCTTGGTCAGATCATTTTGATTACGGATAACATGGATATTAGTACTCAAAGAACCATCATATGGCTTTGCGAACATCGGGAATACTGGATACTGTTTGTCGATAGCCTTAGGTACTGCAATATCAATCTTTTTCAGATACTCTTCAGTCAACCTCTTATCTCTACAGATTTTGATAAAGTTTAGGTCAGAGACTGCCAAACTAACATTTTCTGCATCAAATCTGTTCTTATTCGAAGCAAGAACCAATAGTTCCGTATCAATAGTAGGAATAATAACACCTATATTCAGGTCTCTACAAAGTTCTAATAGCCTGTCAACATAGCTATCATCAGTACATCTTGGCACATCGTAATAACCATCAGATATAATACATGCAGGAGCCATCTCTGGTTTCATGTCAGCAGTATATACCTTAGCATCAATATGTAACTCTTTTATAGTGCGCTGAAAGATTTGCGTTAACACGACTCTTTTTCCAGCTGAGGTTATCAATATATTCTTCATATTAGTTATGACCATTAAAGGGATCCATGGTTGCCCACTCTCCTTCTGTTTGATTAATGCCTTCTCTAAATAATACTGGTGAGCTTAGTATAATAAAGAAAAGCGAGATCCAGAAATTTAGAAAACGCTTAAAGAAATTTTACATATCTACACTACATGCGAACAATCTCTACTCTTCAACAATCTTGCATTCTCTAACTGATATCCCCTCACGAATGATTTTGGCAGGATTCCCTGCAACGATACAATGATCTGGTATATCTTTTGTAACCACACTACCAGCTCCTATAACAACATGATTCCCGATTTTCACACCAGGCAATACAATACTTCTTATGCCAACAATAGTATTGTCACCGATATATGTATCTGCTTTTATTCTTCTACAAGCATCATGACTTAGAATAATCGCTTCAGACAATATATTGCAATTATTGCCAATGTGTATCCCTTCTGGGTACACATTTTTATCTAGTTTCGCTTTTCTGTTTATGCCTGTATTCTGACCTATATCCATATGATAAAGGGTTCTGTATTTCCATGCAACAAAAATACGAAGGAACTCATAGGTCTTTACCCTCATTCGTTTCAACAAAACAACAAAATATTTATTTATTGATGTCATAACCCGAATTATGATTTCTTACAATACTCAATTCCCTTATACTTCAAATAAGAATTATGAAAATCAGCAAACAGATACTGATGATGGACCTTTCTATCACTCTCTGGAGGTAATTGCATATAATCTTTGAAGTAATATGTCAAATAGTCCGATGCTTTAGTTGGCAATGGCATTTTCTTCCCTTCAAAATCAGCCATCACGGGAACGCCGAACCACTCATCACGATAGTATCTCCCACCTGATATATCTGGGAAATTTGACACATACTTCGTTTTTTTATGAGATATCAAATCCTTATATAAATAAGTTGCTATTTTTCTCTTCATAGTATTTGGTATGAGATGCAATAAAATATTAGATACACATGCAGATATAGAACCTTTGTTAGAAGGTGCTGCATTGTATGTAAAAAGCCTACAGATAAGCGACTCAATTGCTGCAAATTTAACAAGAATCGCATTCTCTTTACCATTACAATAGAACAAAGGATATATATCAATATAAACACCATGATTAATATCCCGATTACAATGATCAGCTTCAATTAATGTTGTTGAGGAATCCCTAATTCTAACTATTGGCAATCCAAACTCTGGGTCCTTTTCATGCGTTTGTAAATACAAATGAGGAGGCAACTGATCTTGAACTTCTTTCAACTTTTCCACTTCGTCTACACGCATAAAAAGGTCGATATCGTCATCCCATGGAATAAATCCTTTATGCCTTACTGCACCTAAGCATGTCCCAAAAGCCAAGTAGAAACAAAGATTGTTTTTTTCGCATACTTTTTGAAAATCCAGAAGGATTCTCAACTGACAAGCCTGCATCTCTTTTTGAATTGTATATTCCGAATTCATTACTAAATATTGCTTATCACTACTATTTGAAAAACATGACTATCGTAAAAAACAGCCATCATTCCCTATTATAATAATCCCCGTCATATCGCAATGACAGCAAAACGACAACTTATCGTTCACCCACCATTTCTTTATTTAATCAGTCTGGATACAGAGTGTTAGGTCTCGACCAGAGTTCACGGATGATTCTTTCCGTATATTCACCCATACCCGACCTGAAAGCAGACTGACTCAGTCCTGGATCATGATTAAACTCTATAAGTACAGGCTTACCATCTTCCTGAATCGCCACATCCCATCCAATAATATTCAGATAGGGCATTTTCAAATGGAGTCGTTTCACCATCTCAATAGCCTTATCATAAGAAGGTAGCTGATAGCCTTCAAGTACAATACCTGTATCAGTTTTGGAAATATTATCTTCAGCATACCCCCCAAATGCGAATTTGCCAAGTTTTCCTTCCTTATCAATGGTTGTGCTGATGCCACCTGCACATTGGTTATCTACCACCGATCCATTGCGCCCAATTCGAACCACAGAATAAATAATTAAGACCTCCATACCAGAACGATATGAGAGAATACGCATTGTATTTACCGATGTAGGATTCAACGCAGCCATATCTTTATGCTGTTTCACCCAATTCTGGATCAGGAAATCCTTCTTGTATTCTTTGAATAGTTGCAGAACACTCTTACCATTCAAATCAGTTACACCATCCTTGGCAGTAAAACATTGAACGCCATGGCCTTGTGTTTCTTGGGTTGGTTTTATAATGACCTTCTCCATGTTTTGGCATAACGATACAGCCTCTTCCTCAGATACAGGTCGACCTTCATAATAATAGTATCCATTCATATTCTTCAATATTGAATGAGCAACATTCTCACCAGGAAACATGAGATCACTCAGATTCTTATCCCCAGCTAAAACTCCATATCTATGATTATTAGCCTTTGGAACCAATTCGCAGTGATATAAATTGTTTGGAACATACTCTTTTGCGAAAACACCTGTGCGAGAATAGAAATACTCATGGCAATAGAGTGGAATCTTCTTCCCTATCATGTTGACATAGAAATCCTGTACTTCTTTCTTTTGATCTTTTGTCAGTTTTCGGCGATGTTCCAAATCCTTGAAATTCTTGGTGATTCGCTTCTTACACTTTTTCATCATAATACTCTTACGTATTCGTGAAACCAACTTTCTCATCCCAAGGATTACTCGTTCTTTCAACAACTCAAACATATTTGTATGTTTATTGATTCAAATTTATAAAACAAAAATTATATCTATAACCTTAACCATACCAATGCGGACGATGTAAATCAATTCAAGAATTGATAGGGAGTTTAAACATTTGGCCCATCTTTTCATTGAATGACTCGGGTTCATACTTAACATATCCTCCACCAGGATACATAGTAAGCTCCGCTACATATAATTTATCTTCCGTATCAAAGAAATCCACCCTTATAAAGGGAAAACCCTTGGATAGTTTTCTCGATATTTCTATCATCTCATCCAAATGCTTTGGTCTAGGCAAATCTTTTATTCTATGATGCCCATACCTTACTCCAGTTTCGTTCCAATCAAGATCATAGAATGTTATAGGATAATCTTCCGAATCAAAATGCTCCATCGCAGCATAAATAACATAAGGCTGGCCGTCAAAACAGAAAAACTTATAATCATACAATTGATTACTCACATTCTCCATATACTCTTCTGCAATGAGACGAGGAACTGCATTATAATAAGCTCTACAATAAGAGTTCAGGAGGGTATTTTTGGGTAATAACCATCTTCTTACTTCCTTTGATAGATCCTTAAAATCAATTGAAGATTTATTATGTACAAATTTGATGAATTTTCCATCACTCTGAACTGTTGATTTTAAGCAGAACTCCTCTGGTAACTTGTCCCAATCTCGCTTGAAATCTTTCACACTCTCCCAAGCACCTATCAACGGTATCGTATAACCATCTCCTAGCTTCTCTCTAATATATTGCTTGAAAAGGTACTTGTCAACCAACCGTTCCAAGTTTATGTCTCCTTTATAGAACAATTTATACCACTGAATCTTTTCAGTAAAAGTCTTCGGATTATTGATATCCATACGATAACCCACTTTGCGCTCATAAGTATCCATCAACCTTTTGGTTCTTTCTTCTATGGATAATTTGCTGAGATCCACCCTTCTATTATATCTCCATTTTTCTAAAATAATCTTTAAGATAGGGTTGGTATTAACAATTTGTTTTATACTCATTTTCTTTGTTTTTAATAATTACTATTACGTGTAAGTTAATGCTTATATCTTTTTACAACTTCTACGAAGGTCTCCTTCGCTATATGAAATGAATCTAGTCGGATAACCATGGAACATATGACATATGTAACGAGAAAAACCAGAAGCCTGACTATTCCATTAGTGTAGACTCCTACTGTAAGACATGAGGAGGTATAATATGCTATAAAGAATGCAATGGCAGAAATCGCTAGGATTGGCCATAGGTCTATAGCCTGTTGTTTAAGACCATATCCAACATATTTTGAGGCTATTCCGGCATTGATGCCATAGATTAACCATGATGATAAAATAGACCCAACTAATAAACCATATATACCAAATAGCCAAAGGCCACTTATTATCAGAATTAATCCTAAAGTTCTTTTTATGAACGTCCATTTAAAAAGAGCCTTGCTTTCCCCAAGTGCTGCAACGGCATAGTAATTGATACTTTGCAAACACATTGCAATACCGGCTAAACATAACAATTGAAAATATGGAACTGACGGAAGCCAACGTTCAGAATACAGAAACAAAAAAAGGGGTTGTGCGATAAGGATTAAAAGACTCATGAAAGGGAATGTAAAATAGGCAGACATCTCTGTGAACCTTTTCATAATACCCACCATTCTCACCTTATCATCTTGCGCTTCAGAGAACACTGGATATGAGACTTGATCAAGCACACTTGATATAAAAGTTGACGAATAACTTTCTAACCCTCTTGCTTTTGAGTATAAACCTAATGTAGATGAATTATATACCTTCCCGACAAGTAATCCTTGAATGTTATTACAAAGCGTATTAAATAGATTTGAAAGTAAGACAAAGCCCCCAAATGAGAATAATTCCTTAAAGGATTCCATGGAAAAAGACAGTACTGGTCGCCATTTTGCAATAATCCAGTATAACAATGTACATAACAATCCAAGCAGTAGTTGTTGAGCGACCAAAGCCCAGACTCCCCAGCCCTTCCATGCCAGATATATGGTTGCAAATAGCGCTACAGCATATGAAGATAAATTAATAGCTGCGATTTTCTTAAACTCAAGTTTCTTACGTAATTGATTATGCTGAACGATTCTTGCTGCATTAATAATCAGAACTATTCCCTGCACTCTCAACACATCACATAATATCGGTAGATTATAAAATTGGGCAATAAAAGGAGCACTATAATAAAGAACCATATATAGAAATACAGATAATCCTATATTCCAATATAAGATCGTTGAGTAATCCACATCTGTAGGACGTTTCTTCTGTATGAGTGCTGAACCAAAACCGCCATCAATAAAGGTATTACTAAGTGCTAAAAAAATAGTCAGCATACCTATAACTCCATAGTCATGTGGCGTTAGAAGGCGAGCAAGCACTATTCCAGACACAAAACCAAGTAAGAGCAATCCGAACTTATGGATAGAACTCCATATACCGCCAGACACAGCCTTCTGTTTAAGACTCTTTGCCATAATTGATTTATGCCTTTCCTTCTGCGAAGTCGTTTAAGTAATCAAACTTATCCGTCAGCTTTCCATCACGAATAATGGTTGCTTTTCTGATAACGTCTGACTGGCCACCCTTGCCTTGGAGCAAAGGCTTAAAGACATATTCTGTCAGCATATCACCAAAATATTCGCTGGCATCAATGGCCAAAGCATTAGGACATGTATCAACCGCCATCACAGTAATATTGTCATGAGAAGAGAATGGCGCCTCTTCTTTATAGGTAATGGGATTGAAGTCATAATACGGCTCAGCATGTGTAGCGGGACGTATGGTTGACTTGATACTTCCACAGATATCACACGTAATATCACCTATCATCTTAATGGGAAGATTATACTTCTGAAAATCTTCCTGTTCCAAATAGACAGGAGCCTTGGGATCCCAGAAATGGCATGGTATATAAATATCCGTGTGCTTGGCAAATTTGATAAAGTCACTCTCGTAAGCCTCAGGATGGCTACGGAAGTCATTTCGATCAAAAGACTTACCATCTTTCCGTTTCACCAATTCATTAACTGATGCGCGATAAAATGATAAGGTATCAACAGGGGCATCACTCATAAACTGCTCGTATGTCAGTTCCTGAGCACGGGCTTCTCGTAATATATAGGTCGCGCCCTGAGCCACACGTCCATTACCCGTAATCAAGATCTTTACTTTCGGCATCTGAGCTGTAGCCATTATAGTACGCATCTGGGCAAGCGTAAACTGACGGTCTGGTTTGGGCAGGGTATCATGTCCACACTTCAATTCATATCCTCTTAATGTGTAATAGACGCCAACGACTCCGGCCCACCAACCGAAGGCACATACTCGCTCACCATTCTCATCAACCAGATACTCATAGTCTGAGAAGGTGAGATTCTTTGCCAACATTGCTTGAAGCAACGGACGGTTATATTCCTGCATCTTCGCAATATGGGCAAAAAAGAAATAATGCTTATTGGGAATGAGAGAGTCAATCTGAGCTTCTTTAATGCCAAAAAGGACATCACATTCCGACATATCGTTGATGACCCGGACACTAGCCTTGCGATATTCTTCATCAGAAAAAGTCCTAATGTTACTACTCTGAACAACGATTTCAGAGTCAGGAAACTCTTGGTTTAGTCTAGCAACTTGTGCTGGTGATAGTGCTACACGGTTGTCTTCTGGAATCTTGGTTTCTCTAATTAAACCTATTTTCATAGTTTTTTATTTAATCTATTATAATTTATTATATATTTTACTTTACTGTTAATCTACACACTAATGGATAATGATCGCTCAAATTTGTCTTTATAACTCTCACATCATCAATGCGAAGGCCCTTTACCATAATATTGTCAAATGCATAGGATTTCGATGGAAATGTAATCAAAGAACCTTTGTTCGCTAAGGAATAACCAGCTTTCCTGAATTGAGAGAAGTTGGTAGTATTCCAGTCACCACACATGATCACCCTATCATACGACGCGAACTCTTCGATCAGTTCTTTGATCTGGGCTCGACATATCTTTATCGCCCTGCTAGTTGTGTGAGCACATACCAATTTGATTCTTTTCCCATCTACATACAAATCCGAAACCAGATAATAGTAATTTGCCGCTCGTGGCGTTTCCTTAATGAACGGTTCACTTCTTCTGAAAAGACGTTCCTTAGTATTCCTAATCCTGATATTACTAAAAATGGAATTGCAACTAAATCCGACCTGCCGCCCCTCCTTCCTTGATTTAAAACTGCCAAACAAGAGGCTTTTTGTCTGGCGTTCTCTCTGGTTGTTGTCAATGCCAAATATCTTACTATACTCATTGACACAGACTATGTCAGCCCTTATAGAATCAGTCAATAAACGACGATACAGGTTTAATTTCTTTTGAAAATTCTTAGGATTAATCAGTGAATGGTCCTTCTTCCCATTTGCGAAATGTCCAATATTCCATGTAGAAATAATGAAACTACTCTTTTGAGTCTCTCTCCACCGAACTTGAGATCTGGCAACCACATCTGTACTCATCAAGAGTACGACCGTTAGAAAGAAACACCTCAGAAACATTTAAAGGATACTTATTTGATTCTTGAATATTCTCGTAGCATGGTCGAGGAAATGCCTTCTGTCCTGGGAATTGTTACTACTTGCTTTCCATGACTCTCACACCATGCGACAGCTCTTTGGAAACCTTCATGGCACTGATCAGGTCCTTTCGCAAATATATCAAAATCTATTTTCTGAATATCAACATCTATGTCCCTATACGTTACAACCTTATCAACATACTTGATTGTACTCACCATATATTGTCGTTCCTCTGTTGTATAAATCATCTTCGTATTAGGCTTATATTTCAGAACGACATCTCCATCTTGCACCGCAACAATTAGTTCATCACCAAGTTCTTTTGCCTTTTTAAATAGTAGGATATGTCCAATATGAAGCATGTCATAGACTCCTACTGTTAATACCTTCTTCATTCTATTTCCAATAAAACTGTGTTCTTAACGAATAATGCTGCACTCTATCTTCGACAGGAGGCAGTTGCATGTAATCATTATATTTGTCTCGCAAATACTCATCATATCCATTCATGGCCATCACTTGAGTATCCTCGAAAGACACCATTATACAACTCTTAAATACATCTATACGATGGTGTTCCTTAATGTTATCACCCATACTAGTAAGATTTCCCCAGAAAGATGTCTCGCCCCACTTAAAGGCCTTAGCACGGTTGATGACCTTCTTTACATAATAATCTGTTATCATCCCGTTCAAGAAAATAATCTTCTTGAATAGAAGTTTCAGATTATAGACAAGAGGCTTATCCCATAAGAAAGGACAATAGGCTGTACGCGACGAACCGGATCTCTGCCATAGTTTCCGACTTTTGTTATAATACTTCTCAAACTCATTGACATCCTCAATCACACAATCAGCAGGAAAAACATCAATCCAAACACCGACTTCATCTTTACACCATGGGGCAGTTGTCTTGATGATAGTCTTCTGGACATCATAGACTCGTGCAAATGGTACCATACAATGAGAATCGTTCTCACGGCATTTTAACTTGTATCTGTCTGATTTGAATGCCTGACAAAATCTCTCATAATCAGGGCGTCTCATAATGATGTCAATATCATCATCCCACGGTATGAAACCTTGATGGCGAATAGCACCAATTAGAGAACCATCAGACATCGAATATTCTATATTGTTCTCTATACAGAATTGATGCACGTCCTTTAGAATTTCTAATGAGAACAACTGCAGTTCTCTTAGAGTCATTTCTTTCATCTGTTATAATCTGATAATAATACTTTTACAAAAATCCTCAATCTCCTTGACTATCGCACAAGATACATCTTTATCAATATATAAGGCATTGGTGCCTTTACTGATGGCTTTGATAAACGATACAATCTCATATCTGATACCTTCTCCATCCAATTGATAGAAATACCGTTTATTTTGTGTTGGATCCTCTCGTCTGATTTCAAAATAATCCATCTTCCACCAAGGAGCCGGAACATACACATAACCAGTTGTGCCAGAAACCACCAGTTCTCCTTCGGTCTTCACGCCCTTACTGACTTTTATCGAAGCAACGGCATGGGGATAGATAAATGAAATTTTTGAGAATAAGTCATAATGCTCTTCCTCATCATCAAAAAGCGACTGTATCTGTTTGCTCTTATAATTTGTTCCAAGAATCTGGAAAACAGGTAATAACGCATTCGGTCCCCAGGAGCATAGACTACCGACGCCATCAGCACCTTTCTCACGCAGACTGCTGCAAGAAGCATCGACGGAGACGACTTTTCCAATCCGTCCACTCTTAATCAACAAGAGCATACGGTAATAAGCCATGGAGAATGCCGTCCTGATGGCATCCATCAAGACCAAGCCTTTGTTCTTGGCAATCTCAGACAGCTCTTCCCATTCTTTTATGGAACTGGTCACAGGTGATTCACACAGTACATGTTTACCCTTCTCTAATGCATACTTGATCTGAGCATAATGGTCTTCCAATCTTGAGATCACATATACTGCATCAACACTATCAACTAGTTTCGAGAAATCGTCTGTAACAATTGGTAGTTTCGACAGGCTCTCCGGCAATATGACGGTCTGTGGTACACATACGCCCTCAATGGTGGCACCATTGACATAAAGGCTCTCATTCTTGAACTTCTCAATCATGATCAGTTCATTCTCGTCACCGACAATACCCATTCTGATGGCATGGTCGTGTGACCTCAGATCGGTACTGGACACACCAGCCGTTCTTTCCAGATAGACCACCTCGCAGAACTCCTTCAGATAATCGAACTTACCTTCCCAATCGGAACCGATGGCAAAGATATCAACATCATATCTAACGATATCATCTATCTTCTGTCCCTCGTATTCCTCGACGATAACCTCGTCGGCGAGTCCTGTGGCCTTGACAGCCTCCATACGCTCTATCAGCGACTGCTGGACATTGATCTTGCCTCTGGCCATATCGAAGCCCTCGGCTGTCACACCAACGATGAGATAATCGCCTAAGGCCTTCGCACGCTCCAACAATCGGATATGACCGTAGTGTAACAGGTCGTATGTGCCGTATGTAATTACCTTCTTCATTAAATAATTATATGATTCCTCGTTTCTGTAAATCCTTGAAAGCATCAACCAAAGTCGTATTATTATCCTTGGTTAATGCCCCGATATGTCCTACGCGGAACACCTTATCTTTTAGTTCTCCACCGTTGGGACAAATCCAGATGCCATACTCATCCTTCAGAATCGTAAAGATGTCGTATGCAGATGCTGTCAAAGGATGTAAAGGAGTGACAGCATTTGGTAATGAGTTTGAAACGATCTCAAAAGGTAAGCCCAGGATCTTGTTTCTGAAGTCCTGTGCTAACTCCCCTATTCTTTTGTTCTCACTCTCCACACCACCTGCAGCCTCTATTTCCTTCAGACGCATGTTAATCTGTCTCAGGATGCCAACAGCACAAGTAAAGGGCGTCTGGCCACGCTCACCATTCTTCAGAGCATCCTTCAGATCAAAGTATAACGACTTTACGTGATTGGCATTCACTCTTTCCACCGCCTTCTCTGACATGACGATCAGTGAGATGCCTGGAGGACAGGCCAGCGCCTTCTGCGAGCCTGTGATCATCACCTGAACATCCAAGGCCTTCATATCAAACGGATCACAAAGGAATGAGCTGATAGAGTCAACCACCAAGAAAATACCATTCCGCTTACAGAAATCACTGATCAGCTGGATATCATAAAGAACACCGGTAGATGTCTCGTCCAGGTTCACCAAGAAACCCGTATAACCCTGTCCTTCGTAGGGAGCCAACATCTCTGGAGTGATGTTATGACCAAGCTCGGGTCGTATCTCTGTATATGGAATATCATGGATGTCACAGATCTGACAGAACCGTGCTCCGAAACTACCGCCATTAATGACCAACACCCTATCCTGTGGCGTAAAGACGTTCATCACCGAAGCCTCCATAGAGGCTGTACCCGAACCTGTGATAAACACCACACGGGCATTTTCCTCAGCCTTAGCGAATTTCTTCACCAGCCGTTCATTCTCGAACATCACTTCCGAGAACTCCGGTGTTCTGAAATATGGTACCTGCTCCGCTCCGATGGCTCTAACAGCCTCGCTCGACATCACAGGTCCTACAGTAAAATTAAGCATTTTTCTAATATCTATTATGTTAACAATGCCATAGATTATTCTTTTTTGATGAAAGAGGTATCACAAATATTCATATCCCCATCTACCCTGATATATTACCAATCGATTGGGATTTAAACTTCCATTTCAAATATCTGTTATAATCGATTTCAATCTTACGGCAAAACTCTTCTTCACTCATCTCATTGGCACATAACTGATAATGATCAAAGACTTTCTGACAATCCGAATCCTTGACTGGTAAGAATCTTACTATTCTTCCTGGTTTCCAAATCAACCTAACAAAAAATCTAGAAAGATTAAAGCGGAATTTGCAATACCAATCACTATAAGGACATCCGTCTAACCATTTAACCATAACCACAGAATAATACCATGTCTTGGAAGAGGCGTAATACCGGACATACTTAAAACCAAATTTCAAATCTATAGCTTGCACATTCTTATTATCCTCATGAGTATCAAACATCAATACTTTCAGGCCATTTTTCTTAGCAAATGAAGTACGCAATTTTTTTAAGCCAAAATATGCACCTGTATTCCTATACTCTGGATCAATTGCCGTTAGACATTCATAACCAATATCTCCTTTGGCAAACCATAGTTTTGATTTTACGATTTTCAATGCATTCGTTCCAATAACTTTATCTCCAAGAATAGCGACGAAGCAATAGCCGTTACTAAGATAATCCTCTAGTTCTTGGACCGACATCGTAGAATTCTGCATGCTGAAACCACTTTTACGATTGGTCTCATGAGCTCTATTAATACATTCATGAACAGAATCCCATGATACCCAATCGGGCTTCAACATATATTTTATGTCTCCCATCTCTGTATATATACCTTAAAGCTCTACATCATATTTCTTCAGGAGGGCCTTGCCGTTGGCATAGGAGGTCATCTCCATGATATCCTCGGGATCGAACATGATGTCGAAAGCATCCTCCATCTGTGAGATCAGGCTCAGCTGATGTACGGAGTCCCATTCTGCTACAGTCTCTTTGCTGTAGTTGTCATTTAAGTCTTCTACCTTTGCGCCGAAGACTTCAACAAATGCATTGTTGTATTTCTCTAAATTACTCATTTTTCGATTATTAATTTAAACACAGAGATACAAAGACACAGAGTAATATGTCTCTTTTTCTCTATTGGATTATTGACTACTTATTACTTAATTGGGCATAGAGGGTTTTGCCGGCCTCGTTCTTGGGGATGGCGGGGATGATGCGGACCTCGAAGGAGGTGGCAACGAGCTTCAGGCGGTTGACCAGCTCCTCTTTCACCCGATCCTTGTAGCTCTCGTCGGTGAGATAAACCAGCATCTTCTCATCGGTGCCGACACAGGCACACTCCAGTCCGGGGAATGCGCCCTTCACGATACGCTCACACTCATCAAGGCCGACACGCATGCCGAAGAGCTTCAGGAAACGCCCCATACGACCGACGATAAAGTAACAGCCGTCTTCATCGAAATAAGCGAGGTCGCCCGTACGGATAAACCCATGGCGCTCGTCACCTAAGAGCAGGTCGTCACGCTTCCGGGCATAGCCCATCGTCACGTTCTTACCCCGGTAGCACATCTCTCCCTCGGTATGAGGGGTGGTGATGGGCTGACCATCCATATCGATGAGCGAGAGCTCACCATTGGGCACGGCGATACCGATGCTACCCACCTTCTCGACCGCCCATTTAGCGGGCAACCAGGCCATACGGGCCGTACATTCCGACTGGCCGTAAGTAGCTATCCACCGCTTGCCGTTGTCACGGCAGAACTCCGCGAACTTCAGGTTCAGTTCCTTGGTCATCCGCCCCCCACCCTGTGTCAGGAGGGTCAGGTCGGGCAGATCCATGCGGAAGAACCGCATGAGGTTCAATATCTCATAGCTATAGGGCACACCCGTAAAGCTCGTGGCATGCTCCTCTTTCATGAACCGCCAGAAGTTCCGGTCGGTCATGCTCTGATTGGTAATCAGGATGGTTGCTCCGACATAGAGATGACTGAACACCATCGACAGGCCCATCGTGTAATACAACGGCAGCACCATCAACGGACGGTCTTTCTCTGTCAGTTCGAAGAACGTGGAGATATTCAAGGCTGCCGCCTCGATATTCGCGTATTGGTGGCGCACCAGTTTCGGACTGCCCGTGGAACCACTCGTCGGCAACAGGTGAGACAGATCCTCATGCAACGGACATGCCTCACAGCCTGTCTTCATCAGCGTATAACCGAAACACGTCAAGACGACCTCATAGCCGAATCGCTCGGCCATCGCCTCAGGCACACAGACGAAAGGCGGCTGATAGAGCTCAAAGAGACTCTTATATAATCCTTCGTCCAGATGTGCATTCAGGATGAGCGGCACGTTCCCTGCACAGATATTCCCGATGGTCCATGCGATGCCCCCCACATTGTTCTCCACCAACAGGAAGAACAACGACCGGGCCGGCATCAGCATCCCGGCTTGTACCGCAAAGTCACGCAGTCCGCCATACGTCAGTTGGCTACCCTGCGCATCGATGGCAGCCACCGCCTCATGCTGCCATTTATCTAAATTTAAAATCATCTATCAACAAACCATTAGATTGAGGCGCATCCGTCAACGCCCAGGATCTGACCCGAGATATACGACGCACGGTCGGAGGCCAGGAACGCACAGGCATTGGCGATGTCCTCGGGTGTTCCTAAGCGACCTAAGGCGATACGTCCGATACGCTGGTCGATCTTCGCCCCGTCGCTCTCATAGAGCTCGGCGAAACGCTCCGTCTTCACGATGCCCGGTGCCACGGCATTCACACGAACGCCCTGCGCCGCCAGTTCCTTGGCGGCTGACTTCGTGAACGACATGATAGCCCCCTTCGTAGCCGAATAGGCCGACTGTCCCGGTGAACCGAGCACGGCCGTCACCGAGGCGATGTTCACGATCGAGCCACCGCCGTTACGAGCCATCAGACGAGAGCAGAGCTGTACCAGTTCGATGACCGCGATCACGTTGATGCGGAACATCAGCTCCGTCTCCTGACGCACGATCATGCCAATCTTCTTGTTGAACACCACACCGGCGTTGTTCACCAAGGCATCGATATGCTTCTCTTCCTTGAAGATCGCCATCAGGGCATTCTTCACGGCCGGCGCATCTGCCACGTCGAAATACATCGGGATGACACGGGTGTTGTTCTGCTCCGAGCACACCTTCGCCCACTCGTCCATGCTGCCCTCACGGAGATCACAGGCATAGACGATGGCACCATCGGCGGCAAACCGCTCTGCGATGCCCTTACCGATACCCTGCGCCGCACCCGTGATGATGCAAACCTTATTCTCTAAAAGTCTTTCCATTTTATAAAATCAACAGGACAAAACATTTCAACTATTTGTCTTATATATCATATCAATAATGAAATACATTTCATAACTTTCATACACCACTTGTCTTTTCAAAAGAATTATAGCAGTATTGTTGCCGTACCGATGTCGTAACGACAGCAAGCATTGAAAGAAAGAAAATATAAGGGAAATATAACATCCATGAACGATGCATCAAAATCAACACAAAAGACATCAACAAAGAAAAAGCCAAAGCTCTATGAGCATTTCTTATTAGAATCAGATACATAAAAATAGATAGGGCAAGACCTATTATACCTGTTGCCATTATCATTCCTCGATAATCTGAAAGACAATATGCAGTATCAAATCCACCAATACCAACTATCATCTCAGTAAAAGACATCTTATTATATATAGCCAAAGGCAGATCGCTAGCACGCTCATCTAAGGCTTCATTAATTGAGGAAGAAGAAGCCAATATATCCATCACTTTCTCAAGATTGCGACCATATATGAGGTAATATATCTGATCCTGAATATCAGATGGCAAGAATAGATATATAATATAGATGACTAATATTGCTAATAAAATCCATTTTAAGACTTTCTTCACATTCCTCATTTTAAATATGTTATGAAGCTCTGTAAAGAGGGCTATCAAAATAAAGTTCGATGAGAAAGTCAATATACCACATAATACGAGCCAGAAGTTAATCTTTCGTCCCTGATAACGGTCTATCAAATATATAAAACCAAGAATTACAGCAAAATGGCCAGGTTCTTTCATCATTCCACACGCTCTATAGATAAGCATTTGGGCGGGATCCTGAATAGTAACAAAAAGCCCATATACATAATAGACATATCCTAACCGTTCATGTAAGGCTTCCTGTGGGGGAACAACAAAATGAGGAATTTTTGAAATCAAGCCTGCCAGACTTAATATCGATACGATAGAAGCTCCTATTGCAAAGAAAAAAACAACCTTCCTAATTAATATATAGGATGCTGTTAACAATTCTTTTGGCCAAAAAAGAATAAATAGCAAAGGTAAGAATACACATATTCGTTTTACAAAAAAACCAAAATTACTGGTTAAGCATATCAATAGCCATATCAGATAGCATAGCATCAAGATAGAGAGAAAACGATACTTTCGTACATACGTAACAGACTTAGAATGCATCGATCCCCAAATCACACCTAATGCTGCAAATATGTGTATAATAGAAGTAAAAGGGTTCCAAACAAAGATAGAATCTATACTGACAAAGAACCATATCGTAGCGAATAATGGTAATACCTTATCAATTGCGCTTACATTCATTGTTGTCATTGAAGATGACGGAACACTTATACTATTGGTTAACAACTTCATTATTGGGGGTAAATCACATCCTTCACAAAGGAATCATTCATCAATTCTTCATTGGATTAGTGAATACCGAAACTATCATTCTTTGAACAAATGATCATCGGTTCTCTAGTTCCCTCTTGCTCTTTGAAGAAATGTTTCATTTATCAAAAGAAAGTATCTTTAACTCCAAATAATACCTGAAACGAATATCTGTAAACTATACTAATTGAATTTCATTATGAATCTACAACCTTAATGGCTCTAGACTTCATTGAGCAGTTTTGATATAAGATACCTTGTATGATATAGATAAAGCGAAATCAAATCTCTTCCATCTCAAACTCTTTCTTTTCTTCACCCCAGTCATTGACGGCAGTAATGCGGAAAGAAGCATTTTGAAGGAATGTCACTTGTTTCTCTGAAATATCATTCACACTGTATAACGATCTTGCTTTAGTATGTTTAGCATCAAGCGTCTTAATTTTATAGCGATTCTCGCCCTTATCCTTCCACGTTAGGTCTGCACTACATGTCAGGCAGAACATAGGTAAAAAAACATCTCCTACTTTAAAATCCGCTTTGTCATACATATTACAGGCTCTTACGACGCTCTCTGAATAGACTGGCAATTTTGCAATAGCACTATTCAGTACATCACATACATTTGTTATGAATGGAGGAACCCCATAATAATATGCATCTTTTCTGTATAAACCAGATATCTCTGCAAAAAAAGTGATTAGTACAACTGTCTCCAAATCGCTCAGTCCGTATTCAACACACTTTGAGGATACTTTTCCATTGCTCTGTGAAGATCTTAGAAAGGCTCCTTTTTGAAGCAGATACATCTCACCATCACGCATTGAAACTGAAGAAAACGCATTTATTTCATTATCAAAACAGAAATCAAAGGGCTTTCCAAGTTCATTATATTTTTTTTCAAAAGCAGTGAGATCAGCAACACTCTTTATTTTGAAGTCCTGCCATATATGTTCGTCAAATGCTATTAATTTCTTCTTCAATTTAGCATCCAGATTATACCGCCTTACTGTATCATTTATATTCAGTGGACTTTTCATACTATGTTTTGACTCTCCTCTCACTTAATCACAGAGAGTAAGCTAAACTATCAATTTTAGATTCAGGCTAAAAAAACGTTCAGGTGTCGCGGAGGTATTCGGATTTGTTTCGAGCAATTAGCGAATCAACTGCAGATGTAAATAATGCTGTGTGATCGCCATTAACTGAGACCGAGGAGGGGCTTGAGCTGGTTTTCCTTGTGGAGAATCCAGACTGAGGTGCCGAGGAAAGCCAGGAAGAGCCAGATAAGCACAATCTTAGCACGGTGGGGACCGGCCTTCTTGACGGGTACCGTGGCACTCTGTAAGGTGGTGAAGGCAGGGGTCTCCTGCTGCACCTTCGCCTCGGCGGCGATGAGCTGGGCAGAGGCGGTGTTATAGGCGTTGTACTGCAGCTGCATCTCATTCTCCAGATCGGTCTGCTTGGCACGGACACTCTCGAGGATCAGGGCTTGGTTGGCATCGACAAACTGAACATAGAGCTGACGGGCATGGACATAGCGCTCACGGGCCTCACGGGCGAGCTTCTTGTTATAATCGAGATCGACACGGGCCTTACGGGTGCGGTAGTCGGTGATGAACTTCTGCAGGCGTTCCTTCACGCTGTCGGCCATCAGAGCACAGACCAGAGGATCCTGATCTTGCACATCGATGGTAATGACCATGGTCTTCTTGTCGACATCGCACGACACTTTCTTGGCAAGGAGCTTCGCAATACGGGTCTGCTCCTTCGTGAGCTCGAAGGTGTTGATGGTGTCGGGCTGCTCCTCATCCTGACTGCGAAGCAGACTGAAGAGGCCACGGACGGCCGACGACCACCAAGGACGACGCTGGTGGTCTTTCAGATAATCGTAGTACGAGATACGCTCGGTGCTGTCTTTCTGACGAACCATCACGGGGAAGAGCGAGGTCTTGAAATCGACGGAGTTCATCAGGTCGGGATAGAGCGTCGGAAAGAGGGCCTCGGTACCGCCACCGAGGGCTCCACCAAGGTTGACACCAAAGGAGCTGGCCAGGGAGGCCAGGCTACTGGAGGACTTCGAACCGGAGAGCTCTGGGGAAAGCTTCACCGTGCAACTGTAGTAGTTGGGGATGCTGAACAAAAAGAAACAGGCGACTATGAAGGTTGCTGGGAGCACCTTATAGTAGAGACGCTTGTGTTTCTTCAAAGCTTCCCAGATCTTTGAAAAGTCGATTGAACTCTCTTCTTCAAAGTTCAATTCTTTGTTTTTATTTTCTTCCATTAAAGAAAAGTTTTAAGAAAAATCTTTTTATTTGCAGGGTTTCACCCTGGTGTCTGTTCTCTTTCTCTGGTGCAGAGAAAAGAACCAAAAGAGACATCCACCCTAACCAAACCTTCCCCTATATGGGAAGGCTTAACCGCTCCTCCTGTCGCTCTTACATTAAGGTACGCTCAGACCATCAAAGGTCTGGCGTGACTTTTTCTCGGCTGCGCATTGATGATGGCGCAGCAAATATCGAAAACACTCCGCACGAGGAGGTCTTTAGAGACTGTCCTATTTTCGGAGCCATATTGAGTCTTGGCTTGCAGTGCAAGACAAGCAACGAAATACGAAATGCTGTCTGAGCGAAGCGAGTCCATTGAGTGGCTACTAAAATCGGACAGACGGCCTCCGAGCTCAGGACGGTTTCGCACTCTTTCTTTTGCTTCGGTTTTCTTTCTGGTGACAGAAAGAAAATGAAGATACCCGCAGGGGCTTCTGTGCTTCGACAGGCACAGGGACTGCAGAGGGGGCCCAGAGGGACCGCGGAGGGGGGAGTGCCCGGAGGGGGCACGAACCTCATGCTATTTGATGAGGTTCGTGACGGTGGCAATCATGGTGACCATGGTTGCCAGTGAGGAAGCCATGCCGGTGATGGTCGAGATGGTCTCCTGTGCAGTGTTGGTGCGGCTCGGAACGATAATCTCACAGCCGGGTTCTACCTTACCCTTGCTGGCCTTGGACACCATACCGTTGGCGTAAACGATGAAGGTGCGGCTCTTCTTGGAATGGGCACCGAAGCCACCGCCCTGGTTGACGTACCACTTCCAGCTCTTGCCGGTGCTGAAGGCCACGGTGTTGGGGAACATCACATTGCCGTTGATCTTCACAGTACCGTTGTACTCGGGGATGATAATCTTATCGCCCTCACGGAGCACGACATCATAGTCGGAACCGGGGTTGGCCAGAGCCTTGTCGAGCTCGATACCGACAGAGTAACGTACCTCGGCGGAGTCGATCTGCTCTTCCTCGAAGCCCATGTTCTCCTTCTGCTGCTCAACGAGCTTGAGCACCTGCTTGTTACGGAACTTCTCGGCGTCGGTCATCAGGCGCTCGATACGGGCACCACGGAGGAAGGCCTCGTCGGTGACACCACCGGCGGCCTTGACAATCTCGGAGATGCGCTGGTTCTTATGTGTCATGGTGTAGGATCCACGGAAGAGCACCTCACCATCGATGGATACCTCGCGCTGGATCTGGTAACCGGGACTGCGGTGAACGGTCACGACATCGTAGGGCTGGAGGGTGAACGAACGGTCGCCATCGACCACAAGACCGTCCTTCAACTGGAAGGTGTAGGTCTTGGCGATCTCCTTGGACTGACCGGTGGCCTTCGGATCGACGATACGACGGGCGACATCGACCTGGGCCATGGAGGCGGCATCGGTGAGACCGCCGGCACGGACGATAAGGTCCTCGATGGTCTCGTCGGCTGAGTACTCGAGCTCACCGCCCTGGTACACCTCACCACGGATGGCCACGGTGTAGGCACCGGTGCGCTGGGCGTTGGAGGCGATGATCAGCTCGTCCTCGTTCTCGAGGGGGATATCGGCGGTGGTGCCGGACATGATACCGTCGAGATCGACGGAGATGGTACGGCGGGTGCGGTCGGCATTCATACGACGGATGACGGCACGACCGGTGAAGGCATACTCATTGAGTCCACCGGCAGCCTCGATGAGGGAGCGCACGGTGTTGACGCCATTGCCGAGGTCGTAGTTACCGGGATAGAACACATCGCCAGTGACGGTGACGGTGTTCTCGTAGCGCAGCGGTGTGGAGCTGACAGTGACGGAGTCGCCATCCTGGACCTTGAACGTGGTCATATCGAACTCCTGGATATTATAGCCGGAGTGCTTGTCGCCACTGGTACGGTTGAGCTGGACGGCCTTGGTATAGGCGTCGCCCGTGAAGCCGCCGGCATACTTGATCAGGGAGGCGACACTCTCGCCTTTCTTCATCTCGTAGAGCATCGGGCGCTTCACCTTACCGGCGACCTCGACGATGCAGTCGTAAGGACCGACGACGATAACATCGTTGTCGGCCAGGCGCACATTACCGGTGAGACGGCCGTTGAGGATATAGTCATAGACATCGACCACGGTAAGCTGACGACCACCACGGTAAACCTTGATGCTACGCAGCGTACCGATGGCGTTGACACCACCTGCCATATACAGGGCGTGGAACACCGAGGCGAAGGCTGAGAGCGTATAGGTACCGGGGGCGGCGACCTCGCCCATCACGTTGACCTGGATGGTGCGGGTCTGACCGACGGTCATGCGGATCTTCGAACTGCTATAGCGCTGACCGAGCTGCTGACGGATCTTGGCCTGGGCGGCGGCAACCGTCAGACCGGCCACCTGGATGGGACCGTAGCCTGTCACGGTGACTGTTCCCTCGGGAGAGACAGAGAGGGTCTCGCTCTTCTGAGAGGCGCCATAGACATCGATGACGATCTGGTCGCCCGGGCCGATGATGTAGTTGGTCGGCGTGGCGATGTTCATATTCGGCTCGAACGACAGGGTACGCTTGTTGAAGATGTCACGACCGAAGACGGGCTTGCCGTTGACGGTGTTATCCACCATGTCGGGGATATATACGTTGGGACGGCTGTCGAGATCGCTCATGCTGGTTGACATGAAACCGTTGGTTGACGAGTAAAGCGGATTACCCTCATCGTCGACCATCACCGATCCGTTGTTCTGACGCAGTGCCGTAGAGGTGGCGGCAGAAGAACGGCTGGACGAGAAGCCCTTCAACAGGGATGACGACGAAGCGGAGGCGCCGTCGAGATCGGACACGCTGCCGCCAGCCTTCTCGTACTGGTTACGCAGGCGCTGGATCTGCTGAACGGTCGCACCTTTCTGCATCAGCTTGACAACGATCTGTGACTGACTCGTTCCAGCTTTCATCTCGCGTTGGACGTACTGGAGCACCTGACTGTCACTCATGCTCTGGGCAGAGCCCGTCAGGGCCAAGACCAGAAACGACAGGGAAAAAAGTATTCGTTTCATATTGTTTAAAAATTATAAAAGACAAAGGAGAGGGTCACCCGACCTGATGGTGGGGCGCACAAAACAGTGATACCGTTGATACGATTCGGGGAATTTGTACTGACATACAGCGACAAATAAGCCTATCGCAAACGCCTGACACTCATTTGTTTGAAAGGCACGGAGCCCATTTCTTCGAAATGAATGGCGCATGACTTGGTTGCAAAAATACGACATTTTATCCATTCAACCAAGGAAAAATGGTTAATTTTCCTATCTTGAAAGATTTTGATACCGGATGACCGAAACACAAAAAGAGCAGACACCCGGAGATGTCTGCTCTTTTATATGACATTTTTTAACTAACTGCGCTTAGAAGAAGAGGTAGCGGTTGTCCACGATACCAGCCTTCTGATAGAGCTCCTGGATGAAGCGACCAGCGGCCTGCATAGCCTTCTGCTGGAGTTGCTTTTCCATGACAGCGGCGTCGAACTTAGCGTCCTGACGGTTGGCCTTCTTCAGCACCTGGAACAGGTAGGCTCCACCGTGACCTTTGACGGGTGTCTTGCTGAAAGCACCCTGCTTGCTGCCAGCGACAGCACCTGCGAGGGCAGGCTCACTAGCACCTGTTGCCTGTACGAAGACAGGGGCAGAGAAGGTGATCTGCTTAACGGTGTCGATACGGGCACCCTTAGCCTTGGCGGCGGCGATGTCGGCCACCCCTGCGAGCTTCTCCTTAATCTGGTCAAATTTCTTGTCACGTACCACTTCCTGACGGACGGCATCCTTCACGTCGTCGAGTGAACGATAACCGACAGGATGAATCTTGGTGAGAGCCACCACGAGGAGGTTGTCGTTGTTACCGCACTCATAGAGCGGGCTCACCTGTCCCTCCTTGGCGTCGAAGATCCACTTCATGGTCTCACGGGTGGCACGGACGCCAGCCACATTGTGCTCGGAGTTGAAGAGGTCCTTGCGCTCCTGCACCTGGAAGCCGTTCTTAGCGGCGTTCTTCTCGAGGTCGGCCAGGGTCTTGTTCTCGCTGACATACTGGCTGAACTTGTTATAGGCATCGCTATAGGTGCCCTTAGAGAAGTCGATGGTGTGCTTGATGACAGCCACGTCGTACTTCTCGACCATAGCCTTGCGGGCGGTCACCTGGATGACGATGTTACCCTGAGAGAACTCGAGGTTCTTCAGCTCACCGGCACCGAGGTTGTTGATGGCGTTGAGGTAGTTCTTCGACTCCTCGTCCATCGTGGTGGCGTTCTCATACATCGCAGAGGTGAGCCACTGCTTGCCGGCGGTCTGACCGTACTTCTTGGCGAGCGCCTCGAAGTCGGCACCTGCCTTGAGGGCGTTGTAGATGCTGTCGGCAGTCTTACGGGCGGCCTCGGCGGTAGCGCCACCGACCTGGATCTGACGATACTCGATGCTGTCGGGCATCATCGTCTTGGAGATGAGCTTCACCACGTTAAGGGTGTTATCGAGCTTGGTCTCGAAGGGGGCAGTGGTCTGACCCACAGCCATCGAATCGAGCTTAGCGGCGATATCTGAAGGATAAGCACGCTTGGTAGCGGCAATGCCTGTGTAGGGGAACTGCGACTGGGCCTTGCGGACGACCTCGGCGGGATTGGCACCGCTCTGGAGCTTGTTAGAGGCCTCCTGCATGGTGGTCATCAGACCCTGACGGTCGGCGGCTGAAGCGACGACCTGGAAGCTGACGTACTTGATGTCGCGGGTCTCGACGGTCTGCTTGAACATCTCCTTCTCGGCATTGTACTTCGCCTTGAGGTCGCTCTCGGCAATCTTCACGTCGTTGTCGTTGATAGACGAATAAGCGACAGAGGCCAGCAGGACATCACTCTCCTGGTTCTGACCCTCGAAGGCCATCTTAGCGGATACGGGGTTAGAGAGCAGACTGTTGGCCATGAGCGCCTGGTACTTACGTGACAGGGTCTGCTGGCGGAGCTGCTTCTCGATGAACTGCCAGTACTTGTAGATCTTCTGATAGGACTCCGTGAGCTGCGGGTTGGTGGCGTTCTTCTTATAGTCGGCCAGGAACTTCGTGAGCATGGTCACGTCGAAACGGCCGGTCTGCTGGTTCACGAACGGTGAGCGCAACAGCATGGGGTCGCGACCCTCCTTCATGATATTCTGCATCTCCTCGTCGGTGACGGTGAGACCGATCTGCTCGGCCTCGTGGTCGATGATCTGCTCGCTGACATACGAGTTCCATACCTCGTCCTTGATGCTGTTGAGCTGATCCTCAGAGAAGTTGTCGATGCCCTGGGTCATCTTCAACACGTCCTGATACTCATCGACAAGTGCCTGAAAATCCTGCACGTTGACCTTCTTGCCCAGCACCTCACCGATCTGCTGGCGCTGCTGGTTCTTGGTTGCTTCGCAAGAACGGAACGCCTCTTCGGCAATGAAGGCAAACAGGCCAAGACCAATAATGATCACGAGGGTAATGCCCCTCTTTCTAATTTTTCCTAATGCTGCCATTTTCTAATATTTTAATTTTAAATTTTTAATTCTGTAAAACAAACGTGTGCAAAATTACAAAAAAGGAATGAAACGGCGAAATTTTTCATCAAAATTATTCTATTCCATCACCTTTAGTCGCACTAACTCTATCTTAGTAGCTGTATTCTTCAGGATTTTAAACTCGTAGCGCCCTACCCTGACGACCTCGTTGAGCTTCGGGAACGACTGGTACTCATGGAGGATAAGACCACCGAGGGTCATATAATCGTCGCTCTCGGGCAGGTCGAGGTCGTAGAGCTCGTTGACGCGCTCGATCTCCAGACGGGCCGAGAGGATATACTCGTCGGGGCCCAACTGCTTCGCCTCGAGGGCACTATCGGTGTCGTGCTCGTCTTCGATCTCACCGGTGATCTCTTCCATGAGGTCTTCGAGGGATACCAGACCGCTCGTGCCGCCGAACTCATCGACGACGATGGCCAACGAGCGTTTCATCTGCATGAGCAGCTTCATGAGCTTCGAGGCGAGCATCGTCTCGGGCACGAAGTTCAGCTCACGGATGGTGAGCTGGCCACGGAGCGACGCAAGGGGCTTGTCGGCCACGGCCACGGCATCGAGCCGGAAGAGGTCGGAGGAGTGGACATAACCGATGATATGGTCGATATCCTCGTGATAGACGATAATCTTACTATGACCGCTCTCGATGAAGATCTGACGGAGGGTCTCGAGGGTGGCGGTATCTTCGACGGCATCGATCTCGGTACGGGGCACCATACAGTCGCGCACCTTCGTCTCGGAGAAGTCGAGGGCGTTCTGGAAGATACGTACCTCCTCACCGATGTCCTCTTCGTTGTCGGCACTGTCGATGCTGGTCTGCACGAGGTAGTCGAGGTCGACCTTTGTGAACTCGTGTTCCGCGTCTTGACGACTCATGCGGATGCCGAAGAGGCGGAGCAGACCCTTGGCCAACAGGGTGGCCAGACGGGATATCGGATAGAGGACGACATAGCACACGTAGGCCGGAATGGCGAAGACGGTGAGCAGGGTGTTGGGATTGTTCTTAAAGATGGTCTTCGGCAGAAACTCACCCGTGAAGAGCACGACCACCGTGGAGAGCAGGGTGTCGGCCATTACACGGAAGCCGTCGCTGAGCGGTGCAAACAGGGTGGCATCGAAGAGACGGGCGAAGAGAATGCCGTAGATGACTAAGGCGATATTATTGCCCACCAGCATCGTGGACACGAAGTTGTTGGGATGCTGGTAGAACACGGTCAGGGCCTTCTGCGACAGCCCGTTCTTCTCACGGTCCATCTCGGCCAACAGGCGGTTACTGGACACGAAAGCGATCTCCATGCCTGAGAAGAACGCGGAGAGGAGCATCGAGATGACGAGGGAGATGAGCAGGACGGTCATTACTGGCGCTTGGCGTGTTTGGTGAGTTGGGGGCGCTGGGGAGCGAGGCGCTGCGCGGTGTCGGCGGGAGCGGCGCCCTTCGACGCCTCGTCCTTCGTCTCACCGGTCATGTCCTCACGCTCGAAGGAGCCCTTGGAGTTGCTGACCGTATAGTGGGTCATCTTCTCGTCGCTGAGGAAGTAGGAGCCTTCCATCGTGCGCTCGGGGGTGGTGACCCGCGAGAAGACGTTAGAATAGAACTCATGGCTTATGCCGTCCCAGTAGAGCTCCTCGCTCTCATAGAGCAGACCGTTGACATTACGGATGCGGACACGACCGCGCAGATGCCAGAGCTTCTTCTGGTCATAGTACCAGGCGGTGTCGGACTGGATATATCCCTGCACATGGAACTTCTCGTCGAACTGCTCAAAGAACACGCCTTTCTCGAACGACCAGCGTGAGGGGTTCTTCGCCGTGTTCACATCCCAACGCTCGGTGACGATGCGGTATTTGATGACACCGGAGTCGCTGATCAGGGTGTTCACGCCATAGGAGGTCATCACCGACACGGAATCGCGGTCGTGGATGGCCGGGGCGGTGTGCTCTTGTACGTCGTTACACCCCCACAGCAGGATCACTCCTAACATGCCTAACACACTGTGTTTCATCTTACACCGAACATTGATGTTACACATCGAGCCTTACTCCACTTTCCACTTGGAGAACCAGCGCTCATTGAAGGTCAGACCGATATTGATACGGAAGGTGTTCTCCGTGATCAGGTTGTCGGCCGAACGGTGTGACCACTGTCCACTGATATTCAGGAAGGAACGGTTGTTATAGGCATTCATGATGGGAATACCGAAACCGAGACTGAGACTCAGTTCCTTGGGACCGTCCTGACCGTTTATATTATAATAAGGTGTGGCAAAACCGGCACCGATACGATAGCGCATATGACTCAGGACATGACGGGTGCTCTGGGGGTTGGGAATCCACTCGGCACCGAGGTTGGCACGGTAACTGTCCTTCAGCAGACCGCTCCGCAGGGCATAGGTGCCACCCTCGTCGGAGGGCATATCGACGGAACCCCACTTCTGCACCTGGAGGTCGGCACCCACGCGCAACCTGTCCCGATGGCTGTAGGCCAGACCGAGACCGTAGGCGGTGGGCAGCGACAAGCCGTCGTGCAGCACATAAGAGGTGGTATCGTTATGACTCGATGAGGCGTTGACACTGATGACGCGACAGGTGGGATCGGTCTTGAGACTGTGACCGGGGCTATAGGTGGCTCCCAGCGTCAGGAAATGACCCTGACCAAGCTTCTGCTCGTACTGCACACCGAAGTCGAGCTTGTAGCTTCTGACGGATGCAGCATACTGTTTCATGATGTATTTCGCAGAGCTGATGCTGGTGGATCCGGTAAACGTGCGGTCGAACTCGCCCCAGAGATAGGCGGCATTGAAGCCTACCGACAGGGGCTTGAAGATGCGCCAACCGGCACCCAGGAACAGCTGATGCATGCCACCGTCGCCCTCGTAGGTGTTGGACTGCATGGCCTGTGACCCGGGGATGGACGACGTGGAGCTGTACTTATAACCGACATTAGAATAAGGCTGGACACCGAACGACACGCCCAGGTTCTTGGCCGCACGGAGCAGAGCCACGACATAGTCGAAGCCAGCCCCCTTGCCACTGAAACGGGTGTTACCCTCCTTAAAGTTCGTGATCTGACCCGACAGACCGGCGTCGAAGATCATCGTGAGGGAATCGGCAGCGGAATAGGAAGCCGGATTCAGGGGGTTCACCTCGTTTCCCTTACGGAAAGCCAGGCCGACTCCATTCATACCTTTATTGAAACCGACGCCCTGATCGGTCAGATCGCCATAGCCGAACTGACTATACGGGGAGTTGGTACTACTCTGTGCGAAGGCGGTTGCGGTGATGGCCGACAAGACCAGACCACCTATGATTCTATTCATGTCTTTTATGTTTATTCTGTTGAAAATCTATTCAGCGTGCAAAATTATTGAAAAAAAATGGAATAAATGGCTTTTTACTGCAAAATATAAGCTATTTTTGCATCGTGAAACATTTCAGAAAGGATTTTTGTACATTTTTAGGCATCATTCTGATGATGTCGGCCTCCGTCGTACAGGCACAGACCGTACCGGCAGACGGGGATGCCATCGACACGCACACCATGGATTCCGTGGAGGTCAGTCTGCTGACCTGCTCGCCGCATGAGGAGATATACAGTCTGTACGGGCATGCCGCCATCAGATGGCACGACCAGCGGAACGGTACTGACCTGGCGTTCAACTGGGGGATGTTCAACTTCAAGAAACCGTATTTCGCCCTGCGGTTCGTGTTCGGACTGACCGACTATGAGCTGGGGGTGGTGCCCTACCAGTATTTCCTCGAAGAATACAGACAATGTGGCAGTAGTGTCACCGAACAGGTGCTCGACCTGACTGCCGAGGAGAAGGAGGCAATGTATCTGGCTCTGTCGGAGAATATGCAGCCGGAGAACCGTGTGTACCGGTATAACTTCTTCTTCGACAACTGTTCGACACGCCCTCGGGACATCATCGAGAAATGCTTAAACGGAAAAATAGAATATGCTCAGCGTGAAGACTATACACCATCGCATCGGGACATGATCAGTGTGTGTACGAGGAACCATCCCTGGGCTACCTTCGGCAATGATATGCTGTTGGGCGTGAAGGCCGACCGAAGGACGACACTCCGGGAACAGGAGTTCCTGCCGGGCAACCTGATGTACGACTTCGACAGGGCTCAGATCGTGAGCGACGGTACTCGTCGGCCCTTGGTGAAGGAGCGTCGGATGGCGGTCAAACCGGGGGTACAGGTGATCGAGGAGGATTTCCCGCTGTCGCCGACCGCCTGTGCCTGTGTGCTGCTGGCGCTGTCGCTGGTCATCATAGCGATGGAATGGCGCAGGAAGAAGACTTATAAGTATTGGGATGCCCTGTTGATGGTGGTTCAAGGACTGGCGGGCTGTGTGCTCTTCGTCATGATCTTCTCACAGCACCCGACCACGAGTCTGAACCTGCAGATCTTATTGCTGAACCCGTTGCCACTGTTCTTCCTGCCTGCCGTTCTCAGACGGCGTCGCACGCACTGGTGGACTCTCCTGATCGTGATGGTCGTGCTGTTTGCCGTAGGACGGTTCTTCCAGCACTATGCCGAGGGCATGATGATTGTGGCACTATGTTTGCTGTTAAGGGGGCTAGTGAATGGACCCTTCGACAAGCTCAGGGACCGTATAAATGAAAAATAAATATATTTATATCACACTACTGGCGGTAGTTGGCTGGCATGCCGAGTCACTGGCGCAGGACGGTGCCCGACAGGCACCGCGGCTCGTGGTGAGCATCACCATCGACCAGCTGCGCAGTGACTACCTGGAGACCTTCGCCCCACTCTACGGGCCGAATGGTTTCAAGAAGCTGTTGGCGGAGGGCGTGGTCTATGAGAATGCCACCTATCCGTTCTTCGAGCCCGACAGGGCCTCTGCCATATCGTCAGTCGTCACAGGCACTACCCCTTATTACCATAGTATCGTCGGTACACGGTGGTTGGACAAGGCCACCCTGCGACCGGTGCTCTGCACGGACAGTCAGAAGCAGGACAGTGTGCCCTCGCCCGTGCAGATGGCCGTGTCGACGATGGGCGACGAACTGAAGGTGGCCACGCACGGGGAGGCGAAGGTGTTTGCCGTCGCCCCGTTTGAGGATGCCGCCATCCTATCGGCCGGTCATGCCGCCGACGGGGCGGTGTGGCTGGACACCCAGACAGGGCGTTGGACAACATCGCAGTATTACATGAACGAAGTGCCGCAATGGCTATTGTCGTTCAACGAGTTATATTCTTACGAAGACAAGAGCAGGAAGCGGGAATGGAAGCCATTGATTGTTCAACAGAAGCCCGACTTCCGTTATACGTTCAAGGGCGACCGACGGCATCAGGACTACCAGACATCGGGACTGATCAATGCCGACATCACGGAGCTGGCGCTGCATAGTCAGTCGAACCTCGCCATGGGATATGACGGTGTGACCGACCTGCTATGCCTGACCTATTATGCTGGTACCTACGGGCACCGACCGGTGTCGGTCAGTCAGAAGGAGCTGCAGGACACCTACCTGCGTCTGGACAGAGAGATCGCCACACTGGTGACACAACTGGAAACCAGGATCGGTGAAGGACAGGTCCTGTTCATCGTCACCAGCACCGGCTACAGTGATCCGGAAGAGACCGACTACACGGCTTATCGCATCCCTACGGGTACCTTTTATATCAATCGTACAGCCAGTCTGCTGAACATGTATTTCGGCGCACTCTGGGGACAGGGGCGCTACGTGGAGGGCTGCTACGGACGACAGTTATTCTTCAACCACCAACTGCTGGAGTCGAAGCGTATCAGCATGACCGATGCCACCCAACGGGCTCAGGAGTTCGTGGCACAGATGGCTGGCGTGAGGAACGTCTATACTCGTCTGCAGCTGTTGGGCAGCTACCATGAGCAGATTGCCAAGATACGCAACAGCTTCAACCCGCAGCGCAACGGCGACCTGCTGATTGAGGTGGCTCCGGGTTGGCACCTACAGAATGAAGAGACCGGCGAGGACCTGCTGTCGCAGGCCTCGGCCATCACCTTCCCTATCCTTATCTACGGCAACGGGCTTACCGCCCAGCGTGTGCAGACGCCTGTCACCGTCGACAGGATCGCCCCGACCGTGGCTAAGACCATCCGCATTCGCGCACCCAATGCCTGTGCTTCGGAACCATTGTTCTGAAGCACAGACCGTCTGTTTGACAGATTTATATCAAGACCTTTGGCAATTACAAATAAAATTTGTACCTTTGCCGACGTTTTTTACAACAGATCATATTGCGAATAATTAATAACAAATATCATCATGAATTTCAACAAGATTCTGAAATCATTGTTCGGGGATAAGTCCACCCGTGACATGAAGCTCATCCTGCCCTTCGTGGAGAAGGTGAAAGCCGTGTCGCCACAGATCGAGTCGCTCGACAATGATGCGCTGCGCCAGCGTACAAAGACACTGCAGCAGCAAGTACAAGCCTCTGCCAATGAGCAGAAAGAAAAGATCGCCGCCCTGAAGGCCACCATAGAGGACACGCCCATCGACGAGCGTGCCGATATCTTCGCACAGATCGACAAGATCGAGAAGGAGGTGCTCGACATCTATGAGAAGGCACTCGACGAGGTGATGCCGGAGGTGTTCGCCATCGTGAAGGAGACTGCACGCCGATTTGCACAGAACGAGGAGACCGTCGTCACGGCGACCGACTTCGACCGTGAGCTGGCAGCAGACCCGAAGAAGGACTTTATCACCATCGACGGTGACAAGGCCATCTATCATAACCACTGGACTGCCGGTGGTAACGATCTGAAATGGGAGATGGTACACTACGACGTACAGTTGTTCGGTGGTGTCGTGCTCCATCAGGGAAAGATCGCGGAGATGGCTACCGGTGAGGGTAAGACCCTCGTGGCTACCCTGCCCGTGTTCCTGAACGCCCTGACCGGCAACGGTGTGCACGTGGTGACGGTGAACGACTATCTGGCCAAGCGTGACTCCGAGTGGATGGGTCCGTTGTATATGTTCCATGGCCTGAGCGTCGACTGTATCGACAAGCACCAGCCTAACAGTGAGGCTCGACGGAAGGCCTATCAGGCCGATATCACCTTCGGTACGAACAACGAGTTCGGTTTCGACTACCTGCGTGATAACATGGCCATCTCGCCACAGGATCTCGTGCAGCGCGCCCATAACTATGCCATCGTCGACGAGGTGGACTCGGTGTTGATCGACGATGCCCGTACACCGCTGATCATCTCTGGTCCTGTGCCCAAGGGCGACGACCAGATGTTCGAGGAGTACCAGCCGCTGGTGGAGCGCCT
>JAEEGL011014488.1_pt1 | contig 41785 bp, 36 predicted proteins | sample 9134231 | NCBI WGS metagenome assembly JAEEGL01 (sample SAMN16246548, study PRJNA631951) | gut metagenome | biome: gut microbiome; feature: rumen; material: fiber-attached | host: Bos | place: Iran: Karaj | collected 2018-10
AGGCGGCAAGCTTCTCGACGAGGTCCGTGCGAAGGCCGTGGCCGTTGTAGGTGTCGGCGGGTTTGAGGGAGATGAATCCCAGTTGCAGCGTGAAGCCTTCGGGTGCTTCGATCACGAGGCGGGCATCCTTGTCGTCATCGTTCGGCACGAAAGCCGCGTCATAACGGGAGTAGCCGTTAGATTTGACCATGAAGCAGGTCTCCGCGTACACGGTGCAGCCGCAGGAAGAAACCAGCTTGACTTTGACCGCATGATCGCAGCAGGATTTGGCGAACATGAAGAAATTCAGCGCACGGCCTTTGACAGCGGGCACGCCCTGATAACCGATGTTGCAGATCCTGCCGCCGTCTTCGAATTTGACCTTGAGGGAGACCTTGCGGTTCGCGTTCAGAGTGTCTTCGGCATCCAGAGACATCTCAGCTTTCTCGGCGTACCAGGCAGGGATGGGCGTATAGGGCGTCTTGTTCTCTTCAGGCCAGCGGGCCAGACCTTCGCCATGGGTGAAGTCGCCCTTCCAGCCAGTTTTGGATGTGAAAAATGCGTTCTCTTCGTCCGCGGAACAGCATTCATCGGGGATCAGGGAATCCTCAAAGGTGTTGTCGCGGATCATCTCGGGATACACACCACCGTCACCGGAACGGTTGATGTCCTCGAAGAAAAGACCGTACAGGCTCTCGGTCACGGGGAATTTGGGATCCCCGGTCCTGATCGTGATCTTAGTCATACATTGCTCCTTTCATTTGGAAGCTTTTCAATGCTTCCAACCGTCTTTTGCCTTCATGATAGCGGTTCACGGCGCAAAACACAAGAGACAGATCGGACAAAGCGTACGGCCGCAAAAAGAAAAAGCCCGGGATAGATGATTTTCCCGGAGCTTGCGTCTGTATACTATTCGTCTTCCGTATACCCAAGTGCTTTGAGTGCCGCAGGACTGTCTCTCCAGCCCTCCTTGACTCGGACCCAGATCTGAAGGTTCACATGGCCCTGGATCAACTCTTCTATGTCCTCACGGGCCTGACTGCCGATAAGACGGAGCATTGACCCGCCTTTGCCCAGAACGATGCCTTTGTGAGAAGCTTTTTCTACATACAGATCCGCATGGATGTCAGTGATGTGTCCGCCCGGCCGGGTCTTCATGCGTACGATCTCCACGCCGATACCGTGGGGGATCTCTTCTCCAAGGTTGCGAAGCGCCTTCTCGCGGATGATCTCCGCGATCATCGTGCGTTCGGTCTGATCGGTATACATGTCTTCCGGGAAATAGGGAGGCCCTTCCGGTATAACTGTGTGGATCTCTTCCAGCAGCTCGTCCAGGCCTTCCCCCGTAGAGGCCGACACAGGAAGGATTGCTTTGAGGAAAGGATACTCACCGAGGAAAGCGATCTTTTCCAGAAGCTGTGCCTTATCAGGTATGCGATCGATCTTGTTCAGTACCGCATAAACGGGAAGATCTTTCTGCCGGCCCAGAAGTTCCAGAAGGGCCTTATCGCCGCCGCCGAAAGGAGCGGTTGCGTCGAACAGCGCGAGGACCGCATCCGTTTCCTCCAGTGCATGACCTACGGACGAGACCATATAGTCTCCCAGCCTGTTGCGCGCTTTGATGAGTCCGGGTGTATCCACGAATACGATCTGACAGTCCTCTTCCTGAAGAACGCCGCGAATGGCATTGCGCGTAGTTTGGGGTTTGGCAGAGACGATGGATACCTTTTCCCCTACGATCCGGTTGATGAGCGTAGATTTCCCCACATTGGGACGTCCGACAACCGCCACGAAACCGGAATAATAAGGTTCTTCCTCCTCTTCTTCTGCTCCGTCTTCATCGCGGGTCAGGCCTACAAGGGAAAGAGCTTTTTCTTCCATATCGCGCATGATGCGCTTGTCCTCTTCTTCCTCGTGATCATAGCCGAGCAGATGCATCATGGAGTGAACGATGAGATAACCGACCTCGCGCTGCAGTCCGTGTCCGAATTCCTCTGCCTGCCGTTCCGCTGTCTCCATGGAGAGCACGATGTCGCCCAGGAGCACTTCTCCCGTTTCGGGATCCCTGTCCACATCGTCTTCTTCCCAGACCTCGTCCGTATCTTCCTCATCGTAGTCCTCTCCATAGTCAAGAAGAGGAAAGCTAAGAACATCTGTCGAAGCGTCTACGCCACGGAATTCACGGTTCAGTTCCCGTATGCCCTCGTCATCCGTCAGAGTCAGGCTGACCTGAGCATCCGGAATCGCACCGTGTACGGTCAGTGCGGCCCGGACAAGTTCCTCCAGCCACTTCTCGTCTACGGGATAACCTTTGGGGTTCTCAGTCAGTACTGTCATTCTTCTTCCTCCGGTGCGTTTTCATCCGGAATATCCTGAACCGGAGCCTCAGGCTCACGGGCGGTCGGAGCAGGTTTCTGCGCAGACGTTGTCTGTCCGTTCACCGCTTCCATGCTCGGATACTCGATGCGTTCATGATAGACGCTGCGAAGGATGCGGATGAAAACCTGGATGATCCGCTCGATATCGCGAAGCGTCACGTCACACAGATCCAGCTGATTATCGTTGAACTTGCCCTTGATGACGTTGCGGACCATGGTCTCGATCGATTCTTCCGTAGGATGCTTGAGGCTTCGCACCGCAGCTTCCGTGGAATCAGCCATCATGATGAGAGCGGCTTCACGCGTAGAAGGTTTGGGACCGGGATAACGGAAATCTTCTTCCCTGAGCGATTCAGGATGTTCCGCTGTCTGCTTGGCTTTATAGTAGAAATAGGTCTGCATCGTGTCGCCATGATGCGTTGCGATCATGTCGATGATCTCCTGGGGGAGCCTGGCTTTGCGAGCCATTTCCACGCCGTCCGTAACATGGGCAACAAGGATGCGGGAGGACAGTTCGGGGCTGATGTCATCATGGGGATTGGGTCCTGTCTGGTTTTCTTTGAAGAAAACCGGACGGGAAAGCTTTCCGATATCATGATAATACGCTCCTACACGGACCAGCAGCGGGTTGCAGCCGATCTCTTCGGCTGCGGCTTCCGCCAGGTTGCCCACGATGACACTGTGATGATAGGTCCCGGGCGCTTCCACAAGCAGACGCTTGAGGAGGGGCTGGTTCGGATTGCAGAGTTCCATCATCTTCATGGGAGTATTGAGCTGGAACACAGCTTCCCACAGGGGCATGGTGCCCAGAGCGAGAACGCCGGACAGGATGCCGCAGGACAGTCCTACCAGGGCGAATGAGCCAAGGCGGCTCCAGTCCATAGCACCCTGCAGGAATGCAAATGCCGCATAGAGAAGGCCCTGCGCCGCTCCGGTTGCCAGACCGACCCAGATGAATGCGGAACGGGAGCTTCTCCGGTTGATGAGATTGACCGCGAGGATGCCGGATACGATACTGGCCAATATGACAGGAACCATGTCCGCCACGGTGGCATTTCCGGACGCATAGACAAGCAGGCCCACATATAGAGCGAGAACGGTCTGCGTGACCATGGCCATCCGCCGGTTGAACAGGCAGGCAACGAGCATCGCAGCGAGTCCCGTCACGACAAGGTACGGAGAAACGTGAACCGTGAGGAATGTGAGTACGGCGGTCAGCGTTACGACCATGACCCACAGAACGAGATTATACTTCGTCAGGAGTTCAGCTTTTTCAAAGCCAGAGAGATACATCCACAGGACGATGACCAGCAAAGCGAAAAGCATGAGATAGGCGGCATAGGGCTGCCATCTGACTTCAGTGTCTCCCGATACCAGGCCGAGATTCACAAGCATCTGGTACTGGGCATCTGTCACGACTTCACCTTCACGGACGATTGCCTGTCCCTCACGAACGATGACGTTCGCGACAGAAGCGGCTGCATCCTCGCGGGCCTCCAATGTCGCTTCTTCGTCAGCAAGGAGATTTGCGCGAAGATAACGATTCACGATCTCCATGCCGATACGCTGAGCGGAAGAAGACAGATTGCGCAGCGGGTTAGTCAGGTTGTCTCCGATCTTGGAGATCTCGATATCAAGGAGTCCTTCCTTGATGCCGGACTCGAGAGAAGCTGAAACCTGTTCCATTACGATCTGGCGCACAGAATCAAAATCGGAATCCGTCAGAGCCAGGAGAGCGGTCAGATCCTGATAAGTGAAGAAATCAGGCATCTCGTCCATGGCGGATGCAATGAATTCAGCGTGATATCCATCCTGGTAAACAGGCGTGGGTGTGGGAACCGGCGTAGGAATGGGAGTCGGTTCAGGTGTCGGGACAGCCGTGGCTTCCTGCTGCACACCCTCTTCTTCCCCGTCTTCGTCGGCTTTAGGCGAAGGAGTCGGGACGGGAGTGGGAACAGGCGTCGGAGAGATCGTCTGGATCGGGTTCTGCGCTGCCGCCTGCTGTTCCTGTGTCACAAGGATCCGGTCTTCCTGAGCGGCGGAGCGGATGGTCGCCAGGCTTTCAAAAGCACCTGTGATATCAGCAAGAACGCTGTCTGTCGTAGACTGATCCTGGACGAATTTTTCGGACACCGCATTCCGCGCAGCTTCCCGGGCTGCTTCCGTAGAGACGGTATCCTCCACAGCTCTGGGTGCCAGTATCGTCTCTTTGGCCACGTCCCCGGCGGCAAGCTCGAGCTTGGTGCCGGAACTGTTCCACACGAGAAGTCCATAGCAGACCGTCAGCGCGACAAGAACTGAAACCGCACGGGCGATTCTTCGTCTTGCTGAAGCAAGACGCTGGAGAGCTCTTCGCGGGCCCTTCTCCCTTCCGAGGTCTTCAGGAAGCTGGGAAGAAACGTCTTTCCTTCTCATGATTTTCTCCTTTGATCCCAAGGCGCACGTTCGCGTTCAGGACGGCGGTTCTGCCCCGCCTTGTCATAAGCGGCTACGATCGCCTGCACGAGTTCATGCCTTACGACGTCTTTAGCCGTCAGATGGCAGACAGCGATATCGTCCACACCTTCCAGGATCGAGATCGCATCCACAAGACCGGAGCGCTTGTCTCCGGGAAGATCGACCTGGGTGATATCACCCGTGATGATCATCCGGCTGCCCTGGCCCAGACGGGTCAGGAACATCTTCATCTGCTCGCGGGTCGTATTCTGGGCTTCATCCAGTATGATGAAGGAATCGTTCAGCGTACGCCCGCGCATATAGGCCATGGGAGCGACTTCGACCTGTCCTTTCTCCACCATGCGCTGGTAGGCTTCAGCGCCGATCATGTCATAGATCGCATCATAGAGAGGGCGGAGATAAGGATCTACCTTGTTCTGCAGATCACCGGGCAGGAACCCAAGCTTCTCCCCTGCTTCAACGGCCGGACGTGTCAGGATGATGCGGGCTACCTGTTTGTTTTTGATCGCCATGACAGCCATGGCCATGGCGAGATATGTTTTGCCCGTACCTGCAGGACCGATAGCAAAGGTCACCGTGTTGTCCTTCATGGCCTGCACATAACGCTTCTGCCCCACGGTCTTGCATTTGATCTGTCTGCCGCGGTATGTAACGAGCACCATGCCGCTCATCATCTCGGATATGAGATCCGCATTTCCTTCTCTGGCCAGCGCGATGGCGTAGCGGATGCGGGAACGGTCGATCGTCTCGTTATGCTCGATCATGGCCAGCAGTCTCTCGATCACGTCCGAGGCGATCTGCACATTCTCTTCGGCGCCTTCCAGCGTCAGTTCTCTCTCCTCAGCGTGGATGCGCACACCGGTCTCATGCTCCAGCACCTGCAGGTTTTCGTCAAAAGCGCCGAACAGGGCCAGTAGCGCCGCATTCGTCGGCACCTCCACCCTGCGCAGAGTCGTGGTTTCTTCCATTCGGTTCCCTTTCCGTATATCACCGTCTTGCCCCGGTTTCGGGGCCTGATCGGGCTTTTTGCCCTTTTTCGATATGTATTGTATCACAGGCGGCCGATCCATGTCCACATGGAGCGGGCTGCGGAAGACCCCCGAGCGATCGGACAACAAAAAACCCGGAGCCTTTCCGGCTCCGGATCTTCTGCTGTTACATCGAGCGCTTGCTCCGCTTTCTGCGAGCGGCTTCCTGCTTCTTTTTACGCTTGACGCTGGGCTTTTCATAATGCTCACGCTTGCGGACCTCCGCCAGGACGCCGGCGCGCGCGCATTTGCGCTTGAAACGCTTCAGAGCGCTTTCCAAGGACTCGTTTTCGCCCACACGAATTTCAGACATACCATTTCCCCCCCTTCAATCGAAGGATCGCACGGCCGGACAATCCGTCCGTGACTTATTAAGTATAAAGGAAGGCCGGTCGTATGTCAAGCCAGACTTTGAAGAAAAATCGTTCTCTTACTGGAGTCCGACCGCGGCACGGTTCTCTTCTGCGGCATGCGCCATGGCGGTCCACCATTCAGGTTCGCCTGCCTTCTTCTGCCATATGGCTGTGCCTCCCAGGGAGTACTCCCGGACGAGTGCAAACTTATTCCGGAGAGAGACCTCATCTTCCAAGAAGATCCTGTGGACTGATCCTTCAATGTCCCGGAACGAATACATGAGAATGCCGGAAGGTTCCTGGCGGACTCCTCTCGCCAGCCATTCATCTACTTCAAACACACGGTTCGCAGCGGAAAGCGTTCCTGTTTCAAGAAGCGCTTTGACCTCAGCCGACGTCACAGTGATCCGGCCTGTATAGGTTTCTTCTGTTCCTTCATCCCGCCAGAAGTCCACGCCGTGCATCGGGATCCCCAGAAGGATTCTGGGGCTTGGAACGTCGCGAAGAAGCAGTTCCAGTCTGTAGCGCACCCAGTCTTCTCCCGCAACAGGAGCGATGACGCCTTCTTTATGCCCGTCATACGTCATAACGTTCACATAATCACACACATGGGCAAGGGCTGCTCTGTCATAAGCCTGGTAGGGTGACCGCGACGGAGTGGCCATGGGAACCGTCACGCAGACGCTGAGGATCCTGTCTCCGACAGCTTCCCTGACTGCACGCGCAAAATCCGTGAAGCGGTCTGTATCATCCGGATCCATATTCTCGAAATCCAGATCGATCCCGTCCAGCCCCCATGCCTTCGCCCTGCGTCCGATCTCTTCAGCAATCCGGGCGACATTCTCCGGATCGCGCACGACCGCGGCAGTCGCTTCCGGAACGAATCCGACGACAGTGGCCCATACCTGTGTCCCTGCCGCATGAGCATCTGACACGAATGACACAGGATCGAAGGATGTATAACCCATCTCAGAAAGATCTTTCAGAGCAGGCCCGTCCTCTTCCATGACCAGATCCATCCACATGGGACAGATGACATCCAGTCCGTCACGTCCTTCAAAAACGAGCGGTCTGTACTCCCAGGCCATAAACAATGCCGGCTCTGTCCGCGGAATCACATTATGCCGCCAATCATCTGCCGGCAGCGGCGTGACAAGCTTAAGATCCGGAAGCGCGCTGTCCGGTCGCCAAGCACACCCGCCCAGGAGCGAGGCCAGCATGAGACATGCGATCACAGTCGAACAGACGCGTTTCATCTTCAGGTTCCTTTCATTTAGATTGCGTTATCAGTATAACACGGACCGGATTCATAAAAAAGCAAAAAAACGGAAGGAAAAACTGTAACGAATGTCGAATAGCGTAAAAGACAGATTGGGAAAGCCGTTATTCGCTTTCCGACATGCGGAGGTCATGCATGAAGAAAAAATGGATCCTGGCACTGGATCAGGGCACTACCTCGAGCCGCGCCATCCTCTTTGATACGTCCGGCATCGCCCGTGCCAATGTCGCCGAGGAATTCACCCAGTACTTTCCTCAGCCCGGATGGGTGGAGCATGATCCCTGGGATATCTGGAACACGACGAAGAACTGCATGCAGGAAGTTCTGAAACAGGCCGGCATCAAGCCGGAGGAAATTGCTGCAATCGGCATCACGAACCAGCGCGAAACCGCACTCGTCTGGGACAGAAGGACCGGGAAACCCGTCTATAACGCCATCGTCTGGCAATGCCGCCGCACGGCAGATGCCTGTGTCCGTCTCCGGGAAGAAGGCTGGAATGAGATCCTCAGGCGCAAGACAGGGCTCATGGCAGACGCGTACTTTACGGCCACGAAAGTAGCATGGATCCTGGACAATGTACCCGGTGCCCGCAGACGCGCTGAACAGGGTTATCTCATGATGGGCACTGTGGATTCCTGGCTCATGTATAATCTGACAGGCGGCAAGGTCCATGCGACCGATTTCACGAACGCTTCGCGTACTCAGCTGTTCAACATCCACACTCAGGAATGGGATCCGACCCTTCTCAAACTGTTTCGTATTCCCGACACGATGCTGCCCAAAGCCCAGCCTTCCGGCTCTTTCTTCGGCATGACCGATCCGGAGATCCTGGGCTGTGAAGTACCCATTCACGGCGTTGCGGGCGACCAGCAGGCTGCGCTCTTCGGCCAGGCCTGCTTCAAGGCCGGCAACGTCAAAAACACATACGGCACCGGATGCTTCCTTCTCATGAACACCGGAGCGCGCGCGGTCCAGAGCCGAAACGGTCTGCTGACTACCCTGGCCGCCACAGTAGAAGGAACGCCGGTCCAGTATGCGCTGGAAGGCTCTGTCTTCACAGGCGGCGCAAGCATCCAGTGGCTCCGTGATCAGCTTGGACTCATCTCTTCCGCTTCGCAGTCCGAAGAACTTGCCCTGTCTGTTCCTGATACGGGCGGTGTATACCTTGTTCCCGCTTTCACCGGTCTCGGCACCCCCTGGTGGGACATGTTCGCCAGAGGCACGCTGTTCGGGATGACCCGCGGGACCAGCCGTGCCCATCTCGTACGCGCAGCCCTTGAATCCATTGCATTCCAGAGCAGGGACGTTCTTGACGTCATGATCAAAGATGCCGGTTACCCTGTGACTTCGCTCAAGGTGGACGGTGGTGCATCCGCAAACGCTTTCCTCATGCAGTTCCAGGCAGACATCATCCAGCGTCCCGTAGAACGCCCTGCTGAAGTGCAGACAACAGCCCTTGGTGCAGCCTACCTCGCCGCTCTCTCCGCCGGCTTGTTCAAAGACCAGAACGACATCGTGGAAAACTGGACCCTTGAGCGTACTTTCCAGCCTCAGATGACAAGGGAGGAATCCCAGAACCGCTACGAAGGCTGGCAGCACGCAGTCCGTCAGGCGATCGCCTACACGAAAAAGGACTGAGTCCGACGCTGAAAAGATACCGCAGGCTTCCGAGATCCCGTCTCGGAAGCCTTTACTGTAATGAAGACGTTCTTGAACAGGCTCGATGATTATTGCTTTATTGAGTTAACTCGGTATTGACAGTTTCATTTCCATGTGCTATAATGGCCGCAACATTCAAGGAAGGAGGCCTGTCACATGACACGAAACGTCCCGGAATCTGCCGTGTCTTGCAGAATGGCCGGCAAAGCTGCTGTTCCCTGCGCTTTGCTTTCTTCCTATTTCCGCTTTAGCTTTAGCTCCTTACCCGTCTGTAAGAAGCGTTTTGCGTGAGCGGTCAGACAGTTCACCAGGCGGTTCTTCCGGACGGAAGGACCGCTTATTGTTTTGACTCCCCATATATAACAGAAAGGATACAACATGAGCGAAAGAAAGCATCTCATTTATGATCCTGCACGTGAATGCATGAGCCGGGATGAACTGACTGCCCTGCAGAACGCGCGTCTCATCGAGACCGTGAAAAGGGAATATGAAAACGTACCCATGTATCGCTCCCGGATGGATGCCAAGGGCATACGTCCCGAAGATATCCATGGTGTAGAAGATCTGAAACATCTTCCTTTCATGGACAAGCGGGATCTGCGCGATTACTACCCCTTCGACCTTCTTGCCGTCCCTCAGAGTGAGATCGTCCGCATCCAGGGTTCTTCCGGCACCACCGGCAAGCCTATCGTATCCGGTTATACACGCAATGACGTAGATATCTGGAGTGAGATGATGGCCAGAACCCTGACTGCTGCCGGCTGCACAAAGGAAGACAAAGTCCAGGTAGCCTACGGCCTCGGACTGTTCACAGGCGGTTTCGGAGCCTATCAGGGAGCAGACAGGATCGGGGCTATGGTCGTCCCCATGTCCAGCGGCAACACACAGCGTCAGATCCTCATGATGAAGGATCTTGGCGTGACGCTCCTGTGCTGCACTCCTTCCTATGCCACCTATCTTGGCGAGACCATCCGTGATATGGGTCTCGTACCCGGACGTGACATCAAGCTCAAGGCAGGCTGCTTCGGTGCCGAGCCCTGGACGGAAGAAATGCGCATCCATCTTGAAGAGCTGCTTGGGATCGATGCCTGCGATATCTACGGTCTGACAGAGATCGCCGGCCCCGGAGTAGCCTTCGCCTGTCTCGAGAAGGAAGGGATGCACGTCAACGAAGACCATGTGATCGCAGAAATCATCGATCCTGTGACGGAGCAGCCGCTGCCTTATGGTCAGAAGGGCGAACTTGTTTTCACAACCATCACCAAAACCGGCATGCCCATGCTTCGCTACCGCACCCACGACATCTGCTATCTGACTGATAAGCCCTGCGACTGCGGCCGCACCTTCGCCCGCATGAGCCGCATCACCGGCCGGACAGACGATATGCTGGTCATCCGCGGAGTGAACGTGTTCCCGAGCCAGATCGAAACTGTACTCGTGGCGACCCAAGGTGTCGCACCGCACTATATGCTTATCGTGGACCGCGTCAACAATTCCGACACGCTCGAAGTCCAGGTGGAAATGACTGAGGAAATGTTCTCCGACACCGTAAGCCACATCGAAGAAGTCCGCCGCCACATCACGGAGCAGATCCGTTCCGTCGTGGGCATCACGGCAAAAGTCAGTCTGATGGCGCCCAAGTCCATGCCCAGAAGCGAAGGCAAGGCCAAGCGCGTGATCGACAATCGCAAACTGTAACGAGAAGGAGGCATCTACCATGATCCAGCAGCTGTCTGTATTTCTTGAAAACAATCCCGGCACTCTGCGCGCCATGACCGAGATTCTCGGCATAGGCGGCGTTGACCTGCTCGCCCTGTCTCTGGCCGACACCCAGAGCTTCGGTATCGTTCGTCTGATCGTATCCTCTGAACAGATGTATACGGCCCTTGGTCTCCTGAAGGACAACGGCTATATCGCCAAAATGAATCATGTGATCTGTGCCTGCGTGCCCGATCGTCCGATGGGGCTGTCTGAGCTTCTGAGCGTCATCGAAAGCGCCGGCCTGTCCGTTGAGTACATGTACTCCTTCCTTCGGGCTTATGCTTCCGGTACTGCGCTCATGATTCTGCGTATGAACGACGGCAATCTTGCCGAATCCGTGTTCTCTGAAAAAGGGATCCGCATGCTGAGCCAGGAAGAGATCGATTCTCTCTAAGGGCGTACATACAATACAGGCCCGGGAAGTGCTTCCCGAGCCTGTTTTTTCATCTGATCATTCAGGACAGAGTCTGTTCCGGCAGCTGCTCCATCATGAGATGGAGTATCTCTCTGTCGGTCTCCGCCATACCGTCACGAGCAAGCCGTCCGATGATTCGGATCGTGTTCTCCACGCCTTTTTTGACGAGACCGTCGCCTCCGTAGAACTGATTGCCCCCATCCTTATACATCGTAAGGCCCAGCAGACCTGCATCCACGGCAGATGCGACTTTGGCTGCACAGCTGGCTTTTGCTCCGTCGCAAACGATTCCCGAGTTTACTGCGAGTCCGTTCACGACGGTGTGAGCGATCATATCGAATCTGCCGCCCATGAGGAATGCGATGCCTGCTGCAGCGCCAACTCCTGCTGAGACAGCTCCACAATAAGCTGAAAGCCTGCCCACACCCGTCTTTAGGTGGATCGTCACAAGATTCGAAACGGCAAGTCCTCGGTAGAGCTCACTCTCTTCGATCCCATTCTCTCTGGCCCAGACGATGACGGGAACGGATGCGGTGATACCCTGATTTCCGCTTCCCGAGTTGATGATGACCGGCATCTCACAGCCATTCATTCTGGCGTCCGAACCGGCTGCCGCCCACGCTCTCAGACGGAAAGGCAGACTGTCCGAAACGGACAGAAGCGTCCTGCCGATGTTAGCTCCGTAGCTGTTCCGCAGTCCCTCCTCACAGATCGCCATGTTACAGCGGATCTGGGGTTCCAGGACCGGGCGAAGGAACTCAGGGTCGATCTTTTCTGCAAAAGAAACGATATTCTCTACGCTCAGGCAGGAGCGGTCCGTCCCGCCGCCTTCATCGGAAACGTAGGGAACGTCCAGCAGCACTTCATCTCCGCGGCGTTCACAGACGATATTGGTATGATATCCTGCAATCCGGACATAAGCACTTTCTTCTCCAGCGCTGCCTGAGATCCGGATATCGAAGACCTCGTCTGAAGAAAGGCAGCTGAGTTCAAAGTCCAGTGCATCCATGTAAGGACGGATCCGGGCGATGTCCTCGTCCGTCACGTCTGACAGGACTTCCAGCTGCCGTGAAGCATCTCCCACGACGATCCCGGCTGCCACAGCTGCCGCGATTCCCCGCAGCCCGCCTGTATGAGGAACTATGACGCTCTTTACGTTCTTGAGAATGTTGCCGCTGACTTCCGTTACGACCTTTTCAGGGATTCTACCCAAGATCTCCCTCATTCTCGCCGCAGCATAGGCAAGCGCGATCGGCTCCGTGCATCCCATTGCGGGAAGGAGCTCCTCTTTCAGAATATCCAGATAGGCCCGATCAAGATCGGTCATGTCATCATTTCTCCTTTTTCAGTGATGGGCTATTTGCCGCCGCTTCCGAATTCGTAATCCATCAGGATGATTCTGGATATTTTCGTATCCTCAGTGCAGATATAATAGATCCAGAAATCACTGTCTTTCATATAGGGATTGTCGTAGGATACTTCCACCCTGCCGCGGAAAACAGCAACGCTCCAGAGATCCAGATCCTTCGATTTGGGGAAGGTCAGCTCGATCTTCTTCTTTGTATGGAGCAGGTGAATGCCTCCATAGGTTTCCACTTCCGTCGTTGTGATCTTGACTGCACGGGTACGTCCCTCAGGCGTATATATGATGGAAACACCGTCGTCGTCATAAAAGCACTCCACATAGCCGTCCTTGAACGATTCCGAATCGACACGGTCCGGTTCACCAAGGCCTTTCTCCATCTGCTCGCGATCCATATCGTAATGCAGTCGGGTTCCGTCCTGCAGTGTAAAGGCTTTCGGTTCATTCGCCCCTTTTGGTGCACAGCCGGATAAAGCTGCAAGTACAAGCACAAGCATAAGAACCAGACAGAATACCGGGAGCCTGTTTTTTCTGTTCATCTACACCTCCGCAAAACATATACAAGTATAACCGAGCACGGATCAATTCGCAAGTTTATCTGCGGTTCCGCATCCGTTCAGCTCGATGCTTCATTGACTTCGAGTCTCTCATAGGCTATCCTAAACAGGAAAAACAGGACTTGGCAGATCCGCCGTCCGGAAAGAGGTCGCCGCCATGCATTTCGTCATCCTGAGCCTGAATCCCGGTTATGACAGATGGGCAATGATCGAGAAGCCTTCTGCTCTGCCGGCGGTCACCCGTGCCTCCCGTGCCTTCTCTCTTCCCGGCGGCAAAGGCATAGATGTTGCCCGCTGCCTGCACGCGCTCGGTCATGAGGATTATCGCTGCTTTACCTTTCTCGGCGGACATCAGGGAGACGAGATCGCCCGCGCCTGCAGAGAAGAAGGACTGAACATGGAATCAGTACGGATCGCCGGTGAAAGCCGTTTGAATCATACGAGTGTCTACCTGTACAGGAACGAGACCTTTACCGTCAACGAGGAAGGTCCTTCCGTCACTCGGGAAGAAACCGAATCTCTCATACGCAAGGTAAAACTCGCACTGGACAAATCTCCCGGTTCGGTCCTCACCATCTGCGGTACGGCGTGCCCGGGATTCACCCCGGATGATTTCTGCGTTCTGGCCGACTATGCGTCGCGTACCGGGCACGAAACAGCCATAGATATAGGAGGGGCAAACTTGGTCCCTCTGTCTCATACTGCTCCCTCGCTGCTCAAGATCAACAGGCAGGAATTCCTCCATGCGTTCGGATTCGACGGATGGAAAAGGACACCTCACGTTTCTTCCTGGATCAGGGAGAATCGGATACCTGTCCTCATCCTGACAGACGGAGCTGCAGGTTCCTGCACCCACACTTCAGACACCAGTCTGTATGCAGAACTGCCCGAAGGATGCGGCGGACCTTATGGAGTAGGATGCGGAGATGCATTTTTCGGAGGATATCTCTCTGCGTGGTCGGAATGTCTTCCCATGGATGACAGGATCCGTCGTGCAAACGCCTGCGGGATCTCCAACAGCCGGGCTCTTCGCTGCGGTTCCGTGGATGCGGGCGAAGTCAGTGCGCTTCAAGACCGTATTCTCATTTATCCCTGTCGCTGATCCGCTCCAGGATCCGGATGATCCATGCCTCAAACACTGCCGCTGCCTTTTCCGCAGCGGCATTCACTTCTTCACCCGACAGCGGCTGCTGTGAGATGCCTGCAGCCATGTTCGTGAGGAGAGAGATTCCCAGCACATCCATTCCGGCATGCGCTGCCGTCATGGCTTCATGTACTGTGCTCATGCCCACAGCATCCGCTCCCAGGATCCGGAACGCCCTGATTTCTGCGGGGGTTTCAAAATTCGGTCCTGTACAGTACCAATACACGCCTTCCCGAGGCAGAAATCCCAATCCTTCCGCAGCCTGCCTCGCCTCGATTCGAAGTCTCTCCGAAAAGACCCGGCTCATGTCAGGGAAACGCGGTCCGAACGCATCTTCGTTCGGACCGATCAGAGCGTTGGCCCAGGGCAATCGGATGAAATCAGAAAGCAGCATAAATTCACCGACAGAAAACCCGGGATTCACGGCTCCTGACGCATTGGTAAGGATCACGGTATTCACACCCATCAGTTTTGCAGTACGGATCGGAAAAGAGACCTCCGCGGCTGAGAATCCTTCATATACATGTGTGCGGCCCTGCATGAGCAGAACAGGTACACCGGCAAGCTCAGCCACGATCAGCACGCCTTTATGGCCCGGTGCCGAAGAAACGGGAAAATGTGGGATCTCTCCATACGGGATCCGGACAGCCTCTTTCACCCGGTCTCCCAGCCCTCCAAGGCCGGAGCCAAGTACTACAAGCACCTTGGGAACAAAACCGGGCAGCCTGTTTTTCAGACAGGACGCACTTTCTTCATAATCAGATAGAGAAAACATCATTATCTCCTGAAAAACCCTCCGCACTGCGGAGGGTGATTGGTCTTTGATGGATTATCAGTTCTGAGTGCGGCTGAACTGAGCCGTGGCATCGATCAGATCCACACAGGCATCGATACTCAGGTAAGACGTGTTCAGAAGGAGTCCATAGGCTTCCCTGTCATCCCAATTATGATCCGTGACGCTGCGGTAGAATTCAGAACGGTTCCTGTCAAAACGGCGCATATTCTCCTGTGCTTCCTTTTTCGACAGTTTATAGTGTTCCATGCAGCGGCGCAGGCGGTCTTCATTCGAAGCATACATGAAAACACGCAGAACCTTGGGATTGTCTCTCAGGATGTAGCCGGCAGCACGCCCTACGATGACACAGGGGCCCTGGTTGGCTGCGGACATGATGATCCGAGACTGTTCCTGGAACACCTGTTCTCCGGGAGAAAGGGGGATTTCGTTGGGGTTGATGACCTGACCGGCCATGATCAGCGAATACAGGAGGCTGTTTGTGTTGCTCTCCTCCAGCTTCGCCACACGTTCCGGCAAGGCATCCAGGTTTTCGGCCGTCATTTCAAGGATCTTGTGATCCAAAAGGGGCACGCCCCATTTGTCGGCCAGCTTTTCAGCGACCTCACTGCCTCCGCTTCCGTACTGACGCTCGATCGTAACGATATGATATCTGCTCATGGGTGCCTCCTTTATGTATAAGACAGGGAGTTCAGAATAGACCGTTAAACAGCGCACTTGCGCCGTATGTCACAAAAGAAACGATGAGTCCGGCAGTGATCACGCCCACGAGGATAGCGCTCAATGCTCTCTTGATCCGGATGTCGAGCATGGCCGCAACGAGGCAGCCTGTCCATGCGCCTGTCCCGGGCAGCGGGATCGCCACGAGAAGCATGAGGCCCAGCCATTCAAAGCGTGAAAGCCGCTTTCCTTTCTCCCTTCCCCGCGTCTCCAGTTTTTCCACCAGGGAACGGAGTCTGGGAAAACGCGACTTTAGAAAGTTGAATACTTTCCGAACAAAAAGGATGAGGAACGGAACGGGCAGAAGATTGCCCACAACGCCCCATAGAAAGGCCGTCCAGAAAGACAGTCCCTGTCCCATGCCGAAGGGGATCGCGCCTCGGAGTTCAATCACGGGAACCATGGCCACCAGCACGGTCAACAGTATTGCCTTCATACATACCTCCTATTTAAGAGTAATGCAAAACCGACAGTTTTGCAAGTGTGATTTATGTCCATATAGCAATTTTCCATTATACAAAATGCAAAGTTCAGGGTCATTCACCTCTCTTAACATCCCTGCTTGACCGCAGCGCTTTTGTATAGTAAACTGATGTTCAATCCAACACGGGAGGAAATACATGAGAATCGTCGTTAAGGTCGGCACTTCCACTCTGACCCATGCTTCAGGCCGCATGAACATACGCCATGTGGAATCTCTGGTCAAAGTACTCAGCGACATCAAGAATGCAGGACATGAGATCATGCTCGTGTCTTCAGGCGCAATCGGCATGGGCGTGGGCAAACTCAATCTGACCCGCCGGCCTTCCGATATGCCCACGAAACAGGCTGCTGCTGCCGTTGGCCAGTGCGAACTCATGTATGTCTATGACAAACTTTTCTCCGAATACAATCATACTGTTGCTCAGATTCTTCTGACCGGTGAGGACCTGCGCGAACCTGAGAGGCATGAGAATTTCGTCAACACGCTTCAGCGTCTGCTGGAACTGGGTGTGCTTCCTGTACTCAACGAAAACGACACGATCTCCACGGATGAAATAGCAGTCGGCGACAATGACACCTTAGGCGCACTTGTTGCCGTCTCTGTGAAAGCCGATCTTCTGATTGTCCTGACAGATATCGACGGACTGTATACCGCTGATCCTCGCAGGGATCCGGATGCCCGGCTGATCCCGGTCGTGGAAGCAATAACCTCTGAGATGCTGGAAGGCGCAGGCGGAGGAGGCAGCGAACTGGCAACAGGCGGTATGGCAACCAAACTGTCCGCCGCAGCCATTTGCATGGAACGGGGTACGGATATGCTGATTCTGAACAGTGCCCGTCCTGAGCTCCTTTATGACGTGCTTGATGGAAAGCCGGCTGGAACGCTCTTTATCGGAAGGAAACAGGCATGAAAAAGACACATGATATCCTTATGGAAGCCCGTACGGCCCTGCCTGCGCTTACTGCGTCGAAAGAGCGCAAGAACGCGGCCCTCGAAGCAATCGCGCGGCGCATCCTGTCCCGCGAACATGAAATCCTCGAAGCGAACCGAAAAGACGTCGATGCCGCCAGGGAGAAATACGGACAGGTCATGCTGGACCGTCTGGCTCTGAATCCTTCCCGTATCGCCGCAATGGCTCAGGGAGTACGTGATGTAGCCTCCCTTCCGGATCCAGAAGGCCGTATCCTTCGAAGAGAAGTCCGTCCGAACGGCCTAATTATAGATAAGACTTCCGTCCCGCTCGGCGTCATCGCGATCATCTATGAAAGCCGTCCCAATGTCACATCTGACGCTGCAGTTCTCGCCCTTAAATCCGGAAATGCCGTCGTTCTTCGCGGAGGAAGAGAAGCTTTCCGTTCCAATGCGGAGATTGTCAAATCGATCCGCCTGGGTCTGGAAGACGCCGGACTTCCGCCCGAACTTGTAGGCTTCGTGGAAGATACAGATCATGCAAGTGCTGAAGAACTCATGACGGCCGTCGGGCTCGTCGATCTCCTGATTCCTCGTGGGGGAGCAGGTCTCATCCGCAGGTGTACGGAACACGCTAAAGTTCCCTGTATCCAGACAGGAACCGGCATCTGCCATATCTATGTGGATGAATCCGCCGATATCCCCATGGCCCTGGACATCATCGAAAATGCAAAGACGAGCCGGCCTTCCGTCTGCAACGCAGAAGAGGTTCTGCTTGTTCATGAAGCTATAGCCGAAGCATTCCTTCCCCTCCTCTATGAACGCCTCGTGACTGAGCGGAAGAATGCCGGACAGATCCCTGTCGAGCTTCGGCTTGATCCGCACGCAGCACAGATCATCCCTGGAACACCTGCACAAAGCGAAGATTTTGATACGGAATTCCTGGATTACATTCTTGCAGTTGCTGTCGTTTCCGGGACCGAGAAAGCCATCTCACACATTGCGGAACACTCCACGGGACACAGTGAAGCGATCCTGACTCGAAACAGTAAAAACGCAGATATGTTTACGGCATTGGTAGATTCCGCCGCCGTTTATGTCAATGCTTCCACACGATTCACTGATGGAGGAGAGTTCGGGCTCGGATGCGAAATGGGCATCTCCACACAGAAACTGCATGCACGCGGCCCCATGGGACTTGAAGAACTCAACAGTTACAAGTACGTCATACGAGGTGAAGGACAGATTCGTTGAACGTCGATTCCGTCTTGCGGGCTTTCCTGTTTTATGTTATGATTGATAAACGAGCAGGCCGGATGGCTGCGTCCCTTTGGGATGAGGAAAGTCCGGGCTCCATAGGGCAGGGTGCCGGCTAACGGCCGGCGAAGGCGACTTCAGGGAAAGTGCAACAGAGAGATACCGCAGCTTCGGCTGTAAGGGTGAAAAGGCGAGGCAAGAGCTCACCCGCAGAGATGGCAACACCTCCGCGCTGTAAACCCCACCCGGTGCAAGATTGAGGGGATCATCGGCGGCCCGTCGCTTCCCCGCTAATCGCTTGAGCCTGCCGGTAACGGCAGGTCGAGATAGATGGCCATCCACGACAGAACCCGGCTTACAGGCCTGACTCGCTCTTTTATTCAGCCGTTTTTGAAGGAAAACACAGACTGGATAAATCGCAAAAACTGAATAATGCACTCATCGGAACGTTTTGGTTACAGGTGTACGCTCCGATCCATGGAGGTGTATCGAAGTGGTCATAACGGGCCTGACTCGAAATCAGGTGACGGGCAACCGTCCGTGGGTTCGAATCCCACCGCCTCCGCCAACAGGAACCTCTTTTGTCTCCCTGGCAAAAGAGGTTTTTCATTTGCCGGTTTTGATGTCGTGTTATATAATAAAGCTGATAGATGTTCATAATGTGTCTGAACAAAGAAAGGATATATTATGGTCCGAATACTTACGGAATTCGATACTTGCCAGAAGTTTATCAACGAGATCAACGCAGACCCCGACTTTTCAGATTTGATGATCCAAACAAAAGAGCAAATGGAAAGCAGCTTAAAACATGCTCTGTCATCTCAGGATCAGATCCCCTTAGGCGTGTTTTCAGGCAGCGCGATGACAGGACTGTTCGTGTTTCTGGTCGTGAAGGAAGATCGGTATATTGAGATGCTCGTTGGGCTTTCGCGTGAGCCGGATGCCTATGAGGAAATCGCAGACTGGCTGCAGACGCACTGCTCCGGTTATCAGGTCGATTTCGTGTTCAATCCCAGAAACCGGGCGATTCGCCCCATGCTGCAAAAACGCGGTGCAGCCTTCTTCCCAGAGCAGATGAAGATGGTGCTCACCGAAAGCACTGTGTTCATCGATTCCGCCGGAATAGAGCCGCTGTCCGAGCAGTACCGGGATCAGTACATAGCGATGCACAGCACAGACGGCTACTGGACCGGCGACAAGGTTGCAAACGCTTTAGATATATTTCATGTCTTTCTCGCGGTAGATGACGGGAGCGTCGTCGGCTACATCGACGTGACCAGAAACAACGAAGAAAACGAACCGTTTGACCTTCTTGTCAAGGAGGACAGCAGAAGACATGGTTGGGGCAGAAAGCTGCTTGCGAAGGCGATCGAAGCTAACCGGCCAAAGGGAATGATGCTGATCGTCGACGTCGACAACGCCCCTGCGATCGCTCTCTATCGTTCCATGGGTTTTTCGTACGACCCGGAACCGGTCAATCAATTGGCGACGTGGATGATCGCTTGATCAAGTGCAATAGACAGAAATGCCTTTTAGGCGCTCTTTCTATGGGTTAGCACATTTTTACGCGCTCTTTCACACAAAACAGCCCTTTTCTTGATACGAGATAAGGGTTGTGACTTTTTTGGCTTCAATCCTTGATTCCACGTCATTTCCGGGCAAGCATCGTATGCGAGTAAACCCTTTCATAGGATCTCCGCAGCCTCTAATCCTCTGCTCCCTATGGGTTACTGGTATACGATGAAATGAGAACTGTATAAAATTGCCAGCATCATATATGAGTATCTTTTTTTGCGCAGCAGAATGATTAATGCCAATCCGCCTTGAAAAGCATGGTATCCCTATGTGTTTGAAGGGTTTCGATTCACGAAGATCTATTCCGCATATCATTCCGCTTGACTTATCACTATTTCATGCTACAATTGAATCGTTCATCGGAGGGTAGATGATTCATCAGAAATGATCGACCGGATAAGATGACGGACTGAGACGTCCGTTTCTTATCCGGTTTTTTTCTTGGAGGTCAACATGCAGAAAACAAACGATTTTACGTCCGGAAGAATCCTCGGTCCACTGATTCGTTTCATGATTCCTGTATTTCTCGCCATGTTCCTGCAGGCTATGTACGGGGCCGTCGATCTTCTTATCGTAGGGCGCTTTGCTCAGTCAACGGACGTATCTGCAGTATCAACGGGATCTCAGATTATGATGACCATCACCAATCTCGTTACGAGTTTCGCCATGGGAACGACCATTCTCCTCGGTCAAAGGATAGGTGAAGGACGCGGGAAAGAAGGCGGACAGGTAATAGGCAGCAGTCTTTGTTTGTTTGGTTCCATTGCGATCTGTCTGACTGTCCTGATTCCTGCATTGGCTTATCTCCTGAGTTCCGTGATGAATGCTCCGAAAGAAGCTTTCGAGTCAACCGCATCCTACATACGAATCTGCGGAGCAGGATCTGCATTTATCATTGCCTACAATCTGATAGGCAGCATATTCCGTGGATTAGGGGATTCCAAAACACCTCTTATGACTGTCGCGATTGCATGTGTATGCAACATTGCCTGCGACCTCCTGCTTGTAGCCGTTTTCCACTTGGGAACAGTTGGTGCAGCAGCTGCAACAGTTTTCGCTCAAGCCTTGAGTGTTGCTGTCTCTCTTCTGATACTGAAGCGGAAAGGGCTTCCATTCGCATTTGGAAGAGCAGATATCCGTTTCAGGAAGCCTGTCATACGAAGGATTTCTCTTCTTGGGATACCGATCGCTCTACAGGATCTGCTCGTAGGGGTTTCTTTTCTCGTACTGCTGGCGATTGTCAACGGGCTAGGTCTCATACCTTCTGCAGGCGTCGGCGTAGCAGAGAGGGTATGCGGTTTCATCATGCTGATCCCCGCAGCATTCATGCAGGCTATGGCTGCCTTCGTAGCCCAGAATATAGGTGCCGGAAAATATAAACGCGCTCGAAGAGCCCTCGCCTATGCGATAAGCGTCTCCTCTGTCATTGCTATTCTGATGTTTGCACTGAATTTCTTGCGAGGTGATCTGCTTGCAGGTATCTTTTCCAATGATTCTTCAGTCATATCAGCTGCTGCTGACTATCTGAAAGCATATGCTATCGACTGCCTGCTCACTTGCTTCCTGTTCTGCTTCATCGGTTTTTTCAACGGTTTGGGCATGACGCGCTTCGTCATGATTCAGGGAATCATAGGAGCATTTCTCATACGGATCCCCGTCGCCTTCCTCATGAGTAAGGAAGTGCCGGTTTCAATGTTCCATGTTGGTCTTGCCACACCCTGCTCGACTGTGTTTCAGGTGTTGCTTTGTCTGATCTGCTTCATGACAGTGAACCGGAGATATATAACGTCCTTCGGCCGGAAGCCTGCCGAAAACACCGATTATTGAATCCTAACTCTGCTGAACCCGTTCGATAAATGCCCGCGGCATCTCTTTGCCGCGGGCACAATCGAAACCGCCGGTTGTTTGAGCAGCTTATTCTGCTATTTGCCTTTAACCTCACCGGAGGCCGTAACAACAGGAAGATCCGTTCCAGAATATGATCCTTTGAATTTCCAGACCGCCTCGACCTTTGCCCCTTCTGCCAATTCGCTCTCTGTCAGGCGGATTTCTTTTTCACCGATCTTGACAGTCCCCTTTGCAGACTCGGATCTGTCTACGCTGTCAGATGCAAATTTATACTCTGTCGATGACCCTCCCGTGGCAACACTGAGCGTGTTGTCTTTTCGCGCTCCAACATAAAGCGTATAGCATTCCAGATAGAATTCGAAATCTACAGTATACGTGCTGTCCGATCCCCGCACCGCAGTCCATTTTACAACAAGGTTGAGAGCCGTTCCGGTGTCAGATGAGAATTCTCCTTTATATAGTTCTCCGAGCAGAGGTTCAGGAGTCGGTTCCGGCGTAGGATCCGGTGTAGGCGCAGGAGTAGGATCCGACTCAGGTTCGAAGGTCGGAACTGAAGTTGGTGCAGCCGTTGGCTGGTGCGTGGGACCGGATGGAGATTCAGAAGCAGGGATCTCCTGTACTTCCTGCGTCGGATCCGCTCCGGGATCATCCGGAACAAGACTGCTTGTTTTCCGACTGCATGCGCACATGATGAACAGCATCGACGCTGCCAGCAAAAGCAGCATCAGTCTTTTCATCTTTCTCATTCGTATCATTCCCTCCTCATATGGGGATCGCAGCACTGCAACATGCTTACTATACTTTTATACCTCATTTCATGCAGATGTTCAAGCTTGCCAGGGAATTCAGTTTCTTCTCCCCGCGACGTTTTCCCGATACAGAACAGCATAGGGATCCGGATCTCGGACGACGCAGCCTGCCGCTGAAAGGCCGGGATCCATGAGACGGAAGCAGCTTCCGCATAAAACGCAGCATCTGTCCGGATCCAGGCATTCGCCGGCAAGCGCGATCTGCACAAAACCCGGATAAGCCAGCGCCTGCCTTCCGAATCCCGCAAGATCGAACCAGCCGTCCCTGATCCCTCCGGCTCCGACTGCAGGACCGAACTGCCGAAACTGGCTGAGGCCGCTGCAAACGAACAGAACACCCGGTACCTGTTTTCTGATCTCCCTTACGGCACAGATAAGGTCAAAGGCTCCGACATATGGCTTGGTCGTTTCATCGGCAGCATCCAGAAACAAAGGCTGTCTGGGCTGTGAAGCCGAGATATCGATGATTCCGACTCCCCTGTCCCGGAGCATCCTGCAGATCTCGACTGTTTCCGAAAGATCCGGAGACAACCTGTCTCCTTCTCTCTTCAGGCCCCTTCCGTCAGGATACGGCGCGCTGTCATAAGCGTTGAGCCGAACCGCAAGGCCCAGTTCACCGTCTGTCCGTTTCCGTATTCTGTCGATCATGCACAGCAGGGCCCTCATCCTGTTTTCAAGGGCGCCGCCGAACTCTCCGTTTCTTTCATAAGCACCAAGAAGTTCGCTCAGGAAATACCCATGGCAGGCTTTGATGTCCACTGCATCGAATCCGGCCTTCCATGCCATGACCGCATGTTCGACCATCTCATCAATCAGGCGGAAGATCCTCTCGTCAGATGCAGGAATCAGACCATCCGGATCGGATGCCCTTCTTCTTGCCGCAACCGGCCGTCTGTTCCATTCACTGCCTCTCGACACCCTGCCCGAATGCGTAAGCTGCAGGACTTTATAATGCGTATATCCGTATTCTTCCAGACAGATCCGGTCCATCTCAGCGAGCAGCGCATGAAATCCAGAGATATGATCCGAACTGAGCATCATCTGATGCGGGTTGCTCTTTCCATCCTCAGCAACAGCCGCCGATTCGAACCATACGATCCCCGCTCCGCTGTGCGCAAAGCGTCTGTATCTCCTGTAGACCAGGTCTGATGGCGATCCGTCGTCCAGGCTGTCATATCCCTCCAACGGCTGAATGCAGATCCTGTTCGGAATCGTTTTTCTGTCTGTCCGAGCCGACAGCCGAAGGCTTTCGGCGTTCGCCTCGACAGGCAGATCCATCCCATGCTCCTTCAGAAGGATTCTGAATCTCTCAGGGGTCTGAAGATCACGGTTGTCGGCGTCCGGTTTCATGGTTTATTCTCCTTTTTATCCTGTTATCATCTTTTCCGTCAGACAGCACGATCATAGTACAGTTCACCTGTTTCCGCAAGTCCAGGAAAAGTGAAACAGCCGCATGAAAGCGGCTGTTCCCATTTGAGATTTCATTGTCAGGTTCATCAGATGCCCTTGAAAAGGACCTTCATCGAGTTCCAGAGGTAATACGGCACAAGAAAGTCCGTATGATAGAAATCGGAGATCGCAAAATAGATGTTGTTCTTCTCCGGATCCCGGCCGAAAGAGAAACCGTCCGCTTTGGTCAGTTCCTTCATCTGGCGTTTCATTTCCTCGGCGTCAGGATTGCCGCAGGAAGCGTAGATGAAGAACGGAAGATCCGGATTCTCCTTCATACCGGCTGTCACAAAGTCATAGACTTCCTTGGGTGTGACCGTCTCTCCCCTTTTCTTTCCAGCACTGATATGACCGCTCATAGGCGCATACCAGCGGAAGTACTCGAAATCCCTGTGGATGATGTTCCAGGTGCAGCCGCAGCCACGGGAGTATCCGCAGAATCCACGATGATCACGTGTGGCACGAATCCCCTCACGGGAAGGATCTGTCAGGTAAGTATTGTACTTGGTTTCGACGAGAGGAATGATGTTCTCTACAATCTCCTTATAATAGTTACCTTTGATACTCGGCCAGGCTCCGTCGCCTGCAGGGACCATGCCTGTTACGACACGGTCCTTATAGTCGCCTTCAGGATCCATATAGTACGTGATGAATGCCATGATGCAGGGCTCGATCTCACCGGAATCGAACAGCATGTCGATCATCGGCATATTGCCGCCCACACCGAAGATCTGCGGGTCGCAGGTATTGCCGTGCTGAAAATACAGTACATTGTACTTTTTGTCTTTGTCCTCCGGATCATATCCATAGGGAAGATAAACGTAGCAGTATTTCTTGTAGGTTATACCGTCTTCGTACACAGATGTCTCATAATCGAGACGCTCACAGTGTCCGCGCTTGGAAGGCACGCCCGTCCGGATCCGGGTGTTCTCCTCAAATACCGTTTCGAAATCGATGACTTCCCCGGGTTTCGTGATAACTTTCCTGATTACGCTCATTGGACTGCTCCTTTCCGTTTTCTTCATGGGGAATGATCGCTAATTCCCCCTCTTTCTCCGATACCAGTATAGCACAGTCTTTTCGATGACGACTTATCCGAAGGATGACTCTTTTCTTTTTTCTGTCTCTTTTTTGTACGGACCAGGGCAAATGAGACCGTTACAAAGCAGCGATACGCATGTATGGACAATGACTATCCTTGCCACTGAGCTCTTGAATGGTATAATGAGACTGTAAGCAAACAAACGAAGAAACGGAAACGGCTCCGAAGTCATCTGGCAGCGGATGCGTTTTCCATTCGGAAAGAGAGGGCCAAAAAATGAAAGCCGTAGTGATTGGAGCAGCCGGACACATAGGCACTTATCTCGTGCCCATGCTGGTCAAAGCAGGTTTTGAGACGACAGCCGTCACCCGAACGATGTCGGAACCTTATGAATACGATCCAGCCTGGAACAGAGCGGAACGCATTCTTATCGACCGGGGAGACCCGGGTTTTCTCCCTATGCTTCGCGAAAAAGATCCTGATATCGTCATCGATCTCGTCAATTTCGACATCGAAGATACAAAGAAAACGGTTGAAGCGCTTCGTGGAACGAGACTCAGCCATTACCTGTACTGCTCCTCCTGCTGGGCACACGGAATGGCGGAAACGATCCCGTTTGATCCCGACTCGATCTGCAAAGAACCTTTGGATCCTTATGGGAAAGACAAGTACGCCAGTGAAATGTTCCTGAAAGACGAGTTCAGACGGAACGGGTTCCCCGCCACGATCGTCATGCCGGGTCAGATCTCCGGCCCCGGATGGACGATTATCGGACCGTGGGGAAACACTTCCCTCCGTCCGATTCAGACGATTGCGGAAGGCGGAGAGATCGCCCTGCCCAATTTCGGACAGGAGATCCTGCATCATGTGCATGGCTATGACGTAGCTCAGGTGTTTTTCCAGGCTGTCACACATCGCGGTCAGGCTCTGGGCGAATCCTTTGACGCAGAAGCTGCGACACACGTGACGCTCTACGGTTATGCGAAACACCTGTACGAATACTTTGGACATGAACCGAAGATCCGTTTCATGCCCTGGCCCGAGTGGTGTGAATATGAAGGCAATCCTACAGAGTGCTCCGCTACATACTACCATATCGCAAGAAGCGGAGTGTTCCCGATTGAAAAAGCACAGAGGCTCATCGGGTACAAGCCGAAATACACCTGTCTGGAAACGATCGATCTGGCTGTAAAAAGCTATATCGACAGAGGCTTGATCAAAGTGAAATGATCCATCCGCCGCTGCAACAGCAAATCAGTCCGGGAGCATATAGCCCCCGGACTTTTTTGTTGTCATGTTTTCCAAATGGATATATCGTCGGAAATCAATCTGCCGCATGCCTTCTCCCTGCCGAATCAACGGCACAGGTTATCACATTATAGCCCTTCTTCCGATCCCTTCAGATCATTCGGCAAAAGCACTGCAGCATTCCATCTGCTGATCTGCATTCGAGAAGCTGACGAGAGGAATCGCAGGCACCTCACGCGAAGCAAACCAGCGCAGGCTTTCTCTCGTCACATCTGCCGCCGAAGGGAGCCCTTTCAATTTCTCCGACATTCTGTCATTGGCTTTTCCGCTGTAGACTGCTGCATCATGGATCGGCAGTCCAAGATAACGGCGCGTGAAATAGCCCTTGGCGAGAGATGAAAAACAGAAAAAGCTTATCCCTTCTCTTCTTCCGAAATCCATCATGTCAGTGTCCATGGCTACATAATCCCGAGGTAGAGCGGTGCGGTTGATCTCCGCCATGCTCCACATGAGTTCATTTACTGAAAAACGGGGCAGATCATGAGCCGCCGCATAGGCATTTGCCTCCGCATGACGTTCTGCCGTCCAATTGGAACAGGCAAGATACCGAACACGGCCGTCTTCGACGAAGCCTGCAAGGCAGTCCATGATGGGACCTACTTTCATGGAAGGATTGTCTCTGTGAAGCATGTATATATCCACATGGTCCGTATGGAGGCAATCCAGGCTCTCTGAAAGATCACGTCGTATATCATCAGGCGTAACACGGGAAACAGACGGGTGCTCGAGATCAGGATGAGCTCCTTTCGTACACAGGATGATCTTTTCTCTGGGATGACTGTCCAGCCATCTCCCTATCACATGCTCCGATCGGTTTTTTTCTCCCGGGATCCAGTCACTGTATACATGCGCAGTGTCCAGAAGGTTTCCTCCCAGTTCCAGAAACATGTCGATCTGCTCATGTGCCTGACCTTCAGGAACCTTCGGCGTTCCCAGATTCGCACAGCCCATCCCTATCGATGAAACAGAAAGATCCGTACCATTCAGTCTGACTTTTTTCAATGCTCCATCCTCCTTGCACATCTGTACTTTTCTGCATAATCATTTCTTTCTCCTGCAGAGGCTTGAAGATCTTCCCGTTTATTGTCCGGCAGTCGGATAACCCAAATGAATCACGGAAAAAAGCCTCTTCCGTCTTTTGACAGAAGAGGCTTTCATTGGCGGTCACAGTCAAACAGATCTTAGTCTCTGGGAATCTGAACAGTCCAGCCTTTCTTATCTTCCGTGCGTCCCCACTGGATACCGGTCAGGGTCTCATACAGCCAGGAAGTCACAGGGCCGATCTTGCCTTCACCGATCGTGATACGCTTGTCGTCATAAGCAAGCAGGCCGACGGGGGACACGACTGCTGCGGTGCCTGTTCCCCAGAACTCTTCCAGTGCTCCGGATTCTGCGGCTTCCTGCAGCTCATCTACGGAGATCAGGCGCTCTTCCACTTCATATCCGGCGTCCTTCAGAAGTTCGATGCAGGACTTGCGGGTGATGCCGGGCAGGATGGACCCTGTCAGTTTGGGGGTCACAACTTTGCCGGAGATCTTGAACATGACGTTCATGGCACCGACTTCCTCGATATATTTGCGCTCTACGCCATCCAGCCAGAGGACCTGAGAGAATCCCTTCTCCTCGGCTTTGGCGCCTGCACGGTTGGAAGCGCCGTAATTGCCGCCGCACTTGGCATATCCGGTACCGCCGCGAACCGTACGGACATCTTCCGTTTCGATCATGATGGAGACGGGGTTCAATCCTTCTGCGTAATAGTTGCCCACGGGAGAAGCGATGATGATAAACACGGCATTCCGGACCGCGTGCACGCCCAGCATGGCTTCCGTAGCGAACATGAAGGGACGCAGATACAGTGAAGTACCGGGTTCAGAGGGAACCCAGTCCTGTTCAACCCGCACGAATTCCTCAATTGCCTGCAGACCATCCTCTTCGGGGATCTGGGGCAGAGTCATACGCTCAGCAGAGTTGTTCAGACGACGGACGTTCTCCATGGGACGGAAGAGCTGTACCTGTCCGTCAGGACGACGGTAAGCCTTCAGGCCTTCGAAAATCTCGGAACCATAATGGAACACGACACAGGCGGGATGCAGGCTCAGATTGTGGAGAGGCTCGATGCGAGCGTCATGCCAGCCCTGTCCCTGAGTGTATTCCATGATGAACATGTGGTCGGAGAAGTATTTGCCGAACCCGAGATTCGAAGGATCGGGTTTGACTGCGGGATGATCGGTTTTCTGAATACGGATTTCCATGATTGTCTCCTTTCATTATGCAGTTTCAATGCTGGCAGCTTTCTGGAGATTGAGCTTCTCCACGGCTGCTTCGCGCATCTTATACTTGAGAATCTTCCCGGCAGCGTTCGTCGGGAATTCGTCAACGAAGTCCACGTAGCGGGGCACTTTATGACGGGCCATGGAGGCAGCCACAAAGGCTTTCATCTCCTGCTCCGTCATGGTCTCGCCTTCCTTGAGAATGACACACGCCATGATTTCTTCACCCATTGCTTCATCGGGCACACCGATGACCTGCACGTCTGAAACCTTGGGATGAGTATAGATGAATTCTTCGATCTCTTTGGGGTAGATATTCTCACCGCCGCGGATGATCATGTCCTTCAGCCTTCCGGTGATCCGGTAGTTTCCTTCCTTGGTACGTGCAGCCAGGTCTCCCGTATGAAGCCAGCCGTCTTTATCGATCGCCGCGGCTGTGGCTCCGGGCATTTTATAGTAGCCTTTCATGATATTGTATCCACGGGCTACGAATTCTCCCGTCACTTCATCCGGCAGATCCTCTCCCGTTTCAGGATCGACGATCTTACACTCTACACCGGGCAGCGCCTTGCCGACCGTTGCCACGCGGACCTCCAGCGGGTCGTCCGTAGAGCTCATGGTGCATCCGGGTGAGGCTTCCGTCTGGCCGTACACGATCACGATTTCTGTCATGTGCATCTTGTCAACCACATCCTGCATGACGGCGATCGGGCAAGGACTGCCCGCCATGATGCCTGTGCGCATATGGGAGAAGTCTGTATTCGGGAAATCGGGGTGCTCCAGCATGGCGATGAACATCGTCGGAACGCCGTGGAAAGCCGTGATCTTCTCTGAGTGGATGCAGGCCAGAGACGACTTAGCCGAGAAATACGGTAGCGGATAAATGGACGCTCCATGTGTCATGGATGCCGTCATGGCCAGGACCATGCCGAAGCAGTGGAACATGGGCACCTGGATCATCATACGGTCAGCCGTTGAAAGATCCATCCGGTCACCGATGCATTTCCCATTATTCACCACGTTATGATGCGTGAGCATGACGCCTTTGGGGAATCCGGTCGTACCGGAGGTGTACTGCATATTGCAAACGTCCCCTGGCGTGACAGCCGCTGCGAGGCGAAGGACTTCTTCGAGAGGCGTCTCATGGGCACGGGAAAGAGCCGCTTCCCAGGTCATAGCGCCGGGCATGGAGAAATCCACCGTGATCACGTTCCGAAGGAACGGCAGACGGGCTGCATGGAGAGGTTTACCCGGGACCGTATCTGCCAGTTCAGGACAGAGTTCCTGAATGATGCCTTTGTAATCCGAATCCCTGCAGTTTTCGATCATGACGAGCGTATGAGTGTCGCTCTGACGCAGAAGATACTCTGCCTCATGGATCTTGTAAGCTGTGTTCATCGTAACGAGGACTGCACCGATTTTCGTTGTGGCCCAGAAGGTGAGATACCACTGAGGCACGTTCGTTGCCCAGATCGTCACATGATGACCGGGTCTCACACCAAGTGCGACCAACGCTCTCGCAAACTCATCCACATCGTCTCTGAACTGAGCATAGCTTCGCGTATAGTCCAGCGTCGTATAACGGATGGCAGTCTGATCGGGGAACGCTTCCACCATGGCATCAAGAACACGGGGGAAGGTCATGGGGATCAGTGAATCCTTTTCCCAGAGATAGCGTCCTGTATGGGCTCGGTTCCAGAAAACGTTCTCATCTCCGCCTGCCGTATCGGTATACGGTGTAAGGCATGCGGCAAAATGAGGAAGATAGACAGAAGGATTCGGGAGATCCGGAAGCCAGGCAGGATTCCAGACAAGCGACAGTGCACCGTCATAGTTCACAGAGCGCAGCGCATTGTAGATCTGATCCATCGGCAGATCGCCTTCCATTGTCAGAGCGGGAGTGATTCCGTCTTTCGTTTTATGGAAGTCGGTATAATGGACATGCCGGACATATGCACCCAGATGGGTGATTGTCTGTTCCGGCGTCTCACCGAACTGGACAGTCTCATCCAGACACCAGCAGGCACCGAGGTAGTCGCTGGCAAATGCATCGAGCGTCAGGCGAAGACGATCCGTGTCCGCAAAAGCTCCTCTGCTCTCCAGAAGGATGGCCGTCTTAAGACGTTCTGCCGTAGGCAGAAGACTCCGCAGCGCACGTGTCAGCATGTCGCCGGGTTCTGCCCGGAGCACGACACAGTCCACATTCAGGTCCTGAGCTGCAGTGATCAGTTCTGTCACCCTTCGCACGGAGTCCGGATCCCCCCAGTCAGGCGAAGCGGAAATGCACGGCACCGTCAGATGTCTCAGATACAGTTCTCTTCGCTGCGTATGAACGCGGGAAGGCTGCAGCGGATGATCATAGGGCAACGGTCTGGAAATATCGCAGTACAGTTCCACTGAGGTCACGCCGGTATCCTCTGCAAGCTGGAATGCTTCAGCCGGAAAAAGGGACTGATACTGGGTAGAAAAGGAAAGCTTCACTGGTTTTCCTCCTCATATACGATCTTGTTCAGGGCGTTCACATATGCGAGTATGGAAGCGCCGATGATATCGGTGGACAGTCCGCGGCCCGAATACAGGCGTCCCTGGGAACGCAGTTTGACAATCGCCGCTCCCATAGCTTCACGGCCTTCCGTCACTGACTGGATCTGGAAATCATCCAGTTCCAAGTGACGGCCCAGGATATGCTCGATGGCAAGGAACGCAGCGTCTATAGGGCCATCGCCAAGACAGACACCGGAAAGATTCACACCTCCGCGCGACAGGACCACATGAGCCGTTGACGTGATGACATTGCCGGAATTCGTTACATAGGACACCAGACTGTAGGTCTGCGGAACCTGAAGGGACGCCGTAGCGATTATGGCTTCCAGTTCACGAGTTCCGGTCTCTCCCTTCCCTTCCGCAGCGGCTTTCCATGCCTGGTATACGCGAATCTTATCCTCCTGAGACAGATCGTAGCCCAAGCGTTCCACTGCGGAAAGCACGGCTGCCATATCATCGTTCACGTTCAGGCGGATGTCTTCCCGTTCATCTGCTACACCCGCGTCAAAAGGAGAGCGGTCGTTTTTCGGTGCATTCAGAATCTGGAGGATCTGACGCATCGTGCGGTGGAGTTCCGTCGTCGTGAGACCTTTTTCCACGCCACAGTAATCCGCACGGCGCGTCATGGCCTCCGCAATCTTTTCCAGGACCACGGTATCCTGTCCTCTGGATTCCGTCTTCACTCCGTCCGCTCCGCGGCGTATGGCTTCCATCGCACAGGCGGTCGCCATGTGCAGTTCACCGGGGATCGCTACCATGAGTTCCGCTTCGGCAAGACCGGGAACGTCCTCACGGAGCGATGCGATCAGGTCACCGAATTCGCCGGGCAGCATCATACCTGCGCTGTCGGCTACCGTGATTCTTGTCGCACCAGCCTCGATCGCTTCCTTCAGGGCAAGTCTGAGGAATTCAGGCTCGGCACGCGTCGCATCTTCAGCATAGAATTCCACGTTCGGGCAGAGAGTACGGCAGGAAGCGATCCTTTCCCGAAGGAAAGGAAGCATCGCTTCCGCCTTTTTGTGGTATGCATATTCCATCCTGACAGTCGAAAGCGGAAGCGCATACTGAAGGATCGCACGTTTTGCATTGGAGACACTCTCCCATGCAGCGCGAATCGTGTCCATGCTGTCGCCAACACGCACACAGACAGCCGCATGCTTCAGTTCGTGCGCAGCGGTTTTATTGAATACTGTCTCTTCCTTATCGCCCCGTACGCCGTCTACTTCCAGAGTATCGATCTCAAGACGGTCCAGGAGACGGGCAACCTCCAGCTTTTCCCGGAAGGAAAGAGCCGACTCCCTGCGAAGGGTCTCTTCTGATACGATCAGTTTTTTCATGGGTCTTCTCCTAAAAAATATAACCCGGAAGCATCAATGCTTCCGGGACGAAATCAAATTCGCGGTACCACCCGAATTACCATGCAGAGCACGGTCACTCATAGGACTCTGTCAAGTCCCGGCCGGATCACGGCGGCCTACCCGTGCAGCCATACTCGGTTCCGGCTGCCGGCTCCGGTGTGAGACCGATCCAATTCCCGCAGCCGGCTTTCACCCTGCGCCGGCTCTCTGCATACGGGTTGAAAAGGATCGTAATACCTTCAACGCCTTTTGGAAATTAGACACATTATACCACAGACATCCCGTCTGTCAAGCGTCAATCAGCAGAAAACGTTCGTCTTTTTCGTGCGGTGATCTTCATTTTTCGCAAAAAAAGCTCCTTCTGCCGGAGCAGAAGGAGCCAGATCACGCAAAATGCTTACGCAAGAGCAGCCTTCAGGCTGTCAAGCTGAGCGCGAAGGACTTTAGGCAGCGGATCGCCGACCTTGGCATAGAATTCCTCGATGCCTTCAGCTTCGGTCTTCCACAGATCGCGGTCCACGTTCAGCAGGCCTTCCAGGGTCTCTTCGTCCACATCGATACCGTCCAGATCGATGTCCTTGGCATAAGGCACATAGCCGATAGCCGTCTCACGGGCATCAACCTTGCCTTCGCAGCGGGCCAGGATCCAGAGCAGGACACGCAGGTTGTCACCAAATCCGGGCCAGATGAAGTGGCCTTCATCATCGGTACGGAACCAGTTGACGTTGAAGATCTTGGGAGCCTTGTCACCCAGCTTCTCGCCCATATCGAGCCAGTGCTGGAAATAGTCGCCTACATGGTAGCCGATGAAGGGCAGCATTGCCATGGGGTCACGGCGAACGACGCCGACAGCACCGGTCGCAGCAGCGGTCGTCTCGGAAGCCATGACGGAGCCTACGAACACACCGTTGGCCCAGTTCTTGGACTGGTAGACCAGGGGCGCGGTCTTGGCGCGGCGGCCGCCGAACACGATGGCGGAGATGGGAACGCCCGCAGGATTCTCAAACTCGGAAGAGATGCAGGGGCAGTTCTTGGCAGGAGCCGTGAAGCGGGAGTTGGGATGCGCGCCCTTGGAGCCGTCGGTGCAATCCCAGGGTTCGCCCTTCCAGTTCTTCGCATTGGTCGGAGGCGTCTTGGTCATGCCCTCCCACCATACCGTGTTGTCGTCCAGGTTCTGCACGACGTTCGTGAAGATGGTGTTGCGGGATGTGGAGGCAAGCGCGTTGGGATTGGACTTGGCATTCGTGCCGGGAGCAACGCCGAAGAATCCGTTCTCGGGGTTGACAGCCCACAGACGGCCGTCCGGGCCCTGACGCAGCCAGGCGATATCATCGCCGACGGTCCAGACCTTGTAGCCTTTTTCACGATAGATTTCCGGAGGCACCAGCATGGCCAGATTGGTCTTGCCGCAGGCGGACGGGAAGGCGGCGGAGACATACTTGATCTGTCCGTCGGGATACTCGACGCCGAGGATCAGCATATGCTCGGCCATCCAGCCTTCCTTCCATCCCTGATAGGAAGCAATGCGCAGGGCAAAGCACTTTTTGCCAAGCAGCACGTTGCCGCCGTAACCGGAGTTGATGGACCAGATGGTATTGTCTTCGGGGAAGTGGCAGATGTAGCGGTTCTCTTCGCTCAGTTCGGCTTTGGCATGGAGGCCGCGGACGAAATCGGTGGAGTCGCCCAGCATGTCTTCAACTTCGGGTCCGACGCGGGTCATGATCAGCATGGAGAGCACGACATAAATGGAGTCGGTGATCTCATAGCCGACTTTGGCGAAGGGAGAACCTACCTGTCCCATGCAGTAAGGGATGACGTACATCGTACGTCCCTTCATGGAACCGCGGTAAAGCTCAGTCAGCTTGGCGTAGGCTTCTTTGGGATCCCACCAGTTGTTGGTCGGACCGGCATTACGCTTTTCACGGGAGCAGATGAACGTGCGGGCTTCTACGCGAGCGACGTCATTGATGGCGGAGCGATGCAGATAGCAGCCGGGCAGCTTTTCAGGGTTCAGGGGAATCATTTCACCTGTGGCGGTGGCTTCGTCCTGCAGCATTTTCTCCTGCTCGCGGGACCCGTCGATCCAGAGGATCTTGTCAGGCTGGGTCAGAGCAGCCATTTCATTGACCCAATTCAGAACTGTTTGGTTCTTGGTCATTCGGTAACCTACCTTTCGCTGTGGATTTGTTCTATTAAGGCTGTCCGCATTCCTGCGTTAAGCCCACATTTCACTGCTATCATTTTATCATCTGCCCCGTCTTCTTGCAAGATGCGGAACGATTTTCTGTGTTTCCTACAAAACCCATGAAGCCTGTTTTCGGATTCTCTTTCTTCTTGTGTGCACAGTCTCTTTGCACTACAATATCTCCAGGAGGTGTTTACCATGACTATTCGTCTGAACCGTTTTCCTGAAGGCCGGCTGAAAGCCTTTACTGCCAGTTACGATGACGGACGCATCTACGACGAGCGGCTGGCTCCTCTGTTTTCCGATCATGGCATCCGAGCTACTTTCCACCTGAATTCAGGCTTCTGGGACACGCCGGATTATATCACTTCGGAGCAGGCCCAGACGCTCTATCTCGATCATGAGATCTCCCTGCACACCTATACCCATCCTCATCTTCCGGATCTCCCGGACAGTCTGATCCTGGATGAGATACTCCGGGACAAGGAAAAACTGGAAAAGGCTGCGGGTTACGTTGTCAGGGGCATGAGTTACCCCTATGGACAGGTAGATGACCGCATCATTGCTTTGGCCCGCTCCTGCGGCATGCTTTATTCACGCACGGTCGTGTCCACCCGTTCCTTCGGCATACCCTCCGATTTCATGCGCTGGAATCCCACATGTCATCACTACGACGATCTGGATGCCATATGGGATCGCTTTGAAAATGCAAGGAAGGATACCCCTGCCCTCTTCTATATTTGGGGACACAGTTACGAGTTCGATCGGAACAACAACTGGGAGATCATGGAGCGCTTCTGTGATAAGGCCGCCGGGAAAAATGATGTATGGTATGCTACAAATATCGAGATCTATGACTATGTGACAGCTGTCAGGCGCCTGGAGTTTTCTGCAGACAGAGAAATGGTCCTTAATCCTTCCGTCCTACCTGTATGGATTGAAATCGACGGAGAACCCATCGTACTCCCTGCGGGAAAACTGACCTGTATCGGACGATAAAACGCCGCAAGATCTTTTCATTCTTTGCTTCTGATCTCGCAGGAAAGTTATGCAAATCAGTTGACGATTCATCTCCTGGAAGTTTATAATATCCGCGTAAAACCTGTGGTTGTCCCACCGACGCGGCCACAGGCACATTTTCTTTTTCGTGAGAAAGGATGGTATCCGATGGAACAGAACAAGCGCCCTGAAACCATGGAAAGGATCCGCACCCCTGAACTTGCTCAGGCATTTATTTCTGAACAGGTCGAAGCTCTGCGTGCTCAGATCGGCACGAAGAAAGTGCTCCTCGCACTTTCCGGCGGCGTAGATTCTTCCGTCGTCGCAGCCCTGCTTATCCGCGCCGTAGGCCGTCAGCTGGTCTGTGTACATGTCAATCACGGTCTTCTTCGCAAAGGCGAGCCTGAGCAGGTGATCCGCGTTTTCCGCGAAGAACTCGGTGCAAATCTCATTTATGTTGATGCTGTCGACCGCTTCCTGGACAAACTTGCAGGCGTTTCCGATCCCGAGACCAAACGCAAGATCATCGGCAAGGAGTTTATCGACGTGTTTGCTGAGGAAGCCGCGAAACTGGATGGTATCCAGTTCCTGGCTCAGGGCACCATCTATCCCGATATCCTCGAATCCGACGGTGTCAAGGCTCACCACAACGTAGGCGGTCTGCCCCCCGAACTGGATTTTGAACTGGTCGAGCCCGTCAAGTTCCTCTACAAGGATGAAGTCCGTGTAGTCGGTAAAGAACTGGGTCTTCCGGACGGCATGGTTTATCGTCAGCCTTTCCCCGGACCCGGTCTCGGCGTCCGCTGCGTAGGAGCTATCACCCGTGACCGACTCGAGGCAGTCCGCGAATCCGACGCTATCCTGCGGGAAGAATTTGCGAACGCCGGTCTTGAAGGGAAAGTCTGGCAGTACTTCACGATTGTGCCTGATTTCAAGTCTACCGGCATCAAGGACAACAAGCGCACTTATGATTGGCCCGTCGTCCTGCGTGCCGTCAACTCAGTAGATGCCACCGCAGCAAGCATCGAGGAGATTCCTTATGCGCTCCTCGGAAAGATCGTCAACCGCATCCTGACCGAGGTCCCCGGAGTCAATCGTGTTCTTTACGATCTATCTCCGAAACCAGTCGCAACGATCGAGTGGGAGTGAGCCGCTTAGTTCGCAAAAATCCCGTATTCTTTTGGGATTCCTGCATCTCCAAGGTCTATTTGATAACAGTTGCATGATTTCTCTTTGTTCTCTGTATCAAGGGGTTTGGGAGTACAAAAGTCGTTCTTGACGGTTTGCAACTGAAACGATCCATATTGTGAAAGCCCTTCGCTGTGGGTTTGTAGCGAAGGGCTTTTTACATCCATTTCGATTCAATACTTGGTATATATACTGGAGGACTTGATCGAGATCATTTCTAGAATATCCATATTATTCAACCACTCACACCTCCAGTTATCATTTTGTTTTCAGCGTTGATTACAAAGGAAGGAAGTACCACGAAAACATGAGTATGAAACAATTCATAGATTAATCCAGTCTTCTTTCGCTTCTCTTCCCCCTGTTCTGCCATACAACAGCATGCTATAATGGTCTCAACATGATAAACAGTTCGAGGAAGGAAAAAGCAATGAGACACATTACAAACAACGAGCATTGGGATTGCATTGTTGCAGGTTCCGGTCCTGCCGGACTCGGCGCTGCTGTGGCATGTGCACGTTTGGGTGCTAAAGTCATGATTCTTGAAGCTGCAGGCCAACCTGGAGGCACGATTTGTGCCGTGCCATTCATGCCGGTTAATCGGCTGCGCATTCATGGAAAACTGCGCTCAGAAGTACATGAAGCTTTTGTCCAAAGCCTTCTGAGTTTCGGAAAAGCAGCATGTTACCCCGGTCCCGAAGATTCCGTGAATGGAGATGGCTTCTGTCCGCAGCCTGAATATGCTGAGTTGGCGATCTATCAGCTCTTGGAACAGGAAGGCATTGAACTGAAGCTGTTCTCACCCGTTGTAGACGCAGTGACGGAAAACGGTGCAATCCGGGAGATCATCGTACGTGAAAAGCAAGGCATGATACACTATCGCGCCAAGCTGTTCATCGACGCTACAGGGGATGGAGACCTGGCTGCAGCTGCCGGATGTGGTTTCTGGGAAGGTAAGTCTGAAGAAACTGTGGACCCTTCTATCGCAATGAATGCCGATTTCATGCTTCGGACACAGGACATACAGGAAAAATCCATCCACATGCCCATCACCTTGGGGTTTTCACTGATTGGAATCGAGGAAGGACCTTTTTTCACCTGGATGGGTAAAAACACCTCCTCATTCAAAAAAATCCTGGGAAAAGAAGACGAAAAAGGGCGATATATAGCTGCCTGGTACGCTTTCAATCACGGTACTGCTCCGGGTGTCATGGGTGTCAACAACGGAGCCTGGATCCATCAGAAGCTCACATCCAGCGGTCTGAATTCATCTGATCTGACTGACGCCAGAAGAAACGGTGTTAGGGTTGCTGCGGATCTCGCTGCAATCCTCAGAGAAAACGGTATCCCGGGATGTGAATGCTGCGCTCTGGACCGCGTAGGAGGCATACTCGGAGTGCGTGATACCAGAAGGATTGAAGGAGAGTATACTCTGACTTTTGAGAACACTCAGGAATCAGCAGAATTCAAAGATACTGTAGCCAGAAAATATGGTGCGATCGATGCCAACCAACTGTTTATGGGAAAAATGGATTCGGGTTTTGCCTATCCATACAGATCCCTTCTTCCCGTTGCAGTCGACAATCTGCTTGTCACCGGCCGCTGCGCATCTGCTACATTCCTTGGTCATTCCGCAGGAAAGAGCATGGGCAACATGATGGAACTCGGCTGTGCTGCAGGTACAGCGGCAGGCCTGTGCCTGAAAGAGAGCGTTCTGCCCCGGAATCTTGATATTGACAAACTCAGGAATACGCTTAAGGAACAGTTCCAAGTAAAGCTCTAGCAAACAGCATGGCTTTGCTTGCACCGTTTTCTGATTGGATATATAATGTGCTGGATATCTCTATGGACTTTTCAAGCGGTACCAGTAGGATTCCCGTTCCTAGAGATACAAATCGAAATCGGCTGCCGTCGTTCGGCCATCAGGAGGTCAGGATGAAAAAAAACATCTCTCTGTTTCTCGTGCTTCTTTTGGCATTGTCTGTCTTTGTGGCATGCTCTGTCTCCAAGAGCGATGTTCCTGATCAAAATGAAACAGAAAAGGAACAGGCTTCCCCTATCGACTCACTTAATACCATCGGCGACGTACTTGAACTGACAAAAGGATCATGCCAGTCTGCTATCGGCGAAGGCAAAGTTATCTTTGCTTTTGAATACAACGGCTCCTATTACCGCGTGACTGCAGCAATCTCGGAAAAAGATCAGGCAGACTATAACGGCCTGGATTTTTTTGATGAAGATTATGAAGCAAAAGGCAATGCGATCATTTCCCCTCTCAAGATCGACAAAGTCGAATGCCTGGATGATCAGAAGCTGAACAGCGAAGAGATGGAAGCTTTCATCGGAAAAACCGGACAGGATCTTATGGATGCAGGATGGCATAACGACAGCGGTTATAATCTGGAAACCATGGAATTCTGGATGAGTTTTAAGTCATTCGAATACACCGTGGTTTTCGATGGTACAATCGATGAATCGGAGTATGAAAACTTCGACTCTGAAGAAGGCATCCGGGCCCTGGTCGTCAAATCCTTGGCTTTTGAGGGACTGGGCAATGCAACAGATTCGGACATGGAATAAACACTGTACAGTACTTCTTTTCTCATCCAAACAGAATGCCGGCAGTCTTCTCTACTGCCGGCATCTTCTTATTCTTCGTCCTGACAATCCTGGAGCCGTTTTTGCGACTAGGAAAACTCCACGTCCAGCAACTTCATCGAACAGAACTGCTTGGTCAAATCATGCTTCACAGGCCATGTGGATCCATCCCGTGTGATCAAAAACATTCTGTTCGGATCAAAAAGGCTACTTTCTTTATTCCTGATCTCCTTCATCCAACCGAATCGATACTTCCCCGGACTGGATTCTCTGTATGCTGCCATCCTCATGACGTACGATAAGAGCAAAGTCCCTGTCTATGTCCAGCGCTTCTGCTGAAACAGATTCTCCTCCGGCTTTCAGTATTTTGATCCTCCTGCCCAACACCAGAGAACGGGATCGATAAGCTTCATAATAGCTTCTTTCTGACAGTCTGGCATAATAATCCATGATTCTGTCCAGGATTCCCGCAGCCAGACGGCATCGAAGGTCTGGGATTGTTCTTTCAAAGGCAGCCCCCGCGATATCCCGGATCTCCTCAGGAAAACCTCCTTCCGGCACCGCAGTATTGACGCCTATTCCTACGACACAGTACTGTGCCATTCCCCGCTCCAGATCCAGTTCAGCTTCCGTAAGGATCCCGCAGACCTTACGGCGTCCGACGTATACGTCGTTCACCCACTTGATCTGCGCATCCCTGCCGGAGATCTCCTCAATCGTTTCAGCTACAGCAACAGCTGCACAGGTCGTGAGATTCAACGCTTCGATGATGCTGATCTGCGGTCGGAGCAGCAGACTCATATACAGTCCGGAAGTCATCGGAGAATAGAAAGACCGACCGAGTCTTCCCCTTCCCTCCGTCTGGCTCTGTGCGATCACGACTGTGCCTTCTGGTGCTCCCTGAGCTGCCATCTTCTTAAGATCGGTGTTCGTGGAACCCGTTTTCTTTTTCACATGAAGGACCAGATCATTGTGCCGGAGACGGCTTTGGATCCCTTCTTGACTCAGGACATCACTGTCCGGCAGCAGTCTGTAGCCCTGCCGGCGAACTGCATCGACGCGGTATCCCTCAGACTGCAGCTCTGCAACTGCAATCCGCACGCTCTCACGACTCAAGGCAAGAATCTCTGCCATGCGTTCACCCGATACGAAACTGCCTTCTTCACGTTGCAGCAGAGTCAGCACTTCATCCCTTGTACTCATTTTTTCCTCAATGATCAGATTCGATTGTTCCGTTTCAACAGAGGGTACAGCCTTCCGGTCAAAAAGACTGCCAGTGCGATTTTGGCAGCATCAGGGATCAGATAGGGTACGACACACATCATGAGAGCGGAACCAAAACTCATGGGATCTCCTCCCCTGCTGTAGACGGTCACAAACCATACAGTCCCGAATGCGTAACATATGAGCAACCCAACAATCATGGCAGAAGCAAGGATTCTCCAATCCCTACCCAGCCTTTCAGCCGCCAACCCCGTGATCAGAGCAGTGAAGAAAAAGCCAATGACATATCCGCCTGTAGGCCCAGCCAGTGCCGCTATCCCACCCCGGAAGCCTGAAAGAACCGGTACTCCCGCAAGCGCAAGCAATATATATACCCCTACTGTCAGGGTTCCCGATTTCCACCCCAGGACCGCAGCTATAAGACAGACTGCAAATGTCTGAAGTGTAAAAGGCACAAGCATTGGGATGCTGATCCACGAGCATAGTGTAAGAAATGCCGCACCCATAGCGACATAAGCCAGATCCCTTGTTCTAAAGCGCATGTTTCTGCCTCCTTTGCCATTATCTTACCAGAAGGAGACATATATGTCAATTTTAGCAATCCATTTTTATCTTGACATATCGAAGACATGCACTTGACTTGTCAACGGATTCCAGGTTCCACGTGAGTAGTAGATCACATACAGAACGAACAGCAACAGGTTGTGAGCGATCATACAGGCCCAAGCAGCGACCAGATTCAAATGGAAGATCTGAGTCGTAACGTATGTCCCCACAATCCTCACGGCCCACATCCCGATGATGTTGAACACAAAGGGAACGACCGTCTTCCCCGCTCCCTGCAGGATCCCT
>JAEEGL013551235.1_pt1 | contig 41784 bp, 32 predicted proteins | sample 9134231 | NCBI WGS metagenome assembly JAEEGL01 (sample SAMN16246548, study PRJNA631951) | gut metagenome | biome: gut microbiome; feature: rumen; material: fiber-attached | host: Bos | place: Iran: Karaj | collected 2018-10
ACCGGATGATTACCCGGGAAACTGCTTTGAAAAAGACGGTCGCAAATGGGTCACTATGGGGAACACCTGTTGGTTCACCAACCTCGACCTTGCCAAATCCCACGAACCGCTGGCGTTGACGGAGGAATACAACCTGCACCCCGAGCGTTATCCGAAGTACGACAATTACGATGCCATCGAAGTCCCGAAAGTTTCGTTAATCCCGAAAGACTACTTCGGCGTCATGGGCGTACCCATCACGTTTTTTGATAAGTATTGTTCAGAGCAGTTTGAGATACTTGGAATAGCAAATTCAGCACGATGGATTGGGTATGAATGCTACACTCTGTTAAATTCAAAAAAAATATACAATAGGTTGTTAATTCGCAGGAAAAGTGAAACAACACTGTATAAAATGCAGGAATTTACACACACAAACCAAACCAACAACCTTTAACTTTATGACACACCCAACAATGCACGTGGAGCACGTCACCGTAACAATACGGGAGCTCATTCAAGATTACAAAACGCATCCCGAAACCAACCAAGTGACGGCGTACGGCGGGAAATTGAACATTCGCCCCGCGTACCAAAGAGAATTTATTTATAAACCGCATCAGCAGGAAGCGGTCATCCAAACGATTTTAAAAGGCTTCCCGCTGAACATCATGTATTGGGCAAAAACAGGCGAAGAAAGCTGGGAGGTGTTAGACGGGCAACAGCGGACGCTGTCGATCTGCGAGTATTGCGGTATTATCAATAACGGCGTTCAAAGCGGCAGTTTTTCCGTCAAACTTCCGGGACACGGAACGGATAGGGAAGATAACCCAAAATTTTTCCATAACTTATCGGAGGATGACCAAGAACAAATTCTCAATTACAAACTGCACATCTATCAGTGTGATGGTACAGCAAACGAAAAATTGGATTGGTTCGAAATCGTGAACACCGCCGGTTTAGAACTGACACAACAGGAATTGAACAACGCCGTTTATACGGGCACGTGGCTGACGGACGCCAAAAAGAAATTTTCGCGCACGGTGGCACAAAACGGCTATATTGCCAAAGCCTACGGCAAGTATTTAACGGGCGATCCCGAACGTCAGGAGTATCTGGAAACGGCGTTGGAGTGGATCGTCGACAAAGAAAATCGCGACAACGAAAAGAAAAATCAGGAAAACCAAGAAAAATCCAACGCCCCGAAACGCACCGTCAAGGATTACATGGCGGATCATCAGGGCGATCCGAACGCCGACGCGCTTTTCAACTACTTCGAAAACGTCATGCGGTGGATGAAGGCGACATTCAGGGATTACGAAGATTACGTGAAGGAAATGAAGGGGCTTCCGTGGGGCATTTTTTACAATCAATACGCAGGGAACACGATGCATCTCAATTCGGACGCCGTCGCAAAACGCGTTTCGGAATTGATGGATGACGATGACGTGACGAACAAAAGGGGAATTTTTGAATATATCCTGTCCGGTGAAGATAAAGAACACGAAAAGAACCTTCACATTCGCGCCTTCACGCTTTCGCAAAAACGCTCGCAGTACGGAAAGCAAAACGGAAAATGTGCAAAGTGCGGCAAAGCATGCAAATTGGAAGACACGGAAGCCGATCACATTACGCCCTGGTCGGAGGGCGGTCATACGACACCCGATAATCTCCAATTGCTGTGCAAAGGTTGCAATCGTGGAAAGTCGGATAAGTAGAGCCGTAGATTGTTTGAGGCGTGCCGTTGATAAAATCTCTTTGAGAAAGGCGCGGTTTTATAAGGAACGCGCGTTGCAATTTACATACCTGCGCAGTTGTACGGACAAAAGGGCTTTTGTTGCGCCGTTTTCGGCCTATAATAAGAGTGTCGGTGCGATTTTTTGACACCGCGACGTAACGAAAGATGCTTCGAACGGTTCGACAGGCTTCTAATAAACGGCAACACTTTTGGGTTGTGGCGGGCATCGGAGTTACACTCCTCTTAACAACTTCACTGCGATTGCATGCCGAAGAGTTGTTCCGCTTTCATTCCGACACGCCGATGCGACAATTCATAACGCCGTTTTTCGACGAGAACGGCATCAAAACGTGGCAGTGCGAAGGCGAAACCGTGCAATATCTGAACGAATCGCGGTTTAACGTCCGCAAGCTGTGCATTACGTTTTTCGATCCGCAACAAAGGGATAAAGTCGACATGACGGTTCGCAGCGAGGACGCGGTCGTTTCGTTGCCGAAGCACCGCGCATCCGGGAAATCGCTGTTGACGGTGACGAACCCCGAATACACCATTGTGGGTGAGCAGTGGGTGTGGGAAGGGAAGCACGAAAAGGCAAGTTTTTCGAAAGTTTTCATCGGCAAAAACGCCAACGTCCTGTTTTATGACCGCTAAACAGTTATTGTTGTGCCTCTTTTCGGCGGCGTTTTGCAATTTGTTGTCGGCGGCAAAACCGTCCACCACCGTTACAAGCGACCGCATGGAAATGTTGCGCTTCGAAGACCACAACGAATTTCTGTTTGTGGGAAACGTGCAGCTGAACGGTAAGGAATTTTCCGGCTCCTGTGACTGCATGTGGGTACGTACGCAATCGGAACAACAGGCGAAAAGCAATGCCGCGGTGCCGCTTTGGTGTTTTGTGCAAAAATTTTCGGAACAGCCGTGCAAATTATTTTGTTGGTTGTCCCCGGTCAATGCACCCGAGACAACCTTGTCGCCGGCAGGTCAGTTGAAGTTGATTGTCGCAAAAGGCGACGTATTTTTAAAAACATCCGACAAAGAAACGGGCGAAACAAAGCAGGCAACGGCGAAAAGGGCTGTCATTTACCCGAACGAAGGCAAAATGATTTTGACGGAAAATCCCGTCGTGAAATGTTCGGCGCAAGGCACGTTTAAGGGCGAAAAGATTACCTTTTTTCAGAACTCCGGGCAGGTGTTGGTCGAAAATTCCAATGCCGGCGAACGGGCACAGGTGCAGTTGGGCGAAGAGGAATGAAACGCGTCGGTTCATTTCAACGACGTTTGGACATCGGGCTGTTTTTGGAATAACGCTGTCATGAGCGAAGGCGGAACACCTTTTATTGCGACGGAGAACTTACGCAAGACCTTCGGCGATCGCGAAGTGGTGCGCGGAGTGAACATTAACGTCAAAGCCGGCGAAGTCGTCGGGCTGCTGGGACCGAACGGCGCCGGGAAAACGACGACTTTTTACATGACGGTCGGGCTGATTGCCGTCACGAGCGGTCGGGTTATCTTTAACGGTATGGACGTTACCGCTTTACCGATGTATAAGCGGGCGCGGAAGGGCATCGGCTATCTACCGCAGGAAGCATCGGTGTTCCGCAAACTGACGGTCGAGGAGAATATCCGCGCGATTTTGGAGACTTTGGATCTGACGCGCTTGGAAATTAAACAACAAACGCAGGCGGCGCTGGAAAATTTGGGTCTCACGAAAGTTGCCAAACAGAAAGCTTTTACCCTGAGCGGCGGCGAACGGCGACGCCTGGAAATCACGCGCGCTTTGCTGACGCACCCGCAATTTCTGCTGATGGACGAACCGTTCAGCGGCGTGGATCCCATCAGCGTTCAAGAGGTGCAGCAAATTATTTTAAGCCTGAAGCATCAGGGCATCGGCGTTTTGATTACCGACCATAACGTGCGCGAAACCTTGCGCGTGGTCGATCGCGCCTACCTGCTTTACGACGGACGCGTGCTCTGCGCCGGCGACCGCGAAACGTTGCTCAACGACCCGCAAAGCAGGAAGTTTTACCTCGGGGAGGGGTTTGAAGCGTAAAGAAAAGTTTATAAACACAGCGCGTTGCTCCTATCGGAGCGGCGCAAAAAGCAACGATGCACGTCTTAAAAGCGTGCATCGACGGATTGAAATAAATTGTAAATTCCTTCTCTTCTTATTTCTTTGCTTCTTCCTTTTTTCCCGAATTTTTCTTCCAGGAACTTCACAATCTCCTTCGGGTCTTTAAATTTACGGTCTTTTATCTTACCTAGCTTTAAACGCTTACCATTTTCCAAAATGTCGGTTATTGCTTCACAAAACGGATCTGTTTGCACAAAATAATCGCACCCGACGTCAGCGTTTCCGCCGTTGAGTTCGATTTCATCAAGACGATGCCCCTGAAGGATGAAAAATCGCGACATTTTAAAACACGAAAACCTTTGCACACAAAAACTGCTTGTAACAAATTCTCTGACAGATTCACTCAAAATTTCATTGCTGGAACACACATACCCAAAAGGACCAACGCATACCGTCGGAACATCTGATGTCACCCTAACGTTTTTACCGAATGTATGAATAACAAGCGTATACACCAAACTCCCGACCAAACAACGAGGATTCCTCATAAGCCAAAAAGCAAACTTTTCGGATTCCAGCCGGTACATAACGCAAGTGCAACCCTCTGGAAGATTCAAGCGGGGATAATAAAACCTTAAACAGGAATCATTGTAACATGAAAAATGGTATTCGTCACGGTAAATCTGCTTCGAATAGAAATCCTTCTGCATATCTAACTACCGCTGAGCACTCTCTTCTACAAGTTCTAATCCTCGCTTATTTTGAGCGATTAATTCTCTTATTGTCTTTGTTTTGTACACGGATTCGTCAGGAGAAACACCAAACGCCGAAAAGATGCGCTCGCGCGTAGTCGACGCCCTCTTGAAAGCATTCTTGTAGAAAATTGCCCATTCTAAACAGTTTGCTTCATTGTTCACATCGAACCACTGTCCATCGGGCACCATCATTTCTGCTCTTAATTCATTTGCGTAGATCCTAACAAACCCATTCGGTTCATATATCAGATTCGGATACTCTTTATCGTTCGGCCATACAATCTCCGCCACACGCGACTCTCCGCCCTCCTTTGACACCGAAATTTTAAAGTGCATGGTACCGTCCTTTTCGCATTTCGGATCGTTCGGATCGCACGTGTACTCCTGCGTCTCCTTGATCGTGCAATCCTCCGCCTGCGCGGTTCCGAACGGAACTGCCGCCAGCTCCATTATTTTTATGCAGTTTTTAATCGTATTTTTCATAATTTTCACAAATTTTCACCGCTGTTTTTTTAGCCGATAAAATCGGCGTGAGGTTTTTATAAGGGATGTCAATAGTTTTTTTGAGGTTTTTTAGGGTAGTTGGGGAAGTGGAGAAGATGTGCTCGAGGTTATGAGGATGAGATGTGTAAGGGAAGATTTTGGGTAAAAAAGCCCGTTATTAATGGAAGGCGAGGTGTTTGAGAATGTGAAGAAGATTGGAATAAACTGAGCAGTTGTAGTAGTTCTTATCTAGGTGGAGGCGGTGCTTTTTTTGTATTGGTACTTTCTGTGTATTAAAAGTGTGAACAAGGTGTGAATAAATTGCCCCATCTGGAAGCACAAAGGCGTTGTTATCGACGGACAACGGAACGTCAATCCGCGCCCGCGTTTACCCCAAACGCCCGTTGCTTGTGCTTCGTCGATATAGAGAACTTTTAGTCACAACTCTGTGCTCTTGCCGAAAGAACATTTTTTCACCGCCACCATCAAAATCTGAATATCCGACGGATTGACGCCGCTGATGCGGGACGCCTGTGCGAGATTCATCGGACACACGGAAGCTAATTTTTGGCGGCTTTCGTTGCGCAATCCGTGCACTGCGTTCCAATCAAAATCTTTCGGTACGGCAATCGCTTCCAAATAACGCGTTTTTTCGACCTGTTGCCGCTCGCGTTCCAGATAGCCGCGGTAACGGATGCGGTAAAGAACTTCCTCCTTTACGGCTTCGTTTAATGCCGAAAACACCGACGGTAGCTCGGGGCAACGGTAGTTTTCCTCGCTCTGTTCGCGACGCAAATGATCGCCGAACGTCAGACCGCCAACCGTCGAAGTTGTTTCCAGCGTTTGTACCCAGTAATCGACGGCTTCTTTTTTTGCACGTATCTTTTCCAAACGTCCGTCGCTCAGTGTGCGGTAACGTTCCGCTTTTTCCAAAAGGCGCAGTTCCGCGCCGTGATGATTAAGCAAAAGTCGATGTTCGGCGCGCCCGGTGAACATTCGGTACGGCTCCTGCGTGCCTTTGGTTACCAAATCATCAATCAGCACGCCGATGTAACTTTCGTGGCGCGACAACACGCACGGTTCTTCGTTTAAAACACTCGCGGCGGCATTGATACCCGCAATCAACCCCTGTCCCGCCGCCTCTTCGTAACCGGACGTACCGTTGATTTGTCCCGCCAAAAATAAGCCGCAAAGATGCCTACTTTCCAACGAAGGTCGCAAATCGGTCGGATCGGAGAACGCATACTCCACCGCATACGCCGACCGCATCATCACCGCGTTTTCCAAACCGGGAATGGTTTTCAACATTGCCGCCTGCACGTCGGTCGGCAAACTCGTCGAAAGTCCATTGATGTACCATTCGTCCGTGCCGCAACCCTCCGGCTCCAGGAATAATCGATGGCGTTCGCGCTCCGCAAAACGCACGCATTTGTCCTCGATGCTCGGACAGTAGCGCGGTCCCGTTCCGCGAATGTTGCCGCAATAAAGCGCCGAACGTTGCAGGTTTTTGAGAATTATTGCGTGCGTTTCGGGCGTCGTGTAGGTGACAAAACACGACTGCGCCAGCGTATTCGGTTGCCACGCAAACGGCGCATCGAGAGCTTCCGAAGCACGATCTTCCTCGGTACGCGTGTCATAAAACCCGAATAAACACGGTTCCTCGTCGCTCTTTTGCTCTTCGCAAACGAAAAAATTGATTGTCTTCCCCAAAATGCGCACCGGCGTTCCCGTTTTGAGCCAACCGAGACGGAAGTTCAGGGCTTGCAACTGTTCCAACAGCGCGACGCTTGCGTGATCGCCCATGCGACCGCCTTGGAAACAGGTCGATCCCACATGAAGCGTTCCGCCCAAAAACGTACCGGTTGTCAAAATGACCGCCTTGGACGTAATCGCACCGACCAAACGCGTTTGAACGCCGCAAACCCGCCCGTCTTTCGTCAACAGACCGATAACCTCATCCTGGAACAAACGCAAATTCGATTGCCGCTCCAGACGGTACTTCATGGAAAATTGATAGCATTTCTTATCGCATTGCGCGCGCGGCGCCTGTACGGCACATCCTTTTGAACGATTAAGTACGCGAAACTGAATCGCCGTCGCATCGGCATTCACCGCCATCAAACCGCCGAGGGCATCGATTTCGCGCACCATGTGCCCCTTCGCCAACCCGCCGATCGAAGGGTTACAGCTCATTTGAGCAACGGTATCCAAATTGTATGTCAGCAACAGCACCGACACGCCGCGCTTTGCCGCCGTTGCCGCCGCCTCACACCCGGCATGCCCTCCCCCGCACACAATCACATCAAAATCCGTCTCCATGTTGCTTTGCTCTACCAAAAAAACGCCCGCGCTGCAACCTGCCTGTTTTTTTCTTATTCGCCCCTCTTTTTCGGATACGCAAAACCGCGATCGTGCGTTTGGTGCGTAAAAAACTCCAGAAATTGCCGCCCGCGTTCAGTTCCGAATTCACCTTTCTCCAATGCCGACAAAGCCTTTTTTTGAAACGAACGCGAATCGCCGCCGTACACCGCGCGATATTGCTGCTTTATGTCAGACAGCTCCTCAGGCGAAAATCCGCGTCGCCGCAACCCGATAAGATTCAAATTGGAGATATTGTTCCTTCCCAGTGCCGTCACAAACGGCGGTATGTGCATGGAAATTTCCGCATTGCCGGAGATAAAGGCACTTTCGCCGATGTGCACGAATTGGTGCACCATGGAACCGCCGCTGAGAAAGACATAATCCTCAACGGTCACGCATCCCGCCAAAAGTGCCAAATTCGCCAAAATACAGTGATTTCCGACAACCGTATCGTGCCCGACATGCGAATACGCCATCAGCAAACAATCCTGACCAACACGCGTCTGTTGATGCGGTTGCGACGCCCGATGGACGGTCACGCCTTCGCGCAACACCGTTCGATCGCCGATAACAACACCGCTTTCGAAATCAAAATTCTGCCCGACGATTTGCGGATCGTCCCCCAAAACAACGCCCGCATGCACCTCGACGTCATCCCCGAGAACGGTTCCCGTCTTTATCACAACATGTTCTCCGATGCGCACCCGTCGCCCCAATCGAACGCCGCGTTCGATTACACTGAATGCACCGATGACGCAGTCGCTCGGGACTTCAACGGAAGCGTCTATACATGCTGTCGGATGGATCATGGAAATTTCCATCGCCTGCATTATTTTTAACACGGCGTGGATTTAAAGGAAAGGGAATTTATCGGGAGCTAAAGAGGTGAAAAACAACGATGCACGCTTTTTGGGCGTGCATCATCAATAGGTTTCAAGACGTAAAACTTGGAAAGAATCTTTACTTCTTTAATCCCTCTTTTTTGGAAACCTCTTCCAGTTTTTCTTCCAGCTTTTTAAGTTTTTCTTTCAAATCTTCAATACAGCGAACGGCATTGTCTTTTGCCAAAGCTTTAAGATGATGAACGGCATTATGTTTTGCCCCGCGATGAAGAAGCTCCGAGAATTTCTCCCTTTTTTGAACATATTCTTCGAAAGAATATTTCATATCACTCAGAAAATATTGTCTATCCACCTTACCACAAACTTCTCTATCCATAAAATGCAAACGGAACCCTCCCGGAAACCGTTCCCAAATCTTAAATAGAAAGCTCCCCTTCTGAGAAACAGGATAAGCCTGTGCGACCAGTGCAGATTGTTGCACAAACGGACAATCTTTCAAAAGCACTTTCGGTGCATCCGTCTTGCTCTGTGGATCCGAGACAGCAGCCCAACTTTTTACGGAAAGCTCTTTCTGTCCGAGTGCGGATAAAAAGCGTGAACGAACCGACGGATCTAAAATTTCGTTGTCGGAAATAAACTCCTTCACCTCACCGCCGCAGACAATCGTCGGTATATCAGAAGTCACTTGCATAGTTTCACAATCATCGGGGACAACAATAATAAGCATGTACTCGGAACCGCCGAATGATCGTTGTTTGTCTCTTACCAAAAGCAAGTTAAGAACCCGCCCTCTTAGCAGAGTACAATGCAGAACTTCACAATCTTTCGGCAAATCATACATTTTGCAATCCACCATAAATGTTTTTCCCCAAGTTCTAGCTTTCCACCAATCTCTAATCAGAGCATTTTCTCTTTGCCATTGTTCTTCCACATCTTTGCACGTTACGCTTTTGCCTTCCGAGAACTTCGTATCCGTTACAACCACTTTCCCTCCCCTTGTATCATGATAACCTCGCAGTACACGCCATTGACCATCATACAGTTTCGGAAAACCTCCGGCGAACAACTTTTCGTACTCACCTCCGAAATTCCCACAAAATTGTAACTCGCGAGGGCAATTTTCTAAAGGTTCTATCGACTCACAGAAACATGCGCTAACGTACAAACTTCCATCACCAGCATGCGCCTGGAGCTTGTAGTCCTCCGCCTGCGCGGTTCCGAACGGAACCGCCACCAACCCCATTATTTTTATGCAGTTTTTTATATGATTTTTCATAAGTTCACAAATTTTCACCGCCGTTTTTCTTGGCCGATAAAATCATCGGGAGGATTTTAGAAAGGGTGTCAAGAGGTTTTTTTTGGGGGGGGGGATAATGGAGGGGATGAGGTCGAGTTATTGGGATAAGATAGGTAGGAAGAGATTGGCATGAAGGCGGTTCGGCGGGGAGACGGCGGGAGGTTTATTATGAAGACGGAGGCAGTGCTTTCGGTATAAATGTGAATGAAGTGTGAATAAACTTTCCGTCAAGAAGCAGGGACAGACAGCGACGACGGGCAACAAAACAACGCGGAATATCCGCCGAAAACACACCTCAACACCCAACGCACCGTACCTGTTTGCGGAATAGCTTTGCTCAATCCGCCTTACTATGAGCTTTACAAAACACTATGCAACAACTTCACGGTATCACCGAAATCAAACGTCTGCACCCCCGTTCACATTTTCATCAAAAACAACTCTCAAAAACAGCGATCCGCGACCCGAAAATTTAACCGCCTCCGTATAATCGCCCGACAAGGCTCAATCCCCGGGGAAAAGCACCGGAAGCTTTTACACTGCCGTTACGCCGGCGGATAAAGAGATCCGAAAATCTGCAAAAGCACAACAACAACCGTCAAAAAAACCACGGAAACAAGGGTCTGCTTTTACCGTAACCGTGTTTCCATTAAATCATATACCGCAAAAAGAACCCGCTCCTTTATCTTCTCCGATTTCGAAGCATTTGACCACAAACGCCCCCTCGATTTCCAGACAGAATCCGAACCTCGATAAAAAGTGCCGGAATCTTTTGTGTTGCCGTCACACTGGCGAAAAAGACACCGTACTGCCCCTGCAAAAGCCCCGGGAAATATCGATAATAACAAGTATCAAACCGCAACCAGGAAGATTTACCTTATGCGAGCCTCCGCTTCCGCCCCCCCCTTGGCTGCCCGACAAGGATTCGAACCTCGACAAAAAGAGCCAGAATCTTTTGTGCTACCGTTACACCATCGGGCAAAATACGGCATCAACCTTGCAAAAAAGCGAACGAATGTCAAGAAGAACCAGTACTCCGGCGTACCGTTAAAGACTGTTTAACGCCGTACCTTCATTCCGCCCGTCCCCTCTCCCGTCTGGCGGACACGGCACTCCCGGTAAAAATATGATGATCGCCGACACCCGAACAACGGCACCGAAGCATCAAAACCGCTGCCGACATACAACAGAATGCGCGAAGCTTCCAAGCATCACTCATATTTATACTTTCCGTTACCGGTTCTTGCTCCTGTCTTGCTTTTTCTTACCTCACGGTTTGTGTTATATATCGTGTTTTGTTGATTGCGGTTCGGAGTCGGATTGAAACTGTTTTTGAAATTGTCTTTCCGTTTCCCGTTGTCGAAAAGACTCTTGAATTCCTTTTCTTCGGAATCGTCGAAAGCTCCCTCCCCGTTCAAATTTCTGACAACATTGTTACCCGAAAAGCTACCCCAAACCTCATCCAACGTATTGACAAACGTGTTAAGGAGTTTCTCTTCATCTTTCGGTTTTACTTTCACGCTCTCCTTAAATTTTTTCACGACACTTGCTTTGAAGTCGTTAAAGTTCACAGACGGTATATTGCTTTCCGACCAGTCACATGCCCCCCCCGAAATCGTCATTGTCATAATTGTTCCCGCGGTTCCGACCTGCCGTCAACTCCTTTGAAACTTCTTCTCTGATTACATCTTTCTGCGTATTGAAGCGCGATGTTACCTCGTATTTTTCACGTAAAATTCCATTACTTATATCTCGTTGCTTCTCATAATACTCACGCCACGCTCTCATATCTTGATGTGCCTTGTTAAGGTCTTCAACAACCTTTTGCTTCGTGTTGAAAAGTTGATCGTACTCACGCTTCAATTTCCCATATTGCTCTTCTATTTCCGATTTTTTATCCCGAAGCTTTTTATACGCTTCCCTGCTTACAGTCCCTTCCGTCCCCGTTTGATTGTTTTGAGCTTGTTGTTCGTGTTTTTTCTTCAATTGATCGTACGATGTCTTCAGTACGTCATACGCCTTCTTGGATTTCTCAAGATCGGCTCGTAAGTTTTCAATCGTTTTCTTATCCCGTTCGGCACTCTCTATCTTCTTCCGCAGTTCGGCAATTTCCGACTCCTTTTGTTTCAGCAATTTTTCTTTTCTCTCCGCTTCCGACTTATTTTTGTTTGCCTGCAAATTCAGTGATTGTACTTGCATTTTCAGATTATAGCACTTCTTCGCCTTTTCAATTAACTCATTACTCTGTTCCTTTATTCGCTTATCTTTTTCTTTCAAGCTTTCCTGATTTTCTTTCAAAATCTTTTCCTGCGCAACCTTTTGCTTCTGCAATTCGTCCTCCCGGCTCTTTACCCGCCTCTCGTAATCCGACATTCTCTTTCCCCGAGCCGTCAAATCCGTCTCTTTCATTTTCAGTTCCTTCTCCAAATTCCGCAACTCTTCCCCCTTCACAAGCAATTCCGCCGCTTTTTCCTTGTCGTTGTCTTTTTTCTTTTGCTTTCGAGGCTGTTGCACCGGCAAATCCTTCGGTCGGTACAACTCAACGAGACGGTTGCATGCGGTTTTGGTATATGTCTTCAACAAAGAAGCGATGTTGTCAAATTTGCCGGAGCAAATGTTCTGCCGTAGCATCTTATCGTTTTCCAAGGGGAAAAGCCGCTGATTTTTGCTCATCAGGTCTCCCGAACTTTTGGTTGTTCTTTTCTTGTATTTGCCTGTATTATCTGCACCCGAGATCGCTTTACTATATTCATTCGCTACACTTTTCGATCGTTCTGCGGCAAAGCTAAAGAGTTTCGCAAGTCCTAATACAATCTGTCTCGTGTCTGCCGCCTTCTGCATTTCTTCCAGGAATTTCTTTTCCATTTGTTTTTCATCCTCTTCATTCGCTTTCCGATTATCGTCCTGCAGTTTTTCCCAAATTGAGTTCAGTGCTTCCAGTTCTTCGTTTTCTTTTTGCAGTTTTTCGATTTTCTCTTCCGCTTCCTTTAACTTCGAACCGTCTCCGATTACTCCTCCCTCTTCCGCTTTTTCCATTATGAGTTTCCCAAAGGTTTCCGTTTTCGGTTGTCCCTCAATCGTCATGCCTTCTTTGTTTTGTCTTGCCGGCCTATATGGTGCTTTCTCTTTTGGAAGCATCTCAATGCTTTCTTTGCTTTCAACGACCAACTCTGCTTTCGATTTCGGTTTAACTTCTAAATTGGACACTTTTTCAATTTCAATACGCGACCCAGGCTTTTTCAGTGCCTTTATCTCAATGCTGCCTGCACTCTTCTCGAGGTTATTGAAGTGCGACTTCGCCTTCAATTCCGCATTCAGCCTTTTCAAATCATTATTTCTCAGCGACGCATCATTTTCCAGTTTTTCATTTTTCAACGCCAGTTGCAGATTATCGGTCCGTAAAGAATCGTTTTTCTGTCGCAAATCAAATTTTTCATCATTCACAGCCTCCAAATCCTGCGACAGTTGATCATTCTCTTGCTTCAATATGTCGCGTTGCGACACCACCGCCTGCAACCGACTGCGTACTTCGTCATAATCCCCCTGTACCTTAAACAATTCCTCCTGCATGTTCTGCTTTTCGGCTTCCGCTTTATCCAGAAACTCTTGCATGTTTGCTTTATGCGCTTCATTACTCGATTCCAATTCAAAATTCAACTCCTCAACCTGTTCTTTCAACCGGTTGTTTGCCTTTGTCAGTCGCTGCGATTTCTCCCGTTCGGTTTTTGCCTTTCCCAATGCCGCGTTCTTCTCCGCCGTCGCTTTCAATGCTTGAACTTCCAAGATATGGGCATTCGCTTTCAGCGACGTAATTTCTTTTTTCAGTTTGACAACTTCCCGTCGCAACTCAGAAAGTTGCTTTTCTGCTTCCTGCGCATCTTTCGTCGATATTTCACCTTTTACCTGCTCCGTCGCCAACAACGCCTCCAACTTTAGCCTCGTTGCTTTCCACTCGGCAGTTTGTTTTTTCCATCGTTCCGTCAGCTCTTGTACTTTCTTATTCTGTCCCACGTTGTTCTTTAGCTTCGACTGCGCCGTTTACAATTTTTCCCCGAGTTCCTGCAAGTCTTCCTTCAATTTCTTCAGCCCCTCCGTCGCCGAAATCATGAATCGATCGCCCTGTGAAATCGTAATAAATTTATCCCCAAAAAACATTTTTTCCGACAATGCGCTGACCGATACGTTACGATCCTCTTCCAACAGCGCAAACTTCTTCTTCGAAGCTTTCCGTAAAATCGTATCCGATATTTCGTTCACAATCGAATTTCCCGGCTCCGGTTCGGCAAAAGGTTTAATCTCACTTTTTTCCACGACAATTTCCTTCTCGCCCGGCTGACGCCCGAGAGGGATGATTGAAAGACCCTCTTGAGGCTCCGACTCATAAGCCGCCGCATCCGACTTTCTTTGTTCATCTCCGTTCACGAGAAAGTTATCCGTGTGTTGGTTTTCGATCGTGTTCTTCCAATCCTTCGCCGCCGCTTCACCGCTTAAACTACGATTAAACTCCTCAAATTGTTCTTTTTTCAGCAGCTCCTCATACTCGTCTTCACTGCGTACACTCCCCTCCGCCTTAACGCCGTTTATCTCAAAATCGCCCGCGGATTGCATCACAAACGGCTTACCCGTTTCCGCGCCGCTTTTGTTCCAAAGCAAACCGCCGAACCATCGGAAGGTTCGGGAAAGAATTCCGGATTTTTGCGCGGGGATTGTAAGAACCGACCCGCGACCGATTTTGTAAGCCTTCGCTTTATCATCCTCTTCGGCGAATTCCTCCTCCATATCATAAAAATTCTCGGAATTCTTCCGGATTGCGAACGGCTCATCGGTCTTCTTCGCGTCGGACGGGGTATATTCATTCACTCGTACTGCGGATGTTACCATACGCCGATCCTCAAAATTGAAAAGATCAGCCGCGTTGCCGCGAAGCTCCAATTCCGCCTCGCGATCTTCGAGTGCCCGTTCTTTATCCGCCAATTCTTTTTCTTTTTCGGTTTTCTTCCGTTTAAAACCCTCTTTCTGTCTCGCAAACAATTGCTTCTCCTTGTCAAAGGCATTGCGCTCGGCTTCCGACACCGCACCCTTGCCGCCAAACGGCGGCTTCGGATCGTGACCGTGAAGCGTTACGACCGTCGCACCGCCCTTTCCGTCGATCTTCGATGCACCGCCGACACCCGATGTATCCAGCGTCATTCCGAGCCGCGTTTCGGTCGACGACGAAACCGTCCCCTTACGCCCTTCTTTCACGCTCACCCCTTCGGGCGTCGCCTTTACGGAAACAACATGTTGCGGTCTCAAATTCGCAAAGCGGCGCGCGTTCGGATCCGTCGGAGACAAAAGCGGACGGCGAAGACCGTCACGCCCGTCCGTTGAAGGCACTCGATCCGTCGCAAAGGAAGGATCATTGAAGTATAACAATTGCGGTTCGCCCGCCGTTGACGGCTTATCCGTCGCAACAGGTTCTCTGCCGCCGCCGTCAAAAACCGCCGGACGTTTCGGAACATACTCCGTCGGCTTTTCCGTCGCAACAACCGTTTTATGTTGCTCAATTTTTAAATCCGTCGGTTCTTCGACGATTTGCACCGTTTTCGCCGCAACGGCACCGGCGGTTTCTTCCGTAACCGCAACCGTTGACGCCTGCATTGACTGCATCACCAACCGCTCTTCCCGCAATGCCGCTTCCCACTTGAGAAGTGCCTCTTCCTGCGTTTTTAAACTCTGTTCCCGTTTATCCAACTCGTTGGAACGTTGTTGGACTTCAAAATTCAACTTCTTTTCCCGTTCCTCACGACGTTCCTCATGCATTTCCGCCTTCGGATCTTCCGCGGAACCCGTATAACTCGAAACGGCAACCGTACCGAAATAACCCGCGGCGGCACCGGCACCGACTTTGACCGCCGTATTCAAATTCAATCAACTGCCCCATTTAGGCATACTCGTCCTCTCTTCCTATGTAAGCACGCTCATGCAGTTCTTGTGTTTTAAAAATCTTTGTCAAGGTTTTCTTTTGAATTTCGCGATATTCAAACACTTTTCCGGGAAGAACGGGAAGCGGTAATCCTCCGAAAAATCCGCCGAAAAATCCGCCTTTGCGACCGACGGGGTCGCCCCGGTTTCGAAACCGATTGCACGTGCGGAACATATGCCTGCATTTGAATATATCGTCCGTTTTTCGAACAATATCAACTCAAACAACGAAAGCACAAAGAACTTTACAAACACATCGGCAATGTCCGTAATTAAGGCAGTTTATCTTATGTTGACATTTCTGATTGTCGTCGGATCGATTGCGCTTCTGCTTTTGTGTGCCTGGCTGATATTGCTGATTTTGATGCAAAAACCGAGTGCCAACGCCGGAATGGGAGCAGCGCTCGGCGGCGGTGCGGCGGAATCGGCGTTCGGCGGCGAAGCGTCCAATGTTCTGACGCGCTGGACGGTCTACGGCGTCATCGGCTTCTTCGTCTTGACGTTGGCGCTGTCGTTGGGACAAATTTATCGTCATCACCACGACGACAGCAAAAAGGAACTCGCTCCCATGGCGGAAGAGGTTATCGAAACTCCGAAAAATCTGACGGAACTGCCGACGGATGGCGAAGGGGCGAAGGCGGATGCGACGGAGAAGAAGACGGATGATAAGAATTCAAAGACGAACGAAGCCTCAAAGGCGGGAACTTCGAAAGCCGACACGCCGAAGGTAACTGTAACCGATACATCGAAGCAATCGTCATCGGCAACCGACAACAGCGCTTCGAAAGCGTCGGATGCCACTACAACAAATGATACCTCGAAGAAAGCTTCAAAATCCACAGTTCCCTATCGTTCGGACGCAAAAAAGACCACCAAACAAAAATCCGCTCCTTCGGATAAGGGTGGCTCAAAAAATGCCGACGACAAAGGGACGGTTGCGCGATAGCTAAAGTTGGAGGGAAGGGATCTCTTCCGTCGTTGAGATCGTTGCGGGTGGTTATGGCATCCTTTTAGCGGGGTATTTTCCCTAAGGTTATGTTTCACATCCTAAGACGATTTTGTTTTTTCCCGTTGCGGAGCAGATTTCCAAAAAATCAACGGTTGTTTTACTTTGTCAGTGTCATTCTCGGTTTGATGCCTTTTGAAGGCTTTGCACACGCCGCATCGCCCGTTGTCGGCACAAGTACTTCCGAACTGTTTCGGGAAGCACAACAACGTATGATCGCGTTGCGAACCTATGCGCCGAGCAAGCACTATCATTGGCATCTCTGTTGGAAGCAAAAAAAACACGTTACCTTCGGAACGCTCACGGGAACCGTTGAAGGCGACCACCATTGGGTAACAATTACTTTCGCATCAGGCGAAATATTTCTGTTCGATAAAAATCATCCCGAGTGGGTACTGTACCCGAACCGCCTTTGTTTGTATCCGCAGGAACGTTGGAACGAACCGTTACCCGTCAACCGTGCGCTGAATGCGTATTTACTGACCATGTCCTTCCTGACGTGGGATCTTCAAACGTGCGTTAAAACCGCAAAATTCGGTCGCAAAGTGCTTCGGGCGGACGTGCAACAAGGGAAGCTGACGGCACGTTTGTTTCTCGATAAGAACTTCAATACGTTATTGAAAGCCGAATGGCGCAACATGTACACCGATAATTGCGGCAGTTTTACATTAAAAACGCTGAAAAAATTCCGGCAGGGGTGGGGACTTCGAGAGGCAACATACGAATTGAACGGCATTCGAACCGACTTGCAGGTGTTATCGATCGAACATTGATGAGGTTCGTCTTTAAAAGCTCCAAAGCGCGCGTATCCCCGAAATGCGTTGCCCTGAGGCGAGAAATGCGCAACAGTAACACTGCGTGTTGCCGAAAAAATACTTCCTGTTTTTACTGCTTACAAACCCCTTTTTCGGACGCGCGACGGATTTTCCGGCGGAACGGGTCGCGATTGAATTGAATTTACCTCTTTTTGCGATAAATTCGCTTCGAAATCACACTTTGGATGCATTCCCGAAAGGTGCGGAATGTCGTCTGTTGCTTGCCGAATCGTATTTGCTTCAAAAAAACTTTCGGTCTCTGCATCGTCATTTACGATTATTGCCGAAAGATTATGCGGATCGGGCATGGCTTAATGTGCTTGACGGATGGTGCAATGACGGAAAACTTTCGCTGACGCAACTGCTTTTTTCGCCGCAAACGCACCCGACGGCATGTTTTTTGCGCGATTTAAATGCAGTTTTACATGAACCGATCGGCTCCGTGCGTTGGACAGCCTTTTGGCAACGGCAAAAGAACACTCACACACTCAAAGAAACGGAGTTATTACATCAAACGGCACTGGAAATGAAATTTTCGCTTTTTCCGCAATCGTTTCCGCTGAAACAAAAACTGCGCGTTTGGCAATTATATACAGCGTTCCTTTCGGCTCAGCAACACTACGAGGAACTGAAAAAATTCCTTCTTAATGCTCTGCCGAAGTTGCGCTCACCGACCGATAAAGCCCGTTGTCTGCTTTTGTTGCTGAAAACCTTTAATCGGTTAAACGAAAACACGGATAGCCTTATGCGCAACCATGCTTCCGTCCTCGACCGTTGCCCGTCCCTTTGGGATGCGGTTTTGTCCGAATGGCTTGCGTCGAAGACGGATCCGTTGGAACGTCTTCGTCAACTGCAATTATTTTACGATCGCTACAAAAAAAAGCACAAAACACTTCAAATGCACTATCTGCAACTGTTGCAGGTGCATCAGTGGCTCGAATTGAAACAATTCGATAAAGCACGCGAAATTCTCGGTGACGAACTTTCAACGTTTGATTCGTCATTGCAGGCATCGGCGTATGAACTTGCCGCCAAACTGGCTTTAACCGAAACATCGCCGTCTTACATAAAAGTCGCCGATGCTTTAGATGGAGCCGCCCGCCATACGTCGGATGCGTCGAAACGCCTTTTTTATGCACAAATTCAGAGCGACTGTCTGTGCACGGCAGGCGATTATCAACGCGCTTATTGCGTTTGCGAAGAGGCTCTTCAAAACGCCGATCCCAAGGATGAACGTACGTCCCGATTGGCGGAAACGTGGTGCGAATGTGGCATTTTGTGCAACGAAACGGCGGAAGAATTTGAGCAACAACTGTCCGTTTGCCGCGAACGTTCCCTTTTTACGGGTGATACGGAACAGCGTCTGCGTTTAAGTTTTGCGGAATATCACTTCGAAAAGGAAGATTTTGAAAAGGCGTTAAGCGTCTTAAATCCGCAGGCATTCGCGCTTCCGTTGCACAATCGCACGTATTTGTGGCGTGGCAAATGCTTTCTTCGTCTCGGGAACCTTGCCGAAACCGCCGAAGCCCTAAAACAAATTTCAACGGACACGTTATCGCATGACCTATTAGTGGATTATTTACTGTGTCAAAGCACGCTTGCAAAAGAACAATCGAACCTTTCGGCGGCACGGCATTACCTGGATCGTTTTTTCGAACTAAAAAAACTTCCGACGGACTTAAATGCACAAGCCGTGTTGTTGCAGGGCGATCTGTATGCACAAAAAGGTGAATTTTCAAAAGCGACGCAAACCTTAAAAAACTTTGCCGAAAACGCACCGAACGATTGGCAACCGTTGGTGCTGTTTCGAGCCGCCGATTATGCGGAAAAAAATCACGCTTTCGAAGAGGCGATTGCGTTGTTTGCAAAACTGTACGAAGTTAATCCGCAACATTCGTTGGCAAAAGACGGACGATTGCGACAGGGAACGCTGCTACTGAATCTGCAAAAAACGGATGCCGCCAAAACGCTTTTTGAAACCTTATTGCCGAATTTAAAAGATAAACAGGCACTTTGGTGTCGCTATATGGTTCAAAAATGCGCCATTCTTTCGGGACAGGCATCTTCCTTATCCGAATTGCAACTGAAAAGTCTGTTGCGGGAGGAGCTTCCGCGATCATTACGCCCGGAAATCGCTCTGCAACTGGCAATTCTTTATAAGGATCAGGGAAAAATCGCCGATCTTCAAACGCTTCTGTGGTCGGAGTGTTATCCGTTGTTCTCGAAGGAACCGCAAACGTTTTCCGTGAACGACATCCATTGGTTCAGCCGTTGCCTGTTAATGCTGGCGCAACATACGCATGACGAAGCCACGCTCCGCCGACTGTACGAACTGACGGAGGAGGCGCATTTACCGTGCGCCCCGTTGATTAAAGCTTATCTTGACGACGAATGAACACGCATTGGGATGTCATCGTTATCGGTGCCGGCATGTCGGGGCTCGGTGCCGGTATCCGTTTAGCCATGGCGGGAAAGAAAGTTCTTTTGTTGGAACAACATTATTCCGTCGGCGGACTAAACGGCTTTTATGTCAAAGATAAAATCTTGTACGACGTCGGTCTGCACGCGCTGACGAACTTCGTTCCTCCGAAGAGTTGCGGGCATCCGTTGACCAAACTCTGCCGCCAGTTGCGCATCCCGTACGAAGCTTTCAAATTGGAACAACAGCGACAATCGCGCATTCAATTTCCCGATGTTGCGCTGTACTTTAATAATCACTTTCCATTCCTGACCGAAAACGTTCGGCAACAATTCCCGAAGCAGATTGACGGCTTCCTCGAACTCGATGCCGCCGTTGAAAACACTTCCGATACGGCGTTGGACAGTTCGGATTTTATTTCGGCGCGCGAACAACTGCGTTCGTATCTGAGCGATCCGCTGTTGATTGAAATGCTGTTGTTGCCGCTGTTTTATTACGGAAGCGCGCACGCAAACGATCTCGATTGGCGGCAGTTTGCGATTTTGTATAAGGCAATTTACAAGGAGGGTTTTGCGCGTCCGAAATTTGGCGTTCGAACAATCTGCCGGCTGTTAGTCGAACGTTACCGAACCTGCGGGGGCGTTTTGAAATTAAAAACAGCGGTGCGCTCGATCCTTTTGAACGGTTCCCGCGCCGTCGGCGTTGAGTTGGCTTCTGGAGAAACTTTGTACGCAACGCAGCTTTTATCCTCCGTCGGTTACCGTGAAACGCAAGCCCTCTGCGGCAAAACCGTCGAAGGCGAACCGTCGCGGTTGAGTTTCGCCGAAACCATCACCACGTACGACGCAACACCCGAAGCTTGCGGTTGGGACGATACCATTACCTTTTTCAATACCTCCGAACGCGTTGCCTACGAACCGACGGAAGCGTTGATTGATTTGCGCAGCGGCGTGATTTGTATCCCCGAAAATTACGGCGATCGCACTTCCGATGGTTCGTTTTCGACATCGGTTTCACAGCCGACGGTTTCGTATAAACTTCAACAAAATCCGACCGACCTTTCGTCCGCCGATTCCTCCCGGATCGCAACGCAACGTCTGACATTACGCACCACGCACTTAGCGGGGTACGACGCCTGGAAGAACCTTTCGCCCGAAGCGTATCGCGAACAAAAAAAAGCCTGCTTGGGCGCATCGCGTGCATGCGCTTTTAACATTCTTCGCGGGCAACCGCCGCAAACCGTTCTCGCCGAAGACATGTTCACACCTTTGACTATCGAACGTTTCACGGAACATATCAACGGTGCGATTTACGGTTCAACAAAGAAATTTCGCGACGGTTGTATCGGATATGAGAATTTATTTCTGTGCGGTACCGATCAGGGTTTTTTGGGTATCGTCGGCGCGCTGTTGAGCGGCATCTCCATGGCAAATTACCACTGCTTAAAGGGATAGATTTCCTCTAAACAAACCCGATCTTTACACGCAGACGGTACACCGACTCGTTTTTGCTTTTGCTCTCGGTAACCGCCCCTTTACGCCACTCTCGGTTTCCCGATACCGTACGCTTCAAAACCGATCGCACGCAACTGTTTCAAATCCAGGATATTGCGACCGTCAAACACGAATGCCGGTTGTTGCATTTCCTTAAAAATTCGCTCGTAATCCAGGGCAATAAACTCATCCCATTCGGTTAAAAGTACAATCGCGTGTGCGTTTTCGGCAGCTTCGTACGGCGTTTGTGAGATTGTTATCAAATCAGAAGGATACGGACACAAATCGCGACGCACAATTTCCTCGGGAACCTTCGGATCGTAAATCGCCAGTTTTGCCTGTTCTTCCAACAAATCTTGGCAAACGGTAATCGCAGGCGTTTCGCGCGTATCGTTGGTATCCTTCTTAAACGCGAACCCGAAAATCGCAATTTTCTTGCCGCATAACGAACCAAACAGCTTCTCCCGAACGAGGCGCGCGAAACGATGCTTTTGGTACTCGTTTATGTCGATGACCTGTTGCCAATAGCGCGCAACCTCCGTCAAGCCGACGTATTCGCAAAGGTAAATTAAATTCAGAACATCTTTCTTGAAACACGAACCGCCGAAACCGACGGAACTTTTCAAAAATTTTGACCCGATGCGCGTATCGGAACCGACCGAGCGTGCGATTTCATCCACATCCGCCCCCGAATGCTCGCACAATACCGAAAGGGCATTGATGGAGGAAATCCGTTGCGCCAAAAACGCATTGGACGCCAACTTTGAAAGCTCACTCGACCACACGTTTTGTGTCAGAATTTTCTCCCGCGGCACCCAATGCGCATACACGTCAACCAGCGTTTGAACCGCTTTTTGCCCGCTTTCGGTTTCGTCGCCGCCGATGAGAATGCGGTCGGGATTCCTTAAATCCGCCACCGCCGTTCCTTCCGCCATAAATTCGGGATTGGAAAGAATTTCGAAATTACATTTATGCCGATTGGTTGCCAAAAGGCGGCGAATTTTCTCCGCCGTACGCACAGGGATCGTGGATTTTTCGACAATAATTTTATCATTCGTCGCAACCTCCGTAATTCGACGCACCGCGCTTTCGATGTACGTCAAATCCGACGCTTTCCCGGCACCGTCGCCGTAAATTTTTGTCGGCGTATTGACGGCAAGAAAAATCACGTCCGACGTACGGATGGCGTCATCGATATCGGTTGAAAACGTCAAATTTTTGCCGCGCACCTTTTTGACGATTTCATCCAACCCGGGCTCAAACACCGGCAATTTCTCCGAATTCCACGCCGCAATGCGTTCCGCATTGACATCCGTGACTTCGGCTTCGATTTCGGGGCACTGTTCCGCAATGACGACCATCGTCGGTCCGCCAACATATCCCGCTCCGATACTGCAGATTTTCATTGTTTCGTACTTTAACAGTTGTTTTATTCTCAGACTTTTTCGCTTCCGATTCAACACAATATGCTTCCCCTCATGAAAGAATTTTTCAAAAATAAAGGCATGAGAAACGAATTCCCTTCTCCCGATTGCCCGTATCCGTTGCTCGGCGGGATGAAAAGAACCTGCTTCTTGAAAAATTTCATTACGCGCCCCAATATCCTCGTCGGTGATTATACCTATTACGATGATGAAACCGACGTACGGAATTTCGAAAAGAATGTCCTGTATCACTTCGATTTTTTGGGCGATAAGCTGATCATCGGGAAATTCTGCCAAATCGCCGGCGGTGCGACGTTTCTCATGAACGGTATGTGGCACATCAAGCATGCGATTTCAACGTATCCGTTCGTTCTGTTCTCCAAAACCTGCGCCGAACAATACCCCGAAAAGCCCAATTATTCCTTCAAAGGCGATACCGTTATCGGCAATGACGTTTGGCTTGGATACCACACAACCGTCATGCCGGGCGTACATATCGGCGACGGTGCCGTTGTTGGAACCAACAGTACGGTTACCAAAGATATCGAACCCTATACGATTGTTGCCGGCAGCCCCGCCAAAACAATCCGCAAACGTTTTTCTGACCAAGACATTGAGCTCTTGTTGAAAATCAAATGGTGGAATTGGTCGATCGAAAAAATTACAAAACACATTCATTTACTGATTTCAAACGATGTTAAAGGACTTGCGACTATTGCCGGAGTTTAATTTCCATTGACGTTTTCGGCGGAATTTTTTCGAATAAAATCATCGGGAGAGATGGCTGAGTGGTCTAAAGCGCCTTCCTGCTAAGAAGGTAAGTCCTCAAAAGGGGCTTCGAGGGTTCAAATCCCTCTCTCTCCGCCAGGGAAGCGTCGAAGTTGTAGAAAAGTTTGCTTGTCCCCTATTCAATGCTCTTCGTATTTTTACCGCCTGCGAAGCTTTAACGCTCGGGATATGAACCGCTTGCTGTTTTCACGTTCCCGTATTCTCGAAAGAAAATTCCCACGTGGAGTTCTTCTACGCAAAATGTCATTATTCCTTCGGCTTTTCCAATTTCACATTCAGTTTTCGAAACAACGCCGCATCGCACCCGTCTTCGACATTGTCGACCGTTAGTAATTTCTCGCCGGAGAACAAGGCATTTGCGCCGGCAAACAGACACAATGCCTGCGTTGACGGCGAAAGGGTATTTCTTCCGGCGGCGATTTTCACATAAGAACCCGGCATCAACAGGCGCGCAACGGCGATAAGGCGGACAAAATCAAAATCATCGATCGGCTTTGAATCATCGACGCGCGTCCCGGGAATTTTCACCAATTTATTGATCGGAACGCACCGCGGCGGCGTTTCCAAATTCGCCAGGCAGACCAACATTTTCACGCGGTCTTCATTGGTTTCTCCCATGCCGACAATCCCGCCCGCGCATACGTTAATACCGACCGATTGAACGATTTCGATGGTTTTCAGACGATCCTCAATGGTACGCGTCGTCGCAACATGCGGATAAAACTCCGGCGACGTATCGATGTTGTGGTTGTAATAATCCAAACCCGCATCCTTCAATTTTTGCGCCTGCGGTTGCGTTAAAAAACCCGTCGTCACGCAGGTTTCCAAACCCAACGCTTTGACCGCGCGGATCATATCGCAAATCGCTTCAAATTTGTCCGCTTCCAAACAACGACCCGATGTGCTCATGCAGAAACGGCTTGCACCATGCTCCTTGGCGCGTTTCGCCGCGGCAACAACGGTTTCCAAATCCAACATCGGCTGCTTCGGAAATTTCGTTCCGTTGCGCGCCGCCTGGGCACAATAGGCGCAATCTTCCGAACAACCGCCCGTGCGAACGCTCAAAATTCCGCTGATTTGCACCGTTTGCTCGTCAAAATTCTGACAATGCACCTCATGCGCCGTCCGCAACAACGTAAAAAACGGACGGTTAAAAATCTCAAACGCCTCTTCGAAAGTCGTCATACGTCTTTTGTATAGGATTTTCGCCGTCGGGAATAAAGTTGAATTTTTCGCCCTTTAAGCCCTCAATAAAAGCGGAAGATTGTATGAACCTGTTCATCACCGGAACGGACACCGATGTCGGCAAAACAACGGTTTCCGCATGGATTTGCTCCAAAATTAAGACAACCTATTGGAAACCGATCCAAACGGGAAGCGATGCCGACGCTGACGTTATTCAAAAGTTTGCTCCGCAGACGGAGATTTTGCCTAATGCGTATCGCCTGAAAGCTCCTTTGTCGGCATGGGATGCGGCGCGTTTTGAGCAAAGAACGATCGATGTTCAAAAATTGCGAACCGATCGCGATAAAATTCTTATCGAAGGTGCCGGCGGGCTGTTGGTTCCGATTGCCGAAAATTTCTTTATGCTCGATGTGATCGAACAAACGCACGCAACCGCCCTGGTTGTGGCGCGTTCGAAATTGGGCATGATTAACCATGTGTTACTTACAATTTTCGCTCTGCATCACCGAAATATCCCCGTCTGTGGTATCGTCATCTGCGGCGATGTCGAAAAAAACATTTTTGAAACGATTGAACATTTTTCGAAGATACCTATCCTGGCGGTTTTGCCCGAAACAAACGATTTAGTGGCATTGTTTGACAAAACGCCGTTGCCGTCGAAAATTTTGAAAGTTTTATCATGATTTGGAGACCGTTCACACAGGAAAAGACCGCCGAAAAGCCCGTTAAAATTATCAAAGGCGACGGCATTTGGTTGTACGACGAAAGCGGGAAGCGTTACGCGGACATGATTTCGAGCTGGTGGGTGACGGCGCACGGGCACGGCAACAAGGAAATTGCCGCCGCGATTGCGCAACAGGCATCAACATTGGAACAGGTCATTTTAACCGCTTTCACACATCAGCCCGCCGAAACGTTGGTCGAACGTTTGAAAACCGTCCTGTCGCCGATGTTGAAGAATTTTTTCTTTTCCGACAACGGCTCCACGGCGGTGGAAGTGGCTCTCAAAATCGCTTATCAGTATTTTAAGAATAAAGGCGACACCCGACGTAAGAGGTACCTTTGCCTCGAAGGGGCGTACCACGGCGATACCTACGGTGCCATGAGTGTTTCGGGGAAGAACTCGATGTACCACTTTAATTTTGCGGAATTTTTCTTCGATACGCTCACAATCCCTGTTCCCGAAACGTACGAAAGCGTTCAGGACTTGGAAGCCTCGGAAGATCGCATTCTTAAATATCTTGAAAAACAACTTCAAACGGAAGGCTTTTCCTTTTGCGCGCTCATCGTCGAACCGCTCATTCAGGGGGCTCGCGGCATGGTGATGTATCGACCGCAGTTTTTGGAAAAATTGGTCAAACTCGTACGTAAATTCGGGATTTTGGTGATTTTCGACGAAGTTTTTACGGGATTTTACCGAACGGGGCGTTTTTTTGCCATGGATTATTTGAGCGAAAAGCCCGATATTGTTTGTCTTTCGAAAGCACTTACGGGCGGATTTTTGCCGCTGTCGCTCACGATTGCAACCGACGAGATTTATAAGGCTTTTCTCTCGGATAACCCGAAAAAAGCCCTCATTCACGGTCATTCCTATACGGGCAACCCGATCGCCTGTGCCGCCGCATGCAAATCGCTCGAAATTTTCATGCGTCCCGAAACCCGTCAAAAGGTTGCAACCCTTGAGCAATTTTACCGCTCTCAACCCTTGGAAGGCGTCACTAAACGCCGCACACACGGGCTCGTTAATGCTTTCGATGTTGCTTCACCGCAAACCGCCAAACGCCTGGTACGCGATTTGTTCGAACGCGGCATCTTCATGCGCCCGCTCGGCTCGACGCTCTATGTACTGCCGCCGTTGTGTGTTACGACGGAAGAATTGGAGTGGGTGTATGATGAAATACAACGCGCGTTGAAATCAATTTAAACGCTTCCCGACACTTCCGTTATCGGCAGGTATCTTTCGTCACTCAACCTTGCGGGTGTGCTTTGTGATAAGTGTTTTGCAAAAAACGAATGTTCACGTGCGTATATTTTTGCGTCGTCGACAGGCTCGCATGTCCCAATAACTCCTGAACGACCCGCAAATCCGCACCGTTCTGCAACAGGTGGGTCGCGTAACTGTGACGACAACTGTGCGGCGTCATATTGAGCGGTAATTGTGCGGCTTCGAGGTACTTTTTCATGACCAGTTCCGCCGAGCGCGCACTCAATACCCGACCCGCTTTGTTCGGGATAAGAAACGGCGTTTGAATGTAATGATGCAAAGATTGCAGGGCTTCCAAAGCGGGCTTCCCGAACGGTACAATGCGCTCTTTACGCCCTTTCCCGAGCACTCGAATGAGTTGCCGATCCCATTGCACATGTTCGCAACGCAATCCTGCCAACTCCCCGATGCGAATGCCGCTGCCGTACAACAATTCCAAAAGTGCTTTGTCGCGCCGCCAGAGAAATTCGCTTAATCGCCCCGCCGCAAACATATCATCGGGCGTTTGAAGCAACTTTTCGATTTGTTCGACGGTAAAAAACGTCGGCAATTTTGCCTCAAACTTCGGACTGATTTCTTTTAATTCCCGCGGCATCGGGATATTATTGCGCTGCTCCAAAAACCGAAAAAACGTGCGCAACGCCGACAAATCATGGTTGAGTGTCCGCTTCCCGACGGCTCTTTGTTGCAAAAAAACGTTCAAATTGCGCATATCCTCGATTGCCTGCCTGTGCCCGCGGACAAAGCGATACCACTTGGAAACCGATTGCAGGTAATCGCGCTGTGTGTAATTGGAATAATTACGCTGTTTTAAATACTGCTCAAACGCCCGCAAATACTCGGCTTCCGCATCGTTGTGGGACGACACTGTCCCCGACGGATTTTTAGAAGCATCTTCATCCTCCGCTTTACTCATGGCGCATAAAAACACGGATGTAGAAATAATCGCTTCTAACAGTCTTTCGGAGCATTTTGGACACGTTTCCCGTGAAAAACCGCTCTTTTTGCTTTCACAGTTGATGCTTTTTTCGCTTCCAAAACATCCTTTTGCGGCTTTTCAACCCATTCCCACTTAACAGAGCAACCCGCCAGCGGAAACGTTTTACGCAAACCGTTCTCCAAAAACCGCACATATGTCACCGGCATCCACGAGTATCGATTACAAAACACTTTCACAACCGTCGGCATTTGCCCGGTTTGTGCCGCATAATAAATTCTGAAGCGTTTCCCGCCGACGGTGCTCGGCGGTTGCCGCAGTTGCAACGTCTGCAAACAACGATTGAGCACCCCCGTCGTCAATTTCGCGCTCAACCGTTGCTGTAAAGCTTTGATTTCCTTCAATAAGACTTCCAATCCGTCGCCGGTTTTTGCCGACAGAAACACAATCGGTGCGTCGGTGAACGGACAAACCCTGCGCAACGCCTCCAGAAACTTTTTTTGGAATTTCCCGACATCCTCGCCGTCTTTTTCCAATTGTTCGCGCGCCAGATCCCACTTATTAACAACCAACAGACAGCCTTTTCCTAATGTCGAAACTTCATTTAAGAGAAGCTTATCCAACGCCGTCGGCCCTGTCAGCGCATCCAGCAAAACAACGGCAATATCCGCTTCTGCCATCGCGGTACGCATCCGAACGGAGGCATAAAACTCAACGGAGTCCGATGTTTTTTTACGTACCCCCGCCGTATCAATCAACTTGAAACGTTCCGTCTGCCCCGTTTTGAATGTCCACGCGAACGGGCATTCGACGGCATCGCGCGTTGTACCCGCCGTCGAACTGACCAAGGCGCGCTCTTCCATCAATAAAGCATTCGTTAAAGAGGACTTACCGACGTTCGGACGACCGATGAGGGCAAACTTCGCGACAATCGGCGCATCAACCGCACGCGCTTCAGACTTCGGCAACGTCCGCACGATGGCTTCCTTCAAAACATCGATGTTGCGATCGTGTTCCGCCGAAATCGGAATCACAATCTCAAAACCTGATTTATAAAATTCTGCCAAATCCTCCTCATCTTCCGATCGATCGACTTTGTTGATCGCCAGAATGCGCGGAACCTTTAACTTCCGCAGTCGCTCCGCCAGCGTTAAATCCGTCGGCGTTAATCCGCACCGCCCGTCAACCACCCAAACCACCGCGTCGGCTTTCTCCAACGCCTCCGTCACGCGCGCTTCAATCGCCTGAGTAAAAGCGTCCGTCGGCGCAAACAGCCCGCCGCTGTCGGTCAGTTGAAATAAACCGTCTACCGTCGCCGTCAAAAAATCGCGCGTCACCCCGGGCTGGTCGTACACAACCGCCGTCTTGGTTTTCGTCAGCCGATTAAACAGCGTACTTTTCCCGACATTCGTTCGACCAAACAGCAGAACCGACGGCAGGGACATGGTGAGGCTATTTTTTCATAAGACTAAATGCGGAGCAAGGGAATTGTGCGCCGAAACACCGTTGCCCTCCGCAAAATAAGCTCAAAACGCAATAAACCACAGCCCCTCCCAATTTCACGGAAGTATCGCATCCTCACCGACGCACATATATCAAAAAAATCGCCGAAAAGAATTTTTAACCAACAGCACCGCCGCCTTTATCCCTTCAAACATTCCGCAAGTACTTTTTCGATCGCGCTCACGGGCACTTTCCCCTGAGTACGCTTCATCAACTGCCCTTTCAGGACATTAAGTGCTTTTTCTTTACCCGCGCGGTATTCGGCGACCGGTTTCGGGAATGCGGCAATCACTTCTTCGCACAACGTTCGCAATGCATCCGTATCCACCGATACTTCTAAACCCTTGTCTTTGACAATTTTAGACGGCATCTCGCCCGTTTGAAACGCCGCAAAAAAAACTTCCTTCGCGCTTTGCTTCGACAAAACACCTTCGTCGACCAAACGCACCAATTCCGCCAAATGTTGCGGTGTCAGTTTCAACGCCTCCCACGGTTGATTACCCGTCTCCCGCAACAGGTCATTGGCGATCCAGTTGGCGGTCGAAAGCGGATTTTTGGTGTAAAGCGCCTGCGTTGCCTCGAAAAAATCGCTGAGGCGTTTGTCGGGACAGAGCACGGATGTAACCGTATAAGGCAAATGCAGGGTTGTTAAATACCGCTCCTGTTTGGCAAACGGCAACTCAGGCACCTGCTTTCTTTGTTCCTCGATTTGTGCTTCCGAAAGCGTAATCGGGAATAAATCGGGATCGGTAAAATAGCGATAATCGTGCGCACTCTCCTTCGAACGCATTGAGGTGCTGTTGTTTTTCTCCGCATCCCAGCGGCGCGTCTCCTGAACAATCGCTTCGCCCGCTTCGGTCGCGCAAATTTGGCGTTGAATTTCATGACGAACACCGTTGCAGACGCCCGAGATGGAATTCAAATTCTTCAGCTCTACTTTCGTACCCAATGCTGTTGAGCCCATCGCTCTAATGCTCACGTTCGCGTCGCAACGCATCTGCCCCTTCTCCATATCGCAATCAGAGGCCCCGACGGCGCGCAAATGCATTTCCAATGATTTTAAATAAGCAAAAACCTCTTCCGCCGAATGCATATCCGGCTCCGAAACAATCTCAATCAACGGCACGCCGGCACGATTAAAATCTACCGTCGATCCGTCGGAACCGTGCGTTAATTTTCCGACATCCTCCTCTACGTGAATGCGATTGAGTGCCACCCTGCGATGTCCCCCCTGAATGTTGCGCGCCGATCCCTCCAATTCGATTTCGACAAACCCGCCTTTACATAAAGGCTCATCCAATTGGGAAACCTGGTAGTTTTTCGGTGCATCCGGATAGAAATAATTCTTACGATCCCATTTGCACCTGCGCGCAATCTCGCACCCGAACATACAACCGACCTGCACCGCCTTCAAAATCGCCGCCTTATTCAACACCGGCAACGTCCCCGGCAACCCGAGGACGACCTCATCCGTCAACGTATTCGGCTCTTCTCCGTACCGATACGGCGCACGCGTCAACAACTTCGTGCGCGTTTTCAACTGTACGTGCACTTCCAAACCGATCACCGCTTCATAGTGTAACATAGACGAAACCTTTCTTTATTCGTATTGCTCTTCCTTCCTCCGCCGCCCTTAACATCCCAAACAACCGTAGAGAACGAACTGCCATTCGACCGATCTCCTTACACCCTCGATCTCCTCTCCAAAAAATCATGCCCCTCCTCAAATGCCTCGGCAATCGACAAAAGCGTACCTTCGTCGAACGGTTTCCCGATCAGTTGCAAACCAATCGGCAGATTTGATTGTGTAAAACCGCAAGGGAGCGATATGCCCGGCAGACCAGCCAGGCTCACGGAAACGGTATAAATGTCGCTCAGATAAACGGACAACGGCGTACTTTTGGCACCGATTTTCGTTGCCGGGGTCGGTGAGGTCGGCGTTACAATTGCATCCACGCTCTCAAATGCTTCCGCGAAGTCGTTGTAAACCAAACGCCGCACCTTTTGTGCCTTATCGTAATAATAAGCGTCATATTCGCCGCTGCTCAAAACATACAGACCGAGCAAAATGCGCCGCTTCACTTCCGAACCGAAACCCTCGCTGCGTGACAGCGAAAACATCTCTTCCGTCGTTTTGGCATTCGGACTGCGGTACGTGTAGCGAACGCCGTCGTAACGCGCCAGGTTCGATGATGCTTCGGCGGTTGCGATAATGTAATACGCCGAAATACCGTACTCCAATGTTTTCAACCGAATCGGCTTGATCGTATAGCCTTGTTGTTTATAAAAATCGACCGCCGCTAAAACCGCCTCTTTAACTTCCGGATCCAAACCGTCGCCGAAATATTCTTCCGGAACGCCCAATGTCCATTTCTTTCCGCGATTATTTTGTATTTCTTTGCAAAAATCCGGCACCTCTTTGCGCGCGCTCGTCGCATCTTTCGGATCGGCACCGCACAGCAACTTCAAAATTGCCGCCGCCCCCAAAACCGTCCGCGCTAACACGCCGGCTTGATCTAATGAGCTGCCGAACGCCGCAATACCATACCGACTGATGCGTCCGTAGGTCGGTTTGATACCGACGACGCCGCACAATGCTGCCGGTTGACGCACGGAACCGCCCGTATCCGTTCCCAACGCCAGCGGAAGTTCACCCGCCGCCACCGCCGCCGCGCTCCCGGAACTGCTTCCGCCCGGGATGCATTTGGTATTCCACGGATTGCGGGTCATCTGAAACGCCGAATTTTCGCACGACGAACCCATGGCGAATTCGTCCATGTTCAATCGCCCAAACAGCACCATACCGGCCGCCTTTAAACGTTCCACAACGGTGGCATCGTAAGGGCTGACATAATGTTCCAGCATTTTGCTCGCACACGTAAGCGGTTGTCCTTTTTCGGAAAAAATATCCTTCAAACCAATGGGGATGCCGTCATATTCGCTCAACAATCGCCCCTGCGAACGGCGCTCGTCCGACGCGCGCGCTTCACGAAGTGTTTTTTCTTCGTCAAACGACAAGAAAGCTTTGATTTCAGGTTCCAACCGTTTTGTGCGTTCGATGTACGCCTTCGTCAATTCTTCCGACGAAAAGCGTTTCTCGTTCAACCCCGCAACCAACTGTTCCAACGGTAAAAATAATGTTTCCTCCTCCATGCTCATCCGTTCCTTTGTTTGTTAAACCACTCCACTCAATACCAACGACTGCCTTCAAAAACGTAAAAAATCACCACGCGTCGCGTCCCTATAAAACTTTCGGCACCACCAACTGTCCGTCGCGCATTTCGGGCGCATTTTGCTCCAACATCTTCAAACCGTCGCACGTCGTCGGTTCGTCCTCACCCCAAACATTATCCTCCTGCTCAAAGGTGTGCAACAGCGGCTCGACGCCTTCCGTGTTGATTGCCTCCAATTTCGAACAGTAGCCGATCATATCCTGCAACTGTTGCTGAAAAATCGCCTTTTCTTCTTCCGAAAACCGTATGCACGCAAATTTTGCCAGTTGGTCAATGTCCGCCGAAGTTTTCATAAATGTTCAAGAACCTTCCAATTTCAAGATGTGCGTCCTCAATCGTCGAAGCAATCTAAATTTATGTGCGCGCAAGACATCTTTGTCCGAATTTTTGTGAAAATTTTCAAAAATAAGACCGATTTAATAATTAAATACCATGGTACCAGGCACTAATTATTCCAATATCCCGACCAACATAAATTCTGTCGGCGATCCGCAACCGAGTTCCCCAAAAATTACCGAAAACAAAACGCCACAATTTGAAACATCCGTTCAAAAACTGCAGAGAAATTTCTTAAATGATGCCAAACTGCTCAAAACTTCAAGAACGGTACAAAGTTTCGGTGATTGTTTTACCGCCAACATGGCAGAAAAGGGGTTTTTCGGAAAAATCGCACAATTTTTTACCAATGTGGGACTTTACCGACAGGAACCGAAGAAACTGCTTCGGAATGTTGAAAAAAACATTGATGCGTTGGGAGAATTGATTCACACACAGGCAAATTCCAACGGAAAAATAACCTCAACCGTGATTGGCAATATCTCCGGATGCATCGAAACGTTTTCGAATGCCGTCGAAAATATCGCCGGCGACCAAAGCCTTCCGGAATTTATTCGGGACGGCTTCCGCGAACTGTACAAAAAAGACATTTTCAAGGTACAACGGAACGGGTTTTTAAGGGAAATCGCCGAAGGCATTAAAATCGCCGAAAAACTGGACAATCTTGAAACCAAAGAAGATTGCAAAATGCTCAAAGAACTTGCGGACAAAGTCGACACATGCGAATTTATCCAAAAAGATCGCAGTCGTTGCCATAAACAACTGTACACCGCCCTTGCAAATCAATTCTCACGCATCACGGGCGACTTTCTGAACAAAGCGGAGACGTTCGTCACATCCTTCAACAACGATATAAACGCAACATTAGAAGAAAACGGGGAACTGAGTGACGAAAAATGCGAAGAGCTCAACGGCAGGTTCCTCGAATTTACGGGAAAAATTCGACCTTTTCATGACGCACTGATGTCGTCAAAAATTGAAAACGAAGAACCTGAGTGTTTGCAAAAATTCAAAAACGATTGCCGGCGAACACTCGCCAAATTCGAGGCACTTCCGAAAAAAGTGCAAAAACACGGCTATATATACGGGGGATACAAAGATCTGGGTTCATTTCCCTACTTTGTGAACAAAGATGAAGAGAATGAGAGAAAAAAACAGGCGGAGGCACAAAAAGTATGAACGGAACCTCATGCATAATGTACGCTAAAAGCTAACTCCCGTCCCTCACCCGATAGATTCCCTGTTTTTCAATCTGCTCCTGCACCCCTTCAAAAATCGGGCGCACCTGTTCATCTTTGAGCGTGCCCGCCGACGCACCGAATGTAAGCGTGAAGGCAAAACTTTTTCGGTCGTTCTTTAAATCTTCAAAGACGTCAAAGACACGTACATCGTGCAGTTCCACGGGATGTTTGGTAAGTTTCTTCAATAATTTCACCAACGTTTGGCGAACCGTTTCACATAACGTTTCCTTCGGCACCCACAACGCCAGATCTTTTGTGACGGTCGGCGTCTCGGCATACGGTTGGAAGCTCTTGGGCGACGGGATACGAATGCGCTCCGGCAACCAAAAACATTCCGCCGCAAGAACCGCTTCTTCCTCAAACCACCGTTGCGTAAAATCCAAATTCAAATAACCGAGGTCTGCCTCAAAACCGCGCTGTTCCCAACGCCCGATTTTGCCGCCGTAACCGTCCTGCCACAGCGAAGCAATATCCTTTTCCGCCGCCAAAACCGCCGTCGGCATCTGCCCGCCTGCCGTTATCAAAGATTTTATCAATGCCTGTGCACGGTAAAAATCACAACCCTCGCCCGCTTCCCAAAGCCGTTCCCGCGACGGACACACGACAAACGCCGTCGCAAAGCATTCGCACAGCTGACCTTTGGCATTAACCTTAAAAATACGACCCGTTTCGAACAAACGTTCGGTGCGATTGCCGCGATTGCGATTTTCGGACAACGCATTCACCAAACCGGGAATCAGCGAAAAACGCAAACAGGCGTGTTCTTCGCTTAAAGGCTTCTCAAGACTTAATACCGAAAGTTGCTCCTGTGGCAAAAAGCCGTCATACCACGACTTCGGGCTCAGTGAATCGGTGTAACATTCGTAAAAACCCGCATTCGATAAAATTTCCGCGTGTTTCAGGCGCAACGTATGCTCCGATGCATCCGCGAGTTCGCAGGCAATACCGCCGGGAACATTCGACGGGATGCGGTCGGTACCAAAATAACGGATAAATTCTTCCGCAAAATCCGCCTCCAAGGCTACATCGGGACGAAAAGAAGGTACCGTGACATTCCAAACGCCGCTTTCGACGGTTTTTAAGTGAAAGCCCAACGCCTCCAATGCATTGCAAAAAATTCTTTCTTCAACCTCAAACCCGAGCAAACATCGAATTTTCTCCAAATGCACTCTGACGGTACGCAAAGGTACCTCCCGGGAACCGCTTTCGGTGAAGAAAGTGATCTTTAAATTCGGACACGTTTCGCGCAACAATTCAATCGCACGCACCAACGCCGACGGCGCGCGCGTTTTATCGACAAAACGCTCAAATCGATAAGACGAATCGCTCGAAAGCCCTGTTCTTTGCGAAACAATGCGAATGTTACCGGCATCAAAATGCGCACATTCGATAAAGATTTTATTTGTTCGCTCCGAAATGCCGCTTCCCTCTCCGCCCATGATGCCCGCCAACGATAAAACCTTCTTTTCGTCCGCCACCACAACCGCCTCCTTCGGAAGGGCGCGCTCAGCACCGTCCAAGGTTTTCAGCCGTTCGCCTTCGCGTGCCGTCCGAATGCACAACGCACCTTCTATTTGTTCCGCATCGAACGCATGCAACGGTTGCCCCTGCTCGAGGAGAACAAAATTGGTGATATCAACGATGTTGTTAATCGAACGAATACCGGATGCTTTTAAAAACGCTTGCACCTCATTGGAGCTCGGTCGGACGGTGATATTTTCGACCATGCACCCCGAATAATAATCGCACAGCGGTGTTTCGACCGTCACAAAGGACTTCGACGGTTGCGGTTGAGAACGCAGAAAACCGTGAGGATCGGAGGAAAGGTTTTGTGAAGCAGTCGAGGCGTCCATACCCGATTAGAAGGGTAACGGACGTGTTTTTTCAAGAAATTTCCGATACAACCGCTTCAACACGCAACCACGGAACTAATGCAGTGCCTTTATACCGTCTTGTTGGGAATCTCCTTTACCGCCTGCTTATCTGTTTTTCAAACGCACACGCTTCGAAAACAAAATGTCCTTCATGAACCGCTCATGAAACGACGCGCAACCGATCCCGTCGAACGACCGTACGCACGACCAAAGGTCTCGCGTTGTGACCCTAAACTTTCTCAAATGCCCCGTTCGGTTGTACCCCGAACTTGCGCATCTGGTCGCGAAACTGTTCCAGCCGCTCCGCCTTGCCCTGTTTGGCGGTTTTCTTGAACGCTTCGAAAGAAATCTCTTCCTCCGTATCGATTTCGTCTTCCAAAAAGCCTTTGAATTGTCTTAATCGCGTCGGGTGGCGCATTTTGCGCAACGCTTTGGCTTCGATCTGCCGCACGCGCTCGCGCGTCACGTGGAACATTTTTCCGACTTCCTCCAGGGTTCGGCTGTAACCGTCGTGCAAACCGAAACGCAACAGCAGCACTTCGCGTTCCCGCTCCGACAGCGTCCTGAGCACTTTCAGAAACATGCTTCGAAGCAAATTCTTCGCCGTCGTATCGAACGGATTGCCGACGGTTTTGTCTTCGATAAAGTCGCCGATGCAACTGTCTTCGCTTTCACCGGTTGGGCTTTGCAACGAAACGGGATGTCGTGCAATACTGATGACATTCTTCACGTGCTCGGGCGACAATTTCAATGTCTTCGCGACTTCCTCGGGTGACGGTTCGTAACCCAGCTCCTGCACCAGCTGCTTTTGCGTTTGAACAACGCGGTTGAGGGTCTCGATCATGTGTACGGGAATGCGAATGGTGCGCGCCTGATCCGCCAGCGAACGCGTAATCGACTGTCGAATCCACCAGGTGGCGTAGGTCGAGAACTTATACCCGCGGTGATATTCGAACTTATCCACCGCCTTCATCAGCCCGATATTGCCTTCCTGAATCAGATCCAAAAACGATAAACCGCGGTTGGTGTACTTTTTGGCGATACTGATCACAAGACGCAAATTTGACTCAACCATCTCGTTTTTCGCCTTATTGACTTCGCGGATGTGCCGACGCACGGTCTTCATCCACTCGACAAACTTTTCGGGCGGAAGATGGAGTTCGTACTCGATGGCTTTGAGGCGTTTTTGCAACGGTTGCGTATCGATGGCGGCATAGGTCGGACTTTTCTCGATACCGCGCAAACTTTCGCGAATTTTTTCGATTTCCCGCACCAGCGACGAATAGCGATCCAAAAATTCCTCGAAAACTTTCAATTTAAAACAAAAACGCTTAAATAAAGGCTTCAGCTGCGTTTCAAACTTTTGGTAACGCGTCAGAAATTTTTCCTTTTCCTCCGGATCCGTCGCCTTCCAATACGATTCCCAAAGTTTGTTGAGTTGCGTTCCGAGAAGGTTGCACTGCGAAACCAGCTGCTTCAAGGTCTGATAATAAGCCGTACGGTTCTCAACCTTTTTATCCGTTACGACAGTGTCGAAACGTTCGTTGTGTTCGAGCAGTTTTTGCGCCAAATCGATCTGGAACGGCAACGACAGCATAATCGAAAACAGGCTGTCCTGCGCCGAAAATTCCGCTTTTTCAATGCGCCTGGAGATTTTGGTTTCCTGCTCCTGTGTCAACAACGGAACCGCACCCATTTGCCGCAGATACATGCGCACGGGATCTTCGATATTTTCCTCCGAACGTGCGCTTTGAACGGCTTCCTCTTCTTCAAGCCGTTGTTGCTCCCGCAACTGCTCCGCCTCTTCTTCATCCAGGATTTTAATGTCGAGCTTTTCGAGAATGTTGATGACGTTCTCCAGCTGATCCGGTTTTTTGACGGTCTCCGGCAGTTGACGGCTGATGTCCTGAACGGTCAGGTACTTTTGTTGCTTCGCCAGCGCAATCAACGCGCGAATTTTTTCATTGAGAATTTCCTGCGACGGAACAACTTTCACCTTGCGTTTGCCAAGCGACACAACGCCTCCCGACGCAACCGTTTTTTCCGACACAACGCCTCCTTTTGATAGAACCCCCTTCGACATCCTCTCACTCCTTCGGCAGACAAACAAAAGACGCCGCCTCCGCCAACGCATCTCTCCAGGCATTCCGATCCGATTGCAGACGCCGCGCTTCCCCGATATTGCCATCGGGATTTTTTGAAATGCGTTTGTCAATCTCTAAAATTTTCTTTTTCAGAAAGCGCCGATACATACATTGCAAATGAACCGTCAGTTGTTTGCGTTCGTTGCCGGGCGGAAGCGGTTGCGCCAGTTGCCGACACCAGCAATCCTCCTCTTCGGCGGACAAATTCCAACGGTCGCGGTTATCCAACGGTTCGATGCCGTTTTCGTGAAATTCGCTCAAAATCCGCATCAACAGCCGACCTTCGGTGCGCGTTTCGTCAATCCAATCGAGCGACAGATGTTCCAAAATCGCCTTTGCCCAATGCGGTGCGTGCAACAGAAATCCCAGCACCTGCCCCTCTAGTTGTTCATAAACGACGGGAGACGGTTGCGGCGACGAAGCGCGATTTGCTTTAACGGGCATACGGCGTTGAAACATTTGGAAATCCGCTTCCAAGGCGCTTTGCGGCAGATGAAAGGTCTTTGAAAGTTCGCGCAATAAATCAAAACGCAACACCGCGGACGTACATTTGGCGATAATCGGAAACATCGCTTGGAGGATGTTGTGCCGAACCGTCCCGTCGTCGCAACCGTTGCGTTTGAAGGCGTGCACGAAAAAGTCGACGGGCGAAAGAGCCTCATCGGCGAGTTTTTCGCAACCTTTCGGATTTTTCAGCAAGAAACTGTCGGGATCCTCGTCCTTTCCCAAACAAACGTAGCGCAAGGGAATTTTAAGCGGAATGCCAAGCGTCATGAACCGCAAACCGGCTTTAAGACCCGCTTCATCGCCGTCGAACAATCCGATGATCGGCGCATCGTAACGTTTCAGCAATTTCAGCTGTTCTTCCGTCAACCCGGTTCCCTGCGGCGCAACGGCGGTTTTCAGTCCGCATTCGAAGCAACGCATGACATCGAGTTGCCCCTCCACCAGATAAAAAGGAGTATTTTTCTCCAAAAACGACCGCGCCTTCGCCAAATTAAACAACACATGCCCTTTAATAAAGAGAGGTGTTTCGGGAGAATTGACATATTTCGCTTCGTGAGTCGGATCGTTCGGAACATCGATAAACGGCAGGTGTCGCCCCGAAAAGGCAATCGTTCGATCCTGCAAATCTTTAATCGGAATCATGAGCCGCCCTTGAAACCGCGGCATCAGGTTGCCGTAGCCCCGCTTCGGATTGTAAAACAAGCCGCTCTGTTGCAACTGTTCGCGCGAAAACCCGGCGTTTTGCAAAAAAACAAACAGCGAACCGTCTGCGGGTGCGAAACCGATATCAAACGTTTTTGCCGTTTCGTCCGAAAAATGCCGCGTTTCACGCCAATAAACGCGCACCTGCTTTGCAATTTTATCGTCCGACCAAAAATGTTGCTTAAAGAACTGCGTTGCACGGGCGTAAATGTCCAACAAAACCTTTTTCATCGACACGCCCTCATTCGAACGCACAATCGTTCCGCCGCGCCGTTCGTACTCCAACGGGATGTTGAATTGTTCGCACAGTCGCTCGACGCTTTCGGCAAACGTCAGTTGCTCCTTCAACTCCAAAAAACGAAACACATCTCCGGCATATCCGCTGCTGAAACACTTAAAGGTATTGCGTTGAGGATCGACAAAGAAGGAGGGTGTTTTTTCGTGCGAAAACGGACTGAGCCCCTTCCAATAACGTCCCGCGGGTCTTAACCGCACGTACGGCGACACCACATCAACAATAGACACCCGCTCTTTAATTGCTTGAATACAGGACGATGCAATGAGAGGCATTTAAAAGAGGAACAGAATCATTTTTACGTTTTTTGGGTTAAAAGGCAAGCGTGTTGTAGGAATGTTGCAACTAAAGCACCGTTTTGTGCAATAAAAGAGTTGTTTTTGCCTTATATCGATTTCGCATTTTTAGAAAAACCGCCTTCGCCGCTGTTTTACAAGAACCGGTCGCGGTGTGTTTCATACGGATGCTTATTCTTGTTTTTTTCGTTCCAGTGACTTTCCGAGCACAAAAAACCGAATACATCGGCGGAATTTTGTGCGGTTTTCTGCTCCGTTTTTATTCCGCAACGGATTGCTTCCAGTTCCGCTCTTCCCGCTTTTAAAACCAAAAACACCCGAGTACATCGAATCTTGTCGCGGTTATTTATCCCCGTTCGGTTTCCTAACGTCTTTTACGGGCAACTCCCGCAATGGCTCTGCATATACAGAGCACTTTGCAAACGTACGCCGTTTATGACACGAGAATCACCTCGGCGCCAATTTTCGGTACAAGATCAATCCGAAAACAAGCATAATTGCATTCGGGAACCATGCCACCGCCAAAGGCGAAAGCATCCCGCGGGTACCGAGCATGCGTCCGAAGCCGCCGGCAAGGTAATAGACAAAGAATAAACCGACGGCTTTGGAAATGCCGACCATCGGATTGGTGCGGACGCCGCCCAGCGAAAACGGGATCGCCAAAAGCAACACCATCAGGCAAATCAGCGGAGAAGACGCAACGGAAGCGTACGCGATGCGATGTTCCGAAAAGTGCGTGTTGTCTTCGGGAAAAAAGTTGATAATTTGTTGCAATTCGTGCGCCCCGAGGTGTTTCAGCGGCTTGTGAACGCAATCCATGAAGATCGGCGTTTCGTCAAAAGCGTCGTATGTTTCTTCCGAAAAAGGCTTAAAGTTCCGAACGACGTCTGAATTTTCCTCGAAATACCAGTGCTTGCCGTTAAAAAAACGCCACGTGCGGGTATGCGGATCGAAAGAAACCGCGTGCGCTTCAATGCGCTCCCGCTCGTGTCCGTCGGCATCAAGCATCGAAAGCGTTGTGAACGTACCGCGATTGGCATACAAACCGAAGCGGTTGATGCGCCACAAACGCCCCGCTTTGGGATGATGAAAGCAAAGGTTACGGCGAATGCCGATTTGCTCAATATCGTTTGCGTGCTTTTTTTGCGCATTGTAATCGATCTGTTGCACAATCGTGTTCATGCGGTCGGAAGCGTACGGTAATAAATAAGCATTGAAGCCAATCAACAGACCCGTTAACAAAACAGCCGCAACCCAAAAGCCGCGCGTGATCGAAAACACCGTCATCCCGGACGCCCGCAACGCAACGACTTCGTTGTGCGCCTGCATGTCATTGAGGACATACAACACCGAAATAAAGAACGAAATCGGCAAAACGGTACCGAGGCAATTCGGGACGACAAATCCGTAATAACAGAGCAACATTTTAACATCCGCGCCGCGTTCCAGGAAGTTTTTCAGGTTACGGTACATATCTTCCAGGAGAAGAATACCCAAAATCAGCAAAACCGTTACTCCGAGTGCTTTCAGCCACTCTTTAAAAATGTAACGGTCAATTAAACGCGGCATGTTCCCGAAATTTTGAAAGACTTTTTCGAACGCTTCCGAACGACAAAGTTGCTTTTATTACAATTTTATACGTAACGGAATTCAAGCGTTTTGCACCTCGCACCCGTCTCCCTCTCCTTCCACGCCTCCATCTCGCTCCGTTTTCCTCTCTCACCTCTCTTTATCCGTCTTCGCTTTTTAAATTGCCATCGTTTTTCCTTCTCATTACGGCACAGCTCGCACCCTCTTTCTTCCCTGTTTCCCCTTTTTCCTTTTCGCTTTCCATCTTCCGCACTCACTTTTATCCCGGCACTTCCGGCACGCGTCTTTTCGACCTTCGCATTCCCGTATCCTGATTTTCATCGCCCGTTCTTCCCTTCCCCTTCCTCTCTTCCTTCCCTCCCTTCCCTTTTTTCCCCTCTCCCCCCATTTTTTTTCTTGCATTTCTCATTTTCGACCGATAATAGAATACAGAGTTGGGGTCCCGAGAAAGATGATATGGGACCTATAGAGGTTATTGGGGCGGCTGCAAAAGCGGTCTCGAAGTTTGCGGGTAAGCATGC
>JAEEGL016015729.1_pt1 | contig 41780 bp, 29 predicted proteins | sample 9134231 | NCBI WGS metagenome assembly JAEEGL01 (sample SAMN16246548, study PRJNA631951) | gut metagenome | biome: gut microbiome; feature: rumen; material: fiber-attached | host: Bos | place: Iran: Karaj | collected 2018-10
ATATGCGGACGAAGAGACTGTCCGCCATCTTGTTGATTTGGGTGTTTTAAAAAAATCTCTCAGGAATTCGGACGGGGACACGCCTGAGAAACTTGCACAGCGATTGAAAAGACCTGAAATTGCAAAACTTATGAAATAGATTAGACTTTTTTTAATGTGCTTTTTGAAAAAAAAATTGCTTTGTTTTTTTTAAAGCACTTGACTCATTTTTATTTTTCATATACTATCTTAATACTTTCATTTATGAAGGGATGGGCTACTAGCTCAGGTGGTAGAGCACCGCCCTTTTAAGGCGGCTGTCGATGGTTCGAATCCATCGTAGCTCAGTTTAAGGACTTCTTCGGAAGTCCTATTTTGTTTAAAGCCGAAGGAGTTCCGTTACACTTCCCGGCGGTAAGAGGTTTTTATGTACGCACTTTTTGAATACAAAGGCAAACAGTACAAGGCAGAAAAAGACGCTCTCATTCAGGTTGATAAAATCGACGCTGAGAAGGGTTCAAAAATCGACATCGATACGGTTCTCCTTGTAAGCGATAATGGTTCTGCAAAGGTCGGAACGCCGTATGTAAGCGGAGCAAAAGTTCAGGTTGTTGTTGAGGATGCAGTTCGTGACAACAAAGTTCTTGTTTTCAAATACAAGGCAAAGAAAGACTACCACCGTTTGATTGGTCACAGGCAGGAATATACTACTGTAAAGGTTGAGAACATAATCGGCTAGTTTATTGGATTTTTGTCCATGACGAATGTGACTATTTTTTCTGGCAAAAACGGCGTGATTAAAAAATGCGAAGCTAACGGACACGCAGGTTTTTCTAAGAAAGGGAATGATATTGTTTGCTCGGCGGTAACAATTCTGCTGAGAACGGCAATGGAAACTTTTTCACAGATTGATACGGTCACATTGAATGCTGATGCAGCGTCCAGAGGAAAGTTAAGTTTTTTTCTGGCTGCGGACGACGAGAATCCTGTAGTGGAGGCTCGTTTGAAAGGCGTTTCAGATTTTTTGAGGAACGGATTAAAATCGCTTTCCAGAGAATTTTCTGAATATGTTTTTTTTGATGAAATGTCAATTTGACTAAAAATCTAGCTAATTTTTAGCGGAGGCTTAAAATGGGACGTAGTAAGGGCGGTTCAGGCGCAAAAAACGGCCGTGATTCAAACCCAAAAAGCTTGGGTGTTAAAGTATATGGTGGACAGACTGTAACAGCAGGTTCAATCATCGTAAAGCAGCGTGGAACAAAAATTTTCCCGGGCGACAATGTTCGCAGGGCGGGAGATGACAGCTTGTTTGCAACAGCAGACGGAGTTGTAAAGTTCTACGAGAGAAACAACAGAAAATACGCAGGTGTTGAGGCGCAGGCATAGTTTTCGAGTTGTGTTGCGAGACCAGGAACAGTCGTTTCTGGTCTTTTTTTATTTGTGGGAAGGTATATGAAACAATTTGCAGATGAGGCGGTCATTGAGGTGACGAGCGGAAAGGGTGGAAACGGCTGCGTGTCGTTCCGACGCGAAAAATATATTCCGAACGGCGGACCAAACGGCGGCGACGGAGGCAAAGGCGGCGATGTCGTTTTTTGCCTAAAGCGAAATCTTCGCACGCTTGCCGACCTCAGATACAAGCATTTTTTCAAAGCAAAGAACGGCGGTGATGGTATGGGCTGGAACCGCTATGGGCGTGACGGTGAGGACATCGTTATTGCAGTGCCGCCCGGAACGGCAATAAGGGACGCGGAAACGAACGAACTTATCAAAGAGTTTACCACGGAAAGCGAGGATGAGCGTTTTGTCTTTTTGAAGGGCGGAAACGGTGGCTGGGGTAATGTGCATTTTAAAACTTCCACCAATCAGGCACCGCGCAAGGCAAATCCTGGTCAGCCGGGCGAATACAGAAAGCTCCTTCTTGAACTGAGCATTATGGCGGATGTTGGACTTGTGGGCTTTCCGAACGCAGGAAAATCTACGCTTTTGGACGCATTCACTAATGCGCGCCCAAAAATCGCGCCGTATCCGTTCACAACGAAAATCCCTAACCTTGGAGTTCTTCGTGCGAGCGATGAGCGCGACATAATCATCGCCGACATTCCAGGAATCATTGAGGGGGCGAGCGAGGGACGAGGACTCGGAATCAGATTTTTGAAGCACATTTCGCGCACGGCGGGACTTCTTTTTATGATTGATGCTTCGGATTCAGAGTGCCTGAGCGCGTACAAAACGCTTTGCTCGGAGCTGGAGGGATATTCTAAGGAACTTCTCTCAAAGCCGCACATAGTTCTTTGCAACAAGATTGATGTTGATGGGGCGGAGGAAAATGCCGCAAAAATCGCCGAAGAGATAAAAAAGACCGAGCCGGACACAATCGTTCTTCCTGTTTCAGTTATGACGCATCGCGGAATGAATGAAATACGAATCGCGCTCTTGAATCTTGTGGCGCGCCTTGATGATTGCGGGGCAGTCAATTCAAAAGGCGAAAAAATCTCGGATGGAAGTTTCCTTTCATCAAAAAAAGCAGCTTCCAGCCTCAATCAAACTTTTCTTTCGTCAAGGTCAGTGAACGACTACGACGAGCGTGAAATTCAGTTTCCAGGAAGCGAGAAGTGAAAATAGCGATTCTTGGCGGCAGCTTCAATCCTATTCATGTAGGACACCTCATTCTTGCTGACAGCGTGTGTGCTACGCTCGGCTATGACAAAGTTCTTTTCGTGCCGACTTACAGACCGCCGCACAAGGAAATGGCGGAGACAGTTTCGTGCGGCGACAGGGTTGAGATGGTTCGGCTTGCTATTGGCGGAGACAGCCGCTTCGCCCTTGAAACATGCGAGATTGAAAGAGGGGGCGTTTCGTACACATGGGACACAGTGTGCTTTCTTGAGGAAAAATTCAAGGGCGTGCTTGATGGAAAACTTGGCGTTATCTTTGGCGAGGATTTGCTCGGGGATTATGACAAGTGGGAGCATGCGGCGGAGCTTTCCGAGCGTGCGGACCTTATTCTTGCCGTCCGTCCCAAGTCACAGAAAGAGAAGGCTTCGTTCGAGAACCGCCCGACTGAAAAGTATGGAAAAAAGGTTAACGCGTGGACTCGTGAAACTTTTCCGTACAAACACAAGATTGTGGAGAATCCGAAAATAGAGCTGTCTTCGTCTGAAATCAGGCGGAAAATAGCCGAGGATGGTGCATGGCGTTATCTTGTCGGTAAGGAAGTTTTTGAATATATTAAAAGCGGTGGGTTGTATGGTTTCGGTAAAATTTGACGACAAAAAGTGCTATGAAGAAATCCGGTCATATGCGGAAAAGAATCTTTCAAAAGAACGCTACGAACATTCTGTCCGCGTGGCTGAGACGGCTGCTTTTATGTGCGGTCTCTACGGACTTGACAAGAATCTTGGTCTTGTGGCCGGAATTGCGCATGACATTTGCAAGGAAATTCCGTCTGAAGAAAAAATCGCGCTGGCGAAAAAAGACGGAAAGCCGATTGAGGGACTTGAGGCAAAAATTCCGGATTTGCTTCACGGGCGGGCGGCTGGCATGAAGGTCAGTGAGTTCGGAATTTATGATAAAAATCTTGTTGAGGCAATAGCCAACCATACTTTCGGGCAAAAAGGACTTTCTGATATTGGAAAAATTCTTTTCGTTGCGGACAAAATCGAGCCTGGACGACCGCAGTCCACGGACGAGTACAGGAAGAATCTTTTCTCAAAGTCGCTTCTTGGGATTACGCTTTCTGTTCTAGAAGAAAATATTGAGTATCTGGAAAAGAGGGGCAAGTCCGTTGCGGAGGCATCTTTGGACTGGGCTAAGGAGCTGAGGAATGAAAGCGCGCAATAAAGGCGGAATCCTTCTTGTTTCGATTTTTTTTATCATAATCGTAGTTCTTGCCGTTCTGGTTCTTTCTTTGCGCGAGGATCCAATAAAATCCGCACTCAGGGAAGGAAAGGGCGTTTTAAAGACTTTGTTCGTCCTTGAGCATAACAATCAGGTTCTTTTTTCCGATGTGCTGATGTCGTATCATCTTACGGCTTCGGAAAAAGATGATTCTTCTGCAGAGGAAATCTCAAAGCGCGGCGTTCTGATAAACATTCCGGGCAACACGGGAGGAATATGGCGCAGCCTTGACCGTGCTGACAGGATTGACGCAATTTATTCCGAGAAAGGCATTGGGGTTTACAAGTCGGAGATAGAGAACCTTCTGGGACAGCCTATACCGTTCTATATCCTGATGAGCCTTGAAGAGTTCTCCGAGATTACTGATTTACTCGGAGGTATGAGCGTGTTCATTCCGAATCCTGTGGACATAAAGAATGTTGACGGTCAGCGTTGGCTTCTTCCGAGCGGGGCTATAAACCTTGACGGGGACAAAGTTAAGACTTACCTTATGTACACGGAGGCTGACGAGAGCGAGAACGATATTGTTGACAGACGGCAGAATGTTGTGCTGGCATTTTTTAATGCAATAGCGCGGAACGCTGATGTTTTCAGGGACTCGGATTCTTTTTTCGAGCTTTCAAAGCGGTTTCAGTCAAACTTGTCTCGCTCGCGGCAGCAGGACTTGTTCGGCGAAATCATGCGGATTGACCCTGAGCGTCTTGCTCCGCAGGCAATCACGGGTACATACCGAACTGTTGACGGAAAGCTGCTTATCTTTCCGCTTCAGGAAGGACAGTACATAAAGCAGGTTGTTACCCATGCGATTCGCCAGCTAAAGGACAAAGGGCAGGGCGAAAAAACTAACTACTCGCTCAGAATCCAGAACGGAACGAAAGAGCAGGGACTGGCAGCAAAAACAAAGAATCTGCTCAGTTCAAATTACGATATTCTGGAGTACGGAAACGCGGACTCTAACGAGTACGAAAAAACGGTCATCATTGACCACATAGGAAACAGCGAGAGCGCGAAACTTCTCGGCGACTTCATAAAGTGCGAGAACATACGCGAGGAGCTGGATGCAAATACATCGGCCGATTTTACTATAATCCTTGGTAATGATTTTGACGGTCGGTATGTGCGGTAAAATTCAATATGGAGGAAAAAATGGAAAAATCAATAAAAGAAAAGGCTCTTGAAATAGCCGGGCTTCTTTCTGACGGAAAAGCCGATGATGTAGTTGTTCTTGATGTGTCGGAGCTTAACAGCTGGACTGATTTCTTTGTAATAGCTACAATTCACAGCTCCGCGCACTGGCAGGGACTGGCAAAGCAGGTGAAAGATTATACGAAAGAAAATGACCTTCAGATTCATCTGACGAACAAGAAATCTCCTGACGGCGATGACTGGAATCTTATTGACATTGGGCCGATTGTAGTTCACCTTATGTCAAAGGACGCAAGGGAATTCTACGAGCTTGAAAAGCTCTGGCACAACGGAAAGATTGTTACTGAGTAGAACTGAGATTTTGTAATCCCGATATTTCGGTAAGCTCAGAGCTTGCCGAAATATTTGGTTGAGTTTATCGGGAGTTTTATTGGAGCATTGCTCCGATGTGGCATAATTTCAGACGCCAATATCGCAGAAATTAAAATCGTTTTTTACTTTTTTTATTTCATCGGATTCAAAAGCATCATCGATTTCATCTTGGTCAGACATATCGCCATAGATGTCATCATCGAATTCATCTAAGATATCATCTCTTGTGCTCTCAAATTCGTCTGGTGATTTGAAATCATCAGCATCCAACGACTCGTCATAGAAATCATCAAAACTTAATGCGGCGTCCATAACGCTAATTTAATTCAGTATGGATAAAGTGTCAATACTAATATTGAGATTTTGGAGAATTTGTAATATTTTTCTACTTCTTTCAAAATACAAGATAGTTAGACCATTGACTAAAAATGTAAAAATTGATTAAACTAACTCTATGTCGTCTGATATTGTTGTTTCTGCACCGGCGAAGGTGAACATTGGGTTGAATGTCCTTCCAAAGGCAGAAGGCGAAGAGTATCATCAGATAGAAAGTATTTTTCAGACCATTGACCTGTGCGATGAGCTTGTGGTCAGAAAGGTTGAAAAAAAGAATTTCTGTTCTGTTAAGTGCGACATGATAGAGCTTCCTGAACTGAATACTATTACCAAGGCTTACGAACGGTTTTGTGAGCTTTCTGGCAATGAGGTTGGGGTTGAAGTCCTGCTGAAAAAAAAGATACCGTCCGGCGGCGGGCTTGGCGGTGGTTCTTCTGATGCGGCTTCATTTATAAAAGCATTTGCGGAGCTTATTGATTTTGACCTTACGGATATCGTTGCTGATGCCGTAGCGGAAAAAGTCGGAAGCGATGTATTTTTCTTTCTTCACAACGGACTGCACGAGGCTTCACTTGTTTCAGGGCGTGGTGAAATAGTAAAGAAAATCAATGCGCGGCATGATTTTCATTTTGTTTTGATTTTTCCAGAGGTTTTCAGCTCGACTAAAGAGGCATATTCTTTAGTTGATGAAAGCTATAAGGCTCCTATGAAAAACGAATGCCCGCTTTTTGATGAGTACGAGAAAATCTATTCATCGTCAGTTGAAAATTGGACATTCATCAACAGCTTTACTTCTGTTTTGACTGAAAAGTATCCTGTGATTCAATATGCATTGCAGGATTTAAAGAATCAAGGTGCTCTTTGGTCTGATATGTCTGGATCCGGGGCAACCGTGTTTGGAATTTTTGAGTCGCTTGATTCTGCAAAAGCGGCTGTTGCCTTGTTGCAGAAAAAATGGAGATTCTGTTATTATTCGGGGAGCTGAAAAATGGAGATTACCGAGCTTAGGATCCGCAAGGTAAATGCAGATGGAAAACTGAAAGGGTATGTGACGGTCACTTTTGACAACTGCTTTGTTGTGCATAACATAAAAATTATTGAAAGTGAGTCGGGAATGTTCGTGGCAATGCCAAGCAGGAAAACTGCTGATGGCAAGTACAAGGATATAGCTCATCCTATCAGTATGGAATTCCGTTCCGTTATTGAGAATAGAATTCTTTCTGATTATGAAGCGGGAAAATTTGAAGAAGATTCTCCTGCAGAAGTTTAAATTGTTATTTTTTTGGGACGTCGTCAAGCGGTAAGACAACGGCTTTTGGTGCCGTCATTCCACAGGTTCGAATCCTGTCGTCCCAGCATATATTAGCTCTGTTCGGAATTGTATTTTCTATGAAAATCTAGTTTACGAACAGGTTTATTTGGAAAAGCTCTGGCGTGATGAACGATGGGGTGAAATTGATTCTACTCTTGTTTTAGACTTTAGTTTTTCCAGAAAAAATAGGAGTCCAAAAAATGGAACAGATGGTTATTGCTGCAAAAGTTCGCAGCGAGACAGGAAAGAAGGCTGCAAAGCAGCTTCGTGCAAATGGTCGTATTCCGGCAGTTGTTTACGACGAGGAAGGAAAAGCTACATCAATTGATGTGGATAAAGTTGAGTTCAACAAAGTATGGCGTTCAATAACAGCTAAAACTCTTGTTACTCTTAATGTTGACGGAAAGACTTCTGATGCTTTCATTCGCGACACTGAGTATGATATTATGACTGACAGTGTCCTTCATGCTGATTTCTTCTCAGTAACGAACACAAAAAAAGTCGTTCGTACATACAAGCTCCAGTATTCTGGAACACCAGCCGGCGTTCTCAAGGGTGGTTTCATGGTTACGCATACTCCTGAAATCAGAGTTAGTGCTTTGCCAAAAGACCTTCCGGTTCGCGTTGTTGTTGATGTTTCAAAAGTAAACATTGGCGATGTTCTCTATGTAAAAGACATTGACCTTGGAAAGAATGTTACGATTCTTACTCCTGCTGATTCATCAGTTATCAGCGTTGCTCCGCCGCGTTCATAATATTTTCTGAGCAAAAATCCCGATCACTTGACCGGGATTTTTTTTTGCTGAAATGAAACTGATAAGTGATTTTGACGAAGCCGTAGCGCAGTCATTCATAAAAAACGGCTACGACATAAATGACCAGAATCTCACTGTTGGGGCGGCTGTTTCGGGTGGCGCAGATTCCGTTTCCCTTTTGGTGTCGCTCGTCCATATTTTTGGAAAGAGTCGCGTTCGGGCCGTCAATGTTAACCATAGAATCCGTCCGAGGGCTGAGAGCGACGGCGACACTGATTTTGTGCGCAATCTATGCCTGAGTTTTGGAGTGCAGTGCTATTTCTTTGAGTGCGAAGAAGGCTTTTTGGAGGCTCTTTCCGAGGAGCGTGGGCTTGGAATTGAGGAAGCGGCACGCTTCAAGCGGTATGAGTTTTTCGGCTCATTTTTGCGCAACACTGGAACTTCTCTTTTGTGTCTTGCGCATAACAAAAATGACCAGCTTGAAACCGTCCTGATGCGTTTTTTGCAAGGAAGCGACGGAGAAATAAAAAAAATGCGCGGAAAATTCTTCCGTCCGCTTCTTGATACAGACCGCGCCCAAATTGAAGAATATTTGCGCTCACAGGGCTTTTCATGGCGCACTGACTCCACGAACCAAGACAATAACTATTACAGAAACAGGATTCGGAACGAGCTTGTTCCGTGCCTTGACCGCCTTTTTCAAGGCTGGCGGCGCGGCGTTCTTTCTTTTGCGGAGAAAAACGCTGTGGACGCAGAGTTCTTTGAGGATTTCTGCTCTTCCTTTTCTTGGGAGGAGAGAGGGGCGGACGGAAAATGCGTTTGCATGGACTCGGCTCTTTTCTTTTCGCAGAAACCAGCCGTGCGCAGAAGGCTCGTGTTCCGGGCTTTGTCCCAGATTGGCTCGGCTCCGCGAGTTCCGTACAAGATGATTCGGCCCGTCCTTTTTTGGAAAGATGACGGGTCTTTGCACAAAGTTTCTGGAGCTGGAGCGGAGATTTTTGAGCGGGCAACGGACGGCGTGCGGAAAGTGTTCGTGGCAAAGACGGAACGCGGAGCATTTCTTGACAGCGGATTTTATTTTTTGATTCGGGACGAGCGTGACCTTTTTGATTTTTGCGCTAATTTCTTTGCTCAGAAAAAAAGCCTTAAAATTGACGCTCCGTTTCCGTTCGTAATCCGCTCTTTTTTCAGTACGGATAAAATCATTTTTTCAAACGGAAGGACAAAATCAGTTGTGTCATATTTTTCTGAGAAAAAAATTCCTAAATCTGAACGCGGGAAAATTCCGTTTTTGCAGGAATGTGGAAAAAAAAATCTTGTAAAACTTTTGAATCTGGAAGCTGATAATTTCATGGAAAATAATCAGTTTTCGTGTTAAAATAAGAAATAGCACTGTTTTATGGGAGTTTTTTATGGCTGCTTTTACTGATATTGAATCGTTGTTGCCTCATCGGAAACCGTTTTTGTTTGTTGACACAATCGAGTCGTATGACGAAGACGGTTGTGTTTGCACAAGAAAATTCACTGACGAGGATTTTTTCTTCAAGGGGCATTTTCCAGAGTACCCGGTAGTTCCTGGGGTTATTCTTATTGAAACTATGGCGCAAGGCGGCGGAAGCGCGCTCAGCTTGCAGAAGAAATTCGATGAAGGAAGCCTCTTTTTCCTTGCCACGGTGAACAATGTCAAGTTCAAGCATCAGGTTCGCCCGGGGGACACGGTTCGCATGGAAATCAAAAACAAGCGCGTGTCAAAGAACATGGTCGTTCAGGAAGGAAAGGCGTTCGTTGGTGATACGCTTTGCGCCCAGGCCGAATGGATGTGCCTTGTGGGAAAAGGAAACTAATCCGAACGGATTTTATATTGCCGTGGGACTTTTGCGCACGGCAATGCGCAAAAATTCGCATGTCATGGAGGAATAGGCTTTTTCTGCCGATAACTAGAAGCATGGATATACAATTGATTTACAAGCATATTCACGATGTTGTTGTCTCTGCGTTGCCCGATGGCTCATATCCGCTGGCGTACATTAATATTTGCGTAGGAAAGAATTTCCCGCTTTCCAACGATGAGATTAACGACGGCTTCAAAAAGCTCAAATGGGATTCTGATATTTCTAATGCCGATTTGAACATAATCCGCTCTTCATCAATGGATGACAATGCGCTTGAAGTTACGAGCATGAACGAATTCGTGGACGATTCTGGTGCGGGGAAAACCTATTTTCCAAAAAAAGAGTGCGCTGTGCTGCGCGTGTAGTGAATATCCGTCTGAACAAAAAATCTGCATCATAGAGGAAAAAAAAGCAGAGGAGCGTGTCCCCTGCTAATAGTTGCTACATACTGTTACATGATTTTGAATGCGTAGCCAACTGAAAGCTCAATTGACTGAGCAGAACCAATCTCAAAATCGGTATCGTCATAAACGAATTTTGTGAAGTTCCTGTTATAGCGGGCATCAATGACAATTGCGCCAGGTCCTACATTGATTCCGAAGCATACGCCGGCTGTAAGTCCAAATCCGAACGGTGACTTCAAGTCGTTGTCATACTTGTCCCAGTCTTTGTCGTAGAGCTTTCCGAGAACGAACGAGAATCTTGGTCCAACTTCCGGGCGGATGAAGAAGTGCTCGTTCACATTGATTTTGTATGTGACAAGAACCGGAATGTCAAGGGAAAAATAAAAACACTTAGTGTTGTCTTCGTCCCCATATTCTGGCTTGAATCCCACTTCATGGATATGAAAGCTTACTTCCGGCTGAACGCCAAGCCCTTCAACGAACGGAAGCCCAATGTTTGCAAACGCGCTGATAGAAAAGCCAGGGTGCACTGCAAGTGAATCAACGAAATCATCAAAGTCTCCGTTTTTGAAGTCGAAGATGTTAAGCTCATCGCCTATGCGCGGACCTGCTTCAACTGTCAAGTCCTGTGCGAATGCGAATCCTGAAATCAACAATGCGGCTGCTGCCGCGATAAGTTTCTTCATTTGAAAACTCCTTTTGTAATTGTTTTTATAGTATAATTTTTTTTTGCATTAGTTTCCAATGCAAAAATATATTCGTAATAGTACCGTTAGTATCGGTGAGATATTCGTTTGTGTCAAGGATTTTTTACCTTTTCATGCTCCAGAAGTAGCTCTAAAAGATGTTGGCAAAGTTCCGAATCATTTTCCAAAATCTTGCAAAATAGAAAGTTGTTTGCGAATGTCAGTTCTTCCCGCTTTTGCTTTATATCTTTTTGTATTGTTGGTTTTTCCATATCTATATAGGTGCAAAGAAAGTTCGATTTTGACAGTGTTTTTGTGATAATTTTTTGTTATATTTGCACTTTTGGCTTTGCCAAAAGTGGCCAAGTTTGCAGGAGTTTTGCAAAGCAAACACTCCGCAAACTTGCGGAGTCATTTCCGAACTTTAGAGCCGAGTGCCGCAAAAGTGAAATTGATGGATTTTCCGCTCTTTATGACCGATAATTGAAGAGATGCGTTGTCTTTCCAGAATAATGAATTTAGTTTTCTCAGAGCTTTTTTCAAAGATAAGAACTTGCCTTTTGATTTTCTTTGCGCTCGGATTTTTTTCTCTTTCCGCAGATTTGTCTGCTGCAACATACTTTTGGATTGGCGGTGCGAGCGGTGACTGGAGCGACGGAAGCAACTGGTCTCTTACGGAGGGCGGAACTGCGGCAGGGACTTATCCTGGGGCTGGGACTGGCGACACTGCGAATGTCAGTTCAGCGGCTACGATTACTCTTACGGAAGACATAACTGTTGATGCTTTTTTTATTACGCAGACAAATGGGCAAAGTGCTTCTTTTGCTGTGACAATAACTGGAAGTCAGACTTTTACATCAACCACAGTTGAAACTTACCGCCCCAGCGCAGATACAGGCTCAACGGAAACGAGCGAGCTAATTTTGGACTGCACGAGCGACATTGGCACTCTTACAATGCACTCCGGGGCGAACATTACGGTTCCGGCGGGGCAGAGCGCAGACATAGACACGGTGACGAATGTGGGCGGTGCTGCGCCTGCAACAGTTCTTACCGTGGCAGGAACGCTTACAAGCGATACAATAACTCTTTCCAATGTTGACACACGCACTCTCGTCATAACAGGAACGGTGACGGCAAGCACAATCACAGGCTCTGACGGCTCTGTGACGAACAACGGAACTCTTACCGTAACGAACACAATATCAGATGAGCTTATAAACACGGCATCTTCTGGAACGACGACGGCTACTGTTGCCGGAGCCACATGGACAGGCGCGACAAGCACGGACTGGAGCGTTGCGTCCAACTGGGCTGGTATGGTAGTTCCCTCCACCACCACAGCCGTGACTATTCCTAGCGGTTGCACGAACTATCCTGTTCTTTCGGCTGATGTTTCTGTTGCGTCTCTTTCTTTGGCGGCAGACGCAACGCTTGGGTGCGATACATTCGGAATGACGGTTACTGGAGATGTAACGAACGGCGGCGAGATTACGCAGGGAAGCGGTGCTTTTTCTGTTGGCGGCGATGTGACGAATAGCGGAAAACTTTTGTTGGGAAGCGGTACTTTTTCCGTGGGCGGAGATGTAACGAACGGCGGAAGCATTACTGGAAGCACTGGGACTATTACGGTGACTGGAGCGGTGGCGAACAATGACACAATTTCTTTCGGCGGCGGAACGTTCTCGGCGGGAAGCGTATCGAACGGAACTGGCTCAAAAATCAGCTACGCGGGCGGAACGAGCCTTGTGTGGGGCAGCGATTACAAAAATCTTGAGATAAAGACGGCGATTTCAGACTCAGTTGATGTTACGGCGGCGGCTGTGACAATTGGAACTGGTGGCTCTCTTTCCACAAGTGGCGATGTAACTGCTGACACAATGACATTTGACGCTGCAGGGACTGTTTCCGCTGGCAACATTTCTGCATCATCTTTGACTTTTGATGCGTCTGGTACACTTTCCGCAACTGGAGATGTTTCTGTCAGCGGTTCTACAACGCTAAATGCGTCCGCAACAATACACGCAAGCGAATTAAAGCTCGGTGGCAGTGTTACTGGAAGCGAGCTTACAACGAGCGGCTCGATTACGAACATTTCTTCCAGCGCGATTACGATTGATTCACTCAAATTGGACGGAAACGCGACCATAAACGGCGGAGCTGGGCTTACAATTACGGACGCAAACTACGGCGGAAAAGATGTTACAGTTACAGGCACTGCCACGCTTTCTGACGGAACAATCGGAAATCTTACTGTTGGTGACGGAACTACGACTACGAGCGTGAGCGGAAAAGTTACTGTTACGGATAAAATCACTGTAAAAAACGACGGAACTTTTTCTGCTACGGACACTATTTCTGTTGGCGAGGTTCAAATTGAATCGGGCGGAACTTTGGATTCTGGCGGAAAAGCTATTAGCGTTGGCGGAAACTGGACGAACAACGGCACATTCACGCACGGAAATGCCAAAGTCACTTTTACTGATGATGCGGATGTCTCTGGCTCTACGACTTTTTTCGATGCGGAATTCCAGAAGACGGCAGATATATCAGGTTCAAATTCTTTCAATGATGTTACTTTCGATGACTCTGCAACAATTTCTGACACGAACACATTCGGAGATGTTACTTTCAATAGTTCAGCCACAATTTCTGACACGAACACATTCGGAAATGTCATTCTGAAAGATTCTGCAACGATTTCAGGAACGAACACTTGCAGTTCAATATCTGCCACGAATCTTGGCGGAAAAACTTTGACCGTGAACGGTACTCAGACAGTTTCTGGCTCTCTCTCTCTTTCTGGAACTGACGCTTCTGGAAGGCTTTCGCTCTCAGGCTCAGGCAGTTTCGACGCTGCGGCGGCAGATTTTTCTGGAAGCTATCTTTCAATCGGAAGCTCGGTTTCAGTATCGGAGGGCGGGACAGTTTCTGCGTCATCGTTCAGGGCTACGCACTCTGTTCCTGCTGCAGGAAAGACCGTGGCGAATTATCAGGCCGTAAATGCGAACGGATGGAAAGTTCAGTACGGAAATTATATCTGGACAGGCGCGGTTTCCACGGACTGGAACACGCCTGGAAACTGGCGTATCAAAAGCGATGACGGAGTTTTTGACGAAGTTGCGGAAGATGTTCCGGACGAAACTTCCGTTGTTTTGATTCCTTCAGGCTGCGCGAACTATCCGGATATTTCTTCTCTTTCATCGGGAATTGAGGTAAAAGACCTTACGATAGGAGAGGCTCTTTCATCAGACGCAAAAATCACTTTGGGGGCGGTTTCTCTTACTGTTAGCGGAGCTTTTTCTAGCTACGGAACGACAATCTACAAAGATTCGGGAAGGATAAAGAGCGGAACTTCCGTAATAAATGATTCTGCGCATGAGGGGACTGTGGAATTTGCGGGAACGGGACAGACAATTGACCTTGTTGATTATGCGAATCTTGTTGTATCGGGAAGTGCTACATCGACTGGGGCAATTACTGCCAAGAATGATGTTACTGTAAAATCTACAGGCAATGTGATTTTTGGCGGCACACTGTCTCTTACGAATACAACGGAGGATAATCTCTCAGTCTTTGGAACCGCGACTTTCAACGGAACTGTTACGCTTTCTGGCGCAGAGGATAATATTTCTGTCACTGGAACTGGAACGGCTGTTTTTGTTGGCGATGTGAATCTTTCTGGCGCAAAGAATGTTCTTGCGCTTTCGGGAGCGTCCGCAGAATTCCAGGGAAAAACTACTTTCTCAGGCACGGATATAACTGTTTCAGGCTCGGGCGAGTTTGCGGACGCGGTTTTTTCTTCGGCAACTGCCGTAGCTACGGTTTCTGGCCCGAACACATTCACAAAATTCACATCGTCTGGAACTGGCACTTCAATCACTTTCTCGGATTCAAATTCCTTTGACGATTTGAGCCTTGCGGAAGGAAACAATGTTTCGTTCGGCGCGGGAAAAACGCAGACAATCGGCTCAATCAAAACGAACGGAACGAGCGCGAATCCTGTTACTTTGAAATCAACTTCTTCTGGCTCAAAATGGATTGCTGATTTTTCATCAGCTCCTTCTAATAGTGATTTTTCATACACTGTGATTCAGGATTCCGAATCCGTAAGTCAGCTGGGGCTTACTCCAGCCGTTGAGTACGCCCATGATACAAGCGTTGCATCCCCAACAACAACAAACTGGTTCAGCTACAAATATTACTGGCTCGGAGGAACTAGCGCGGACTGGCAGAACGGAACGAACTGGTCTTCGGACGGAGTTAATCCTTTCACTGACTCGTCAAGCTACCCTGATTACGAAAACGGTGTCTCAGAAATCATAATAAAAAAAGGCACTTCTTCTTCTGCCGCTCCTTACATTCTGAACCTCGGAACTGGAGTTGGCGGAACGAATCCTGTTCTCATAAAAAGCATGAGCGTTGAGAGCGGCGCGACGGTGAATTTTGCTTCTTGCTCTGTTACCGCAAGCAGCACGACTTCTGGTTTTACGAATGCGGGTCGAATCAGGATGGAAGGAAGTCAGACTTTGACAGGAACAAAATCGAATGAGGCTGGTTCTGTCATTGAGTACTATGGGGCAGTTTCATCGGCGACTCCGTGGGGCGCGTCCTATGAGAACATTGAATTCACGGGCGGCGCGACGGGAACTGTGGGAAGCGCAATCACGGTGGCAGGAACTACGCTTGTTGCGAACGGGGCTGGAAACTCGCTTTCTCTTTCAGGCACGAACACTTTTACAGGTGATGTGTTCATCGGAGCAAACACGGCTCATTCCACAAGCTCAAGCACAATATCCACGATTTCTGACGGCGGCACTCTTACGCTCAATTGTGCGTCTAGTTTCAATATCGCAGCTGACGCAGAATGTGCTTCGCTTACGGTAAAAAGCAATGTTTCTTGCGCGGGAAAAGTTACTACCACCGGCTCGCAGACCTATGAAAAAACCGTGGGCGTAACAGGAGATGTTTCTGGCTCAGATATTACCGCAATCGGAAATGCCTCGTTCACTGGAAAAGTGACTACGACAGGGGCGCAGACCTACGGTGCAGACGCATCATTTGGCGGAAATGTTTCTGGCTCTCAGGTGAGCGTTACAGGGAAAACTACGCTTGGAGCAAACATCGCGGCAATTTCTGTGACTACGAGCGGAACACAGACTTACACTGGAGATACAACTCTTGGCAAAAACGCAACTTTGATTTCCGGCGGAAATGTGACATTCGGAGCGGGCGCGTCTTCTGCAACAGGAAAAATAACTTCTGGCGGAAAGACGCTTACGGTAAAGCCCTCAAATACAAGCACGGCTGGGCAGGTTCACTTTTACGGCGGATTTGCGGACGCGGCAAAACTTAATCTTACCTCAGAAAATGCGCAAATCTACGGCGAGAACACATTTTCTTCTATTAGTATAGATAATTCTGCGGCAAGTTCTGCTACGACCGTATCGTTTGAGGGCGGAAAAAAGCAGTCTATCGCTTCTATTTCCGCAAAAGGCGCGTCTTCGGCAAGGCTTACTCTTGGCTCAACTTCGTCTGGCGACTGGCTTGCATATTTTTCAGGAACTCCTTCGGAGTCTAATTTCATTTATACGAATGTCGAACATTCAAAATCGGTTGGTTCGGACGGAACTTCACGAAACAAGCTTGGGCTTATCCCGCGCTTGGCAAATGTGAAAGAGACAGACCCCGAAAATCCAACCACCACGGACTGGTTTACGGCTTCGTATTATTGGTTCGGCGAAAGTGATACTTCTTGGGGAACGACCGCAAACTGGTACTATGATAACGCAAAGACCGAACCGGCTCTTGCAGCTCCAGACCCAACAAACACGGAAGCTGAGATTACGATTGTTGATTCTAGCTCGAATATTCTGAAACTTACAGGTAATGTTACTGTCAGTACAATTGTTGTTGGTGACACATCGTCATCGTACACTCCAAAAAATCAGACAATCGATTTTGGCACGAGTTCCGTCACGGTAAGCGATACTACGGTTGGAATCACGAACAACGGCCGCATTGCGCTTTCTGGAACGCAGACGCTTTCTGGAACAAAAATCAACGGTGCAGATTCTGTAATCGAATACTACGGAAACGCATCTACAAATCCGTGGGGCGCGTCCTATAATAACATTGAATTCACGGGTGGGGCGACGGGAACTGTGGGAAGCGCAATCACGGTGGCAGGAACTACGCTTGTTGCGAACGGGGCTGGAAACTCGCTTTCTCTTTCAGGGGCGAACACTTTTACAGGTGATGTGTTCATCGGCACAAACACGGCTTATTCCACAAGCTCAAGCACAATATCTACGATTTCTGACGGCGGCACTCTTACGCTCAATTGTGCGTCTAGTTTTAATATCGCAGCTGACGCAGAGTGTACTTCGCTTACGGTAAAAAGCGATGTTTCTTGCGCAGGAAAAGTTACTACCACTGGCTCGCAGACCTACGAAAAGACCGTGGGCGTAACAGGCGATGTTTCAGCTTCAGAGCTTACCGCAATCGGGAACGCAACATTCAGCTCTGATGTAACTACGACAACTGGTGCGCAGAGATACGAAGGCACGGTTCAGGTTGACGGAAATGTTGACTCAAAAACGACAATTACCGCACTTGGGGCAGCAACATTTGATTCTGATGTAAAATCAATTGGCTCGCAGACTTACCGCGCAACTGTGAGCGTTGGAGGAAACACAGAAGGCTCAGCCATTACCGCTGACGGAAACGCCTCGTTCACTGGAACTGTGACTACGACAGGGGCGCAGACCTACGGTGCGGACGCATTATTTGGCGGAAATGTTTCTGGCTCTCAGGTGAGCGTTACAGGTGAAACTACGCTTGGAACAAATGGCGCGGCAATTTCTGTGACTACGAGCGGAACTTCGGCTATTACTCAGACTTATACCGGAGCCGTTACGCTAAGCGAGGATGTGACTCTTGACGCTGGGACAAAAACCGTTTCTTTTGGCAGCACGGTGGACGGCGCGAATATCCTTACCGTAGGAACATCAGCCAATAAAACGAATGTGGTTTTTGGCGGCAATGTTGGCTCATCTTCTTCGCTTTCAGAAATTACCGTGTACGGAAACACCACATTCACTGGAGATGTTACTACGAGCGGGGCGCAGACTTATACTGAAGACGCATCTCTTAGCGCGGACTCAACTTTGACGGTCGGCGGAAATGTGACATTCGGAACGAGCGGAACGGCAGCAACGCCTAGTGCATCTGGCGTTGGTTCGGTGACTTCTGGCGGAAAGGAGCTTTCTGTTTCGTGCGGAACTAACACGGCTTATTTCTACGGCGGATTTTCGGATGCGGCAAAACTTTCTCTTACTGGTAACGCCCAAATCTACGGCTCGAACACATTTTCTTCTATTGATATAGACAATTCTGGCGTTTCTTCGGCTACGACCGTATCGTTTGACGGCGGAACGACTCAGACTTTCTCAGCACCTTATTCGTTCAAAGGCGCGGGTTCTGGCAATGAGCTTCTTCTTACAAGTTTGGACGGAAATTCAAGCTGGTGGAAAGCAGTCTTTACAACGAATCCTGACAGGCACGGCGCAGATTTTGATTATGTCAAAGTCGCATACAGCTTGTCCGTTGATAACGCCGGTAGCCCGAATCCTTTGAAAATCGTTCCTACGCTTGTTCATGCTCAGGAACTTGACCTTGACCCGTCCAATCTTAAGACTACGGACTGGTTCGTGTTTGCGTTCTATTGGTTCGGAACTTCCGATACAAACTGGACTACAATCGGAAACTGGTGCTACGATGCGGCAGGAACATATCATGCTTTGGGCTATCCGCCGAATGACGGAACTTCTGATATTGTCATTCAGGCGAATAATCCTGAAATCTTAAAGCTCACTGAAAATATTTCTATAAATTCTCTTCTTGTTACTGAAAATACTGTAATCGATTTCTCAACTTATAATGTTACAATAGCTGACACTCTGGAAGTTGAGACGAAAGGAAAAATCCTTCTTGAAGGAACTCAGACCGTTCAGAAAGCGAGCGGGCTTCCTCTTGTGTACGGAACTAGCCTTGTTCTTGGAGATGAGTCTGTAGTTGAGTACTATGACGGAGCAATTTCGACACTTGCGCTCGGCTCAAAATACAGAAAACTTGTTTTCAATAATTCCACGCTTTCGATTCCTTCGTCACTGGATGACACTTCGGTTTATGAGACTCTTTCGTTTATTGACGGAACGAAAGGCACTGCAGAAGAAAAATTTTCTGTTACTGGAAAAACCACGGTGGCGAACGGTTCGGCAAATACGCTAAGCCTGCTGGGCGAAAGCACATTTACGGGCGGAGTAAAAATCAGCTCGGACGAAAGCGGAACGAATATTCTTGGCGGAAACATTACGATTAATTCGGCAGGTACGCTTTCAATTCTTGCCGATGCCGAATGTACTTCGCTTGTGGTAAAAAGCGATGTTTCTTGCGCGGGAAAAGTTACTACGACAGGCTCGCAGACCTACGAAAAGACCGTGGGCGTAACAGGCGATGTTTCTGGCTCAGATATTACTGCTGACGGAAACGCCACATTCAGCTCAGATGTGACTACTACGACAGGCTCGCAGCTCTACAAAGGGACGGTTCGCGTTGACGGAAATGTAAATTCTGCAACGACGATTACGGCGGAAAAAGCTGCTGTTTTTAATTCAAATGTAGAATCAACATCTTCTCAGATTTACAAAGCTACGGTGACAGTTTCGGGCGATACGGATGGCTCAGACATTACGGCTGACGGAAACGCCACATTCACCGGAGATGTTACTACGACTGGCTCTCAGGTCTACAAGGCGACCGTTACTGTCTCTGGCGACACGGCGGCTTCTGACATTACGGCTGACGGAAACGCCACATTCACAGGAACTGTTACTACGAGCGGAAACCAGACTTACAATGCCGCGGCTTCCTTTGGCGATGATGTTACCGCTGACAGGCTTTATGTTACAGGAGCAACGACTTTTGGCGCAAACGGCGCGGCAATTTCTGTGACTACAACCGGAACCCAGACTTATATTGGGGCAGCTTCTCTTAGCGCGGACGCAACTCTGACTGACAGCGCAAAAGTTACTTTCGGAACGAGCGCGTCGTCTGGGGGCGGAAGAATAACTTCTGACGGAAATGCGCTTACGATAAAAAGCGATGACCTTTCTGCCGCAGGAGATGTTTTCTTCTACGGCGGATTTGCGGACGCGGCAAGACTTTCGCTTATATCTGAAAACGCCCAAATTTACGGCTCGAACACATTTTCTTCTATAAGAATAGATAATTCTGTGCCTGCCAGCGCAACGACGGTGAGCTTTGAAGGCGGAAAAAAACAGACGATTGGCACGATTTCGGCAAAAGGAAATACTTTTGCAAATGCGCTTACGATGAACTCAACTTCATCTGACCGCTGGCTTGTTTACTTTAACTCAACGGCCCCTGTGAGAAGTGATTTTTCTTTTGTGATTGTGAAAGATTCAACATCTGACACTGAGCTAGGGCTTGTATCATCGAAAAAATACGCCAGCGACTACTGTGACTATGTTGTGAGCGAACCTACTACAACAAGATGGTTCTCGCACAAATACTACTGGTTCGGCGGAACTAGCACAAACTGGATTGACAATACGGCGAACTGCAAGAACTGGGCTTTTGATGAGGACGGAAGCGAGTATCTTGATGCGGACAGTTATCCGAACTTCAAGAACGGGCTTTCTGAAATCATTGTGCTGAAAGGAACTTCTTCTACTGCTGACACACACATATTGAACCTCGGAACTGGTGTTGGCGGAACGAATCCAATTTTCATCAAGAACATGGAGGTTCGTTCCGGCGCAACTTGTGATTTTGCCAGCTGCTCGATTACGCTTGAGCCTACGAGCGAAAAAATCAAGAACAATGGCAGAATCCGCATGAGCGGAACGCAGACTTTGGTTGGGGCTAAGGAAAACGGAACTGACTCTGTGATTGAGTACTACGGACCTCTTTACGCCTCGTCAGGAAAGAACACTCTTCCGTGGGGACTCAGCTATCAGAACATTGAGTTTACGGAGGGATTCGCAACTCCTTCTTCGGGCATTGATGACGCTATGACCGTTAGCGGAACCACCCTTTTTGTGAACGGAAGCGGAAAGACAATTCTTATAACTGGAAACAGCTCTTTCTCAGGAATTATGACGCTCGGAGGAGGAACTGCCGCAACTGCCGCAGGAAGCATATCACTTGCAGGAAATGACTCGTTCGGTGACAAAATCAATATCGTAAAAGCAGATGATGTTACTTTCTCAGGAACAAACAGCTATTCTGGAACAGTAACAATCAATCAGGCTGGTCATGTCCTTATGAACGGAAACAACTCGGGCTTTACGCTTGAGCCGTTCTCTGCTTCCGATTCATGCACCTCTCTTCATGTTCAGTGTCCTGTCACAATCGGAAATGTTAATTCTACGGGGCATATTGCAGGAACTACGACTTCGCAGACGCAGTACTATGAGAAAGCAGTTACCCTAAGCTCAGACACGGTGGTTAAAGGCTCTGCGAATGATTTGATTCATTTTGGAAGCACGGTTTCGGCTGCTAACCACTCCCTTACGACCGACACATCGAACGCACGGTTTGACGGAGATATGTCTGCGCTTACAACATTCACGGTGGGGGCAAAATCTTATTTTGAAAAAACGACTTCTTCTGGTTCTGGAACTGCAACGCAGACCGTATCTTCAAGCGGTAACCAGAGCTTTACGGGCGCAGTCGCTATTTCAAGCGACCTTTCTCTGATTTCTTCCGGCGGAGACATGACATTCTCCAATACGATTGACAGTTTGAGTGCCTCTTCGCTGGGAAGTCTTTCTGCGCAAGCGACGGAAGGCGATGTTCTGTTCAATGAGAGTGTCGGAGGAACTGTTGCGCTCACAAAACTTTCTGTGAACTCAAAAAATGCTACCGTAAAAGAAAACAAATCTGTGACCGTTTCCAACACAATCGATGTTACGACGGGCGAAAAGTTCACTTTGGAAAAAAACAATGCTGTTACCGCACCGAACGGAATGACTGTGACGAACTCGGCTCTTTTCTATATAGGAAGCGGCTCTAGTGTTACGGCAGGAAGCTTCGTTCAGAACGGAGCCGGGCTTAACCAGATTGCATGTGCGTTCTCATGCGTTACAAGCGCAAGCTTTGCCACGGACACATACATTTACGATGCCTCCTCGTTCACCGTGCAGAATGCGGGCGGTACGAAAGGAACAGTTTCGTTCGGCGCAAATCTTTTCATAAGCGCGGCGGGAAAAGCCGTGTCGTTCTCTGCGCCTGTGAGGGTCACAAAAAACTACTGCCTGTTCAACGCAAATGTGACCCAGAGCGAGAATCTTACTGTAACGAAAGACCTTGTTCTTTTGAACGGAACTTCCCCGAGCGCGATGTACGATGACAACAAGTACGGTGACCGTGACAGCGATGTTCTTCTTTTGTTCCCTTACGCGCATACGAGCCGCGACGGAACGACCCATGTGAAGCCGTCTCTTATTGATGATTTTCCGCTTCCTGCTATTTACGATGGATATTCTGGTGGCTTTCCGACGGTTATGCCTGACGGAACTACGCCAATCACACACACATCGTACAGCTCAACTTTCACTGGCTTTTCTGGAAAGACTATTTCTGCGTTGCAGAATTTTTATGTGAACGGAGTGAACCTTGCTCCGGGCGGAAGCTGGAATCTTACTCTGAAAAACAATGACAGCCAGCTTTTGGCTTTTGCCGAATGTTACAACTGCACTATATCGTCTTGTACTGCGAACTATGCTCTTAGCGCGGCTGAAAACTGTACTGATGGCGGAAGCAACAGCAATGTGTTCTTCTCACGCCCTGTACTGAACCCGAATGTTGATGCGATTTACACTGTGTACGATGATGTAATCAGAGTTGAGTTCGTGGATTCGCTTACTGGCGCGGTGATAAAAATCGAGAACACGAACAATGAGATTTCGCGTGCGCTTGCAGCCAGAACTGCCACTTGGAACACTGGTACTTTTGATTTTATCGGCTCATATTATGATGCGGACTGTACTGTTTCCACGGACGGAAGGGGCGATTTGTCCGTATTCTATATCAGAACTGACTCAAGCGGGCTGGAAAGCACATGGAACACTGATGCGACCGGAACTGACGCAGGAAATACGGACGGTCTTAGCACGGACAGACATGGAATCCACAAAAATACTCTTCCTACGATAGAAATTATCAAGGCGCGCACGAGCGAATCCCTTAGCGAATTCCTTTACGAAACTCTCAGGGACGAGCATAAGAACAGAATTGCTCAGACTACAGGCTCGAACCGATTTACCGCCGCCACCGACCACTGCCAGCCTGTAATCGTCGCATGCTACATCGGGCAGGAAATGCACACAGAATACGATTCCGCCGTGGGAGAAAACTCGCAGAAATATTACGATGCGCATAACTTTGTTGAGTTCTGCTACTCGGAGCAAGTTGATATTGGCGGAATGCCGGCTAGCGGAACTGCCGTAGAGGTGAACGGAACTGATGTGAATGTGCAGGCAACAAGCTCTCTTGGCGCAATTGCGAGCGGAAGCTCTATTTCCGTGAGCGGATTTGCCACATTGAACGGAGCGATAACATCATTCAGTAAGACTGGCTCTTCGTCACCGCACGCGCTTTACAGAACATTCTCTGACAATGCGGCGGATGCTCCGTCTTACCATCCGTACAGAATCAGGGTTTCAATTGCGGGTTATGTTGATGGAACTTATACCGTAAGCACAGGCTCGTTCCACAACTATCCGGGCTGCGTTGACAATCTGTCTTCGCCTACGGCTATTACGGGCTGGTTTGAGACGCCTTTGGTCAAAGACATAAGCGCAAACAGTAACACAGCCGGAACTTATTCATCAGGTCATCCGCTTTCCGTGACTGTGAACAATGACCCTGACGACACGATTTTTCAGCGCGGCGATATGCACGGCTCATGGGACACAAGCCCGCCTACATATGCTCCTTATTTCCTCACTTACAGCGACTGGTCTGCCAGCCACGAGAACTATGAGGTCATAGGAAGCGTCAATACGCCGTCCAGCTTTTTGCACAACATTGAGTTCCATATGTTCGACAATACGCCGACATATTCCGAAAGCATGCACTGGGCTGTAAAGCAAGGATGGATTTCATCGGACTCCGACACGGGAACTGTTCCTGACAATGTGGGTGGTTCTCGTCCGTTCACCGACCCGATAACGACGGGCGGAATCAGGCGGTCAAGCCTTGCGGACGCGGCTCTTGGCTTTACATACCGGGTTGAGGGCGAGTCGTCTTGGAAGTCATTTGCGAATGACGAGATTTCACAGAGCGTAAAGAGCGTTCTGTTCGTGAATGTTGGCCAGTCAACGGGCGATGACGGACTGTATTTTAAGATTTCTCTGAATGCGGATGACACGCGGCTTCCCACAAGCACTATTTTCAAGGTGAAATACGACAAGTCTAAGGCGTATGTGACGGACCTTGCAGGAAACCGCCTTATTGACTCGACCGAGATTCAGACGATTGATGTTACTCCGCCTGCTTTCCTCATGGCAATTGCCCCGATTGGGGAGAAGTTCTCGTATTTTGTGTTCACTAAGGCTCTTGCGGGGCTTTCTTCCGATGGAAGAAGGACTGAGCTTTCCAGCCTTAGTGCGAGTGAGAGGAGCAATCACTTTGCGAGCCTGAAAGATGCGTGCAGTATAACTGATTTTGATGGATTCGCCAAAGATTTGAGCATTGACAAGATTGAGTTTGTATCTCAGAACAAAAAACAGAACTATACGATTCTCAAGTTTTATTTCAACAGGTCTGTGACACTCGCTGACATTGAAAGCACGATGCTTATTGACAACGGGAATGACTCTGACAAGGCAAAGAATATTTTCGGAATCTTCCAGGACAACACATATGTTTTTGACACGCTCGGAAACTATCTTGAGGTTGGAAAAAAGCACTGCATTAGCGAATTTGCGGTGAATGCGCTGAATGTGCTTTATGCCTATGCCACGAACGGAGCGAATGATGACGGAAGCGACAGCGAGGGCTGGGACGAAGAAGGAATCTACGGAACGATTGCGCCTGAGTCAAGCAACTACGCTACCCATGATTTTACGGGACTTGCCGGAAACTACAATAAGCTGCGCACTGAAAGAAACATCACAGTTCAGTCTCAGTTTGTGGGTGACGGAACAAAATCAACGGGCTTCAAGAAACCAGAGAACGGGGAGATTGCGGAGCTTGTTCCGATAAAGAAATCAGCCCTGACAGAAGAAATGATTAGCGACAAAATCAACTATCAGTTCGGAACTGCCTGGCGGCTCTGGCTTCCGTATACTTTGGATTCGTTCGCCACGAAGAAGGCAGTGCCTGAGAGCGGAACTGACGGAACTGCGGCTGGTGATGATTCAGGAATCTTGAAAAATTTCAAGCTCGACAATACTTCGGGCAACAAGTACTCATGGAAGGCAGGCGATGAGATTCAGTTCTTGTTCAGAATAAAGGACGAGGACGGTAACGATTTTGAGATTGACAATGACGGGGACGATACGACTGCCCCGATTCCGCTGTATGCGGTCTGGATGCCGAACACGGCCGTAACGACCGTTCCGTTCCTTGATTTGTGGTCATTCTCGCTCAAAGACTTGAAGCTACAGCGCGGTGGCGTTACGATTCTGAACAATGTAATCAATGTGAGCATTCGGGAGCAGACTGTGGTTCAAGTGAACATGAAGGAGAGCGGAAACCTGAGCGTTTGCGTCACTACGCTCGACGGAAATGTGGTCAAATGGCTGACGAAAGGTCATGCCTCAGAGGGAGTGCATAACTTTAAGTGGGATGGTACGAACAAGTCGGGAAATCCTGTTGCCCGCGGATTGTATTTTGTCCGGGTAGTTGCTCCTGAGATTGACGAAACTAGGAAAGTTATGTGCGTTAAGGACTAGTACAGATAGTTAGGGAAGGGGGATTTCCTTAGAAATTATAAAGTTGTATTATATTGGAGAAGAATCATGGAAGAGAATTTAATCATATTATCTAGTATCAATGACCGCTGGGACAAAGATCTCAGCATTACTCTGTCGCGGGACCAAAAGCTTCCCGATGTGCTTCATGTCTTTTTGAAAGGCAGGATTGATGCGTACAACGCTGAATTCTTTCAGGACAGACTGAACAAAATCTATCTGCATGGTTTTGTTCGGCTCGTATTCCGCTGCTCTTCGCTTGATTATGTTGCGTCCGCAGGTCTTGGAGTATTTGCGTCCGAATACCAGAAATTTACTCAGAAAGGCGGGCTTTTCGTATTCTTCGGATTGCAGCCCAAAGTTCTTGATGTGTTCCAGATTCTGGGGTTTGCAAAGCTTTTCTGTATTGCCAAAGAGCTTAAAGATGTGGATTACTTCCTTAATAATGCGGACAAAACGCAGAAGAAAGTTTTTCCGCTTTCGTTTTGCTGCCCTATTTGCGATAAGCGTCTTAACACAACGAAAAGCGGGCGTTTCCGTTGCGCGAATTGCAGGACAATCATCTCGGTTTCAGAAACTGGCGAAGTTTCGTTCTGATTTCACTGCGCATTCAATATGCGCAGGAAAAATTCCCTGCAAAGTCAACGACACAAAAACAAAATCCCCCGCACCGCAAGCAAAACTGCGGTGCGGGGAAAATGCCGTGCTGGTTGTTGAGCGAAGCCGAAACACCGCACGGCGGGGAAAGTCCCCTGTCAAGCATATTTATTTTCTAATTGCATATTTGTATTAATTAACAAATTCGGTACATATAAATCTTCGTCTAAAGAATCCCAGTGAATGCCTATTCCTCCACCGCTTAATTCATACTGAGAAAGCTGCTCTTCTGTAGCATTCGCAAATGAAGGAAAAAAAGATTTAGGAACAGAAAGCTGACGTCCATCCACAAACAAAATCCAAAGATTGTCCGAGTCAAACCAGACTTTACTTGCTCTTGCTGTTTCTTTTGAAAAATTCATTCCATGCCTCCTTGATCTTATCCTTATTCTCATTTGCAACTTTGCACAAATCACTGAGTTCCTTTGCAGAAAATCCAATATTATCAGCAAGCGATACTGTTTCCCCTACCCAAAATTTCGCAAGACTTTCTCTTTTTCGGACATGTACATGACAAGGTTCTAAAGGATTTCCCTCATTTGAGAAAAAGAAAAACCTATAACCGTTATATACAAAAATCTTTGGCATAATTTTATACTACCACAATTTTGTAAAAAATCAACAGCCATGTCAGTACTCAAAAACAAAATCCCCCGCACAACAGAAATTGTTCTGTGTTCGGGGGATTTTGCTTTTGCCTATGTTTTTTCTAAACGGTTATTGTGCTGTTACAGAAACTGTACCAGATGTGGTACGGGTTGTACTATAATCAACATCTGTAACAGAAATTCCAATCATATATGTAGAATTTGCTGTGATATTAAGTAAAACATATCCATCGCCATTTGCTGTGTATGTACAGTTTTGAGCAGTCATTACTGTACCATTCACTTCCACATTCTGATAAGTGTTATTGTATGAATGCATATTTATTGTCAAAGTACTTCCTGAAGAAACTGGTACATAGATTTTCGCTCCCGCATTCAGTTGTACATAACTTCCTGAAGAATATGAAAATTTTCCACTTGTGCCATCAACATACAAAGGACAGTTTGTAGCACTTCCACCAACAACATATCCTGTTGTGCCATTGATTTGGGTACCGCCGATAGAAGTTGTACAAGCTGCATCAGAATAGAGTGACAATGTATCAGTTCCATCCATATCCCATTCAACAGAACCCAAAATAGTGCTTGCGGCTGCTGTTACAGTAAGCTCGGCAGTTCCCTCTACGCCGCCGCAAGTTGCTTTTATAGTCGTAGTTCCTGCGTCAACTCCGCTTATTGCGCCAGTTGAGTCTATTGTTGCAGCTCCAGTATTGGTTGAAGTCCAGCTGATAGAAGGTGTGTAAGTGTTCATGTAGACTGTGCTGACTGTTGCCGAAGCTGTGGTTGACTCAGTTTTTGCAATTTGTGAAGCTGCGAGTGTAACCCTGACGGAAGATGGGGCGTTCGCTTCATCAGTCAATGTCTTAACGACAATATTGTTTATATATGTCGTTCCTGTGAAAGTGAGCGTAAGGGTGGCTGCGCTTGTTCCTGTGTACAAGAAACCTTCGGAACTCTTGTCCGTCGTAGTTTTTGTGGAAGCACCACTTACGATATTTGAACTTCCGTCATTAACTGTGAGCGTTCCATTTGAATATGTAGAACTTGTCCAAGAAATAACGCTTGGCTCTGTTACTGCGATTGTTATCGTTGAAGTTGAACTTGTTGTTATTCCGTAGCCTTCGCTGTGATATTTTATGTTGCTCCATGTCAGTACGCTGTCATCGGAAGAACCGTTCGTGAGGGAATCATTCTGAGAATAAGATGCCGCGCCTGTTCTTGCCTTTGCAAGAGCAAGAATATCATATGTTGTGCTCTTCACTTCCGTTTCGCCGGCGAGCAATGATTTTGAGCTGTCTGCCGTTACAGAAAGTCCGTTGTTGCTCACTGTACTTGCCACATTCCAGTATGATTCCGTATCTTTCTTGAATTTTGATGAGTTTGTATCGTAGTAGCGGTTAAGAATGTTCTCGCGGCCTGCATACTCGGATGCAATCTGGTCGGCTGTAAGAATTGCGCCATGACCTGCGCTGGACGCCGGGAAGTATGAGTCAGTCTTGAATCCAATGTACTGCTGGTTGCTAGTTCCGTTCGCCGCGCTTTTCCAAACATCTGTGGCAAGCGTTACGCCATCGCCAAGATAGAGCTTACAGCCAACGATTGCAACATTTTCATAATATGCGGTACTGCCAGCCCACGGATTTCTTCCGAGGTAGAAATCTTTGAGTCCGCTTTCTGCCTGCAATGTTGAGTTGTAGAGGACAACGCCTTTCCAAACGGAGTTGTTTTTTGAGAGACGCGGGGCTGTGAGGTATGCGGAAGTCGTTCTTGTTCCGATTGCGCGGATAACGCACTCTTCGTAAAGAGCGACTTTTCCGTCGTATGTTTCCATCCACAAGAAATCTACATCGCCCTCAATGTAGCACTTGTAGAACCATGCCTTTCCCTCTGTGCAGATTGTGTCCTGACCTGAGAGGAAAGAGCAGTTGTAGCATGTAAGGAATCCTCTGAACGAGTTGTTGCTTACTCCCAAAGTTTCTGCCTGCGCCGTTCCCTCTGTCATTCCGTATGAGTTCTTCAAAGTAAGGTTCTCAAGGACAATGTTCGCAGTTCCTTCAAAAGAGAGGAGCGAGCGCGTGCTTTCAGCTGCCATGTCAGAGCCTTGTCCGACGATAAGAACATCCGTTCCGTAGGCTGTGTTTGAATCACCTTTAATTTTAAGGTTGTTGTTGCTTCTGTATTTGAGTCCCGTGGCATTGTAAGTTCCGGGAGTGAGCGTAATTGTGAAAGAGCCGGTTCCTGCCGCCGCCGCATCGAGCGCGGCTTGCAATGAAGTATATGTTCCGATTGTTGTGTCAAGAAGAATCATATCGGAAGAAGTTGATTGTGAAAGTGTGATTGTTCCTGCCGATGAAGATGCAGTTGTAGCGATTCTGTCCGCAGTTAGTTTCTCGAAGCTGCCCGTGCCTGAGCTGGAACTGCTGCTACTACTGCTTGATGAGCTACTGGTTCCTGTGTAATTAGTTCCGCCGGAACAGCCTAAAATACCCCCCCCGTCACTATGCCAACTGCGCATAGGAATGCGGCGAGATTTTTTTTTAAATTGACTTTTTTCATTTTTTTTTCTCTCCAAAACTATTTTTGATAACAATATTATCGCATATTATATCAGTTATTTATATTTCAATTTTGAGGTGAATTTGAACTTTTCAGATATTTAAAGAAAAAAAATCAGAATCATCCAAATCAAAAGTAGTTGTTCTTTGATTTTTTTTGGATAATTCTGATTATTAAAAAAGTTGGAAAATTGCAATACGCTGTCCGAATTTTTTCGCAGGCGCAAGCACCGTCAGATTTACTTGTTCGTAAGGCGCACTTCGTTGTAAGCGAGGATAAATGGTCCTACACCCTTTGCATCGTCCTGAACGATTGGCTCGTCCATGTAGTATTCAAAAGTTCCGTCGCGCCTTTTGTTCTTCTCAGGACCAAGACCCGCAACAAGGCAGATTCCGCCAAGACTGAGCTTGCCAGAATCCGTGTTCAGGTAAGTGCCACAGATACCGTTGAATGCTTTCAGGCCGGCTTCCTTGTATTTGTTGTCGGTAAGAATTCCTGTCCGCATTCCTTTGAGGAGCGAGTACGCGAAGATTGCGGAACCTGATGTTTCAAGGTAGTTCTTGCGCCCTTTTGCGTCAACGCGGTCCGGGAAATCAGGCACCTGATACCACATTCCGCTTTTGTCCTGGAATTTGAGCATTGAATCTTGCAGGTCAATGAACATCTTTTTCAGATGCTCCCAGTTTTCGCTTCCGCGGTCTGAGGCTTTGTTGAGCGTGTCGAGCATTGCCATGCTGAACCAGCCGAGCGCACGGAGCCAGAAGTGCTTGCTCAGTCCTGTATCTGGGTTTGCCCAGAATATTGATTTTGAGCTGTCGTAGCAGTGATAGTACAATCCTGTGGCAGAATCCCGCATGAGCTTTTCTACATTGAAGAACTGATGGTAGATGTCATCAATGTTCTTTGAGTTATTGAACATAACTTCATATTCCATGTAAAACGGCTGCCCCATATAAAGACCGTCCAGCCAGACCTGATTCGGGTAAATGAGCTTGTGCCAGAAATTTCCTTCTTTTGTGCGAGGCTGGCGGATAACCTGATTGTAAAGATTTTCAAGAGCTTTCTTGTATTTTTCTTTCTTTGTGATTTTGTAGAGCGTAAAAAGATTTTTGCCGCCGTTTATGTTGTCTATGTTCCACTCGTCCTTGTCGTAGCCGTCAATGGTGCCGTCGTCCGAAATTCTGTAATCTTCGTAATAATCCGCAAATTTGAGGAATTTTTCGTCCTTGCTTGTATCATACATCTCAAGCAAAGCCATAATCATACATCCGTCGATGTAGTCCCATCCTGATTTTTCTCCAGTCCTTGCTTTTTCAATGTTCCATACAGGAATTTCGGCTGTTGATTTTGTCATCAGTTCGTCGATGTACTGATCGATAACTTTAGTGTCCACGGTAACTCTCCTAATGCTTTTATTCTCAGTGCCAGTTTTGTGACACCCAAGAATCACGACTAAAAGCAAAAAATCGATAAAAAATTTTACAATTTTCATCTAGTTTGATATATTACACAAAAAGCAGTAGTAAGTGAAGTAAGATTTTGAATTTTTATTGTGCGTACGGTTTAGAGCTGTTCGCAAAAAGTGCGCCAAATGAAAATACTTTTCACTTATTACTTTTTTCTATAGAATTGACATTATGGCAGACACAAAATCACAATTCAAATCAATTATCGCAGACGCAGTTAACGAAATCATAAAAGAAAAGAATCTTGAAGCAGAAAAAGTCGAAGCAGAGAAAATTGTAGTGCAGACTTCCCCAAACCCACAGATGGGCGACTTAGGCTCGCCAATGTTCATGTTCGCAAAAGCACTCAGAATCGCTCCTCCTCAGATTGCAGCTGAAGTTGTCTCAAAAATCGGAAGCAAAGCTTCGGAATTGGGCGAAGTTTTGGCTGTCGGCCCTTATGTAAACCTAAAAATGGATAAGGCGGGAGCCGTAAAATCAATCCTCTCAAAAATCGAAACAGAGGGGGAAAAATTCGGAACTTTTGGTAATGACGGAAAGCCGCACCTTGAGGGAAGCCGCATTATGATTGAGTTCTCTTCTCCGAACACAAACAAGCCCCTTCACTTGGGCCACATGAGAAACGACGCTTTGGGCGAATCAGTCAGCAGAATCCTCAAAAAGGCAGGAGCCGAGGTCTGCAAAGTTGACCTTATCAATAACCGGGGAATCCACATCTGTAAATCAATGCTGGCATACAAACTCTTCCACGAGGCAAATGGCGACACCCCGGAAAAACTCGGACTCAAAGGAGACCACTTCGTAGGTCAGTGTTATGTTGAGTTCGACCGCTACCTCAAAGGCGAAAAAGACAAACCGGAGACCGCTCACCCTGAGGCACAGGAGATGGCCGAAGAAATGCTCCGAAAGTGGGAAGCAGGCGACGAAGAAACACGCAAGCTCTGGCAGACAATGAACGACTGGACATTCAACGGCGTAAAAGAGACATACGAGCGCACAGGAGTTTCTTTCGACAAATTCTACTTTGAAAGCGAAACCTACCTCAAAGGAAAGGACGAAATTCAGAAAGGGCTTGAAAAAGGCGTATTTTTCAAGGCTGGGGACGGTTCGGTTCGTGTTGATGTTACAGAAGCCGTGGGCAAAGGAAAAGACGGCGAAGACCACGAAAAGGTTTTGCTCCGAAAAGACGGAACTAGCGTTTACATCACCCAGGATATCGGAACCGCAATCAGCCGCCACGACGACTGGGCTTTCAACGAGCTTGTCTATGTCGTCGCAACCGAGCAGAACTTCCACTTCAAAGTCCTCTTCTATATTCTTAAGAAGCTTGGCTTTGACTGGGCAAACAAACTCTATCACTTGGCTTATGGCCTGGTAAACCTTCCTAACGGACGAATGAAGAGCCGCGAAGGAACTGTCGTTGACGCAGACGATTTGATTGACTCCCTCCACGAAGACGCGCTCAAAGCAATCAAGGAAAAAGGCCGCGAAGAAGAAGTCGGAAACGCAGACGAGGTGGCAGAAAAAGTCGCCTTGGCAGCCCTCCACTACTATCTTTTGCAGGTAAGTCCGATTAAAGATATGGTTTTCAATCCGGAAGAATCTTTGAGCTTCACCGGAAACACAGGCCCATATTTGCAGTACATGGGAGCACGCATCGCTTCAATCTTACGAAAGGCCGCAGACGAAGGAACAAGCCCGGCAAGTCCAGAAAAGGCCGCCTCTCTTCTCAAAGCCGCAGAAGAATGGGAGCTTACAAAACGGCTTGGCGAATACCCGGAGACCGTGGCAAAAGCCGCAAATGCCAAAGACTCTTCAATCATGGCAAATTATCTCTACGACATTGCAAAACTCTTCTCAAAGTTCTACCAGCAGTGCCCGATTCTTGCCGCAGAGTCAAAGGAGCTTAAAGAAGCCCGCCTGACTTTGGCAAAAGCAACGCTCCAAGTTCTCAAAGACGCAATGGGCTTAGTTCTCGTGCCATATTTGGACAGAATGTAGTACAGTGCCATAGGAAAAATTTACGGTATACACGATTTGTTCTTGACCGCACAAATTTGGGTTATTGTTGTATGCCGCAAATTTTTAAGGTCGGTTCTTATTGGAAGTCCTGAGCCTTGTCTTGTGGCGGGGGATATGATTATAAAAAAAAGTATTTTTTTATTTTTTCTGATTTTTTCTTTTTCGCGCGTTTTCGGGGAGAAAGTTTCGCTTCCTGTGGCGGGGCTTTTTGTTCCTGAGAGCCGGCATGAGCGTATGGATTTTGAGTGGGATGAGAAATGGTTCGGGGAAAAATCATCGTTCGTGTACAATCATTCTCTTGCCCGCGTTGCAATTCTTCTTTCCGAACTTTCGTACTCGGACATTGAGAACAGAATGTACGGCTCCGCTCTTGCCGATGCGTATGAATCTCTGGGGGTGAAAAAACAAGACATCGACTTGCACTATGACATCGATCTTGACGACAAGCACTGGGGAATTGATCAGTGCGCTTTCAGCTTTGCGTGCAAGGAGATTGACAGTTTTATTGGGAAAAAATACCTTGTGTTCGTAGTCGTGCGCGGAACTGTCGTCAATTTTTACGAATGGATGTCAAACTTGAATGTGAGCAACAACACAAAGCATGTCCCGGTCTACCACGAGGGCTTCAACAAATGCACGCATCAGGTAATGGGCGAGCTTTACGCATTCCTTGACAAGCACGGCATAAAAAAAGACGACTGTTTCATGCTCATAACGGGACACAGCCGCGGAGCCGCCGTGGCGAATCTTCTTGGGGCGTATATGTGCGACTCGCTGAATTTTGATACCTCAAAACTTCATGTGTACACTTTCGCCACGCCGAATGTTACCACAAGTAAGAAAGTTGACCAGCTCAGGTACGCTTTCATATTCAACATCCTGAACGACGAGGATTTAGTTCCGATGATACCGCTCACGAAAAACTGGGGGTTCAAAAGGTTCGGAAGGGATTTGATGACCGTAAGCCTGTGGAATTCAAAGACTGATGAATTTGAGAAAGAATATGTTCCCAGAATGAACAATTACTATGAAAAACTCATGGGGCGAACTTATGTCACTTCCAACACCGGAAGTTTTATCCCCGGGTTTACGGTGGAGCTTCTTGCGAAGAATTTCAAGGACATACAGGCGTATTACAGGGACAAAACAGGCTTCAAGGCGATTTCTGAGCAAATGCTCAAGCTCGTAATTCCGCCTGAGAAAGATATATCCATAAAAGATTTGGTAAATTCCACGAACAAACTGAAGCTCGGCCCGTTTGAAAGCAAGATTAACGATATTATGAACAGGACTTTTGATATGCATGTTGCCGAAAGTTACCTGTCATGGCTTGTTGCGCTTGATGAGAAAGAGCTTTACAAAGACATCGGCAGTATGAGAATCACGCTGAAAGGAAACTTTGACCTTGCGATTTTTGACGAAGAGAGCAATGTTGTTGCAAAAATCATAGACGGATATGTTCAGCTAAAAAACTCAAAAGTTCCTGTCGGTGCAATTACAGTGCCAGGCTCTACGGTGCTAGGCTTTCCCACGAACAGAAATTTCACCGTGGCGATTTACAAGGACACGCTTATTCCGACGCCCGTTCATCTGAAAGTGGAGAACCTTGATTCAAGGGCGAACATTATTTCTGGCTCAGAGTTTGACCCGGAGGAAACGGAGGAGGCGGATTTTACGCTTCTTCCTAATGTAGGAGTCGTGTATGTGTTCGATGCAGGAAAAAAATCATTCACGGAGAAGTCCCTCAGGTTCAGGATTTTCAAAGATAAGTTCAGGGACAAAATCCTTGATGAAGGAAAACTTGACCAGTTCCGCTACTTCCGGTTCCAGCCTGAGATAAATTTCGGGACGGATTTTTTTGCGAACCACAATTTTGAGTTTGGGTTTCATGCAGGAACGCGCCTAATCTACGGAAGTATGCTTTTTTCTTTCCCGGACGGCGGATTTCAGTTCTCGCCGGGGCTGGGCCATGAGCAGCCAGTGTTCGGGCGTCTTATGCTGAACATCGAGCTGCTTGAAAAACTCCGCTGGTTCAAGGATTCGGGGTTCCGCTATCTTCCGAGTACAAGAATTTCGCTTTCGTACAAGCCTGTTCATTATTTTCAGATTTTTGCAGCTTATGATATGGCTTTCAATGTGAAAGACCTTGAATTCGAGCATTTGTTCAAGTGCGGAATAAAATTCTGAATCGTGATTTTTTTCAAAAAAATTCAAGTAAAAGTATGATTTTTTCGATATATAAAGGTATAATAGACCAGTGAGGAACCCTATTGTTTCCTCACTGGTCTTGCGTAATTTTTCAGGCTAAAGCCTTGCAAAATTACAGAATTTCTAAGGTTGCTGTTCGGAAAGCTAAAATTTTCGAACTGTTTTAGTTACTTTTTTAGTTTTTGGATATTCTATTTTCAGAGACTTTTAAAATTGGAGGATTCCGTTTATGAAAAAGATTATTTTGTCAGGATTGCTTGCTGCGGCATGTGCTGCTTCTTTTGCGCTTTCAGGAAAAGATGTTGTTCAGAAGTACTTTGACACGAACCCTGCCCCGTCGTTTAGTAAGACTCTTTTCATCTGTGATTCATTCAAGGGCGGAAAGCTGGACGATTCTGTAACAGTTGAGCAGTGCGGACGTCATAGGAACGGTCTTACTGAGACTGTATTTGAAATTGTAAAGAACCCAAGCCTTAAAGGAACTCGCTTCCTTCAGTCACAGAAAAAAGGTGATGATGCTAGGTTCATTTATGCACCGGCTCTCAGAACTGTGCGCCGTATTCCTGTTCAGGATAAGTCAAAGCAGTTCGTAGGCTCTGAGTACACTTACAATGACACTTCTTTGCGTGACATTGATGAGGATGATCACGAGCTTATTGACGAGAAAGCTCTTGTTCGTATCGATTCAGCTTCTTACACATGCTGGGCTGTAAAATCAACTCCACACTCAAAGAGGGAAGTTGAGTACGACTACCGCATTGCATACTATGACCAGAACACTGTCATGCCAGTAAAGACCGAGTACTTTGACAGGACAGGAAAGCTCGTTAAGACTATGGAAATAAAAAAACTTGTTTCTATTAAGGGAAAAATGGGCAAAAGCCACTGGTGTCGCCAGGTTTGTGAGATTGTTAACAAAAGAACTGGTCGTAGCTCTGTTATTACCGTAAAGAGTCAGATTCTTGACGACAGTGCTCTTGTAAAGGATGGTTATTTCAACCAGAACTGGCTTTCAACAGGAAAAATCTAAGTTAAGATTTGCGAGTTTATGTAGCAAACTAGGTCACCTTTGGCTTTGCCAAAGGTGCTTTTTTTTGTAAATTCTCAACTAAACTCGAAATTCAGACTATGTACTAAATACATCGATATATTGTTCTTATTGAATTATCTTCCTATTTCTTTATCAGAAACAATTTTTTCCAGCATATATCGCTTGAGCAGGAATGTGCAGAAATAGGGGAATGTATAAAACTCTCCATTGAATCCAATATTTCTGGCGCAAAGTTTTATTCCATATTTTATATCACTGTATTTTTCTTTTTTTATCAGATTTTTAAGAGATGCAGTCGGATTATCATTTGCTTTTACTTCTACAGGAACAAGAGAAGCGGCATCCCGAATGAAGAAATCCATTTCAACTGTCGATTTTTCATTTTTGTAATAAAACAAATCATATCCTTGTTTTACCAATCTGACGGGCACCTTTTATGATAAGGGGCATCCTGTCAGGATTCTTCTTCCAGTTTATAAGAAAATCATCAACCTTTCTGCGAAGTTTATATCCCATAAATTGAGAATATCACGCTTTATCACAAAATTCCACATATTTTTAGCGTTAAAATCACATTTTTCCAGTTGTTTATCGGGGTAAAATCACATTTTTCCTTTTTTTTACAATGACCATTTTTTTGCCTTTTACAAACAAAAATTTTGATTATTATGGTTTCGACTACGCTCAACCACCGAAAATTTCTAAAACTCGAAATTAAGGCCATAGCGATAAACTAATCCGCCGCTTTTTTTGAAAAATCTTTTCATATAACAAAAAATTATAAAAATTCACTGTCAAAAATGTATTTTCTTTGCACCTATTAATATGGGGTTTTTATGAATATTTTTTCTTTTTCTCCGTTCGGATACGAAGGTGCGCTTGTGAATGTGGAGGTTGATATTCGGCGCGGTATTCCGTCAGTGGATTTAGTTGGTCTTGCGGATGGAGCCGTCAAAGAGTCGCGCGAAAGAATGAAGTCCGCAATCAGGAATTCGGGCTTTTCGTTTCCGTCGGAGCGCGTTTTGATTTCGCTCTCCCCAGCCGATTTGAAGAAAGAAGGCGCGGGATTTGACCTTCCGCTTGCTCTTGCTGTTCTGGGCGCAAGCACGGACTGCCCGCCGCTACTGGAAGAGCCTGTTCTTGTCATGGGCGAGCTGGAGCTTTCTGGCTTTATTCGTCCGGTAAAGGCTGTTCATGCGGCTGCTGCCACGGCTCTTTCCGCCGGAATAACGAAATGCATCGTTTCCGTGGCGAACGCTGCCGAAGCAAGGGAAGTTTCGGGAATGAGCGTGTTCGGGGCAGAAAATCTGAGTTCGGCTTTCAGAGCTTTTTCAAGCCCGGAGCTATTCACAAAAAAGTCGGACGAGAGCGCGAACGCATTTGTTCCTGAGAATTGCGTCAAGGTGGGAGAAGTGCTTTTTCCGCCAATAGACCCGTCGCTGGACTTCAAAAGCGTTCGGGGGCAGGAAAAACTTGTCCGAGCCTTGCAGATTGCGGCAAGCGGGGCGCACAATGTGATTGCGTTCGGACCTCCCGGCTGCGGAAAGACGCTTGCTCTGCAAAGATTTTCGAGCATTCTTCCGCTCTTGACTGTAGAGGAGGCTCAGTCAGTGACAAGAATTCACAGCATTGCAGGGCTTTTGGGCGCGGACTCACCGCTTTTGCGCGTGCCGGCGTTCAGGATGCCGCACCAGACGGCAAGCGTGGAAGGAATCTGTGGAGGCGGGACTAACTGCCGCCCCGGAGAAATCTCCCTTGCGCATAACGGAGTTCTTTTTCTTGACGAGGCGGCGGAGTTCCGCTCGTCCGTGCTGCAAATGCTGCGAGTCCCGCTGGAGAGCGGCTCTGTGAGCTTGAGCCGCGCGGGGCGCACAACGACATATCCTGCAAAATTCCAGCTCCTTCTTGCCGCAAATCCATGTCCTTGCGGGAACTACGGTGCGCCAGGGAAAATCTGCTTGTGCAGCGCGAAAGCCGTTGATATGTACTGGAGAAAATTCTCCGCCCCGCTTCTTGACAGAATAGACATACGGATAGACGCAGGGCAAAAAGACGAGCTTCAAGGCTCTCAGTCTGGCGGCGTGTCATCGGCGGAGCTTAGGAAGCAAGTTTCCGATGCGGTTTTTATTCAGCGAAAGCGTCAAGGTAAGCGGAACGCGCACTTGTCGCCGCAAGAAACAGCCGAGTTCTGTGCGCTTGGAAAAGAGGAGCGGGAATTTCTGGACGGGATAATAGCTAATTCAGATTTGTCCCAGAGAGCTGTGAGCGGAATACTGAAACTTTCCCGCACTGTCGCCGATATGGAGAAAAATGCGAAAATCTGTGTAAGTCACATTAAGGAGGCGTATGAGCTTAGAAAAAATATAGGTCCGCTCGGCTTGTTCTCGTCCTGAGGGTGAAAATCTGTGGAGACAAAAAAAAATCACTTTGGAAACAAAGTGATTTTTACCGGGTCTGAGACTCGAACTCAGACGCCCGTGAAGGCAACAGATTTTGAGTCTGTAGTGTCTACCATTTCACCAACCCGGCAAGTAAGAAAACTATATCAAAAATCATTTTTTAATACAAGTGCTTTTGGAAAAAAATCGATTTTCTGATAGAATAGAATCGTTCGGAAAACTCTAAAAAAGGAATCATCAAAAGTAATGGATTTTACGGGAAAATCACCAGAGGAAGTGTTAAAATCAGTTTTCGGATATGACAGTTTCCGCTTCCTCCAGAAAGATATAATTCAGAATGTTCTTAGCGGAAACGATACGCTTGCTATAATGCCTACTGGCGGCGGAAAGTCCTTGTGCTACCAGATTCCGGCTCTTATTTTTGACGGGCTTACTGTGGTTGTTTCGCCTCTTATATCGCTAATGCAGGATCAGGTAGGGGCATTGAACGCGCTAGGTGTGAACGCGGTATTCCTCAATTCCAGCGTGCCGTGGGAGACATACCTTGATTCAATGAACTCTATCAGGCGCGGCGAAACGAAAATCGTCTATGTTTCTCCGGAGGGGCTTTCTTCGGCAAAAATCAAGGAGCTTATGCACGATGAGCGCGTGCGGGTAAAGTGCGTTACGATTGATGAGGCTCATTGCGTCTCAGAGTGGGGGCACGACTTTCGCCCCGATTATTTGGAAATATCTAGCATAAGGCGGGAGTTCAAGGATGCGGTTTTTCTTGCCCTTACAGCAACGGCAACAAGCCAAGTTCAGAAAGACATAATAAAAAATCTCGCGCTTTCCGAGCCTACGGTTCTTCATTCAAGTTTCAACCGCCCGAACATCTTTCTTTCAGTGCGTCCAAAGCGCAATTCGCTTTCCCAGATTGAGGAGTGCATCGACAGGCACGAGGGAGAGAGCGGAATCATCTACTGTTTTTCAAAGAAAGATGTTGACCAGATTACCGAGGATTTACGGAGCGACGGATATTCAGCCCTGAATTATCATGCCGGGCTTTCTGCGGAGGAAAGGCGGAATCATCAGCAAATGTTCATAAGGGACGATGTTCAGATTATGGTTGCAACAGTGGCGTTCGGGATGGGAATCAATAAGCCGAATGTGCGCTTCGTCATTCATCACACGCTTCCAAAGTCCATAGAGCAGTACTATCAGGAAATCGGGCGGGCTGGGCGCGACGGTCTTCCCAGTGAGGCGATTCTTTTGTACTCTGCAGGCGACATCAAAAAAATCAGGTTTATTTTCGACGAGAATGTTGACATCGACAGGGCAGAGCGGCTTCTGAAAGGAATGACAAACTATTGCTCTGGGCAATGCTGCCGTCGCGCGGCTCTTCTCCAGTATTTCGGCGAGAAATTCGAGCCTGAGCCTGATGCTAAGGGCTGCTGCGATGTTTGCGATTCAGGCCCGGTTCCGCTTACTGACATGACTATTCCGTTCCAGAAACTTTTGAGCTGCATAATCAGAACTGGCTCGCGCTATGGGGCACACTATGTCATCGATGTTCTTCTTGGCTCCAAGAGTAAGAAAGTGCTTGAAAACGAACACGACAAGATTTCCACATACGGAATCGGAACGGAAATGTCCAAAGAGCAGTGGCTTGATTTTGTTGACCTTCTGATTTTGCACGACGAGCTTATGAAGACGGGCGAATATTCGGTTCTGAATATAACGGCGGGCGGCTTGGCAAAGCTTCGGCTGCGCGAAAAGATTGAACTTCCGTTCCAGATGAAAAAGCCCGATAAGTTTTCTCTGGGAAAGCTCAAATTCCCAAAGCCGGAGAAAAGTTTTTCCGCATACAAGGCTGAAAACTATGGTTCGGACGGTAGCACTTCATCAAAAATCGTGGATGAGCTGAAAAAGTGGCGGCGCGAGGAAGCCGTAAAAATGAAAATTCCGCCCTACTTGATTTTTGGCGACAGAACTCTTTTTGACATTGCGTCTAAAAAACCCACGACTCTTTCAGAGCTTCTTGACTGCCACGGAATCGGAGAGAACAAGGCCGCCAAATTCTCTGGAAAAATCTTTGACATCGTGTCGCGCTTCTCGGACTGACAGAATGAAAAGCGGTGGTTGAGCTTGTCGGAATCACCGCAATTAGAGCAACGGTGGTTGAGCTTGTCGAAACCACCATATTTAGTGTTAATGGTCATTTCGACAGGCTCAATGACCGTATGTACGGAACTTATTGGACAGGCTCAATGACCGTATGTACAGAACTTATCGGATAGCTCATGTCTATTTGTATTCTTTTGAGTAATCCACAAAGTCAGGAAGGTATTCGGCAAGATTCTGCATGCGCTTGTCGGTATCGTGGATAGTCTCAGCGATTGCTTTAAGCTCATCCTCAATGTTGTCGGGCATAGAGTAGTCCTTCTTGTAATGAATCTGATGCTCAAGGCTTGCCCAAAAATCCATCGCTATAGTGCGTATCTGAATTTCTACAGGAATCTCGCGCTTCTGGTCACTGAACGAAACTCGCACTTTGACCACAACATGAAGGCTTCTGTAGCCGCTTTTCTTTGGCTCTTTGATGTAATCTTTCTGTTCGATAATTTCTATGTCGTCCAGAGTCTCAAGAATGTGAAGTACGCGGTACACATCGCTTATGAACGGACAAGTTATCCTGATTCCTGCTATGTCGAAGAGCTTTGTTACCATGTTATCAATCGTAATCGGAAGCCCTTTGCGCTGGAGTTTTTCCGCAATGCTCATCGGCTCTTTTATCCTGCTTGAAATAGAGCTGATTGGTTTTCGTTCGTGCTTTGAAGTGAATTCGTCCTCCAGTATCTCAAACTGTGTCTTTACTTGCTTTATTGCGCTCTCGTACATCATAAACAGCTGCTGGAACTGCATTGCCATGTTGATAAGATCGCTTGTACTTACAAGCTGGTCTTTGTTGTCGTCCACAGCTTTTTTTAAAATAATTTCTTTGTCCATGCAATCTAATATAGCGAAAAAAATCCGTAAAGCAAAAA
>JAEEGL013821964.1_pt1 | contig 41777 bp, 34 predicted proteins | sample 9134231 | NCBI WGS metagenome assembly JAEEGL01 (sample SAMN16246548, study PRJNA631951) | gut metagenome | biome: gut microbiome; feature: rumen; material: fiber-attached | host: Bos | place: Iran: Karaj | collected 2018-10
ATTCAAGTTGTATATTAAATGTTGCTACTCCATTAACAGCATTAATAGTATCACTTGAAATACTAAATGTTATAGTAAATGGATAATCATTAGCTAATTTATTAATTAATTGAGCACTGGTTAGTTCAGTTCCATCTAGTTGTTGACCAGACTCAGTTCTACCTTCTACAGTATAATAAGTGTCATTCATAATTCTTGCTTGTAATATCTTATATGTTACATTAGCACTTACATCACTATAATTGTGAGCCTGTATCGAATGTGTATATGTAGTCATACCTGGCGCAACACTATCTACTGTGAAACTAACTAATTGACTAACTGGTGTTTCACCATCAGTAAAATCTATTCTCCAAGATTTAACTCTAACATCAATACTATTACTAACTGTATTAACATATATAAACCAAGCAGCAGTATTTGCCACTAACAATAAAGCTAAAACAATAAAATGTCTAATTTTAACTTTTTTAAATATTAAATAAAGCAAACCTCTTTTATTTTTTTTACTTTTTTCTTCTTCCATAGGCATCTATCCTTCATCTTCATCATGACTAAATATTGAAGAAACTATCTCTATAGAAACTATTATACCCACTACAATAAATAATATATATCCCCAAATTCTATTTAGCATTATTTTACCAAATAAACTTAATATCATAGTTTTATATATTACTTTTCCATATATTTGATCATATTCTATTTCAGGATCCGCTATTATATTTGCAATACCTTGTGTAGTAAATTTCTTTTTACCTTCTTCTTCATTTATTTTAATTACTTTGTGAGTTACTATTAATCCTTGTAAACTTCCTTCTTTACCTAAATATGTAACGTTGTCTCCAACTTTGATTTCATCTTCACTAACGGCTTTAGACACTAATATATCTCCTATATCATATTCACCTTTCATTGATCCTGACACAACCATAAAAATTCTATATCCGCTTACAGATAAATCATTATTACTCACTCTTTGTACAATTATTACAAATAATAGTAATACAACAAATATATACAAAATAAATCTTATAATCTTATAAAATATATTTTCCTCAAGTTTATTTTTTAATTTCTTTAATTTCTTCACATTCATCACCTAAAACTAAAATCTACAATACTGCTTATATATGAAGAAAGTTTTTCATTAAACTTATGTTCAAGTTCAGCAAGAGTAGCTTCATTCTTATTTCTAATAAGCGCAAGTTTATCACCAATTTTTTCAGTAATCTCTTCAAGCGGTAAATTTGCATTTAATTCTACAATTCTATCTATCATTTTATTTGTTAAATCTTCTACTAATTCACTCTTAGCATCATTATCAATTTCTGTCTCATGCGAATTAACACTAGCTACAGCAAGATAACTAAGCAAGAATGTATCATTAAGCATTTGACCAACAGCTATATTATCCTTAATTGTTTTCTTATCTTTTACAACCTGAGATCCAGAACCACGAAAAGCTTGCAAATAATCCCATAATTTCATAGCATATTGGAAGTTTGTATTTTTTAATATTAAATTTGTTTTCTTTATTGGTGGTATAACCTTCGCAACATGTTCTTTAGCAAGCGCAACATATACCTGAGTATTAGTTAAATCAGAGATTCTAAGTTTAAGCTTTTCAAGTCTTTGAGGAAGCGTTAAACCATCTTTTTCACCATCATTTTTACTGAAATCTACTCTAGATGTAAGAACCATATTAACACTAATTTTCTCGGCCCCTACTCTTGTTGAAGCATTATATTCACACTTTTTATCATCTTTTAAAAATGAAGATGAATAAATTTCTTTTTCTCTCATTTCTAAGAATAATTTCATATTATTTATTAATGTATAAATAAATCTATTTTCATAAGTATTAAAACTTTCATCTTTATTAATATTTAATATCTTAGAAGGTTTTACATCACCAGTTTCATCAATTTCTTGTATAAAACTAGTATGTTTAGCTAAATGCTTGATACTATCTACAGTAATTCTTTTAGCTTGTTCTACTTTAACTATCTCTTCTTCATTTATGATAAATCTATTAGGATTTCTTAATATATTATCTAGATACATAATTGTATCTTCCATAATATCAAGCCACGCAAAATCTGCTTCAACCTTTTCATAGTTTGAAGCAAGAGAATAATCTGATTTTAATGATGCGTTAAATTTAGTAATTCTTTTACTTTTAGTATTCTCATAAAGATCAACAACTTTTAGATCTGACATAGCTATTTATCTCCTAACTAAGAAATCTTCTTAAGTCTTAATACATACTCAATACATTCCTTCATTTTATTGTCACCAAATGTTTTATTTAAGAAATCTACAAAACCATCTATCTCATCACGGATAAATGAAATATTTAATTGTTCAAATTTACGAAGTATCTTTTTAGCAATGAAGTAATCTACTCCATCTACTTCTTCCCCACCACAAGCAACAAATACAGGAACAAACTTTTTCATGTGTGCAACAATTCTGTTACCAAAAGCAATTCTGAAATGTTGAATAACATAATCATCCATTTTTTCTATCTTTTCAAGAATTTCTTCACTCATAGGATTCTCTTCAATAGCAGTATCAAATAATTGTCTTAAATAAGAGTAATTTATATCTTGAGCAGGTATACTTGTTGGTTCAAATACTTGTCCTTTATCATTTATATCGATTGGCATAGCACGGTCGTAAACTTTATCAGTAACCATGAATGTAGAGTCATCGTTATTGATTGTACCAATATACCAACAGTTTGGTGGTATTTTAAGTTTTCCACTCTTTAAATGTTTTGGATCGCTAGGCCATCCAGATGAAACAACTTCAACTACCCATTCATCTTGATTAGGCATTTCTAGAATAGATAGCATTTCTGCAAAATAATACTCAACACGTGAGATATTCATTTCATCTAGGATTACTGTATGAATATCATCTGTATAGCCTGCTTCATATAATTCTTTTAAAATATCTGTTTCATTGAATTTTTTAGTAAATTCATTGAAGTATCCAAAAAGTTCTGATCTATCTCTCCAAGATGGTTGTACAGAAGCAACACAAGAGTCATGTTTTAAAAATTTTCCCCAAGCATAAGCAAGTGATGTTTTACCTGTACCAGAGATACCTTGTAAAATTACAAGTTTTGTACTTGAAAGAGCTGAAATAAATAATCTAATTAATTCACTTTTATAATATAAACCAAGTTGACTAGCGGCAAAGTTTCTAAATAATTCAACTAAATCTGATAAAGTGAAGTTATTTCCATAATTTTGAATTTTATAATCTGCATATTGAACATCTACATCGTGAAGCTTTGCAAATCTAATTGAAGTATTAGGATCAACCTCTTCACCTTCTTCTCCTTCTTCTCCACCAGCGCCTTCAATAACAGGGCTTTCATCTGGTTTAAGACCAAGTTGAGAAATTTTCATAGCTAAAATATCTTCTTTTTCTTTTAATAATGATGCAACTTTACCATTTAATTCAGATATCTCATCTAACATAGATTCTTCTTCGACAATTGTTTTTCTAAATCTAATATATCTTCTAATTAAATAAAGTACCATAAATACAACTAATGCTACAAAAAGTAACAATAACAAAACTGATACTCCAAAAAGTACCCATTCACTTACGTTAAAATCACCTTTGTAATCAGTAGCAATCTTAATATATTTCTTAAAATCAAATATTTTCTTAAATCCATCTGCTAATCCATTAAATATAGCAATGAATCCAGAAAAGAATTGAGTTAAAATCTCATAAAAATATCTTAAAAATGTTTTCATGCATCACCTCATAAAGATATTATAGTAGTCTTAATATCATCTTTACTATTTATAATATTATCATAAAAATTAAGATTTTTATCTATTAAAATATAATTAAATAAAAATAAATCATCAAAATTCATATCATATGTCTCATCTAGTTCTAAACAAATACTATAACCTTGATTAATTAAATACTTAATATCACTCTTATTTTCACGATATTCTTTATATTTAAAGCATAAATTAATTTTACTTTTAATCATGTCATCATCTAATGCTTTTAAATATTTAATAATCTTTTTACTTTTATTAGTAAGAGTTATTGGAAAATCTACTATATAGTTTTTATCAAAATCAAGTGCTATAACATCCTTTAGTATTTTAGTTGAAAGTATTAGTATTTCTAAATACGTTCTATTTTCTAAAACCACTTCACTATTATATGCTTTATCAATAGCAAACTCACTATATAACTTAGATAAATTACAATTTTGTACTAAATCTATTTTATAGATATTATTATCAAGTTGCTTTTCACCTAAATAGAACTCATTATTATTAAATAACTCAAAGAAAGAATCTCTTTTATCTAAATAATCTCTAACTAATGTATTTAATTCTTTTTTTATTTCATTATCATATTCAAGTGTTATATTACTATCAGAAAATAATGTTTTTAAAAGAGTATTTAAATCAGTATATTCATAGCAACCATCTATAAATAATATATAACTAAATAAAGCAAATATATTCTTTATAAACTCAGTTTTATTTTCATTTTCTTCAAACAATTCTAAAACAACATTTTTAAGTTCTTTTCCTAGTATTTCAGTAATATCATTACCAGCAACCAAATTCTTATTGTAATATCTAATATCTATGTATCTATCTATAAAAGGCTTAACTAATTTTCTATCATATTTACTACCTAAAAGAATTCTATAGTAATTTGTTAAAAAGTTGCTAGTAAACTTAATATATTCTTCATATATACATTCCATATCCCTTTTTATCCTTTCTAAACAGCACCAAACGTCACAATTGGCGAATTATTCACTATTGGATAAGTATAATTAGCAGAACTATTTTTCTTATAAAATCTTATTTCTAAACTAGATAAGATATCCATATTAAATGTAATACTACTTATATAATTAACTCCATTAATAGCCGTTGTATTATAAGTGCTTATTTTTAATATATCACTTGTTGTATCTAAAATTACTGTGTTTGGATCAAACGATAAAGTAACCCTTGCACCCGCACATTTAGCTTTATCAGCAGCAGATAAAGCTAAATAATTATTAGTTGTAATTACTTGACCAACTGTATAATTACCAAAAGCTTCATATACTTTATATTCATCAATAGCATTAGTTATCTTAAACATAAAATATGGTTGATTAGCTTTATCAACTATTTCATAATCAATACCTTTTCTACCAACACTAATTATAAATGTTGCACTAAGTACCTTTACATATGGATTAGTTGAACTTGCAGTAACAGTAATACTAACATTCTCACCTGGATTAAAAACTCTTGTTGGAGTAACAGATAAAGTTAAGTTCTCTGTTTTTTCCTCTACTTGAATAGTACCTATTGTTGTAGTTCCCTCAGCATAGTTTAAAGCACATTGCATATCGGTCGCACAACTAACATTTAGAGTATAATTAATGTCAGTATCACTAGTTAAAATATTATTTCTATGGTTATTAAGTTCAAATTGAACATCAACATTACTAGAACCGCTCCAGTTATTGATTTCATAACTAATACCACCTTCAACTAATTTGTCACTATTAAAGAAGAAATTATTAGCTTCCATAATATAATTTTTGATGTTTTTAACTACATATCTACTAAATGTTACTCCTGCTGGTAATAGTAAGATAAGTGCTATTAAAATAAGTAAAAATCTCTTCTTTTTCATAACTATTCTCCATCATGAAAATTATAGCATAATAAAAGATATTATGCAATTGAGAGCAGTAATATCTTAAACAGAAATTTTTTGTTTAGCATCAACAATAATTGAAAACATTTCAATCATACCTTGATAATAATCTGGATTGTTTTTATATATTAAAGGAAATGTCACTTTTAATGTATATTGATCAATCTGATTAGCATTATGAGAAAACTCATATGTATGATTGTCTTCAAAAACTTTATAAAAAACATCATAATCATCTTGTCTAACACTACTTGAACTAATTATATTAGTATATCCTGTTGCAAATGTTTCATTTCTAACTATTTCATAAGAAAGCGGCAAATTTGTTGTAGTTTCAAATTTAATAGTATATTCAAGATCAACATCTGTTCTCCTATCATTTTTATAATTTGCAACGTAAAAAGTATAATATTTTGGATCATCCGATGGAATAAGTCCATCAAGAGAAATACTACTTTCATATGTACCTTGATCAATTACAAAGAAAGCCACATTAGCATCAGCATTAATATCAACTCTAGATTCATATCTTGTATATGTATTACCCATTAAATTAACAATGCATACAAGACAAGCTAAAACAAATATCATTTTACTGACAATTGAAAAACGTGTTTTATCAAAGTTTTTAAAAAACTTATTCTTCATTATCATCCTCATTCATTTTATTATCTATTTGTTTCTTTAACTCATTTAAATCTAATCTAATAGTATAATTAAGAAACTCTTTTTCTTTTTTACCTAATTTAACATCTTCTCCACTTTTAATTAAATTAGTCTTTTTAACAAGCTCACTAATCTCTTTATTAGTCATTTTAGGACTATCACTTTTTTTATTAACCTCTTTTAAAGATACATCTTCCAACTTATCAACAAGCTTTTTATTTTGCTTTCTTTTAATTCCTTTATATGAAAAAGCAAGATCAAATAATATTAAAGTTATAAAAACCATAATCATTATTAGCGGTGTAGTAAATACTTTTTGCCATACTCCTCCACCCTTTAATACTTTAACTACTTTTCCAATAATTACTTCGTCAGTAATGGCAACATCTTTAGCGTTATTAGCATCACCCTTAGTAACTATATCATGACCTTTTTTAGCTACAATTCTATGTGTTACATAAGCATCTTCACTTCTAAATGTTACTATTTCATCAATATCATAATTCTTTTCCCTTTTAACAATTATAATATCATTTTGACTAATAGCCGGTTCCATACTACCTGTAGCTACACTAAATACTGAATAATCAAACAATTCAAAATAATCAGTGGCACTAAACATCATTTTTACCTTAGCAAAAATAATTAGTATTAATACCAAAAACACTAATATTGTTAAAATATCTATAATACATTTAAATATTTTCTTAACTACAGACATATTTCATCTTCCCTTTTCTATTCTATTATTAATATTACGATAAATCATCAGTAGATAATAGTACTACAGGTCTAAATCCTCTACCAGATGCAGAATTATAACCAACTGCTTTTGTTTCACAAGTAGACGCAGTTTTTTCTACTATATAAATACTACCCCATCTTGAAGAACCAAGCCAAAATGTTGAATTGCAAAGTAAACTTTCATTAAGATTTCTTATCGTTTCAGCCTCCTCATAAGATAGAAGTTTAACATTTATAACAGGAATGTTTAAATCATTAAGCATATCCTTAAAATCATTACAATATTCATATAAATTACTATGACTATCAAAAACATATGGATATGGATTACCATTATTACTACCAGAATATGTAGTTCCTATATGGCCTGTCCAATAATCACTGCCGGAATATTCTAATGCTCCAACTCCATTTGTAATTGAAGAATCTTGTACATAATCATCAATAGAAACTGACTTATTTGGCCCCACATTACTATTATAATATGGTATTAACTTAGTAGTAGTATTGTTTGTGCTAAATACATAATAATTACCAAAATCTCCTAATGATAATACATCACCAACTGTTATTTCCCCAGCAACACTTCTACTAATAAATCTAATATTAGCAGTTGAAGGATTATATGGTACTATTGTTTCACCAAGATATTGTTCAGCATGAACATCAATTGGTATTCTAAGATTAGAACCTAAAGTTGTACCAAGAATAGTATCAGCTTCATTATAAATATCTTGATCTAAATTATCCCATGTAATATTAACTCTTAATGTAACTAAGTGATCATTTTGAATATCAGATAAACTTATTACACCAGAATAAGTATTTTCACCAGTTCTAATTGTACCAGTACCATCTACAGTAAATAATATATTATTAGCATATTCCATTTGGTCAAATTTAAAATTTATATCATATCTAACTGCAACATCACAATCAGTTGCATCTACAACCAAGTCAAAATATGCACTAGTTCCAGGTGCAATAGTATTATTAGCAGTAAGCGCATTTCCTTGATAAACAAAATTGTTAATAGTTAATGTTTGACTATTTCCACTAGTAATATTTGTATTATTAATTTTAATAATCCATCTACCTATATCACTATCAGCAAGTCCACTAGCATTATCTTCAAATAACGCTAGAGTACGTGAAAAAACAATGAATGTTAAAAAGAAAAATATTACTACTACTAGATATAAAATAACTTTAAATCTATTCCTCTTCACGTGCATATTTAACTTCTTCTATTATTGAATATATCTCATATACAATAGCAAATATTGTAGGTAAAATAATCAAAAACATAAATCCCCATCTAGATTCAAAAATATTTAATAAAAGTCCCCATTTATGTAAAACTCTAGTTCCATTAACAGGCCCCAATAAATCACTAGCTCCTATTTGAACATCATCAAAGAAGAAAGAATCTTCAGCATGATTAGCTCTTTCTACTTTTGTTATTTCTCCCATATTAATAAATACTTTATCTCTTGCATTTTGTAAATAGAAGAAAACTTTATCTCCCTCTTTATACTTTTCCTCTGACATAGAAGTTGTTATAATAATATCATTTTTATTAAATAATGGCTCCATTCTTTCATCATCAACAATAAATATTGAATTCTTTCCAATTTCACTGACACTATAATCATTATATGATATTAAAAGTATTGTAGTCACAATAGCCATAACAACCCATACACTAATTAATAATCCTTTTATAATATTTCCTATTGTCTTCATAAAAAACCTCACTCTACTATCAAATCAATTATAATATTTTGCATATTATTAGTCAATTCATTTACTTTTTATTGTAAACTAAGCTATTAACATTTAATAAGAATTCAAAATCCTTTAAATTTATTTGTAAGAAATAAATATCATAATATATTAATAACTTATTAACATTATCTATTAAAGCATCTAATCTACTAGCATCAAGTTTATCCTCATCAAGATTCATATCGTTCAATACATACATATCTTTAATAATATTAACAATATTCTTTTCTTCAGAAATACTTATATTATCTAAAATATCTATATCATAGTCATAAATAAATTGTTCAAGTTCTAACATTTTACTATCAATAGATTCTACACTTACATCATCATTATTCATTTTTAATAGATTAACAAAGTAATAGAAATTATATGTGATAAACTTAAGAATTTCAAAATAATTATTCTCAGGATTAACATATTTATTGATAAATTCTTTTATTTTTAAATCATCCAATTCACCATATAAAACTCTTAAATTTTCTATTATCTTATTTCTTTCTATTTTTGAATTAGCAACAGCAGATTTACTAGGTTTAAATAAACCTTTTTTATTTATCTTACTATTCAACCCGAATAATGCTTTTTCTTGAGTAGCTATTTCTTTTAATTTATTACTATATAATTCTTTATATTCTTCTTTATGAGCAAATAGTTCTTTAAAATCTTTAATCATATATTCAAATTTTAAATATCCCTTATACTCACTAAGAGTTCTTCTAAGTTTTAATAAATTATCATAATTTCTTTCATTACCTGGATCAACCAATACATTAGATAGCATTTCTTGAACCCTATTTTCAGCCATAAAATCATTAACTTCATATTCACGACTCATAAACAAATCATATATAAATCTAATACTTCCTTGACATGTTTTATCATTTTGATTTATTAAATCCCTATGATGTTTCATATAACCATGGAAGTCAAATGAATTATATTTTTCTTTATAGAAGTTATTTATTTTTGATTCGTTCTTCAAATATAAATATTTAATATTTAATTCAAGTTGGATGATTATATCAGAATACTTCCAATATAATTCATTGAAAGTATCCTGAATATTTTCAGATCCATTTAATAAATTTGCTACATATATTTGAGTAGCCTCAGAATAATTAAAATCTTTATCAGTAAGATTAATACCTGCATATTTAAATATATCAATCATTCTAATTAATATTTTATTAACTTCTTCTAAGTTATTAGAAACATTATCAAGTTTATAAAATAAATAATCTAAATTCATTTTTTCATATGAAGGAACTCTAACATCAGATAATTTTAGAGCATCATATTCTATAGTTACATCATCAAGAGTATAAGATAAATCCTTATACTTTGATGCTACTTCATCATATCTAACTATAAGTTCTGCCTCAGCTTCTTTTAATAAGCCTTTAAATTCTTCAATACTATCATTTAAATATTTAAAGAATTTTTCCCTATTCTTTTTATTGTTTTTAGGAAGAACTTCTAAATTAGAATTAACAGCTTCAATTTTTTTACTAATTTTATCAATCATGTTGTTCTTCTATCTCCTTTATATCCTCAAGTTCATTTACTTCCTTCTTGATCATTTCATAAATTGTCATCAAATCATAATTATTTAAATCTTTCATAATTCAAAGTTCCTCCTATTTAATTATTATATATTTATCAACAGTTCCTACAATAGAATCATCACCATACAGTATGAATTGTATTTTATAAGTACCTGTTACCAAATTATCCTTTAGTGTTAATGTATAATTAAAATTCGATTGCGGACTATCAGTTATCAAATATTCATTTTCTGTCAAGCCACCACTAAATGCATTTTGGAAATAATCTCTAGCATCAACCACCTCAAACGATGTATCATCAATTGTATCATAACCTCTTCTATACATTTTTAATCTTAATCTTGGATTAGCAAGACCAGAGTTATATTGAATACTGTATATAATAGCATCAAGTCCACCTTCAGTAAGACCAGTTTCAGCATTAATCATCATAGATTCCGGCGTAGTAGAAACATCAAGACCATAAATTTCATTTACAATTTCAATACTAAAATCTTTTGTATCATTTGAAGTTAAACCATAATAGATACCATCCGATGAGCCAAAAGTCTCGACCCTCAAAGTATAATTTCCAGAAGCTATTTTACTAGTTCCTGTATTTATGATTACCCACTTTTCTGCACTATCAACCTTATCAGCTATCTTAATTCTAGTTGTACCATCAATATTCGGATAATAATGATTATTATCAATCTGATAATATAAACCTAATAATGTTGTACCAGTTACAACTTCATTATCACTATTTATTAAAGTTATTTTAATACCTAACTTAGAATCGAAATAATGAGTATCATAAATTGTCGTTGAACCAATCATTGATTGAGTATAGTCGATAGTCAAATCTGCAGTAAATGATTCACCATTATATATTTTGTTTTTACTTAGTGTACCATCAATATCAATTCTTGCATCTTTATTTACATATATATTATAAACCAAACTTTGATGTTGTGGTGCAAGAACACTATAAATTACATCACTATCAGCATTCCTTATTTCAATTAATAATTGATTATTTAATGCATTAGCGGCAATATTTGTATCACCAAAATCAATTATAAATATGAAGTCTTCATTACAATAATTACCAGTTGAGCAGTAAGCAGTATTTTTAGCTGCATCATCATAATATACTCCACTACCAAGAGCACCCATAACTTCAAACTCACTTAAATTATACGAAATTTCACTATTAGTAGCAAGTTCTGTTGTCGCTCTTGTTACATCACTAGCAGTAATTGTTTTATAGTAATACTCTGGATTAGTCATACTTAAGTCAATCATAGTAATCTTAGTATTTTCAGGCAATACATAATTAGATATTAATGATCTATGATATCCATTTCTATAAATTGATTCACCATTGTTGAATAATGAGTAATATGCACTAATTGATGAAGAAGATGTAATATTTGTTGCTGTTGATGTAAATAAGTCATATTTACGTCCAGCAGTCATAGCTCCTTCATAATTAACTGTATCATATAATACTCTAGATAAATTAACTGTTATATTAAGTCTCTTAGTTTCTTTAGTTAAGGCATCTATTTGCCTAATAGACAACATTTGTACTCTAATTCTACCCAAATCACCACTTGAAGAAATATTTTTTGAGTGATGTAAGTATAAAAGTAATGTTGGAGCTGATGGATTATTACCACCAATATAATCACGAGATCCAATAATCGGATTATTAGCATTTGATACAAATGCAGTACTTGAATTAGCAAGCCATCCAATGTTACTTGTTTCCATTGAAAATCCCATAATTGTATCAGCTTCTTGATCAGTATCAGCAATTTTCTTAATTTGTGATTTTTCAACAAGAGATATACCAGTTTCAAGTTCACTATAATCAAAACCTAAGATTTGGAAACTTGTATTTGGTTCAGTAAAGTCTCTTAATGAAAGCTCTGTAGTACCTAATGTTGAATACTTAGAAGCAGATAAGTCAACTTCGTATTCAATAACACCTTCACCAATTGTCCACATGTATAATGGTCCAGTTGGAGGAGTTGGTGTTATATAATTTGGTACATTTGTAGATGTAACACCATCAATATAATTTGAATAGAAACCATCTACTTCAATATCATGATTAGTTTTATGTAATCCTAATACATAAGCAGTAACGTTATCAAATACGCCACCCCAATCAAGAGTATCACCATAATCATACTTGTTATAAATACCAGTATTGATAGTATTATTTGAAGTATTATATTTATACATTCCGAAGAATGTCATACCACTAACTTCACCATAGTCAGTAACACTTTGGTCTTTAGCAATATTTAATACTTTTAATGTTTTATCAGCAAGTAAATATATTCTATTATCTGTATTTTTGGTAATAGTACCATTATCAGTATCTATTTCAACACTAGCAAGACTACCATTACTTGTTAAACTTTGATAACGTTCTAAAAGGTTAGCACCAGTTTCTAAGAATAATGTTGAATTATTAACTAAATCCATTTCTTTAATTCTAGATAATGTGAATAATACATCAGAATATTCATTAGTTCTATCTGTTGCTCCCGAAAGAACAATATTAGAATTATTAATTGTTAATAAATCTGTTCTTTGAATAGACACATTTCGTGCTGGATCATTAAATGTTCCATAATTCTTGATAGTAATTTCACTAGTACCAGATGTATTAGATGCATTACCACTACCAAATATTGAACCTAATATTTCAAAATTATTATATCCATTTCCATTTATATTAACATCAATTGCTCTCGTAACACTGATGAAATCATAAGTATATGTTTCACTACCTGCAGCATTAGCTTCACCACCACCAAATATAGTTCCATGAATTAATACATCACCCTTAACTATATTTGTTCCGAGAGTAACATCATCACCAATATTAACATTAGTCATTCCATAAACGACTGAAGTATTAGCTCCACCATAAACATTTCCATACACAGTAGCTCCTGTTATTTTAACAGTTGCATGAGAATTATTTACTCCTTCACTACCTGTTTTAGCAGCATTTCCACCACCAAAAACAGAGCAGTTAGATAATCTTGTGCATGTCGAAGTTCCAACTACACTAGTACCAGAAACAGTAATATCTGTATTTCCAAATACAGTTGCAGTAGAACCATTTCCACCAGCATAAGCACTTCCATCAATAGTAGTATTATGAATTATAACACTTGTATTTCCACCAACAGTTCCTTCGTTTCCACCACCGAATACATTTGAAAGCACTTCTCCACCAGTCATTAATAAATTAGTATTATTCGTTACACCAGCAGCATTTCCTCCACCATATACAGTAGTGATAGTTCCTCCTTCAACATTAACATTTGCTGTTTGAGATTCAGCTCTATTGCCACCACCATAAACGTTTGTAATGGTTCCTCCTTCAACATTAACATTTGTATTAGAAGTTAAACCACCGGCATTATTTCCACCATATACATTAGTAATAGTTCCTCCTTCAATATTTACTTCTGAAAGATAAACACTACCACTCTGATTTGAACCACCAAATATATCTGTAACAACAATATTTGCTCCCTGTGTAGGAGTAATATTAACTGATGTATTACTAGCTCCGGCTTGATTTCCTCCACCATAAATAGCAGCTATTGTAGAGTTTGCATTATTAACAGTAACATTAGTATCTAAAACAACATTCGCTTGATTTCCTCCGCCAAATATTGTGGTAACAGATCCGTTGTTAATTAAAATGTTAGTATTACTAGTTATGGCCACATTTCCACCACCATACATAGTAGTTACTGTTCCACCATTTTGAATAATTTCTGTATCAGTAGTAACACCACCGGCATTATTTCCACCATATACTGTTCCTACTATTCCAGCATTTATAGCTACATGAGATTCATCAATATTACCTGATTGATTTGAACCACCATATAAATTTGTAATATTTATATTATTTGGATTTCCAGTATTTAAAGATACATTTGTTTCGGTTGCACCTGCTGATTTACCACCACCATATACATCAGTAATAGTACCAGAATGATTAGTGATTACAACATTTGTGCTTCCACCAACTGCTCCTTCATTTCCTCCACCATATATAGTTGTTATGGTTCCACCTGAGACAGTTACAGAAGTATCTTCTTCAATATCAGCTGCATTTCCTCCACCATATACAGTAGTTACTGTACCACCAGTAATACTAATATCTGTATTATCACTATCGGCTTCATTTCCCCCACCATACATAGTAGTTACTGTACCATTATTCACAGTAATATTAGTAGTTGCTGTCTCACCACCAGCATTATTTCCACCATATACTTTACTAACAGTACCAGAATTAATTGTAATATTAGATGTTTCAACATCCCCAGTTATATTAGAACCACCAAATAAGTTAGTAATTCTAATATTATTTCCACTTTGATTATTTAAATTAATCGTAGTAGTATCAGCTCCAGCGTTATTACCACCACCATAAACGTTAGGAACTACATTTCCAGTATTATTTATATTAATTGTAGTAGTATCAGTATCAACTAAATTACCACCACCATATAAAGCATTTGTTATGTTTCCACCAGAAACAGTTATAACTGTATCACCACAAGTTCCACCACTATTATTACCACCAAAAGCGGTTGTAACAGTACCACTTTGTATTGTTACATTAGCAGTTTGAACATCACCACTTTGATTAGAACCACCATATAATGTTCCAACTGTAGAGCCTTTAAGATTGATATTTGTAATATCAACAGATGTTTGGTTTCCTCCACCATAAGCATTAGAAACAGTTCCACCATTTAAGTTAACTACTACACTTCCGGCAGGTTTACCAGCCATATCACATCCACCAAAAACATTTGCAATAGTTCCGCCATTAATCTCAACATCTATATTTCCACTAACATAAGGAGTAAATGTTGAACTACCCTTAGCACCACCAAATACACTACCAACAACATTACCCTTATTTACTGTAACAGTAACTGATTTAGTAGTATCTGTTTGATTTCTATCTAGAGAGTTTACTGTACCATAAGCACTACCGCCATAAACATTTCCACCAATTGAAGGGCTTCCAGAAATAGAAGAACTTCCAAGTGTAACAGCTACATTTCCGCTAACAAATGTACCATAATCATCGCTATCTTCATAGCCACCTTCACCACCGCCATATACATCATGTGTAACTGTTCCAGCATTTATTTTAACATCAGTATTTCCATTAACTTTCCCTTTGTTTCTTGATCCACCATATACACTGCCAGAAACAGTTCCACCATTCATTGTAATATCTATATTTGAAACAACATTATAATAAGTGTTAGTAATTGTCTTTCTACATGTATATGTTACATTCCACCATCCACCATTTGAAGTACATGTATAGCCATTATTTCTATATGTTCTATAATCAGTAACATTATATACAACATCTTCAGCAGTAGATGTATGAGATACACTACCAGAACCATTGTTATTTGCTCCACCATAAACGCTACCACTTATTGTTCCACCATATATCTTAATATTAGTAGAACATGTTCCAGCAGAGCTTGTATATCCAACAGCACCATAATTTCCTCCACCATAAACATTTCTTCTTACAGTAGCTCCAGAATCTATAATTACTGTTGAATTTAATACAGAACCAACACCTTCAGAATCTTCATTACCATTTCCAGCTCCAAAGACACTTCCAGCTTCTACATTTGAAACAGAATCAAATGAATTATTATTTACATAAGTTTGATTACCTATAACAGCATTTCCACCTACATAAATATAAGTATTACCATGTAATTTACCTAAATATGAACCAGCGTCATTACCAGTTATACCATTAGATCCACCAAATATAGCATAATTTACTGTTCCACCAGTAACACTAATAATTCTATTTCCATATGTTTCAGAAGCACCAGCTCCACCTACAATAATATCAGTAGTTCCACCCTTCATGTAGATATATGAATCATTATAATTTTGCATACTAGAGTCTGATAAAGGTCCACCGATGAAGTTATATATTATTCCACCTTCAATAATTCCAATTCTAGCACCATAATGAGTTCCACCACCAAGTCCACCAATATATATACCAGTTGTATAATCCTTTTTATGTGAACCGAATGTTCCAGATTTTACTATTGTAGTTAACATTGGATCATATAGATTTGCATTATTTCTAACTGTTCCAGAAAATGAACCAGCAGAACAATATCTAAATTCTAAATTTGTATTGTTATTTTTTACTCTATCAAGATCATTTCCATATATAGCGGTAGCATTAACATACATAGTACCACTACCACTAGATCTATAAAGTGAAGTAATTGAAGATGAATTATAAATTCCAGATTCAACTATTAATTTATATCTTACCAAACTATTTTGGCTTGCACCAGAGTTTCCTCCAGCAACTGCATCTATAACAGCATTATTATTATTGCCTCTCTTTAATCCTCTTCCTAATTTAACATTATGATATTGTCCAAAAAGTATGCCATATTCATCATATGTTGGATTATCAGTAGCATAATTTGAATTTGCCGTTCTAAGAGAAATATTACTATTCATATTAATATGTTCTATACGAATATCTGAATAAACTGTTATTCTACTATAGTCATTATTATTAAAGTTCCATGTATAATTTGTTTGATTTCCATTATATAAACCAGTAATAGTAAATGGCATTGTAGAATATGTACTACTAAGTACACCAGTACAGTTACTAGTCATTCTAATAATATTAGTATCACGAGTAGCTAAGTAATAATATTCTTCATCATCATCTTCTAAGTTTATATTTCCATATTCATCATAATAAGGAATCATTTCATAGATAACAGCATTACTTACAGAGCATCCACCATTAGTATTGCATATAGCATCATCTCTACTATAGAACTTATCATGACCAGAACTACTATTAGTTGATTCATAATAATAATCACTATAATTTTTACCTTGAGGAACCTTATTACCTACTACTTTTCTATAGTATCCTGCAGGACTAGTTCCTGGATCAACAACATAATCTATAAGAACTGTATAAGTTGGAGTATATTCAACCATTTGATTATTTACAAGTTCATAATAACTATAATTACTGCTATAAGTTGCTGATGCAGCATTGAAATAATCACATCCACCATTATCATAACAACGAACAGAGTTATTTCTTCGTACATAAGTACCATCATTAGCATAATAGTATCTTGGATAATAACTATTTCTACTTACATGGCCAGCATATGTGTAATATCCACTCATATTTTGATAAATATAACTACGAGTATTTACTAAATGAGGACCATATGAATCTAAATCTTCATAAATACTAGAACTAGTAAAATTACCATTAGCATTTCCATAATGAGCTCTAGTCCAAGAAGCATAAATATCAATACTAATTGAATTAGGAGTTCCTGAAGAATAACTTACAGGTATTTGAATATATCTAGTATACGTATCAGAATCTAATTTAACTAAAGCATCACTATCTTTTACAACCCAACCATTAAAAGCTCTATTATTAGGTCTGTCAGCAAAAGGATTATCTATTAATTCAATTTTTACATAATCATTATTTAAAATAGTTTCTACAGGAGTAACTATATAGTATATAAAACTATTGTATCTTTCATCTTCAGAAACATACCCCGTATATATTCCATCAACATCAGTACCATAATAATTTAATTGAACATAAACTAAATTCTCATCATTATATACATCTTTACTAACAGCAGTTGGATAAGAACCACCTGTTGAATAAGTATAATTGCGGCCCATGTAATAATTGTAATCAGATTCATAATTATTAACATAAACAGTATTTCCTTCTGTACCAGAAGCATGCCCACTAGGAGCACCTGCGCCTAATCTTAAAGCACTTCTTTTTCTTAATGGACCTTCAATACCATTATTAACAATTCTAAATGCATTGTTATCATAAGCCCATGCAAGAATAGATTTTTCACCAAGTAATGTAATAATTTCATCTAAAGTTACATTTTTTTCAAATACAACATCTGTTCCTTCAAAACCATATTTATAAAATTCTTTTTTATTATCATAACCATTTACTACAGGTAAAGATCCATTACTAAATAAAATAGTCCTAATTCTAGAATTATTATAATTATAAACCAATTGAGCACTATTAATATTACTAGAACCTGTGATATTGATATTATAAATATTATTTCCACCATTATCATTGATAATAAACAATGATGAATAAACTTTTTTATCTCCAGATTTATTCTCAATAGTAATATTATTTATACTAATATTTCTAATATTAGAATCTTTAGCATTCTTTATTAGTCCAATATTAACATTATCATATTCTACAGGAACATTTGGTTTTTCTTCCTCAGTTGTATTAGTTTCCTCAGTTTCATTAGATTCAACGGTCTCGTTAGATTCTTCAGTTTCATTATTAATTTTTTTAATATGAACATTATTATTTTTAACACTCATATTTGCAGTAGAATTTTCTTCTTTATCACCAGACTCAATTTTATCTTTTTTAGTCTCTTCAACAGAAGATTTTTCATTAGACTCAGATTTAGTTTCTTCATTTGGCTTATTTTCTTCTGAAGTTTTATTTTCCCCAATTGTTTTATTTTCTTCTTTAGGCTTTTCATCCTCTTTAGTTTTATTTTCTTCTATAGTCTTGTTTTCTTCTATAGTTTTATTTTCTTCTATTGTTTTATTTTCTTCCTTAGTAATATTCTCTTCAATAGTTTTATTTTCTTCTATTGTACTATTATCACTGGTAGTTACGTTTTCATCATCAACTGTATTATTTTCCTCTATTGTATTATTTTCAATAGTAATATTAGTATCTGTAATAATATCAATCTTTTTTATATCTTTTCCACCAATTAAAGTTATATCTCTAAAATTGATATTTTCGATAATAGCGCCTTCAACATTATTAAAAAGTGCATAGTTATAACTTTCATCTTCAGAATCTACATAATTTGTATTAATTTTAAAATTAAATAAAGCATAACCATTTCCATTAAAACTACCACTAAATGTTTTTCCACTTTTGGCAAAAGATAGTTCTTTATTATCAAAATCAATATTATTATTCAAAATATAATATTTATTAAAATAATCCAAATAATTATCACCATTAATCAATTCTAAAAAGTAAGCAAATTCACTTCCATCATTAATTACATATGGGCTTCCAACACTACCATTGCCACTAGAAAATTTAGTAGCAGTAGTTCCATCCCATATTGAAGATGAGGTTTTTTCAGTAAAAGTCTTTATAATAATAAAAATATTCACAGCAAAAAATAGGATTATAGTTAATCCAATTAATAGATGTTTGCGATCAATTTTATTATATAAATTCTTTACCATCCATCATTATCCATTCTATGAAAAATTATACCATATTTACCTATTTTACACAAGTTTTTACAGCAAAATAAAAAGTGGTAAAAACCACTTTTTTTACAATATTAAGGATTTTGAGGTCCAAGAGTTAAATTGATTGTATATGTTAAATATGCACCAGATGCATTGTTTTCACAGTCAACATCTTGTCCTTCAACCCACATATATACTCTAAATTTAGTAACTCCTTGGGCAACATGGAACAATTTATGTAAATGATTTGAATAATTATCTGCAGTTGAGCCTGTATATGAAACTAAAGCACTATCTGCACTACTTGCATCTCCATATGCACCATTTGTTTTTCTTAAACTTGTTATTTCACCAAAAGGACTAGCAGCACTACCACCACCACCAGGGTTTGTATTTCTTAATAAAATAGCAGTACTAATTGGTGCTACAACACCCCAATATGGAACAGCAGCAACACCGCTTGCAGTATCAGCAACTGTTTGTGTAGTTAACTGATTATAATATTGTTGTGCAGCAGTTATACCTGTTGCTTTATGTCCATCAAAGTTTGGTTCAATAATAATTCCAGATGTGCCTTCATGAGCAGCTTGAATAGTAGCTGCTTCGCCTGTTGCAGCTTGATGTCCTTCTTCTAAAAATGCATATCTTGCAGCATATTGAAGTCCTTTGTCTCCAGTTGAAGAAGCATTAACTGATGTTGGTGTGAATGCAACACCAGAACCTTTATCTAGGTAAATATCTTCACCAGCAGCATTATCAACTCTTAGGAATACATCAAATGCCACAAAATCAGGGGCTGTTCCAGAAGGATAAGCAGCAGGATCACCAGTTTTAACATATTGTGCTTCAGTTGGAGTAGCAGCAGCTGTAAGACCCATTTGACCACCAAGATTAGCAGCGCCTTCAACAGTTCCTTTATAGAAATTCATATAACCACTAGTAGCAGCTCCATTTGTAGATACTGGCGCTAGTTCATAAGGAAGCATATTTTTATGATTAGTATAACCAGTTGTAATATCACCATTAGATATTATAGTTTTCCAATCAACAGCATTAGTAGAAATTTGTAAACCACTACTTGCAGCTACATGTACATTGATTGGTTCGATTGATACACTTCTATTTGCAGTGAACCATGCATATGTTGATGTTGATAACATAATTACAGTTAAGAATAATAGAAGCACTAACATTTTTAATCTTTTTTTCTTATCTTTTTTATTTTTTGCCATCTTTCTCTTTCTCCATTTCTTTTATAGTATTTTGTGTATGCTCTTCAGTAAGTTTCATATGTAATCTTACATGTCCTCCTATAAGAGCATTTGTGCATTCAGGATCATCGCCCTCAATCCAAACAACTACCGTTATCTTATCAAGATCACCCGCATGCATGTCTTTTCTTTGTTCTAATATAATAGTACCATCTTCATCATCTCTGAACTTTTCAGTCCCTTTCTCAGCATTACCATTTATACTGTTGCCTTTAGCATAAACAGTCTTCTTGTCATTTACATATATCATTATTCTAAGTGCTTCATCAGCATGTTGAATAACATCGTCCATGACAATTGAGTACCAATAATTAAGAACCGCTTCGCCCTGGTTTTCCATATAGAATGAATATGCTATATAATTTTGACCATTATGTGATCCCTCTGGTTTGGTTATCTCTTCATCTTTAGGTAACCATTTTATGGAAATATTATCCATAAATTGCAAATCCTTAGCCTTTAGCTTCCTCTTAGGCGTTGGATCATTCAGAGTTTCATACATTGCTAGTCCACTGTATAACATATCATTATCACCAAGTGAGACAATGAAACTTCCATCGTCAAATAGTATCTTTAAGACAATATAGATGATTATTAGCAAAAGCAGTAGTAATAATATAGCCAGTTTGACATACTTACCAAGCTTATGCCATGTTCTTACCTTATCTGCCTTAACTACTACATCCTTTTTTGCCATAAATACTCCTCCAACGAAACGTAGTAATTATATTATGATGTACGTCTACTATCATATATATTTATATCTTACCATTAAAAATGTCAAAAGACAATGAAAAATTTTAAAATAAATAAAAAAAGAACATTAACTATGTCTAGTAAACGTTCAATTTTGACAATTAATTTTCATCTTCTTCAGTATCAAATTCTACTTCTTTTACATTATCATCTATATCGAAAAGCATATCTCTTACTTTACTTTCAATTTCATTATAAATATCAGGATTATTTTTTAAATATAATTTAACATTTTCTTTTCCTTGACCAATTTTATCATTATTATAGCTAAACCAAGCTCCAGATTTATCAATAATATTAGCTTCTACTGCAAGATCAATAACCTCTCCAATTTTAGAAATACCTTCTCCATACATTATTTCAACTTCAGCAGTTTTAAATGGAGGAGCAACTTTATTTTTAACAACTTTAATATTTGTTTTATTTCCAATTACTTCACCATTAATTTTAATTTGTTCACCACGTCTTACATCAAGTCTAACACTTGAATAAAATTTTAATGCTCTTCCACCAGGAGTTGTCTCAGGATTTCCAAATAAGATACCTACTTTTTCTCTCAATTGATTAATGAATATACAAATAGTATTTGTTTTATTAATTATTCCACCTAGTTTTCTTAATGCTTGACTCATTAATCTGGCTTGAAGTCCAACATGAGAATCACCCATCTCTCCTTCTATTTCAGCTTGTGGAACAAGAGCGGCAACTGAATCAATAACAACAATATTCATGGCTCCACTTCTAACAAGTGCTTCAGTTATTTCTAAAGCTTGTTCACCAGTATCAGGTTGAGATAACAATAACTCATCAGTATCTACTCCTAATTTTTTTGCATAAACTGGATCTAATGCATGTTCAGCATCTATAAAAGCAGCTCTCCCACCTTCTTTTTGTACTTGCGCAATCGCATGAAGAGCAATTGTAGTTTTACCACTAGATTCAGGTCCAAATATTTCTATAATTCTTCCTTTAGGATAACCTCCTACACCAAGTGCTTTATCAAGCATAAGTGATCCACTTGAAACAACATCTATATTATAATTTCCCTTTTCACCCAATTTCATAATAGCGCCTTTTCCAAATTGTTTTTCAATATTGGCAAGCACTTGTTCTAATGCCTTGTCTGTATCTTTCTTCATCTTTTTCTCCTTCATTAATTTAATTGTAAACTAATTAAAAATCTTTGTCAACAACTTTTTTCAAACATTTGTTTGCATATAATTGAATTTTACATTTCTATTCTTTTTAATAACAAAATTATTCTATTAAATAACTATCTAACAACTAAAAAATAATAAATATTTATATATTTAAAATTAAATTTTAACAAAATAAAAACTATTAATAGATTTAACTATTAACAGTTTATTTATTATTTTGAAGTAATACTTTTTATAATAGAATATCCACTATATACTTTCTTACCATCCTCAGTTACATATGTTCTGATTTTATAAATATAGTTTATCACATAAAAAAACATCCTACAAGAGAATGTTAATTTAATATATATTTCTTATTTTTATTATAATATTGAACCCCACTAATTATAGAAAGAACCGTTGCTATCATAACAAGTATCTTTCCTGGATAGAAACTATATAAAGAAAATGGTAAATCATTTAATAATACAAATGTAATACCAACAAGCATTAAAGCTGTTTTAACTTTACCAGCTTTAGAAGCAGCAACTGCCCCATTTTTTTGACCAGCAATCATTTTAATTGAATCAACTGCTATATCACGACTTACAATTACAACAGGTACTATTACACTAATATATCCATTACATGCAAGAACTATTAAAACACCATTTACAAGTATTTTATCAGCAATAGCATCCATTACTTTACCTAAATCAGTTACTATATTGTACTTTCTAGCTAAATGTCCATCTAAAAAATCAGTAAGGGAAGCTATTACAAAAATTAGTCCACATAATATATCTTTACTATCAACTAGTAATTTAGAATTAATTCTTATTTCGGGAAAATCAATTCCAAATCCATCTAATGGTACAACCATAATAACTAGTAGTATTATAGATAAAATAATTCTACACATAGTTATTTTATTTGGTACATTCATACTACTTCACTCCTAACAATATCAAAACAATTATATTCATTTGATTTTTTATCAGTAACAAATTTTATTATAACAATGACTAAAGCAATTAATAACAAAACAGAAATACTATAAAGAAGTACATATTTAAGTGTACTTTTTTTCTTTCTACTCTTTGTATATGGTGAAACTATTTTTCCATCTTCACTTTTTCTTTCTAATATTTCAATTTCTCTTGTTTGTTCTAAAATATCATCAACTGGTATTCTAGAAGTATAACCAAACATAAAATCATTAAATAAATCCATTATCTCGTCTTCATTAAGATTTAAATATTTAGTATATTTCTTAACTGTATCTTTTAAGAAAAAAACATCTTTAAAAGCATTAACATTTCCATCTTCTAAATTCTCTAATTGAGACTCAGTTATATTTAAATCTTTACAAGCTTCTTCAATTGAAATACCAATAGTTTCTCTTGCATTTTTAAAACTTTCACCTATTTCCTTCATGATTTTCTCCTATTAAAATATAAAAAAAATAATTCTTAATAAGCCATGTTCTGTACCTAAAAGGTGATATACATTTATCTAGTATTTACATACTCCCTTACTAATTTATTAATTCATTCGTAAGAGCTCTCCTACCAAATTTGGATTTCTCACTCGCGGGGTTTACCTCGTTCCACTTTGTTATTCCTAACAAACTCGTCTCTATGGCACTTTTACATCTAATATAGTCAGATCTTGACTAATTCGAAGCCGTTAATATATTTCTATATTACCTAGAGTTATTTTTTCCTCTAGCACGAACTTTTTATGCATTCCAGCATAAGTGAGCATGGACTTTCCTCTACATATAAATATGCAGCGTATATCTAAAGAATTATTCTCCGTATACTACTTTTTCTAAATCACTAACTCTCTTTAACAAATCAACGTTAGTTATTCCTTTATTAGATCCAGCTATATCAAGAGATGATTTTAAATTTCTTACATCTGATTTTAATTTATCATTTTCCAATTCTAATCTTTTTATTTCAGCAATAAGTTTTCTTGTATTATTTTCAAAACTAACATAGTCTTTAATAACCATATCAAGAAACTCATCTACTTCTTGTGGTCTGTACCCTCTAGCATCAATTTTAAAATCTTTTTCTAGTATCTCTTTAGCAGTTAGAAATTTTTTATCCTCAAACATCTTTTTAAGCCTCTCTTCCATCTAAATTTTATCACTTTTTACTATTATTTGTCAAAAAAATTAGTATATTTAAACTATTTCATTTTATCTTTATAAAACTCTATTATATCTTTAAAATCATTATTATTAATATTACTAAATCTCATATTATATATCAACTTATAGTCTTCAGCACTAGAGTTTTCATCTACTCCATTTAAAAAGCCTCCAAGAAAACTATAATCCATAACTAAATAATTAATTCCTTCAGAATTATAATAGATCTCAATTTTGACCTTTTCATCCATTGTTGGAACTGTTTCATTATAATATTCATTGTATTCTTTTACATAATTATCAAGAGTTAATTCACAATCAGAATGTTCATTAGTTACATATTCAAATTCACAGTGTTTAATAAGATTCTTAATAAATTTAATGTCTATATATTTATCTTTATAATATGGTATATTATCTACCCTGTTTATTTTATTAAAATCTTTCTCATCAACTTGATAAAATTTATTATTATAATCAAAATAACCTTTGCCATCATATTCATAACCATCTATTTTACCATCAGTTTGATATGTATAATTAATAGTTTCATCTTTCTTTTTTATATCAACACTAACTGTATAATTATCATTTATTACAGCAAAATAACTATTAATTTCTTCAACTGGAACATCATTCAAAAACTTAGCAATATCTATTTCACTACTTAGTAAAGAATAAAATATAATTGCTAAAAATAAAACAGTAAATCCAAAAGTCTTAAAATTTAAATTGTCAGCTAACTTTTCTAACATACTTTTTCACCTAAAAGACTATCTTTATTTTTTCCATTTAGATAATCTTTAACAAGCATTTCTTTCTTACCTGCAGGTTTAATCTTAGTAAGTATTATTTCCTTATCTTTACATCTAATACCAATTCCATCTTTATATACATTTATTATTTCACAAGCACTACCTTTAGTACTTTCACCTAATCTACTTTCACATACTTTAATTATTTCATTAGAAAGAACCATATAACTACAAGGATATGGATACATACCTCTTATATGATTATATACCTCTAATGCAGACTTATTAAAATCAAGTTTTTCTTCTTCTCTTTTAATATTGTATGCAAATGAAACTTTAGATTCATCTTGAGTGAATCTTTCATTTGTCCCATCAAAAATACTAGGTAATGTTTTTAATAATAAATCTCTTCCTAAAACACTTAATTTATCATGAATAATTCCAACATTATCTTCCCTATTAATTTTTATAGATTCTTGAGTAATAATATCTCCATCATCCATACCAGGAGCCATATACATAATAGTTACTCCTGTTTCTTCTTCACCATTAATTATTGCTCTATGAAGAGGACTTCCACCCCTATATTTAGGAAGTAAACTAGCATGAACATTAATAGCTTTATATTTAGGAGTATCTAGTAATATAGAAGGTATAATCTGACCATAAGCACAAGTAATAATAATATCTGGTTTCTTTTCTAAAATATACTCATATTCCTCTCTAATTTTATTTGGCTGATAAACTTCTATATTATTATCAAGAGCTACTTGTTTAATTGGACTAAAAGTTAATACTTGTTTTCTTCCAACTAAACTATCTGGTTGAGTAACAACCAAAACAACATTAGTTTCCTTAATTAACATTTCTAAAACAGGAACACTAAACTCAGGAGTTCCCATAAAAACAACTCTTTTATCTTTCATACTATCACTTCACATTCTATTAAAAATTATATTAAATATTCACATTTATATCAACAGTTGTATTCTTAAATTCCATTTCATTTATTGAAACCAATACATCATGTAAATTATCAATATTTTTATATTTAATCATTATATTAAATCTATATTTATTTTTAAGTTTAACAATTGCACTAACACTAGGTCCTAATACAATAAATTCACTTGTTAAATTATTATCTAAATACTGTTTAATCTTATTAGCAGTATTACCTGCATCACTAAAATTACTAGATATAGTTGTAATAGTACAAATATAATAATATGGAGGATATGATAGTTTCTTTCTAATATTCATCTCTCTATTAAAGAATTTATCAAAACTTCCTTCAATTAAAGACTTATAAACATAATTATCTTTATTATATGTTTGAACAATAACTTTACCAGGTATATTAAATCTACCAACTCTACCAGCAGTTTGAGATAAAAGCTCATATGCTCTTTCACTACTTCTAAAATCAGGCATAGCTAAAATAGAATCACTATTAATAATTCCAACAAGACTAACATTCTCAAAATTAAGACCTTTACTTATCATTTGAGTACCAACTAATATTTTATACTTTTGACTTTTAAATTCACTTATTAATTTTTGATGAGCATTCTTAATTTTAGTAGTATCTGAATCCATTCTAAGAACAGGAACTTTATACATTGATTCTATTAATTCAGTTAATTTCTCAGTACCAAGTCCTAAATCTTTAATTGCCTTTTCATGACATAAAGGACATATATCACTTTTAATAACCCTATAACCACAATAATGACAACTAAAAGAATTACTACTCTTATGATATATTAAACTAATATCACAATTAGGACATTTATAAACATATCCACAATTAGAACAAGATAAAAATGTACTAAAACCTCTTCTATTTAAAAGTAAAATAACTTGATGATCATTAGCAAGACTATTTCTAATTTCTCTATCTAAAATAGAGCTAATTATATAGTTATGATGTAATACTTCTTCATTCATATCAACAAGTTCTATTTTAGGGAAACTTTTACTAATTCTATTACTTAATTCTATTAAATGAAATACACCCTTCTTACCTCTAGCATACTCTTCAAGTGAAGGAGTTGCACTACCCATAACAACCTTAGCATTATGATATTTACTTCTTTCAAAAGCAACATAATGAGCATCATATTTAGGATTATTTTCTTGTTTATATGTTGCACTTTGACATTCATCTATAATAATTAATCCAATGTTATTTAAGGGTGCAAATATAGCACTTCTCGCACCTATAACAATAGAAACTTCTCCATTCATTATCTTTCTATATTCATCATATTTTTCCCCTTCAGAAAGAGAACTATGTAATACAGCAACATCACTTTCAAAAACATTCTTAAATCTAGAAACTATTTGTGGAGTTAAACTAATCTCAGGAACGAGCATAATAACTGACTTTTTATGTTTAATCATATTTTTTATTAATTCAATATATACTTCAGTCTTACCACTACCAGTAACACCATATAACAAAAACTTATCATCTTTAGAAGACAAGATTTCTTTAATAGCATTATTTTGCTCATCAGTTAATACTATTTTTTTATCCTCTTCTTCTATATAAGAAACATCTCTATTAACTTCGTATTTATTAACAATAACTATATTATTATCAATTAAATTATTAAGTGATGGACTAGTTAATTCACTCTTTAATCTTTCTCCATTTTTTAATTCTTCAATTATTTTAATCTCTCTAGTTCTTCTTTTATTATTAATGATATATTCTTCTATATTAACATCTTTATTTAATGAAACTTTAATCTCATATTTCTTATTTATATTTGTATTAATTGAAGCTTTTAATGCTTTAGGAAGCATAGCTTGATAACAAGATATTTTTGTACATAACAAATAATTACTTAAATTATCACCAAGTTTAAGTAATTCATCATTTAAATAAAAATCACTATTAGATATCTTAATTATTTTTTTATACTCAATATCTTTTTCAATATTATTATGTATTTTTAAAGTAAAACCTTCTACTTCTTTAGAAGCAAAAGGCACTATTACTTTATGTCCAACTTTTAATGTACCAGATAATTCTTCTGGTATTAAATAATCAAATACTCTATTAAGTGACTTAGCACTATATTCAATTATTACACTTGCTAACATTAAAAACTCCTTAAAAATGGATTTGTTTCAAGTTCATATTCCACAGTAGTATCTTCACCATGACCAGGATATACTTTAGCATCTTTATTAAATGTTTTAAAAACGTTTAAACTATCTCTCATATCATTTTCATACTCATCAGGAAAATTACCAATAGTTCCCTGAAAAACAAAATCCCCAGTAAAATAAATATTATCTTTTTCAAAATAATAAGTAACACTATCATCAGTATGACCAAAAGTTTTAATTATTTTAAAATTAAATGGTTTAATATTAATAACACCATTATCCTTAAAGTCAACTATTCTAGCAGCTTTATATTCATTTTTAACTTCTTCTAATGCTCCAACATGATCAAAATGATGATGAGTTATCAATATACCAAGTACATTATATTTTTTATTATTAACATACTTAATAATTTCTTCTGCGTCATCACCAGGGTCTACAATAAGAGCATCTTTTCCAATTGATAAAATATAACAATTCTCTTCAAGCATCCCAGTAATTATTCTATCAACTAGCATAAATTACCTTCTTTATCAGTCATTTCTATTAATTTATCTAATCTATTTAAAACAGGAAAACCTTTATCTTCTAAATCTTTAGAAAATCTAACTGGATTTCCACCACTATCTCTCCACTCTTCTAAATTACCACTAAAGTCATCAATTAGAATAGCATCTTCACTGTGTACCATTCTAGTTTTAGATATTTCTTTAGGAACTAATATAATAGTGATATCCTCAAAATGTCTTCTTAAATATTCAACTTTAACAACTCCCTCAGTTAAAGAATTAATATGTGTTAAAAAACTAATTTCAAATTTTCCACTTTTAATTAATTTCTTAATACAACCAATAGAATTATTTAATATACTTTCGTCATTAATAATTGTAGAAAAATCAAAATTAGCAAAAAACTCTCTTTTTTGTTGTTCTTCATCAAAATCTACATTGTTTTCTTCCATTGCCTTATATAATGGTGGAATTGTATCCATAACAACACCATCAAAATCAATATATAATCTCTTCAAGCATATCACCTCTTAAAAACAATATAATATTTTGTGAGTTATTTGTCAAATACAACGTAAACTAGTTAACAGTTTAATACTCTTTCATATTATTTAAAATCCATACTTTTTTGACTAAATCAATAATTGCAGTATTACAGTATTCACAATGCTTATGACCAAGTTTTTTAATTGGTGCTCCACAATTAGGACAATTAATACCAAGAACCTTCACATCACCAAGTTTTACACTATCAATAACATATATAAATTGAGTTTTATATCTTGTCTGAACTTTCTTTCCAGTACTAGACCCAAGTTTATAAAAATACTCAAGTGATGAAGATAATTCTATTGTTGCTATAGTATCATTAACATCATATTTATTTAAAACAGTTTTATGAATCTTTATATTATCAATAACAACACTTTTATCACCTAAATCACTTATTTTATTTTCAACAAAGGAAACAACTTTCTCATTCTTATTTTTAAGATTATCAATATTCTTACTTTCAATTGTATCAAGAGAATTTAATAAATTAGCTTCAGCCATACTCTTTAATTCATTAAGATTTAAATCAGGAAAATCTCTTTTAATCTTATCTTTATAAATTGTTTCCATAGATGAAATAGATTTATGAGTTTCTTGAGCACTCTTTTCACTATTCTCAACAACTTCTTTTATATCACTAGTACCAAAAAAAGTTTCTAAAAATGTTCTAACCTTTTTAGAAATAAATATTATCATAACAGTACAACCTGCTAATAAAACAAAAGACAAAATTAAAACAATAAAAAATCCCATATAAATCACTATAAATATTTTATCACAAAAATAAAAAAAAGATGCATTTTACATCTATATTTCTATAACATTTACTTCATTACCATGTTCCCTAATAATATTAATTAAATCATTAGTTTTAATCCATAATGTAGCTGTATTATCATTAGGATGAACACCAATCTTTTTATCATTAAAGAAACTATCTAAATAAAATATTACTTTACAATCAACATCATTTAATAAGCCAAAAGGAGTTACACTACCAGGAGTAAGATTAAGTAATTTTAATAAATCATCATCACTAGCAAAACTAAGAGATCTAGTATTATATTTATTTTTAAACTCTTTTAAATCAACCTTTTTATCACCTTTAATAGTTACTAAATAGTAGTTTCTTTTTTTATCATCTCTTAAAAACAAATTTTTGGCATCTAATTCTGGATAAAGCAACTCTATGTTTTTTAACTCTTCCATATTATTAACTGCTTCATGATTTTCAAGTTCATATTCAACATTTTTATCATTAAGTAATTTTAATATCTCTTCTCTATTCATAATTATTCATCTACCTGGAAAATAATAGTCACTTTTCCTTCTCCCAATATCTTTTTAAAATCATATTTTTCAATATCTTTAATACTACCTATTTTAGTATAAAACCAAGTATTAGAACCATAATGTATTGTTAATATATTTCCTTGATACAAAACAATATCACCTGGTTTAGTAGTAATTTCTTTATCACTAGTTGATAGATTAAATGGTAATATAGCCAATTTTTCAAAATCACCATAATCATTAAATTCTAATTCTAATTGCTCTCTTCCAATTTCTTTTATTAGTTCAGAAGCAGCGATAGTATTATCCAATTCAACAACAAATTTAGTATCATTTACTTTCATTATTAAAGTTCCCACTTCTTCGGCAACCTCCTCTTTATAATTAAATCTATTTATAATCTTTGGCAAAATTACAACTAACGCCAATGTAGTTATAAGTGCAAAACCTGATATACGTAACATATTATTATTTTTCTTAATAATACTAACTATAAAATAATATATAGCTGCAATTGGAATTAATACTAGTATTATAAATAATAATATTCCACCACCGCTAAAATCAATATCATTGTTTTCATTTTTTTGGATTTTCTTTTTCATCTTAACACCTATTCTAATTAATTATACCATACACTCAAAAAATGATATAATTAATTTGGTGAATAATATGCCTTCAATAGTGACACATCATTTATTTGCAAAAGATATAAAAGATAGTCTAAATTTAAATGTTAATAGCATATATTATACATTTGCTCAAAGTCATGACTATTTATATTTTAATGTGAATAAAAATAATAGAATATTAGCTCACAAGGCACATGTATCAAATACACAAAAATATTTAATAAGTATTATTGAATATATTAAAAATAATAAACTAAGAGAAGATATAAATTTAATGTCATATTTATATGGATCAATAACACATTATGTTTTAGATAGTACTACTCATCCATATATATTTTATAAATCAGGTTTATCATCTTCTAAACATAGAATTGTTGAAAAAAATATAGATAAACTATTATATGAAAGAAAAACAAATAAAAAATATAATGAATTAAATATATCAAAAGAAATTATTGTTAATAACTTGTTTACAAAAGAATTAAAAGATTGTATTGATTATGCATATAACAACGCTTATATTGTTAAAAACGTTTCAAGAAAATACACAAATAGTATAAAAGAAGCAAGACTATTATTTAGATTTACTTCTTATGACAAAAAAGGAACAAAGATCAAATTATATTCTTTTGTTGATAAGTTGTTTAAAACAAATACTTTTTGTTTATCAACAAGTATTAAATGTAATATTAATTTTCTAAATGAAAATCATTTAGAATGGCATCATCCAGCAATAGAAGATAAAATATGCAATTATTCATTTAATGAATTATATAACCAATCTCTTTATAAAACAGGAATCATTATTAAATATGTTAATAAATATTTAAATGATGAAATAGAAATAGATTTAGAAGTATTAAAAAAGTATATTCCAGATATTAGTTATACAACTGGTTTATTAATATCACAAAATAAAAAAATGAAATATTTTGAAATTAACCATTAGAAAACTCAAGATTAAATATCTTGAGTTTTTAATTATTTAATAGTGACTTTAATTACTTTAGTATATCCACTATATACTTTTTTACCATTTACCAATCTATAAGCTCTTGCTTTATAATAATATGTCTTTCCTACTTTTACTCCAGTATCTTCAAATGTTAAGTTATTTAAGTCAGTTATTTCACTTATATTCTTAAATCCTTTTGATTTTTTAGTACTTCTTTGTATATAGTATCCACTAGCTCCTTCAACACTTCCTAATGTTAAATTAGCTTTTCCTATTTTTGTTTCGTTACCAAATTCATCAACACTAACTACTACTTCTGATATACCATTTAGTGTTGTTTTATTTAAAGATGTTTTTTTATTAAATGGTTTAGACCACCCACTACATACACCTGTTGCATTACATGCCCTTACTTTATAATAATATTTTGTTCCTGTATCTACTGTATCATTATATACCAATTCATTTGTAACACCTACTGTTATAAATCCTTTATTCTTTTTAGTACTTCTTGATACTTCATAACTAGTAGCAGTCTTAACACCCTTAATATTAATATTTAAAGTATTATAATTAATAGCTTTAATTGTTAACTTAGATGGCTTAGTTGGACCAGTAGTTGCACTAACTACATTACTCCATGGGCCAAATATTTTTTTACGTTTAACAGTTTTATATGCTCTAACCCTATAATAATATGTAGTACCATTCTTTAATTTCTTATTATTATAACTAGTTTTAGAACTTTTAGTAAGATATGTTACTTTCTTAAATCCACTTGCTTCCTTAGTACTTCTTTGTATTTCATAACCAGAATATGGCGCTTTATCATAAGAAATAACTATATTATTAGAACCTGCTTTAGATATCTTTAAATTATTAACAGCATCAGGATATACCTTTATATTAACTGATGGAGAATATACTTTTTTACCACCAATAGTAGTAACTACTCTATAATATGTTTTTTGACCATATACTAGTCCAGATACATTAAATACTCCATTTATTTGTCCATTTTTCAAATTTGACCATTTTTTATTATTAGTACTCTTTTGTATAGCATAATTATATGTATTATCAAAATTATTTATTTTAACAGTTACACTATTACCATTACCTTTTTCAATAGAAATATCAGCGGCTACAGGATCTTTTAAACCTGTAATACCATCAATAAAATATATTGGATATTCAATTACATAATCATTAAATATTTCATCTTTTAATCCTTCTATTCTAACCTTACAACTAGATCCTGCTCTAAAAGTTCCACCACTTGAAATCTTTGATAAGAAATCACTTGGTAATTGGAAAAATAATTCATCAGATTTAATACCATATCCTTCTTTTACTTGATATTCATTATTATCTTCATCATATAGTTTTATAGCAATATTTTCCGAATCAAAATACATATTACTATTTAATAATACAGACCATAGTATTTTATTACTTATTCCATTTACAGGGAAATATCCAGCAGTTGGAAAAGAATACCATTTCTCTTTATTACCTAAATCTTCATTTGTTACATAAACAGAAGCTGCATTATATGGTGATACATATCCAAAACTAATCATATTACTATGAATATTTAACATACTATCTCTATGACCAACCATATTATTTTTATCAATATTATTTAAATCTTCAATATAACCTTTAGCTATATTATAAACATTATGACCATAAGCCACATTTCCTTCATAATCAATACTAGCATATGTACCAGCAAAAGCTTCCTTATAAAAATCATCAGACATATCACTTGGTTTAGATGGAGTATGTGACATTTGATTATTCTTCTTTTGAATTAAAGCACCCTTTTGTGATCTTGACATAAATTGTTCATTAATAGTTACTTCATTAATTCCATATAACCATCTATAAAAATTTAATTCATTTAAAGCATCATTAATAACTTCTTGTTTTAATTTACCTTCAACATATTTACCTTTTAAATAAACAGGATTAACATCATAAATATTTTTTTTATAATTATATTTTGGAAGTGAATTATTATATTTATTTATTACATCATCTTTACTATGACTTAATGATTTATGTTCACTAAGAACATTTAAACCAACATCATTAGAATCAAATAAAACTAAATAATAATTATAAACATCTCCATTTTTCTTATAAGATAATTGATAAATATTGTCATTATAAACAACATACCCTTTATAAGTTAAGCCATCTTTATAATCATAAGTATAAGTCTTATCTATCTTTTCTTTACATATATTAAATCTATAATAATATCTATCCCCTTTAATATAAATAAAATCATTTGTAAATGTTCCAGTAGCAGATACACTTCTAGCATATGGAGTATTAATTATATAAGTCAAACCATCATTATTAGTTTTAAAAACTCCATTTACATTACTTAATACATATTTACCATCATCAGAATACTTAAGTCCTCTATACCAATTATCACTCTTAAAATCTGAAGTAAATTTACCATTATCAATATCTATATAAGCATCTTCAAGGATTGCACTATCAGTATCATTTAATAGAGGAAAATGAACATACAATCTATTATTATTAAAATCTATTGATGATAAAACCATTATAGCTCTTTGACTATCAGAGCTTGCTTTAGCCTTATCTATAAAATTACCATCTTTATCAAAACTAGCAACTGAATTTAATCCATATGAAAAATACATATTACCATTATTATCTACTTTAATATCTGATAATTGTATATTCTCACCAAGCATAGATGTATCAATAGTTATTTCTGATAAAATTTCATTTGTATATAAATCATATTTTAAAACTTTATTATTATCTTTATTATAATATAAATATAAAAAATTGTTTTTCTTTTCAAAAGATTCATTATTATATATTTCATCAAAACTATGTATTAATTCTCTACTTTTAGTATTGATATTAATTTTTTCAAGATTATTTTTATTCATTAAAAAAATGTCTTCATTGTTATTATAAATAATAGTACCAAAATTATTAACACCTTCTTCTAACGTAATTAACTCACTTGCACTAACATTATAAAAAACAAGAAAACTTGCTAATAAAACAATGAAAAATTTTTTCATATAATTATCATCTCCAAAGAGATTATATCACAAAATTTTTTTTCTATAAAAGAAATTATTTATATAGTTTCTTAGTTAATTTTATTATTTCATCATGAACTATTCCATTGCTTGCTATAAACCCATTTATGTCTTCATCATATCTTTGATTATCACCAAAAAAATCACTTGTTTTTCCACCAGCTTCTTCAACAATTAACTTAGAAGCAGCTATATCACAATTACCATGAGCTGTTCCTGGAAATATTTGAGCACTAATTGATCCTTTAGCAACTAACATGCATGCATGAGCTACACTGCCTATACAACTTGTTTTAGATTCTTTTCTTAACTCTCTAACTATATCTAATGTATCAAATTTTGCTTTATTCCACATACAATAATCAATTGTACATCCAAGCATTCCTAAATCAATATTATTAACATTTATTTTTTTATCATTTAGATATGCCCCTTCTCCTTTAATAGCACTAAACATCTCATCTAAGAAAGGATCATATACTACACCAACTATTGGTTCCCCATCCTTAACTAATGCTAATGAAAATACAGATACTGGAATTCCTCTAGTAAAAGAACTCGTTCCATCAAGTGGATCACATACCCATGCATACTCACTATTTTTTCTATTACTTGCTTCTTCTCCAATAACACTATGATCAGGATATTTTTCATTAACTTGTTCTATTAGATAATTATTTATTTGCTTATCAACCAAAGTAACTGGTGTTCTATCTTCTTTATACTCAACATTTTTATCTTTAAAGAAATAATCAACCATTACTTTTCCAGCATATTTTGCCATATTTTTAGCAAAATCTAAATATTCATTCATATCTATCACCTATAATAATTTTACTCTATTCCTCTGTTTTATTAAACTTTTTTTCTAATAATTTTATAGGTCTTGATTTATCTGTTAATATACCAGTTATTGATAAATCATTATGTATATCATAAACAATTTGAGCTAATTCATTTGAACAATCACATATATGAAGCCATTCTTCATTTTGATATTCTTTTGGTATATAAGTTAAATTAGTAGTATAAACACCATCTAAAATGCCTTTTTCATAATACTTTCTGAAATCATCTATTCCTCTTGTAAATAATGCAAATGTTACAATTACATAAATATGAGATACTCTTCTTTTATCTAGTTCATCTAAAACATCAAACATACTTCCACCAGAAGAAATCATATCATCTACTACAATAGCTGTTTTTCCTTTTAATCTGTTATTACCACAATACTCATGTGATATAACAGGATATTTACCATTTACTAAATTATTATAATCTCTTTGTTTAATAAAGCTTCCTGCTTCTTTATGTATATGTTCATTATTAAATGAGTTTAAATATACATTACGTCTTCCAGTTGCACCATTATCAGGAGCAACAAATACCAAATTTGTAAGTTCTTCTTTAGGAGTATTATTAATAAAATTTTCAAGTATTGTATTAGTAGCATAAAAATTATCAAATTCCATATTTTGAATTGCATGTTCAACACCCTGATCATGAGCATCAAAAGTAATTAAACTTTTTACTCTTGCAAGATTATCAAGTTCTCTTAATTGAGCACCACAAGCTAAATTCTCTCTTCCATTGCGTCTATGTTGACGTCCCGCATATAATAAAGGCATTATTATATTAATGTTTTTAGCATGACAATTACTTGCTCCAATACCATCTTTTAATTGAGTATATAAGTCATTAGGGCTACAATGGTTTTCAAAACCATGCATATTATAAGTCATTGAATAATTACCTACATCTGTAAGTAGAAAAATATCTTTACCTCTAATAGTAGATAGTATTTCAACTTTTAAATGTCCATCTTCAAAAAAGTTCTCTTTAATTGGAACAATAAATGTATATTTATCTTTGTCATATTTATACATATCTAATAAATGTTCATCTACTTTTTGTCCTAATTCAAGCGCACTTTTAAAAACTATTAATCTCAATTTTTCTTGCTCTAGTTGTTCTTTCATTTTTAACCTCCCACAAAAAAAGAGTATATTAAAAATACCCTTTTAGTTTAAAAATTCAAATAAGTCATCTAATGCATATATAAACATACTATCACAACCTACATATATAGAATAACATCTTAATATTTTAAATTCAACACCTTTTTACAATAATATTACATATTTTAAAACACTTTATTTACATTTAATAATCCTTCACTAGATAATTCATATTTTTCATCACATACTTCATTAATAAACTTTCTATCATGACTAACACTTATAATAGTTCCATTAAAACTAGATAATATGTTTCTTATAACTGGATTAGATAAAGGACTTAAGTTTCTAGTTGGTTCATCAAGTATGAGAACATTATTATTATCAAGTATCAATTTAATTAATAAAACTTTTGCCTTTTGACCACCACTTAAATCTTTAATCTTACTAGTAGCTTCTTCTTTAGTAAATTTTAAGCTACCTAAATATGTTCTAACTAATGTTAATTCTTCCCTAGAAGTCCCTTTTGATAAATATTCAATAGGAGTCTTATTATAATCTAAAATATCATCATATTGTTGAGGCATATAACCACTTTTAATATCGGTTCTCTCTTTTAAATTATTATTAATAATTTTTAATAATGTTGATTTACCTACACCATTTTCTCCAATTATAACAATATGTCTTGGTCCATTAATTTTAAATTTAATATTCTTAGATAATAATTTATTATCTATTTTTAACTCATCAAGATTCAAATCTAAAATAACTTTTCCATTTGGTATACTATTATTCTCATTAAACTTAATATTAATAGCTTCTTCTGCATCTGGTATATCTAAAAAGTTTTCTTTCTCTTTTTCAAATCTTTTTTCCATAGATTTCATTGAACCAATTTTCTTTTTTAATATTGCTGCTCCAAAAGGATCTCCTCTAGAAATAGTATTTTGTCTATATTCTACTTTTTGATATATTCTTCTAAAATCCTCCATTTTTTTATTATAATCATTTCGTTGTTTCCTAGCTACTTGCTCTTGGTGTTCTAATAAATTAAATCTTTTAAAAATATAATCTTTATAATTAATTCTTTCTATTGTATGTTTGCATTCACTCTTCTTTTTAATTTGTTCTAAATGAATAATTCCATTAGATGTATTTTCAAGTAATGTTTCATCATGCGAAACATAAATAAAAGGTTTATTAGTATCATTAATAAATGATTCTAACCATTCTAAAGTATTAATATCTAAATCATTAGTTGGTTCATCTAATATTAATATATCTGGATTATTACTAATTATTTTAATTAATTGAATTTTAACTTTCTCTCCACCAGATAAATTAGAAATTATATTATGTTCATCTAATAATTCTTCTTTTAAATTAAATTTAGAAAACAATTCATAAATTTTGTATAACTCATCATACTTTTCAAAATCTATTTCACCTTCAGGATTACTCTTTAAAAAATAATTAATAACACTTTCATTATTCCAATCATTATTAAGTGATTGTTCAAGATAACCAATTTTATAATTACATTTTACATTTCCACTTACATTAGCATACTCTTCTACTTCTTTCATATTAACAACTGTTTTTAACAATGTACTTTTACCATTTCCTTCTTCACCAATAATAGCTATCTTATCATTACTGTGTAATACAAAATTAAAATTAGAAATAATCTTTCTATCATTGTTTTTTAAAGTAATACTTATATCATTAAATTCTATCACTAATCATCACCTCCACTAAAAAAAGAGAGTTATATACCTCTCTTCATAATCTATATTTTTAACCCTTGGAAAAATGTAACTTTTCTTTATGAAAAGATCTAGTATATTTATTAAATAACTAAATTAACATGTTTTCCAATATTTACCATTTCAATCTCCTAAAACCATTATAATAAATGACTTAGTTAATATCAATAATTAATTCATTTTTAATTGTCTTACTTTTTGATCATAATAATAATCAGCCTCTGAAGTATTTATAGGATCAATTTTTTCTATATATTTAATTCCATCATTATACTCAGAAATTCTAATAGTATCTTCCCCATCTAATTCAAAAGTTTCAAATAAATTATAATCTCTATCATCATCATCAAGATATTCATACAATCTATATACATTTGTATACATAAAATATTTATTGTCAGAATAACCAATTCTACCATCTAAAAATTTATTTTCTTCTCCATTAGAAATAAATCCATTAAATGCTACATGATTAGATTCTCTTCTAAAATGCATACTAACTACATCAAATGGTCTTTCACTATTACCAACTCTAGGACTTGATTTAACTTCCTTAGAACTATCTATTAAAAACAAACACATATTTCTCATATCAATTGAAATGTTTTCATATGGAAAATAATGTTCCATTAATATTTCATCTTCATTTACTTCTTTCATTTTGCTTTTCTCCTTTCAAAGGCCAATTTATTATAAACAAAAAGAACTTATAATGCAAGTCCTTAAAATGAATCTATATTTACTTTTACTCTTCTTTTTCCTTCATTATATGCTTTTGCTTGAATTAATGTCTTAATGCTATTAGCAATTTTTCCTTTTTTACCAATAACACGACCCATATCTGCTTCAGCAACAATGATTTCAATAGTATTTTCTTCATCACCTTCAAATTCTTGTACTTTAACAAGATCAGGTTCTTTAACTATCTTTTTAACAATTAATTCAGAAAATTCTACTAGGTTCATTATTTATTCTTTTTTGACTTCTGGAATTCTTCCATAATACCTACTTCACTTAAAATATTTTTAGCAGTATCTGTAGGTTGTGCTCCTTCCTTAAGCCATTTTAATGCAGATTCTTTATTAACATTAAATTTTTCTGCTTCTAGTGGCATATAAGTACCGATAGATTCAATTACATTACCGTCTCTTTTAGCTCTTGAGTCTGCTACTACTAAACGGTAAAAAGGTCTTTTCTTTGCGCCCATTCTTTTTAATCTAATTTTTACAGCCATAACTTATCTCCTTCCCAACCAAGACATATATTACAACAAATAAAAAAAGTTGTCAACATATTTTCGTTGACAATTACTTTTTTTTGACTTTATTTTTAACTATTTTAATTCCCTCAAGAACAAGTTCATTTTTAAATAGATATAAAATAACAAAATATACTAATCCACCAGATACAACTTCTATAAATGTGGTTAAAGCACACATCTTCATATTAAATAGTTGTAATAGAACTACTCCACCCATACAAACACCAGCGATTAAGTATTGATATGTATTCTTAGTGACACCTTTAAATGTTAAATATTCTTTTACCAATATGAAATCAATTACTGTAATAACAAGTTCCGCTATTAATGATGAAATAGTTGCTCCAACACTTGCTAATCTAGGAATTAATATTGCATTAGAAATTAAATTAACAAAAGCACCTACAAATAATACTTTAGCACTTAATAATCTTTTTCCAATTGGAGTCAATATTTGAGTACATAAACAACTACTAAATCCAATAATTAATAATATTGGTGCAAAAATAACTAATAATAATTTAACTTTTTCAAATCCAGCTCCAAAATACCATCCAACAAAACCATATGAAATACACATTAAACCAATTACCATTGGAATGCCAATCATTTGATCATAATTAAGTGATTTATGAATTCTAACTTTCATTTCA
>JAEEGL014969590.1_pt1 | contig 41777 bp, 34 predicted proteins | sample 9134231 | NCBI WGS metagenome assembly JAEEGL01 (sample SAMN16246548, study PRJNA631951) | gut metagenome | biome: gut microbiome; feature: rumen; material: fiber-attached | host: Bos | place: Iran: Karaj | collected 2018-10
ATACTGGGATATGTTCAGATTCAATCCTCAGGCAGAGAACAAGTTCACTCTTGATTCCAAGCCTGCTACAGAGGACTTCCAGAGCTTCCTTGATGGTGAGGTTAGATACCTTTCACTTAAGCTCAAGAATCCTGAGAGAGCAGCTAAGCTCAATGCAGCAGCTGCTGAGCACGCTAAGGAGCACAGAGCTTATCTTGAAAAGCTTGTTGCTCTTTACGGCAAGGACTGATATATTGAGTAATTAATATTAAACGCCCCCATGGCTATGCCATGGGGGTTTTTTTAATATGTTGCATGAATGCAACTGCGCTCGGCGCGAGCATGTTGCCAGCAAGATGCTTTTTTATGCAATAAAAACACGCAGCGATAATGCTGCGTGTCAGATCCATTTTAGATTCTGGAAAGTGTCTGCACTGCCTGGTCCTGGATCACTACTGTGTAGTGCTCTGCCAGATAATGCTCATCGGCTGTGCTGCCGATCTCTGTCTTGCCATACTCGGTAAGAAGGGAGCAGATATTTCCAAATACTGTGCTGTCCAGGTCACCCTGGTGCAGGATCAGATAATACTTGCCTTTGGTCTCGCTCTTGTAAAGAGTGTTGATACCGTTGAACTTCCTGCTGACTATTGATGCGAATTTAGTAACCTCATGTAATGAGTTAAAGGAGAAGATCCTTGAGCCTTTGCGGCTTGGCAGGTCCTTTTTTCTGGGGCCTGTTGTCTTTTCTTTGACCTTCTTGGAATCGAGCTGTGAGCTCATGGGAGTGTCCATGAAATCGGACATGTTGCTGTGCTGGAGTCTCTTGAAAAGGCCCATTACATCCTCTTCGTCGTCCTCGTCATCAGCGTCCTCGTCGTAGTAGTCATCCTCCTCGTCGTCCTCATCCTCATCATCCTCGTCTCTGACGGAGGGGGCGAAGTTGGAAAATCTTGTGTCCAGCTCATCCGGATCCTCCACCTTGGTGATGATGAGTACAATGCACTCGGAGTTGATGGGAATGGCCTCGATCATGAGAGGTGTATCCTCTGCATCGAAACCGAACTCTATATTGGCCTGCTGCATCATGTCCTGAAAAAGCTCCTTGGCCTTATCGGTTCCATATGCCAGCTCTGTAATCTTGAGGTCTCTCTTCGCAAGGTCTTCGCGGGTAAGTGTACATCTGATCTGGTGATCGTTGACTCTTTCAATCTTCATGATGCATACCTCCTTGCTTTGGAATACATAGATACTAATTTATACACTATTCTATGTCAATAGATATATCGGCATTTTTTAGTGAAATAGTGGTAGTTTTCTGAAATCTTAAGAAAATCTATCGGAAATCTTAAGGGAATCTTAAGAAATTTCGAAGGTAAATCTTAAGATTTGGGTGTTACCATATCTTTTGTGAGGTGCCCCGGCCCAGTATATAATCCGGAAAGGAGGCACGATAAGGGAAAATACTCGGCAATTAACTATTCTATTTTTTCATCTTTCTTACTTATAAAGTAAGATGTCTTACAAATAGTTTCTGATTTGTAGATCCCCTAAAGTTATCAAGATATAAACAACACAAAACGTACATAAAACAAAATTAGTATTTTCTGTATATTAATTATACCATATTTTGTACGACTCAAAATGTGGTTTACAAGGATTTGTGCTGTGGCGCCTCATCTTATTAAAATATGTCAAATAAAAAGAAAGGTCCCGGCTGGCAGTAAGCAGGAATTTATCACAGATACAGACCTTTTGGCCGGGATGTTTCTTGCAAATAAAGGAAATATTCAGTAATTTCTATCAATAAAGAAACTTGAACAGCGAGGACCCCATCCATGTAAAGCTGCACAAACACTGATATTGACTTTCATAATGACGAAGACATTTAAGTCTGTTATAATATAGGGCGATTGTAAAGGAGCCAGAACATGAAGAAAAAGGTGATTCCGGCGATTATTATAATCGCCCTTATTTTTGTTTTTGCGGGAGTCTTTGTGCTCCAGCAGTATTTAAAGCGCTACTCCTACAGTACGGAGCAGGCTGATCTTGCAAGTTACTTTGGAGTTACTGATGACAGGGACATACCCATTATACTGGGCAATGAGATCATAGATGAGAGAGCTCTTCTTGAGGATGGTGTCTACTATATGGATTTTGCTTCTGTCCAGAAGTACCTCAACGACAGGTTCTACTATGGAATTGAGGACGGTACACTGATCTACACTACTCCAACCACCATCATTACATCACAGGTGGGAACAGGTAACTGGTCAGACAGTGACGGTGCTTACAATGAGGAGCCCTATGTGATATCAAGGCTTGAAGGAGATACCCTCTATGTGGCACTGGATTATGTTAAAAAGTATACCAATTTTGCCTATGAAGGCTTTACTGATCCCGGCCGAATGGTGCTAACCACCAGCTGGGAGGATGAGACGGTGGGCACCATCTCCAAGGATACACAGATAAGACTTCGCGGCGGTGTCAAGAGCGAGGTGCTGCGGCAGCTTGCCAAGGGCGAGAGCGTTGTGGTTCTTGAGGAGCTGGAGAACTGGACCAGGATTGCCACATCCGATGGCTTCATCGGATATGTGGAGAACAAGAGGCTCTCCGACATCAAGACCAGGAGTCCTATTCCTGTGACGGATTACCAGGAACCTGAGTACTCATCCATTTCCAGGGATTTTACCATCAACCTGGGCTTTCACAATATAGGAGGTGTGGGAGGCAACGATACTCTGTCGGAGGTGCTTGCTCCTGCAGAGAGTCTCAATGTCATCGCGCCCACATGGTTTGCAGTTTCCGGCAATGACGGATCCATCAGGAGCTTTGGCTCTTCTTCTTATGTTAAGACTGCCCACTCCAAGGGTATCGAGGTCTGGGGGCTGCTTGACAACTTCACAGGTGGTGCTGAGGTTTCCAGCCATGAGTTTTTGTCCCATGCTTCAAGCAGGGCTACGCTTATAGAGAACGTTGTGTCACAGGCTCTTTCACTGGAGCTTGACGGCATCAATCTTGACTTTGAGATGGTAGCAGCAGAGGATGGTCAGTCCTTTGTGGAATTTGTGCGAGAGCTGTCCATCGCCTGCAGGAAGGCGGGACTTGTCTTTTCCATAGACAACTATGTCCCGATGAATTTCAACGACTACTACGACCTGGAGGAACAGGGCATTGTGGCAGATTACGTCATCATAATGGGATATGACGAACACTATGCCGGTTCTCAGGAGGCAGGTTCCGTGGCTTCCCTCTCCTATGTGGAGAACGGTATCATCAACACGCTCAAGGAGGTTGATCCCTCCAAGGTCATCAATGCAGTTCCTTTCTACACCAGGATCTGGCATACCGCCAACGGACAGGTCACCAGTGAGGCTGTGTCAATGAAGACCGCCAGGGATTACATCTCCAATCACTCCATTGAGATGGTCTGGAATTCAGAGGCTGGTCAGAACTATGGAGAGTATACAGGCAATGACGGAGTCTTCAATCAGATCTGGATGGAGGACGCCGAGTCCATAGGACAGAAGATCGATTCCATGAGGGCTAGCAATATTGCGGGAATAGCCGCCTGGTCCATGGGAATGGAGACTTCTGATGTGTGGGAGGTTATAGCAAATTACGTTAACAATGGCTGATGAAATGAATACAGAGATAGTTAAGATAGACGAACAGAATATTGATGAAGAGGCTCTTCGTGCCCTGGACAGGGCAGGGGAGATCATAAGAAAGGGAGGGCTTGTGGCTTTCCCCACTGAGACTGTTTATGGCTTGGGAGGAGATGCTCTTTCGGCAGATTCTTCTCAGAAGATCTATGCGGCCAAGGGCAGACCCTCGGACAATCCGCTGATAGTCCACATTGCGGACATGGATTCTTTATCCTATATAGTACAGGAAATTCCGGATGAAGCGTTGAAGCTGGCAAAGGCCTTCTGGCCCGGACCGCTTACCATGATCATGAATAAAAATGACAAGGTTCCCCATGAGACCACGGGCGGCCTTGATACAGTGGCCATCAGAATGCCCAACAACAGGATCGCTTTGGAACTCATCAAAAGGTCGGGAGGATATATCGCGGCGCCCAGTGCCAACACCTCCGGAAGACCTTCGCCCACGGTGGCCAGGTACTGCATCGAGGATCTCTCAGGCAAGATAGAGATGATAATCGACGGAGGGCAGGTTGGAATAGGACTGGAGTCCACAATTGTTGATCTGACTTCGGCAACGCCAATGATATTAAGGCCGGGCTACATCACCAGAGAGATGCTCACTGAAGTTCTGGGGGATGTGGACATAGACAGGACCATCATAGATGGCGCATCCACGCAAAGGCCCAAGGCCCCCGGCATGAAATACAGACACTATGCTCCAAAGGGGCAGCTCACCATAGTTGAGGGACCGCAGGAGAGGGTGATCGCCTATATCAATGAAGAGGCGGACAAAGCCCGAGAGGCAGGTCAGAGAGTTGGCATCATTGGAACGGATGCCACCAGGCAGTTCTATAAGGCTGATGTGGTCAAGAGCGTCGGAGACAGAAATGATGAGAGCACCATTGCCCATGAGCTCTTTAAGGTCCTCAGAGAATTTGATGATGAGAGTATAGATGTGATGTTCTCGGAGGCCTTTGATGATAGCGGTATCGGTCAGGCTATAATGAACAGACTTTTAAAAGCAGCGGGGCACCGCGTTGTAAAAATATGAGTTATACTAAATATAGAAGGAAGGGATAAAAAATGATAGCAATAGCAAGTGATCACGGCGGATTTGATCTCAAGGAAGCAGTTAAAAGACATCTCCAGGAGAGAGGAATTGAAGTCAAGGACTTTGGAACCTACGACAAGAACTCCTGCGACTATCCTGATTTTGGAAAGGCAGCAGCTGAGGCAGTAGCCTTTGGTGAGTGTGAGAAGGGCATCGTCATCTGCACCACGGGAATTGGCATCTCAATAGTTGCCAACAAGGTAAAGGGAATCAGATGTGCACTCTGCTCTGAGACCACCACTGCAAGACTTACAAGAGAGCATAACGACGCCAACATGCTGGCCATGGGAGGCGGCTTTGTGGGAGAGCTGCTGGCATTTGAGATAGTTGACACCTTCCTTGATACGGAGTTTTCCGGACTGGAGAAGCACTCAAGAAGGATCAGCAAGATTGCTGAGATAGAGAAATAAATAATAGGAGGCGTAAGCATGAGCAAGGTTATGGTTATGGATCACCCTTTGATCCAGCACAAGATTGGTTATATAAGGAGAACAGACACAGGTACCAAAGATTTCAGGCAGACCATCAGTGAGATTGCTATGCTTATATGTTATGAGGCAACAAGGGATCTGCAGCTTACAGATGTTGAGATTGAGACTCCCGTCTGCAAGACCACGGTTAAGCAGCTTAAGGGCAGAAAGCTCTGCGTGGTGCCAATCCTGCGTGCGGGACTTGGCATGGTTGACGGAATGCTTCAGATGATTCCTGCAGCCAGGGTTGGTCACATTGGACTTTACAGGGATCCTGAGACCTTAAAGCCTGTGGAGTACTACTGCAAGATGCCCGCAGATGTGTCTGAAAGAGAGATTTTTGTTGTGGATCCCATGCTGGCTACAGGCGGCTCATCCATCGCAGCTATTCAGATGCTCAAGGACAAGGGCTGCAAAAAGATTCACTTCATGTGTATAATAGCTGCCCCCGAAGGACTTAAGGCCATGCAGGAAGCACACCCTGATGTGGATATATACGTTGGTGCCCTTGATGAGAAGCTCAACGAGCATGGCTACATTGTACCGGGGCTTGGCGACGCAGGAGATAGGATATTCGGGACGAAGTAAGCGATAAAGGGATTCAAGGTTCACAGGTGCAGTGCTTGCACTGTGCACTTGTGAACTTTGAAGACCTAACGTATATGAGGAAGTAGGACGTTAGTCCGGATTCCGAATATACGCAGGATTGCGAGAGCGTAAGCGGAGCAATCCGTATTATCGCGTACCATGCGTAAGCGAAGCCATACGTATTTCGTCTAATAGTAAGCGTAGCAATCCGAATTATCGCAGATCTAATATAGTAGAAGGGGAGGAAAGTATGAAGCGTGAGGACTACATTTCCTGGGATGAGTATTTTATGGGTGTTGCCAAGCTGGCTGCCCTCAGATCCAAGGATCCCAGTACCCAGGTGGGGAGCTGCATAGTAAGTGAGGACAACAATATTCTTTCCATGGGTTACAACGGCTTTCCCAAAGGGTGTTCTGATGATGAGTTCCCCTGGGAGAGAGAAGGGGATGACGAGCTTAAGACCAAATATCCCTTTGTTACCCACAGCGAGCTCAACGCCATCCTCAACTACAGGGGAGGCAATCTAGTAGGCGCCAAGCTGTATGTATCTCTTTTCCCATGTAACGAGTGTGCCAAGGCCATAATTCAGGCGGGCATAAGGACAGTCGTCTACGACAGTGACAAATACAGCGATTCTCCTGCCACCAGAGCCTCTAAGAGGATGTTTGATGCTGCGGGAGTTAGGTATTACAGATATCAGCCCAGTGGAAGGGACATCAGGATTACTATCTGAAGGCGAATGAAGAGAATTCAGGATACTATTTCGGGTGACAACTTCATAAAAAGAAATTTCACAAGGAGTGTTGCCGGTCTATGTGCTTTTGTGATGCTGGCATTGGCTCCTTCAACACACTGCCTTGCCACGGAAACCACCAGAAAGCAGCTGGAGGAGGCCAAAAAGGCTAAAGAGCAGTCCCAGAGTAAGCTGGATGATACCAAGGACGATATTGCGGAGATGAATGAGGAAAAGTCATCTTTGCAGGGACAGCTCAACAACCTCAACTCCCAGCTTACAGAGGTAAGCAGCAATCTTGAGGAGATTGAGGAACAGATAGATGACAAGCAGGTGGAGATCGAGAATACCCTGATGGAGCTGGATGCAGCCAGGGCAATTGAGGAAGAGCAGTATGCCTCCATGAAACGGCGTATTCAGTTCATGTATGAGAAGAGGGATACGGTGCTGATGGGCACTCTCCTGGGAGGCAGGAGTTTTGCGGATTTCCTCAACCAGAGCAACTACTTTGAGCAGATTGCTGCCTACGACAGGAAGATGTTCAACGAATACATAGAGACCAGAATGTACATCGAGGAAAAAGAGGCAACTCTTGAGGACGAGAAAGTGCAGCTGGAGGACTACAGGGTCAAGGAGCGGGCAGAACAGAACAGGGTATCGAGCCTTGTGAGCCAGACTTCGGGTACCATAAAGCAGTATGCCAATGATATTTCTGATGCTGAGGCCAGGGCTCAGGCCCTTGAGGAACAGATCAAGGCTCAGGACGCAGACATCAAAAAGCTTGAAGCCAAGCTGGCGGAGGAGAGGAGATTGTCAAAGCTGGCCAAGTCATCAACCTGGAGGAACATCTCAGATGTGACCTTTGCGCAGGGTGACAGAGCGCTTCTAGCCAATATAATTTACTGCGAGGCCGGTGGAGAGCCCTATGAGGGCAAACTGGCAGTGGGGGCAGTGGTCATGAACAGAGTCCTTAGCTCAGTGTTCCCCGATACAGTGGTGGGAGTTATATACCAGAGCAAGCAGTTTTCACCTGTTGCCAGCGGGAGACTGGCCCTTGCCCTTGCTGATAATAAAGCAACAGCAGCCTGTTACCAGGCTGCCGATGAAGCAATGAAAGGTTATTCAAATGTAGGCAACTGTGTCTTCTTCAGAACCCCGATACCGGGACTGACCGGCATCAATATAGGCGGACACGTCTTTTATTGATCAGTGGGATGTGAAGCGATATAGTCAAGGATCGGAGCAGCCAGAGGCTCAATTCCGTCCGAATAGATTTCACCAAGGAGCCTGTTCAGGGAGAGCAGGCTTTTTTTAAGAAGGTTCTCATCTATGAGGCGCTTCTCAAAGGCCTCCGAGAGCTCATCAAGATCAACTACACGGATCCTGCCGTCGGGATAGATCTTGACATCAGCCAGAAGGTCTATGACCAGAACAGAGTTCCTCTCCGGGTCAGTCTCGTGGGTTATGATGTCGCAATACCAGCACAGGAGTGAACCATCGCTCTTTATGAACTTGCTGATCTTGTAGCCTCTGTCCAGGTAATAGCAGGAATAACCGCAGGAAAGATCGCTCCGATCATGAATCGTCTTCCACTTGGTGACGATCAGGTCATCGGTGCACTTGAGAATGATATCATCTTTTAACTCGACGCATTCATCAGGGATGAAGCGCCTGCGAAACAGAGTTGGATTATTCATACAAAAATAATACTCTTACTAAAATTGAAAGTCAATTATGCGAGAAAAACCAATTAGACTAACAATAATAAAGACAGTTTACTTCCTGGTAGTGCTGCTGATATCCATTTTTGTGGTGAGCCGCTTTACCAGCGGGGACAATGCGGACATGTCTGCGCCCATGGGAAAGGCGTCCCTTCCGACGGTGACTCTTGTCTCAGGAGCAAATGAGATCAACCCGCTCCACGGCTATGTCAGCGAAGTGGACCTCAAATATATGAGAGGAACTATCCTTCCCGTCGGAGCAGGAAGGGAGATCTCTTACAGGATAAACACCTACGGAACTGATGTGTGGGACCCATCCTTTGAAGTCAGGAGCATCACCGGGGAGAGCCTGGTTGAGAGCACGGATCTTACCGATTACAGGGAAAACAGCAGCAGTATCGAAGGCTCTTTTCAGCTGAAAGACCTGATAACCTCAGACAAAGAGTACATGCTGGTGGTAAAGCTTTCCACCGATCTTGGAACAGTCAGGTACTACACAAGATTTGTGTGGACTGAGGATGATTCCAGGTATCACATAGATGATGAGCTTAATTTTGTCCTGGGCTTTTCTGAGGCAACCTTCAGCAAGACTGCAGCTATGGAGTACTCCAGGTATCTGGAATCCAATGCAGACGGCGACAATACTACTTTTAACAAGGTCAACATCCACAGCAGCTTCAGCCAGGTTACCTGGGGAGACATGAATGTGACCAAGCACACCACGCCTGAGGTCTATGTCACGGACCTTCACTCCCAGACAGGCAGCTACAAGCTGGTGTACAGAGTGACAGTGAGGGAAGGCTCGGTTTCAAGGCTGTATAACGTGGTTGAGTGCTTCAGGGTCAGATATACCTCTGACAGGATGTATCTTCTCAACTATGAGAGGACCATGAATTACCTCTTTGATTCATCTTCATACGCACTGGGCAACAACACCATTGGCCTTAGCATTTCGGATCCTGAGATGCAGCTGGTGGAGAGCAGCGGAGGCAGTGCCTTTGCTTTTGTAAGTGAGAACAGGCTCTTTATGTTCAACAATTCAGAGAGCAAGATGGCATATCTCTTTGGCTTTTATGACACGGAGAACGATGACATCAGGACCAGGTGGGACAATCATGCGGTCAAGATCCTAAAGGTGGATGAGACCGGAAGTGTCAGGTTTGCAGTAGCGGGATACATGAACCGCGGCATCCACGAGGGCTGTGTGGGAATAGCGGTCTATGATTACAATTCAGCCATCAATGCGGTGGAGGAGCAGGTCTTTGTGGAGAGCACCCAGTCTGCCGAGATCCTGTGCTCTTACTTTGGTTCCATTGCCTATGCCAGCAGCGGGGATGTCTTTTACGCCATGCTGGATCAGAACATATACGCAATAGATCTTCTGGATAAGACTGCCAGCCTTGTGGTGGACAACATCGGAGCAGGAGAGTACAAGATCTCCCGGTCGGAGAGCACCATTGCATGGCAGAACGACTTAAGCAGCCTTTCCCTTCTGAACCTGAGCAACAGGGCCCAGTCAGAGATCAAGGCTGAAAGCGGCGATTACATAATACTTCTTGGCTTTATGGGAGAGGATCTGGTTTACGGCCTGTGCCACAGCTATGATGTGGGAACCGACAGGATCGGTAATCCCATCTATGCCATGTACAACATCAGGATCGAGGATCTTGACGGCAACACTCTGGAGAACTACCATCCCGAGGGAATATATGTTACCGGGGTGACCATAAACGGCAATCAGATCAAACTCTCAAGGCTCACCAAGGATGAGTCCGGGGAGAATTTTGTGGACACCTATGAAGACCAGATCATGAGCACCTTAAAGACCGAGAGCGGCAGCAATACCGTGACGGTGCTCTCTGTGGATGTTTTTGAAAAGATAATACAGATCACCACCAAGAGCGATATCAAGTCAAAGCAGCTTAGAGTCCTTACACCAAACCAGACCCTCTTTGAGGGCACAAGGAATGTGAAGCCCGAGATCATAAGGGATTCCAAGGAAAAGCCTTTCTACTATGTGTACGGCCTTGGTGATATCATCGGAGTCTACACGGATCCTGCAGAGGCAGTGAGCATAGCCTATGATGCTCCCGGAGTCGTAGTTGGCGACGACAACGATTATGTGTGGCTGAAGGGGAACCTTCTCAGGTCCAACCAGATCATGTCCATCACCAGAACAGCGGAGAGCTACGAGGATATCACCTCCAAGGATTCCACAGATGTGTGCCTGGACCTTATGCTCAAGTTCGAGGGCGTGGGCAGGGATGTGGAGGCACTGCGTGGAAGCGGCAGCAGCGTTGTAAGTATTCTGGAAAGCTCTTTCCCTGACTATCAGGTGCTGGAGCTTGACGGATGTCCCCTGCAGTCCATGCTCTACTACGTCAACCAGGACATACCTGTCATGGGTATGCTCAATGACGGAACATCTCTTCTGGTCATTGGCTTTAACGATCTAAATACAGTACTGGTCAATCCTTTGAACGGACAGGTCTACAAATATGGTATGAATGACACCGACAAGCTCTTTTCCGAGAACGGCAATCATTTCATCACATATATAAAGCACGACAGGTAAGGTGTTTATAGAAAATTAACTTGTATACAATGAATTGCGGGACTATAATACGTTACATCAATTAAAAAGAATGGAGTAATTCATGACAGATAACAGAAACGACGATCTTGATTTCAGAGAGATCACAGATGATGAATCAGTGGATATAGTTGGAGACGGAACTACAGGAACAGGAAACAGCAGTGCCGGTTCCGGAAGCAGTAGTACCGATGCGGGAAATGGCAATACAGATGCCGGCAGCAGCGATAAAGGCAGTGCCAGTGCGGGCACGGACAATAGTGACAATGAGCCCAAGTACGAGGATGTGTGCTTTGCCTGCAGAAGGCCCGAGAGCAAGGCGGGCAAGATGTTCCATCTTCCCAACAACATTTGCATCTGCGATGACTGCATGCACAAGACTATGGATGCGGTCAGCCAGTTTGACTATCAGAATATGCTCAACAACCCGTCCCTTATGAACGAGCTCAACAAGCATTCAGGCGGGTTCCCCAATTTCGGTTTCTTTGGAGACGGCCTCGGCAAGGATGGCTTTAACCTTGGCGGAGGTATTCCCAACTCACAGAAGATCAAGAAAAAGAGTGAAAAGAGTGCCAAGCCTGTCTTTGACATCAAGAACATTCCTGCGCCCCACAAGATCAAGGCCAAGCTGGATGAGTATGTCATAGGTCAGGACAAGGCCAAGAAAGTAATGAGTGTTGCTGTGTACAACCACTACAAGAGAGTGGCCACAGATACCATGGATGAGATAGAGATTGAAAAGAGTAACATCCTGCTCCTTGGTCCTACAGGAAGCGGCAAGACCTACCTGGTTAAGACCCTTGCAAGGCTCCTTGATGTGCCGCTGGCAATTGCTGATGCCACCTCACTTACTGAGGCCGGATACATCGGCGATGATATCGAGAGCGTTGTAAGTAAGCTACTGGCAGCAGCCGGTAACGATGTGGAGAAGACTGAGCACGGGATCATCTTTATCGACGAGATAGACAAGATTGCCAAAAAGAAGAATACCACCTCCAGGGATGTCAGCGGAGAGTCGGTACAGCAGGGAATGTTAAAGCTCCTTGAGGGCTCCAACGTGGAAGTACCGGTAGGTGCGGGCAGCAAGAACGCCATGGTGCCTCTTGCAACCGTCAACACCAGGAACATTCTCTTTATCTGCGGCGGTGCTTTCCCGGATCTGGAGGATATCATAACCCAGAGGCTCAACAAGCAGACCTCCATTGGATTTGACGCAGACCTCAAGGACAAGTATGCGGATGACCCTAACATTCTCGATAATGTTACCATCGAGGACCTCAAGAAATTCGGAATGATCCCTGAGTTTCTTGGAAGGCTTCCCATCATCTGCACTCTTTCGGCTCTCACCAAGGAAATGCTGGTTCAGATATTAAAGGAGCCCAAGAATGCCATCTTAAAGCAGTACCAGAAGCTACTGGCACTGGACGAGGTGGATCTTAGGTTTGACGACACAGCCCTTGAAGCCATTGCGGAAAAGGCCATGGAAAAAGACACGGGAGCCAGGGCTCTTCGTGCCATCATAGAAGAATTTATGCTGGATATCATGTACGAGATTCCCAAGGATGAGAACATCGGAAGTGTCACCATCACCAGGGATTACATCGAAGGCAAGGCATCACCTCTTATCGAGATCAGAAGTGACAGCGTGCCTGCAAAGCTTCCGGAAAAGAAGCAGGAGCAGCTTCCTGAAATTGAAGGGGAAGCTGTAGAAGTATAAGGATTCCTTGAAATCTTTTGCCAATAAAGAAGGGCTGAAATATATAGTTCATCTCTCGCAGGGCCTTTGAGACGGCCGGTACTTAGCGAGGTCTTTTCGAGCTTAGTACCGCTGCCAGACGAAAGGAGCGCAAGCGTCCCAAGAAGATGAACTATATATTTCAGCCCGTATTATTTGGAAAAAATTACGCTACAATTACGGTGCCCGCCTTGCCCTTGATGGCATCACCTACTGTGCTGATGGAGGTTATGAGGACCTGTCCCGCGGGATTGGACTTAAGGAACTCAATGGCTGCCTCGATCTTGGGCAGCATATCAACTTCACCGAACTCGCCCTCCTCGATGTACTTTTGGGCATCTGCCACGGTCATCTTCCGGATGGGCTCCTCCTCAGGTGTCTCGAAGTTCTTATAGACACAGGGCACGGAAGTGAGGATGATGAGCCTGTCGGACGTAAGGTCTGCAGCAAGCTTGCCGGCAATGGCATCTTTTTCTATAACGGCAGATGCGCCCTTCAAAACGTGGCCCTGCTCAATCACAGGGATGCCGCCGCCTCCGCAGGCAATGACTTCCTGGCCTGCATCTACCAGTGCCTTTATGGCATCGATCTCAACTATATCTATGGGCTTTGGAGCTGCGATTATCCTCCTGTAGCCCTTTCCGGGTTCTTCCCTTACGAAATTGCCCTTTTTGATCTCGCTGTCCGCGTCCTCTTTGGACATGTGACGTCCGATGGCCTTGGTGGGAGAATAGAAGGCTTCATCATAAGGATCCACTGTAACCTGAGTGAGAATTGTGCTGACAGGAGTGGATATTCCGCGGCTGGTAAGCTCGGTCTTGAGGGAGTTCTGAATATCATATCCCACGTAACCCTGACTCATGGCATTGCACACGCACATGGGAGCAGGAGTGTAATCAATATAGATCCTGTGGAGCTCCGTCATGGCCTTGTGGATCATGCTGACCTGAGGGCCGTTAGAGTGAGTGATGATGAGCTGGTAGCCGGCTTCAACCAGGTCTGCCAGCGCTTTGGCTGTTATCTTGGTGGCATTCATCTGTTCGTTGGTAGTAACTCCCAGGGCCTCGTGTCCCAGAGAAACTACTGCTTTAATGTTTTCCATTTTAGCGGAATCCCCCTTTGCGGATTTATAAATCCAAGAATGTAAGATATTGCTATTTTACCCCATCTGCGGGCTTTTTGAAAGAAAATATAAATTGTGCTTGATATTTTTTTGAAAAGTAGTAGACTATTCACTTGTCTGAAACAAATTGGTCGTTTTTTTGATTGTGCGCTTGCACAGGAGACAGATAGTTATTATGCAAAAGAAATCAAATATCAGGGATCTGACCGTTGGCAACCCTATGAAGCTCATTATGGGATTTGCCCTTTCCCTTTTCTGGGGAATGTTATTCCAGCAGCTTTACAACATAATAGACACCGCCATCGTGTCCTGGTTCATTGGCAAAGAGGCGTATACCGGCGTTGGTACCACAGGTGCCATCAACTTCCTTATCATGGGCTTTTGTATGGGTGTCTGCAACGGCTTCGCGATTCCTGTTGCCCAGAGGTTCGGCGCCAGGGACTTTAAGAGCATGAGGAGGTTCGTCTCCCACGCAATAATCCTCAGCGCGATCTTCGCGGTGGTCATGACTTTCTTTGTCAGCATCTTCTGCAGACAGATTCTGATCGCCATGAACACCCCTGCAGATGTTCTGGAATATGCTTACAAATACATACTGGTGATCTTCCTTGGAATACCGGTGACATATATGTACAACCTGCTCTCAGGCGTCATAAGAGCGCTGGGAGACAGCAAGCATCCGGTACAGTTCCTTATCGCGGCATCGATCATCAACATTGGCCTGGATCTTCTCTTTATCATACCATTTCACATGGGCATCGTAGGAGCAGCACTGGCAACGGTTATCTCACAGGCAATCTCAGGTATCATGTGCCTTGTGTTCATCATAAGGAAGATTGAGCTCCTTCACCTGTCCAGGGAGGACTGGAGGCTGGACAGAAGCCACTTCCGCATCCTTCTGAACATGGGTGTTCCCATGGGACTTCAGTATTCAATTACAGCTATCGGAAGTGTTATCCTGCAGACTGCCATCAACAGTCTCGGAACGGATGCGGCAGCAGCAGTTACCACCGCCCAGAAGGTGGGAATGTTCTTCTGTATTCCCTTTGACGCCCTGGGTTCTACCATGGCCACCTACGGCGGGCAGAACGTTGGAGCAAAAGAGCTGGATCATCTCCAGCAGGGTCTTGTGGCAGCCATAAAGCTCGGCTGCGGGTATGCGATAGGAGCTTTCCTGGTGCTGTATTTCTTTGGCAGGGATTTTGCCATGATATTCCTGGATTCAGGGGATACGGCCTGCCTTGACAACGCTCATCTGTACCTTATCATCAATGCAGCCTTTTATATCCCGCTTGCTCTGGTGAACATTGTCAGATTCCTGATCCAGGGAATGGGCTTTTCCATGTTTGCCGTTCTGGCGGGAGTCATGGAGATGGTGGGACGTACACTGGTGGCGGTGGCACTGGTGCCGCTTTTTGGATTCCCGGCCATCTGTTTTGCCAGTCCCATAGCCTGGATACTGGCAGACGCTTTCCTGATTCCTGCATATTTTTCAGTTAAGAAAAAGCTCAAGCGTATCTTTGATGGCCAGGTTGTCAGTTACTGATCGTTGATACCCCGGACCATGTTGGGGTCAATATCGGGATTGATCTTGGTGATCCTGCGGTCGTAGGTCATAAGACCGTTGACCTCTTCCTCCACGTCGGAGACCTGTGTGTATACGGCTCCGGAGAGACCCTTCTGAATAAGGGGCTTCATATCGGCATTTATAAGATTGTAATATGCGACACCCAGCTCTTCCAGGGTGTCGTATTTTTTATACCCGTAGATCCTGTCCACGCTGCTGTGGCCCTGGATGTGGCAGGCAAGACCGCCGTACTCGGAGATCACAAAGGCGCGGTTCTCATTGTTTACCTCCACTGAAAGAGGGCGGAAGTAGTTGTGCACCGATCTGTAGCTGCCGCTGCCCTCGTCAAACCAGCCGCTGGCCTGATCAATAGGGCGGGTGCGATCCATCTCTTTGGCCATGATGGTGGCACCTGCGGCGTTGAACTGCCCCCAGCCCTCGTTAAAGAGGCACCAGGTGGCGATACTGGGCACGTTGTACAGATAGTGGATGGTATTCTGCATCTCACTGAGCCACTCGCTGCGGCCCTCGGCTGAACCTCTGGAGAAGGTCTTGTAGTGGGAGGGGCCATCTGACATCCTACCGAAGACCTTAGGGAAAAGAGTGGGCAGATAGCTCACCACCGGCTTGGCGTAGGAGGAACCGCCGCTTACCATGTCCTGCCAGACTATCATCCCAAGCCTGTCGCAGTGGTAGTACCAGCGGGCGGACTCAACCTTGATGTGCTTGCGCATCATGTTGTAATGAAGACGCTTCATCTCAGTGATGTCATATATAAGCGCCTCGTCAGAGGGGGCAGTGTAGAGGCCGTCGGGCCAGTAGCCCTGGTCAAGGACCCCCATGAGGAAATACGGCCTGTGGTTGAGGTTAAACCTCTGTATCCCTGCAGAATCAGGCTCCACTGAGTAGTAGCGCATGGCAAAATAGGACTGCACAATGTCGTCACCTGCGCTAATCTGTAGCGGATATAAGTATGGATCCTCCGGGCTCCACAGGTGGGGCTCCTGAAGGGTGAATTCAAAGTGATAATAGGATGGCGCAGCTGCGCTGTGATCCTCTCCCGAGGGATAAGTGTCTGAGGACATGGTCAGCTCTTTTGACAGCGCATCCTCAAAAAATGTCCCGGCCACAGGAGATTTGACCTTCTCATGGCCCGGGAATTTCACGGTGACTGATGAGGGCTTGTTGGTAGAAATGTCTATCGTAACAGTCTTAAGGTCATCCTGTGGAGTTATCCGAAGACTCCTTATGTAAGTGGCGGGAACCTCCTCGATCCAGACGCTCTGCCAGATGCCGCTCTGACAGGTATAGTACATTCCGCCGCGCCTTAGTGTCTGCTTACCACGGCTGTGATAGGAGGAGTCGCTGGTGTCGGACACCCTGACGGAGAGGATATTGCCGGTAAGGGTCTTCCTGTCGGGGGTGTAATTCAGATAATCCGTGATATCGATGGTAAAGGGCAGGTATCCGCCGCTGTGGGAAAAGACATACCTGTCGTTGATATATACGTCTGCAAACTGGTCAACAGCCCCGAAATGAAGGAGAAATCTGGAGTCTGAGCTCTTCCTTGTAAAGCCCGGAAGCTCTTTTTTGTACCACAGGAACTGATCCGGTTCAAGGCGCCTCTCCACGCCTGAGAGCATGGACTCAGGGGAGAAGGGCACAAGGATCTCACCATCCATCTGGGCGGGCATCTCTGAGGAAAAGACATTATCAAGGCTCTTCTTATTGAAATCCGAGGGCTTTGGAACAATGGAATATTCCCAGTACCCGTTCAGGTTAATGTAGCTGCTGCGCTTGAACTGCGGACGGGGGTACTCCTTAAGGACATTGTCCCTGTCCAGCGCCTCGCCCCAGGGTGTAAAGAGCCTGTTCAGGACATCATCCTCATGGGGCTTATCTATACTTTTGATGGCATCTATCAGATCCATATCAAACCTCGCTTGAAGTGTTATTGGCTGCGTTCTGGATCAGATCCTGGTAAAAAGCACAGGTGGAAGCGTATCTGTACACGCTGATCCAGAGAATGGGCACGAACAGTGCCACGGCGCCTAAAATGTAAAGCGGAATGAAGGTCACGTTCAGGTAGAAAAGACGGAACCTGTTTCCCTTCATAAGATGACGGCTGGTCCGCAGTATTTCTGCTGCAGATCTGTCGGGAAAATCGTGAAGGATAAAAAACGACTGGGAATAGGTCAGGTAGACAATGACATCCACGATGAGCCCAAAACCAAGAGATGTGATAAGAAGGGACATCAGTGTGTTGGAGGGGTTCCTCTGGTAAAACACCATAAGGATCTGTGTCGGGATGGTCACAAGAAAATCCACCAGGACAAAAACTGACTGGATGATCACTGCCTTCTGGGGATTCTGCTTAAGACCATAGAACAAATCCGATGTCTGCACTGTCTGTGAGTACAGCAGATTCATATAAAGATAAGCCTTTCCGGACATGAGAAGTCCCAAAAGGATATTTATAATCAGTGATATCAGGTTGTTGATCACAATGAGAATTATGCTGCCACCGGTGGATACGGTGGTAATGCCTGTGACTAACAGTTGAATTGCGATGATGATAAGGTTGGCGCCCACCAAAGTGCCATACCTTCCCAAAGACCTTTCCTTGGCTATTGCCTTAAGCTGCGGTGTGCTCTTGTAGTTGTACATTTAATTACGCTCCCCACCTTATCCGGCGAGGTCGACGTTTGCTCCCAAAAGCCCCTGCTTGTTCAGGGCCTTCCTCGCCTGTGTATAAGGATTCTCCTCGTTGCTGTATGCGATCTTGGTGCAGGTCTCTCCGCCGGAGACGTAAGTGCGCCCGCACTCAGGGCATACTGCTGTCTTTATTGATACTGAAGCCTGAAGGACCTTGCCATCTTCCATGGCGGCCTTCTTGTAGGCGTTGCTGACGTGCTCCTGCTCATGGCCTCTTACTCTTGCCATGGCTGACTGAGGACTTATGTGCTGTGCTGATTTAAAGGAAACCATCTCATCGGAGCCGTCCTGATACTTGCGGTTCTTGCAGGTCTCACACTCGGCAGGAGAAACTCTTTTGCCGGGCTTGGCCTTGGTGGACTCCCCGGGATTGTTGATGACCCTGGGCGCATCCTGGGCAGCCTGGGCACTGCCGGCGTAGCCTGTGGCTGCAGGGGAATTAAACCCACCTGCGTAGGCTCCGGTATATGCACCGATTCCGTTATTAACTGCACCGATAATACTCATAGGCACCTCTTTTCATGCCGGAAGAGGGATCAGTTATCCGTTGATACTCCCAGTTCCTTGAGCATGTCGTCAAAGCTCATTCCGTTCATCTGCTGTGACATGATGTTGAGCTGCTCCCTGGCCTGAGGGTTAGTCAGGACCATATGCAGATCATAGGCAAAGACGCCGTATCCTATTACCACGCCCAGTGTACCGTAGATGATAGCCTTTTTGGCCTGGGGAAGGAACCTCTCCATGGTGCCCTTGCTGAGAATGGCAAGGACTATGGCAATTCCTCCAATGATGATGCCGATGTTCAAAAAGAAACACAGAGGAATCGAAACCAGCCCCAGCACCATGGCTGTACCTGCCAGTGTCACATGCTGGTCCAGCTCGTTGTGCGCGCGGTTATAGTTGTAATTGTTGTAGTAGTAATTGTTGTCCCCGTTGTCTCCCATCAATACTTTCCTCAAAAATCCTCATTCTTACTATAGATTTTACATGATGCCGGTGTATTTTTCAATGTTTACGGCCCTTTCACAGTCTTGAAAACAGTGCATTAACGTTGGTATAATAGGGGAGTGTGTGGCTGTTTATAGAAAATTAAGTGAAATTTATTAACATATTTATGCTATATGTTAGGTTTGAAAGAGGTTTTGTATGGACATTGTTTTAAAGATCAAAGAGGAACTTAATGTTGAAAAGTGGCAGGTGGAAGCGGCTATCAAGCTTATTGACGAGGGCAACACCATTCCTTTCATCTCCCGATACAGGAAGGAGGTCACAGGCTCTTTAAACGATGAACAGCTCCGTAACCTGGATGAGAGACTCAAGTACCTCAGGGGACTTGAGGAGAGAAGAGAGCAGGTTCTGGCCTCCATCGAGGAGCAGGGCAAGCTCACTGACGAGCTTAGGGAAAAGATCATTGCCGCTGAGACCATGGTAGCAATTGAGGACCTCTATCTTCCTTACAGGCCCAAGAGAAAGACCAGGGCATCTGTGGCAAGGGAAAAGGGACTGGAGCCTCTGGCAGAGATTCTTCTGGCTCAGGAGACCACAAAGCCCCTTCACGAAGAGGCTGCTCCCTTTGTGGATGAGGAAAAGGGCGTAGGTGACGTGGCAGAGGCTCTTCAGGGAGCCATGGACATCATCGCCGAGGACGTGTCCGACAATGCAGACTTCCGTACATATATAAGAGAAGTCACCATGAACCAGGGACTTCTTACAAGTAAGGCCAAGGATGAGAAGGCTCAGTCAGTATATGAGATGTACTACGACTATCAGGAGCCCGTAAGCAAGGTTCTTGGTCACAGGGTTCTGGCCCTTAACAGAGGTGAGGCAGAAAAGATGCTTGTGGTCAAGATCGAGGCTCCCAAGGATCTGATCCTTCAGTACCTCAACAAGCAGATGATCAAAAAAGACAATCCCATCACTACTCCTGTGATAGAGGAGATCAACGAGGATGCCTACGACAGGCTCATAGCCCCTGCTATTGAGAGAGACATCAGGAACGAGCTGACAGAGAAGGCTGAGGACGGTGCTATATCCGTATTTGGCAAGAACCTGACACAGCTTCTTATGGCTCCTCCCATTGCAGGCAAGACCGTCCTTGGCTGGGATCCCGCCTTCAGGACAGGCTGCAAGCTTGCCATAGTGGATGCTACAGGTAAGGTGCTTGATACCAAGGTCATCTTCCCGACAGCACCTCAGAATAAGGTGGCAGAGGCCAAGGCAGAGCTCAAAAAGCTCATTGATAAATATGATGTTGATCTCATTTCCGTAGGTAACGGAACTGCTTCAAGAGAATCTGAGCAGGTGATCGTGGAGCTCATCAAGGAGCTTGACAGGCCGCTGCAGTACGTCATCGTCAACGAGGCAGGAGCATCAGTTTATTCGGCAAGTAAGCTTGCCACAGAGGAGTTCCCCCAGTTTGATGTGGGACAGAGGAGTGCGGCTTCCATTGCACGCCGTCTGCAGGATCCTCTTGCAGAGCTTGTTAAGATCGACCCCAAGTCCATCGGAGTTGGACAGTATCAGCACGACATGAATCAGAAGAAGCTGGGTGAGACCCTTGAGGGTGTGGTTGAGACCTGTGTTAACAAGGTTGGTGTCGACCTCAACACCGCATCAGCTCCTCTTCTTCAGTATATATCAGGCATCAGCAAGACCATTGCCAAGAACATCGTGGACTACAGAGAAGAGAACGGCAGATTCAAGGCCAGAGAAGAGCTTCTTAATGTACCAAAGCTTGGACCCAAGGCCTATGAGCAGTGTGCGGGGTTCCTCAGGATCAACGACGGGGATAACCCTCTTGATGCCACCAGCGTTCACCCTGAGTCCTATGAGGCCACTTTAAAGCTCATGGACAAACTTGGAATCACCTTTGACGACGTCAGAGCAGCTCAGAAGAATGCAGCCAAGGCTGCTTCCGCCAAGCCTGCTCCTGCCAGGGAGGAAAAGAAGAGGCCTGCCAAAAAACAGAAGCAGGTTGTCATCAGAAACACCGGAACCGCCATGGGCGCAGCCCTTGCAGCAGCTCTTGCAGGCAGCAATCTTGCAGTTGTTGAGGACGACAGCAGCAAAAAGGATTCAAAGGGATCTGCAGCTGCAGAGGTTAAGACCTCCGGCGATACAAATGCCGCCGGAACACTCACAGCAGGCTCTCTTTCAAAGAGAGTCACAGAGGCTGAGAAAAAGAAACTCTCCGAAGAGCTTGGAATCGGTGAGATCACTCTTACCGACATTCTCTCAGAGCTGGAGAAGCCCTCAAGGGATCCCAGAGAGAGTATGCCTGCACCCATCCTTAGAAGTGATGTCCTTGATATGAAGGACTTAAAGCCGGGCATGATCTTAAAGGGCACTGTTCGTAACGTCATCGACTTTGGCTGCTTTGTGGATATAGGTGTACACCAGGACGGACTTGTACATATCTCACACATAACCGACAAGTTCATCAAGCATCCCCTGGAGGCAGTCAGCGTCGGAGATATTGTTGATGTGCAGGTTCTTGATGTGGAACTTGATAAGAAGAGGATATCCCTCACCATGAGGCTGCAGGATCCTGCCAAGGTTGCAGCTGAGGCAGCAGCCAAGGCAGCTCAGAGGGGAACTTCAAAGCCCACTGCTGCGCAGCAGCCTAAGAAGAGTACTGCCGAGGCCGGCAAGGAGGCTGCCAAAAAGGTCTCCGTGATCCAGCAGGTTGCAGATGCCGCAGGCGTTAAGCGCGCACCAAGGAAGGCTGCGGATGGTGCGACACAGATGGCCGGCAGAGCTGCAGATGCTGCCGGAACGGAAACATCTGCAAGAACAGCTAAAAGGCCTTCGCCCGCTGACGGAGCTGAAGCTCATGCAACAGCTGACTCATCTTTGAAGAAAGCCAAGACGCCGGGTACATCCTCAGCTGCCGCCAAAAAGCCGGAGGGTTCTGCTACAGAGGCTCCTAAGAAATTCAAGAAAAAGGGTATCGTCATCTTTAAGGGCAATGCCAACGACTGATAAATATAATAAGACCTCCCCTGCATTTTTCTGCAGGAGAGGTCTTTTGCATGACTGGACATGGGGGATATTATACGACTTTTTATGATTTCTTAGCGTTTTTGATGAAAAATTTCCATTTCCTATTATCACCATGGATGTTTTTATACGACTAATCTCGATTTTTGTCATATTATACAGAAAACAGACGTTTTTTATCTCATGGCTGAACGTGTGTTCTACGACAATCATATGGAAATAGGCAATAGTCGTATAAAATGCTCCTGCACGATACATATATAAATCGCCAATTCTGCATATTTATTAATAAACTTCAAAAAATCGTATATTTATGGCAGAATGGAGATAGAAACCGATGACAGTATATCAGGAGGTTCTGCGGCTATGAAAAAACTTGGCTTTGGAACAATGCGATTACCCTTACTAAATCCGGACGATGCCTCAACTATTGACATTGAGCAGTTCAAAAAGATGGCGGACATGTTTATAGATCGGGGTTTTACGTATTTTGATACGGCGTATCCCTACCATCAGGAACAATCTGAAAGCGCTGTACGGGAAGCTGTTGTCAAGAGATTTTCCAGAGACAGCTTTATCCTTGCAGACAAAATGCCGATTTTGAGGGTGACAAAGACTGATGACTACAGGTTCTTTTTTGACGAGCAGCTTAGGCGGTGCGGTGTAGACTATTTCGACTATTACCTCCTCCATAATCTGGGCAGGGACAGATATATCAACACCGAGAAGTTTGGTGGCTTTGCCTTTATAGAGAAACTAAAGAAACAGGGCTATGTGAGAAACATCGGTTTTTCTTTTCATGACGATTCGGAGACACTGGACAAAATACTTACAGACCATCCCGAAGTGGATTTTGTTCAGCTACAGATAAACTATCTTGACTGGAACAGTATTGCGATCCAGTCCGGAGCCTGCTATGAAATTGCCAAAAAGCATGGCAAAAAAGTCATGGTAATGGAGCCGATAAAGGGCGGTGCACTTATCCGGCTGCCCGATGCTGCCATGGAAAAGTTCAATGCTTTTTACAATTCCGATGGTGGCCAATCCTTGAATCCCGCCTCACTTGCCATCAGATATGCGGCGTCACTTGAAAATGTTCAGGTGGTTTTAAGCGGTATGAGTGACATACATCAGCTTGAGGACAACACCGGCTATATGAGCGATTTTAAGGCGCTTTCAGCAGATGAGTATAAGCTGATAGATTCCATTACAGATATTCTCAACAGCATGGGAACGATTCAATGTACCAGCTGCAGATACTGCACGGAAGTATGCCCCAAAAACATAAATATTCCCGAATACTTTGGATTATTTAATATGCATGTTGTTACCGGCAAGAAGACCAACATGTATTACGAAAGGTTTTCCATGAACCACGGGAAGGCTTCTGAATGTATCAAGTGCGGCCTCTGTGAAAAGAACTGTCCGCAGCATATAGACATAAGAGACAGGCTTGAAGCCTTTGCGGCACTTTACGAGCAGGATCAAAAGTAAAATGATCCGGCTTAAGTATGCTTAGTAAGACTAATGCAGGGACAAAAGGGGGAGATCATTTCTTTTATGCGACTATTGCCTTTTTTCACATGTTTGTCGTAGAACACACGCTGGGACATGAGATAAAAATCGCCTGTTTTCTGTATAATATGACAAAAATCAGGATTAGTCGTATAAAAAGCATCAGTCCAAAGTCTGTGCGTGAGAAAAATTCTTTTGGGAAAGAAATATCTCATAGAAAGTCGTAGAAAACATATTATAAGAGCCATCGTCTGGAATTGCATTTCTGTATAAATACCTAAATAGTCGTGAAAGTTGTAGAATTTAGGATGATAAAAAAGCGTCCTTCGTGATTTAAAGAAAATACCTTTTGACAAGTTCTTCTGCGTCAAGGTAACTGAATGGATGAGCCTTATTCTCAAAGGTTAAAATGAGATCATGCCCGGGTAAATAGCCGTCTTTGAGGTAGTGTATCAACTTGAACTCAATGATCTGCTGATAATTTGATGAGTCAGAGAGGCCTAAGTGTTCCCAGAGCTTTGTTTTCCTGGTTACAGGGTGCATGACCGTAAAGTCGGTCGCTATCGGATAGCCGTCTATATTATGGATTTCCTCGTAATGATAAGGAATTTGGTGTGCAAAAAGTGCCTGAGCTATCATTGCTTCAGATTTTGAACGGACAAAGTCTCCTTTGGGAGCAGGAATAATAAGATGCTCCGGGTGGTCAGAGCTTTTATTGTATACAGAATATTCCCATTCCTGAGAGGTGGTATTGCTGTCGCGTATAAGCTTGGCGTAGGGAGAATCATCCATTATGAGCGAGGAGTATTTTTCCGCAGTACGGTGACGTATGTAATAGTTTACGCATTGCAGCTCATTGTACCTGTCGTGAAGGAGTTTGCTGTAAAACATTTTTTGCGCTAAAGCTTTTGCTTCATCAAGTCCTCCTTTTTTGGGAAGGAAGGAGCGCGTCTTATGACCATCCTCGATCATTTGCTTGTACCAGGAATAGTATGGCTTTCCGTTTTTTATCTGTTTGCTGAAAACCAGCGTTCCTGCAGGCATGGATTCGAGCATGGATTTGATCCGCTTGATATCCGATTCAAGAATATCCTTTCGTTCCAGATAATATTCAATATGATTCAATTGTATGGTTCCTCCTTGAAAAATAATTGCATACTGGCAGATTCCTGCGAAGTGCAGCGTGAAGATGCATAAAAAGACATCAGAAGATAACACCGGAATACGGAGTCATATGATGTAAAACTGAATTTACACAGCAATATATCAGAATAATAAATGCTTGTATATAGGATTAATGAAATCTTAATAAATATGCGTCAAAACGATAATTTTAGAATAAAATTTCAATCAAACCGGTCATGGACAAAAGAATTGTTCATTTTGCCGGGATAACATATAGAAATAATTAATTCTCCTATTGATTTTATGGGACACATAATGTATCATCATAGAACAGGTACAGGAACTCTGTATCTGAAATTTATAATGTAACTGTCTTCTTATTCAGAGTGGTGGAGGTACATAGGACCTGTGAAGCCACGGCAACCCCTTTATAAGGAAGGTGCCAACCTGAGCGTGCAACTGTCAAGGCCGAGGGCCGAGATACAACGAGCAATAAGAGGATCTGAGAGTCAATCAGTTCCGCTTGTTTGTGCACGCAACAAGCGGATTTTTTACGCGTTATGGCAGAGGAATGCATCTACATGAATTAGCGCATTTATGCAGGCTAATTCATGTAGATATATTCCGAGCTACGCGAACGAGGAATTGCGAAGCAATTTCGAGTCTGCCATGACTGCAGCTTCAGTGTGCATATCGCACAGAAAGGACAAAGAATGGATAAGTTTATTTTCACATCCGAATCAGTAACCGAGGGACATCCCGACAAGATCTGCGACAACATCTCCGATGCGATTCTTGATGCCTGCATGGCACAGGACCCCATGAGCCGTGTTGCCTGCGAGACAGCAGCCTGCACAGGCTTCGTTCTTATCACAGGTGAGATCACCACAAAGGCAGTTGTAGATTACGCCAAGATCGCAAGAGAGACCATCTGCGAGATCGGATATGACAGTTCAGAGAAGGGCTTTGACGGCAATACCTGCGCAGTACTGGTTGCTCTTGACCAGCAGTCTGCTGATATCGCTATGGGTGTTGACAAGGCTCTCGAGGCAAGAGAGAACCAGATGACCGATGAGCAGCTTGAGGCCATTGGAGCCGGCGATCAGGGTATGATGTTCGGTTATGCCACCAACGAGACTGAGGAGTATATGCCTTACGCCATCAGCCTTGCACACAAGCTCACCAAGAAGCTTACAGAGGTCAGAAAGAACGGAACACTCCCTTACCTTAGAGCAGACGGCAAGAGCCAGGTTTCTGTTGAGTACGATGAGAATGGCAAGGTAAAGAGACTTGAGGCCATTGTTATCTCTACCCAGCACGATGAAAAGGTAACTCAGGAGCAGATCCACACAGATATCAGAAAGTATGTCATCGATGCAGTTGTAGATGCTGCCATGGTTGATGACAACACCAAGATCTACATCAATCCCACAGGACGTTTTGTTATCGGCGGACCTCAGGGTGATGCAGGACTCACAGGCCGTAAGATCATCGTTGACACCTATGGCGGAGCTGCTCGTCACGGCGGCGGAGCTTTCTCAGGTAAGGACTGCACCAAGGTTGACCGTTCAGCAGCTTACGCAGCAAGATACGTTGCCAAGAACATCGTGGCAGCAGGACTTGCTGACAAGGCAGAGATCCAGATCTCCTATGCTATCGGCGTAGCACAGCCTACTTCAATCCTTGTTGATACCTTCGGAACAGGTAAGGTTTCAGACGAGAAGCTCACAGAGGCAGTTCGTAAGGTATTTGACCTTCGTCCCGCCGGCATCATCAAGATGCTCGACCTTCGTCGTCCTATCTACAAGCAGACAGCTGCTTACGGACATTTCGGCCGCAACGACCTTAATCTTCCCTGGGAGCAGACAGACAAGGTTGAAGAGCTCAAGGCAGCAGTTCAGTAATACAGAATTCGATTACATATAATATAAAGCGTGCGGATCATGAGATCCGCACGTTTTCTTTTCCGAATTTTTCTCTCAGCATTTCCAGCGTATTTTTGTCTGCCCTGATGGTCTGGCCTCTTCCCAATTTCTTTACCTGTCTGGTCTCGTCAAGATAAATACTGATCTCGTCGGATCCGTCACTGTCTGCAATGATATTATCCAGAGCAGGTCTTCCGCTTTCGTAGGACTCCATGTTTTTAAAACGGATCCACACAATCTTTGGAACGTCGTCAAAAGAATATATCTTTGAGGCGATAAGCTTGGCGTCACGGTCTTCTTCAACGGAGACCCTGCCCTCCACAAATATCTTGGCATCCTCTGTAAGGCGGGAAGCGCATGCCTCGTAGGTCTTGGGGAACACAATGACTTCCACGGTTCCAACCATGTCCTCGAGTGTGATGAAGGCCATTATCTGGTCGTTTTTTGTGTACTTTATTTTTTTCTCGGAGATGAGACCTCCTATAACCGCATTGGCTCCATCCCTCACTTCCGGAGCAGAATTCTGTATTGAGGAACCTTTTCCTGCATCATCACCGGAATCTTCGTTAAGATGGAAGTCCATTGTGGTGTTGGTGATCTTTCTTTTCCAGATGGCAATGTATTCTTCAAGGGGGTGTCCGCTTACGTAGAAGCCGACCACCTCTTTTTCAAACTCCAGCATCAGCTCCTTGTCAAATTCGCCTACGTCGGGGAGCGGAATCTCATACTGCTTTTTGGTCTCCTCGCCTGCGATGTCAAAAAGAGATATCTGTCCTGCCATGGCGTTCTTGCCTGCGCTGTGGAGCTGGTCCATTATCTGGCCGTAGACCGTCATTTTCTGTTTTCTTGTACCGGCAAAGCAGTCGAAGGCACCGGCTTTTATGAAGTTCTCTATGGCCCTGCGGTTGAGTTCTCCTCTGCTCTGCATGCGGGTCAGGAAGTCATTCAGGTCCTTGAACTTACCCCGTTCCTGCCTCTCACGTACAACAGCAGCAATTACCGGCCTTCCAACACCCTTGATGGCTGTAAGGGCATGGCGTATGGCTTTCTTGCGGCCGGGAGGACAGGTGATGACGCTGCCGGGAATGGGAGTATCCTTGCTCTCTGCGTCTATCTCTGTTACAGAAAAGCCTTCAAAGCCCTCATTGATATCGGGGGACAGCAGCTTTATGCCTGTATTGCGGCAGGTCATTATGTACCCGGCAACCTTTCCGGGATTGTCGATGACCGAGGTCATAAGGGCCGCCATGAATTCTACAGGGAAATAGTACTTGAGCCAGGCCGTCTGAATGGCCACAACAGCATAGCAGGCGGCATGGGATTTGTTGAAAGCGTACTTGGCAAAGTCCATCATGGAGTCGTAGATCTCGTTGGCAATCTCGGGACTTATGCCTTTGGAGGCACAGCCCGGAACGCCTTCCTTGTCATTGCCGCTGACGAAGTTGGCCCTCTCCACCTCCATGACATGCTGCTTTTTCTTACTCATGGCCCTGCGGACCAGGTCGGCTCTTCCAAGGGTATAGCCGCCCAGCTGCTGAACGATCTGCATAACCTGCTCCTGATAAACAATACAGCCGTAGGTGGGCTCCAGGATAGGCTTGAGTTCAGGAGTCTTGTAGGTGACGGATCCTGCATCGTTCTTACCTGCTATGTACCTTGGGATGAAGTCCATTGGGCCCGGACGGTAAAGCGATATTCCCGCTATTACATCCTCCAGGGACTGGGGCCTGAGCTCCTTCATGAATGACTTCATTCCTGCGGATTCCAGCTGGAAGATGCCGTCGCACTTGCCTGTTCCTATATAGGAAAGAACTGCAGGGTCATTGTAGTCGATCTCATCTATGTTGATATACCCGGGGTCACCGGGCCTTACGCCAAGAGACCTGTTGGCAAAGTTCACTGCGTCCTTTATGACGGTAAGGGTCCTCAGTCCCAAAAAGTCCATCTTTAAAAGACCAAGTTCCTCTATGGTGGTCATGGTGAACTGAGTGGTTATATTGCCCTCGGCTGAACGTGACAGGGGAACCAGATCCTCAGCGGGGGCCTGGCAGATAACAACACCTGCTGCGTGGATCGAGGTGTGTCTTGGGAGTCCCTCAAGCTTTCTGCACATATCCAGGAGCTTGTGAGCAGTGGGATCCTCTTCATACATCTTTCGAAGCTCCGGATTCTTGGAAAGAGCCAAATCCAGAGTGATGTTAAGCTCAGTGGGCACCATTTTGGAGAGCTGATCGCCGTAGCTGTAGGGAAGGTCCATGACTCTGGCCACATCCCTGATAACGCCCTTTGCAGCCAGGGTTCCGAAGGTGATGATCTGTACCACCTTGTCAGCGCCGTACTTTTCCGTGACATAATCTATAACATCCTGCCTGCGTTCGTACTCGAAGTCCACGTCGATATCGGGCATGGACACACGCTCAGGATTAAGGAATCTCTCAAAGAGAAGATCATACTTGATAGGATCAATGTTAGTTATGTGCATACAATAGGAGACTATGCTGCCGGCAGCAGATCCTCTTCCGGGGCCGACTGCAATGCCGTTTTCTCTGCAGTAATTGATGTAGTCCCATACTATAAGGAAGTAATCCACATAGCCCATGCGCTGAATTACCGAAAGCTCGTAGTCCAGGCGCTTTTTGAGGGTGCCATCATCTTCAGGATACCGCTCCTTTAGGCCGTCCATACAGAGCTTGTTGAGATAGGTCCAGGAGTCGTACCCTTCGGGAACCTCAAAGTGCGGCAGCTTTGTGACGCCGAACTCGATTTCCACGTGGCATCTGTCGGCAATCTTCTGGGTGTTATCCAGGGCTTCCTGCGCATATGGGAAAAGAGCTCTCATCTCACCTTCACTCTTGACGTAATACTGTCCGCCCTCGTAGCGCATACGGTCCTCGTCGCTGACTTTTTTACCGGTCTGTATGCACAAAAGAAGGTCATGGGCCTCAGCGTCATCTGCGTAGGTGTAGTGGCAGTCATTGGTGGCTACCAGCGGAATGTCCAGCTGCTGGGAAATGGACAGGAGCACGGAGTTGACCTGTCTCTGCTCCGGGATACCGTGGTCCTGCAGCTCCAGGAAGAAATTGCCGTGACCAAAGATCCTGTCCATGCGCATGGCTGCCTCTTTGGCCTTTTCGGGAACACCCTTTACAATGTTCCTGGGAATCTCACCGGCAAGACAGGCGCTCAGGGCAATAATGCCCTCGTGGTACTGCTCCAGAAGCTCCATGTCCACACGGGGCTTGTAGTAGTAGCCTTCTGTAAAGCCTCTGCTGACTATGTGTGAGAGGTTTGCATAACCGGTGTTATTCTCGGCCAGAAGCACCAGATGGTAATATCTGTCGTCGGTCTGGGCTGCCTCTTTTTCAAAGCGTGAGCCCGGGGCAACATACACCTCGCACCCAATCACAGGATTGATGCCAGCCTCCCTGCAGGCCTTGTAAAAGTCGATGACTCCGTACATGACACCGTGGTCCGTGATGGCTCCCGCGGTCATGCCAAGTTCCCCAAGGCGCTTTACATATTCTTTTATCTTATTGGAACCGTCCAGAAGAGAGTATTCAGTGTGGACGTGCAAATGAGTAAATGCCATATTTTTTCCCCCGATAAATCCTTCTTACATGATAACATATAACAGCTTTTGCATCTGCTTATTTTTTGTTGCATCCTCAAAAAACATGCGCTAATATAATAAGTTAGAGAGATTGGGGAATTTTATTAGAATCGAGGATACTATTATGGCAAAGCAGATAAAGACAATCGGCGTACTTACCAGTGGCGGAGATGCTCCGGGAATGAATGCTGCAATTCGTGCAGTCGTTCGTAAATCACTGGCTAACGGACTTCAGGTTAAGGGAATCAAGAAGGGATATCAGGGACTTCTCAATGAGGAGATCATCGATATGGACAGGAGAAGCGTCTCCGATATCATCCAGAGGGGCGGTACCATTCTTGGAACAGCCCGCTGTATGGAGTTCACAACACCTGAGGGTCAGGCCAAGGGTGCTGAGGTGTGCCGCAAGCATGGCATAGACGGAATGGTAGTTATCGGAGGAGACGGCTCATACCGCGGAGATCAGAAGCTTTCAGCTCAGTGTATCAACACAGTTGGTATCCCCGGAACCATCGACCTTGATATTGCATGCACCGACTATACTATCGGATTTGATACAGCTATCAACACAGCCATGGATGCCATCGACAAGATCCGTGACACATCATCCTCCCACGAGAGAGTTTCAATCGTTGAGGTTATGGGACGTCACGCAGGATACATCGCCCTGTGGTGTGCAATTGCCAACGGCGCTGATGACATTCTTCTGCCTGAGAAATATGATTACAATGAGCAGCGTATCATTGATAACATCATCGACAACCGTAAGAAGGGCAAGACTCATCACATAATTGTCAATGCAGAGGGTATAGGACATTCAACCTCCATGGCCCGCAGGATCGAGGCTGCTACAGGCCTTGAGACCAGAGCATCTATCCTTGGCTACATGCAGAGAGGAGGAAGCCCTACCTGTAAGGACCGTGTGTATGCTTCCATGATGGGATGCTATGCAGCTGATATCCTTGCTGCAGGCAAGACCAACAGGGTTGTGGGATATCGCAACGGCCAGTTCGTGGACTACGACATAGACGAGGCTCTTGCCATGAAGAAGAACATCAACGAGTATATGTTCGAGATTGCAAGAACCATCTGATGATATAGGGTCATAAGAAAAGAGTGCCTCATGCTTGCATGAAAGGCACTCTATTTTTATGACCCGCCCAAACATGAGGAAGTAGGCAGATATGCCGGATAATATGTTATAATAAGTCTACTCATAAGAATACTAGAACAGAGGTACTGCAATGATAACCAGTCTATCTAACGACAGAGTCAAGAAGGCTGCATCCTACGCTGCCAAGAGCAAGGCCCGCAGGGAGGACAAGGTCTTTATAATAGAAGGAATGAAGATGCTCAGGGAAGCGCCTGTTTTGCAGGTGGGAGATGTATTTGTCACCGAGAGGTTCCTTGACGGGGCCGGCGAGGACGACAAGGAGATTCTCTGGAGATATGGTGCAGAGACTGTCTCCGAGGAGGTCATGAACAAGATGTCCGACACTCAGACTCCCCAGGGAGTTCTGGCAGTTATAAGGTGGTACGAGTATACCATGGATGAGGTTCTTGAGGGCTACAATGCAGGGGATGCGGATAAAGAAAATGCGCCTCTCCTTCTTGTGCTGGAGAACATCCAGGATCCCGGAAACCTTGGGACCATGCTGCGAAGCGGTGAGGGAGCCGGAGTTACGGGAGTTATTCTCAGCAAGGGCTGCGCGGATATATACAGCCCCAAGACCATCAGGTCCACAATGGGATCCATTTTCAGAATGCCATTTATATATGTAGATAATATTTCTCAGACAGTCAGGGATCTGTCCGCAAAGGGCTTTAAATCCTACGCTGCGCACCTTAAGGGGCAAAAGAACTATGATGAGTTCGACTATAAGGGGCCCACGGCATTTATTATCGGCAACGAGGGGAACGGACTTACTAAGGAGACTGCAGATGCAGCCGGGGAGTACATCCTGATACCTATGAAGGGCGAAGTGGAGTCCATGAATGCGGCTACATCAGCAGCGATACTGACTTTTGAGGCTTCAAGACAAAGGAGGGGGTAAATATCATGACACTTGGATTTATCGGACTTGGAAACATGGCTAAGGCCATAATCGGTGGGATACTTGGAAAGGGGCTCATGGGCCCCAATGAGATAATCGGCACAGCCCAGACAGATGTGACAAGACAGAAGGTTGCAGACCAGTACGGGATCCAGATAAGGAATTCCAACGAGGCTGTGGCCAGGGAGGCAGATATCATCGTTCTTGCGGTCAAACCACAGTATCTCAAGGTTGTAATTGCGGATATCATGGATGCTGTAGATGAGAACAAGCTGATCGTCAGCATTGCTGCAGGTAAGACCATCAGCTGGCTCTCCGACGAGTTTGAGAAGCCACTTGGCATCATAAGGGTAATGCCCAATACCCCGGCTTTAGTGGGAGAGGGATGTTCAGCTGTGTGCAGGAATGACCTGGTTAAGGATGACGACTTCAGATTTGTGATGGAGCTTCTTGAGAGCTTTGGCAAGGCCTACACAGTGCCCGAGTCTCTTATGGATGTGGTTGTCGGAGTCAGCGGATCATCACCGGCTTATGTCTTTTTGTTCATAGAGGCTATGGCAGATGCTGCAGTGGCAGGAGGTATGTCAAGAAAACAGGCCTACGAGTTTGCTGCCCAGTCTGTTTTAGGCAGTGCCCGCATGGTTTTGGAGACAGGTAAGCACCCGGGAGAGCTTAAAGACATGGTTTGCTCGCCTGCAGGTACCACAATTGAAGCAGTCAGGGTACTTGAGGAGAATGGCTTCCGTGGAATAGTGATGGATGCTGTATCTGCCTGCATCGACAAGAGCAGAAGCCTCTAAAAATCTGAATTATTTTATACATAAATTTGACAAAACTTCATATCTTTGCTAATATTTATCTCCGGATTATATTATTCTTAACAAGTTGCAATAAATCTGTAACAATTACAGACAGAAGAGGATAGCAAAGGTATGAACAATGCACTTAAGTTATCTTCCGGTATCATCAGACAGGTGACAGCTCTTTCACTTGCAGTTGTATGTGCGTTTACCCCGGAGATGACAGTAGAGGCAAGAAGCACAGCGAGCTATATTGATCTTGCTACAGGAATAACGAACATTATCAGCCCCATCTCGCCCCTGGGCATGGATGAGGAGGCCACTGAGGTTCAGGTGGTTGCCAATGCGGAGAGATCCGGACAGACAACTGCTTCCACAGAGGATGAGGACCGGGAAACCAACCTGGTCATGGCCAATGTAGGTTCAGTAATGAATGTCAGGGAGGAACCCGATGAGGATGCTTCCAAGGTAGGTGTTCTTTACAAGGACTGCGGAGGCAGGATACTTGACAGACAGAACGGCTGGACCAAGATACAGTCCGGTGAGCTGGTTGGATGGGCCAACGACGAGTATCTGCTCTTTGATGAAGAGGCAGAGGAGCTTGCAGAGGATGTTGGCAAGCAGATCGTCACCAGCAACAGCAGCGCTCTCAATGTAAGGGCGGAGGCTTCAGCAGACGCAGAGGTCCTTGGAGTCCTGACGGAGAATGTATTCGTTGATCTTATTGAGGATCAGGGAGACGGCTGGATCTGTGTTGATTACAACGACGAGACAGGATATGTTCAGTCCGAATATGTTACAACCACCTTCAAGATAGACTACGGCGAGACTCTGGCAGCGATCAAGATCAGAGAAGAGGCCGAGAGGAAGGCCGCCCTTAAGAAGAACCGCGGAGCAGTCAGCGCAGATGCTGATGAAGTCAAGCTCCTTGCAGCACTGATACAGTGTGAGGCTGGCAATCAGCCCTATGACGGTAAGGTAGCTGTAGGCGCGGTAGTTCTGAACCGTGTTAAGTCGGGAGCTTATCCCAACAGTATTTACGGCGTCATCTATGCTTCAGGCCAGTTTACACCGGCCCTCAACGGCACCGTAGCCAACGTCTACAACAGCGGCAGGATAAGTGATTCCAACTACCAGGCAGCACAGGCAGCCATAAGCGGAGAGACCACCGTGGGAGGAGCACTTCACTTCAGAAGGGCCAACGGCAGAGACGGCATAGTGATAGGAGCCCATGTATTCTGGTAATTTAGCAGGGTAAAGGGGTGCACTAAATTAAAGAGTTATGATAGAATGTAGGGGATTGCATCTGATGCAGTCCTCTTTTTATTTCATATAGAGACAGACCTAAGGAGGAAGAAAAATGGATTTAAAGGGACGTGATTTTTTAAAACTGCTAGATTTTACTCCGGAAGAGATCCTGTATCTGATTGACCTGGCGTCGGACCTCAAGGACAAAAAGAAGAAGGGCATTCTCCACGACGAGCTTCGCGGAAGGAATATAGCACTGATATTTGAGAAGACCAGCACCAGAACCAGATGCTCTTTTGAAGTGGCTGCACATGATCTCGGAATGGGATCCACGTACCTTAATCCCACTGATTCCCAGATAGGCAAAAAGGAAAGCATAGCCGATACAGCCAGAGTTCTTGGCAGCATGTACGACGGTATTGAGTACAGAGGCTTTGAGCAGGAGATAGTAGAGACCATTGCCAAATACAGCAAGGTTCCTGTCTGGAATGGCCTCACCAATGAGTTCCATCCAACACAGATGCTGGCAGATGCTCTGACCATAAGAGAGCATTTTGGCAGGCTCAAGGGGATACATCTGGTTTATATGGGAGATGCCAGATACAACACAGGCAATTCGCTGATGGTCCTTTGTGCAAAGCTGGGCATGCATTTCACTGCTGTATCAAACAGCAAGTACTTCCCTTCTAAGGAGCTTATAGATACCTGCAACGAGATCGCTGCCAATACGGGAGCTGTTATAGATTTCTGCGAGGATCCTGTTGAGGGCACCAGGGGAGCTGATGTTATCTACACTGACATCTGGGTTTCCATGGGAGAGCCTGACAGCGTATGGGAAGAGCGCATCAGGGACCTTGAGCCCTACCGCGTTACCATGGATATCATGAACAATGCCGGAGAGGGCTGTGTATTCATGCACTGCCTGCCCTCTTTCCACGATCTTAACACAGGGATCGGGCAGCAGATCAAGGATAAGTACGGACTGGATGAGATGGAGGTTACTGACGAAGTCTTTGAGTCGGACAGGTCAATCGTGTTTGAGGAAGCGGAGAACCGTATGCATACCATCAAGGCTGTGATGTACGCAACACTTAAGTGATGAGGGGCGATTCTTCCAATGCTTGATAAAGAACATATAGAGAAATATCTGTGCAGCTCCTGGGCAGGGAGTGAGGTCGTATACAAGGCTGTGACCGACTCCACCAACAATGACGCAAGAGAGCTGGCAAGGGAAGGTGCCGGTCACGGTACCCTGGTGGTGGCAGACAGACAGGAAAAGGGCAGAGGCTCAAGAGGCAGGTCCTGGGAGACCCCGGCCGGAGAGAACATCGCCATGAGCCTGATCCTCAGGCCCACGGCTCCTGCGGAGAGGATCTCACAGCTGACACTGGTGATGGGACTTTCCGTGGCAGAGGGAATTGACCTGGCACTACGTGAGACAGCCGCAGCTAATGACAGCAAGGAGGCTGCAGGAGATGCTCTTGTCAGTACCGGGATCAAATGGCCCAATGACGTTGTGATAAAGGGCCGCAAGATCTGCGGGATACTCACAGAGCTCCACATGAATCCCGACAACAGCATAAGGGATGTTGTGATAGGTGTGGGAATAAATGTGAATATGACAGATTTCCCCGAGGAGATCAGGGAGATTGCAGGCTCTCTTTTGTCTACTGCAGGAATGAGAGTGGACAGGAGTCTGGTGGTGGCCAGGTGCATGGAGAGATTTGAAGTCAACTATGAGTCCTTCCAGAAAAAGTACGATCTGTCAGGACTCAGGCAGCAGTATGAAACAAAGCTCATCAATAAAGGAGAGCAGGTCAGAGTCCTGGACTCCAAAGAAGGCTATGAGGGAACCGCCCTTGGAATAACCGATATGGGTGAGCTTGTGATAGATGCAGGAAAGGCCCGGGACGGCGAAGGCAGGGACATAAGGATAGTCAGGGCAGGCGAGGTATCAGTGAGAGGTCTGTACAGCTACGCGTGACGGAGCGTCAGGCAGATCGACAAAGTGAGGACAGCCCTAAGGGAGATGTATATATGATTCTTGTGATAGATGTTGGCAATACCAATATGACTTTTGGAGTTTTTGAAGGGAGCAGGCTTGAGACATCCTTCAGGATGATGACCAGAACTGCGAGGACCTCCGATGAGTACGGCGCCGAACTGCTGACAATGCTGGGGATGAACGGCGTCCGAAAGGAAGACCTCGAGGGCACCATGATAGCCAGCGTTGTTCCGCAGGTGATGCATGCGCTGGTCAACGCAATAGTCAAGTATCTGGGCAACAAGCCCTATATCGTTGGGCCGGGTATCAAGACGGGTATAAAGCTTGCGGTTGACAATCCCAGGGAAATAGGGCCTGACCTCATCGTAGATGCGGTGGCGGCCTATGAGCTTTACGGCGGACCTGTCCTTGTTGTGGATTTTGGAACAGCAACGACGTATGTGCCCATCACTGAAAAGGGTGAGTTCTTTGCGGGAATCGTATCCCCGGGTATCAGGATATCAGCCAGGGCTCTGTGGGAAGGTACAGCCAAGCTTCCGGAGATTGAGATCAAGAAGCCGGCAAGCATACTGGCCAAGGAGACCATCTCCAGTATGCAGGCGGGACTTATCTATGGACAGATCGGCCAGTCCAAATATATCATCGAAGAGATCAAGAAGGAGTCAGCTCTTTCCAATATGAAGGTGGTGGCCACCGGTGGTCTTGGAAGGCTGATCGCCGAGGAGATAGATGAGATCGACATATATGATCCCACACTGACACTGAAGGGCCTTCAGATCCTGTACGACAAGAACAGGAAGCATAAGCCCCACAACAAAGAATTTGACAATGACAATGATCCGGAGTGAAAATGAGCGCTAAAGATTTTGAGAAAGAATATAAAAAAGAGTTTGAGGGCATATCCTATGATGACGAGCCCGATGAGGAGAAAGCCCCTGAGGAAGAACTCACTATAGATGAGATGCAAAAGACCAACAAGGGAAGGACCTTTGAGAAGATTGCGGGAGAGAGGATCGTGCTGTGCGGCGCCAACGCCTATGAGCAGAAGTACTATTTTAATCCTGTATTTCGTGAGATCCCGGACAGCATCAAGAAAGAGCTGAACATCATCAGCGTTCTCTTTACCCAGGAGGCGGGGGGAATCTTTACCATCGTCTTCGAGGAGGATGGCAGCATCTCCATTGAGACCAACGCCGACGAGGAGGACATCACCTATGATGAGATCACGGCAGGCCTCCTGGTGGGAGAAGTAAGGCGTAAGAGACAGGACCTCTTCGAGGCGCTGGGAATATACTACAGGATCTACGTCCTTGGGCAGAATCCTGCGGATCTCCTTGAGGAAGATTAAAAGACAACAGATTCAATGTGAGGTAGGAGTATGGCCGGTTACGGCAGACTGCAGATAGGCAGTGTTACTTTGGACAACAATATAATCCTTGGTCCCATGGCAGGTGTTTCAGACCTGCCTTTTCGCGTATTGTGCAGTGAAATGGGAGCCGGACTGGTGTGCATGGAAATGGTAAGCGCCAAGGCCATCACCTACAAAAACCGCAATACCAACATGCTGTTGGAGATCCATGAAAAAGAGCATCCGGTCTCACTGCAGCTTTTCGGTTCTGATCCTGAGGTTATGCAGAAGGCCTATGAGATGATCAAAGAAAGACCCTTTGATATCCTTGACATCAACATGGGTTGCCCGGTACCCAAGGTGGTTGGCAACGGCGAAGGCTCAGCACTTATGAAGAATCCGGAGCTGATCGAGAAGCTGGTGAAGGCTCTTTTTGATGTGTCGGACAGACCTGTTACGGTCAAGATAAGGAAGGGCTTTAATGACCAGAGCGTCAATGCTGTTGAGTGTGCTCTGGCGGCAGAGCAGGGCGGGGCAGCAGCTGTTGCGGTTCACGGCAGGACCAGGGAGCAGTACTACTCCGGGAAGGCTGACTGGGATATTATAAGGAAGGTCAAGGAAGCAGTCAGGATACCTGTCATTGGAAACGGCGATGTGGTTGACGGAGAGAGTGCCGGGCGAATGTTTGAAGAGACAGGGTGCGACGGCGTAATGGTTGCCAGGGCATGTCAGGGCAATCCATTTCTTTTCCGTGAGATAAAGAGCTATTTTGAGACCGGAGAGCCATGCCCGCCTCCGACACCGGAAGAAATCTACGACACAGTAATAAGGCACGCAGATATGCAGCTTAAGTACAAGGGCGAGTACATCGGGATCCGTGAGATGAGAAAGCACGTGTCCTGGTACACCACCGGCATGCCCGGCAGCGCCAGATTCAGAAATGAGATCAACCAGATGACGGACATGGATTCGTTAAAAGAAGCCTGTGGCAAGGTGATGCTTAAGAATACTGTTGTTGACACGGAAAATAAATAACAGTATAATGTCAAAGTTACAGAGAGAACAATCCATTTTTTAATATAGATTTCTTATGGAGGTCATGCGGTAACATGGAAGAAAAGAAGAATATTTTAACCTATGAAGGACTCAAGAAATATGAGGACGAGCTTCACGACCTGAAGGTCAACAAGCGTCAGGAAGTAGCCCAGAAGATTAAGGAAGCAAGAGAGCAGGGCGACCTTTCCGAGAACGCTGAGTACGATGCAGCCAAGGATGAGCAGCGCGACATCGAGGCCAGGATCGAGGCTCTTGAGAAGATCCTCAAGAACGCTGAAGTAGTGGTTCAGGAGGACGTTGATACCACCAAGATCAGCATCGGATGCACAGTCAGGATCAAGGACCTTGAGCTTGATGAGGAGCTGGAGTACAAGATTGTCGGCTCATCAGAGGCCAACAGCTTAAAGGGCAAGATTTCCAATGAGTCACCTGTTGGTAAGGCTCTGATCGGTGCCAAGAAGGGACAGACAGTTGCAGTAGAGACCCAGGCAGGCGTGTTCAAGTACAAGGTACTTGAAATTGAGAAGTCCGCTGAGGCCTGATGATATTTCTTTTGCATCAGTTTTATTCATGACAATCAAGCCGGCGATCTTCGTCGGCTTATATATTAGGCAGATTATTTATTAGGAGGATGTATCGTGGCAGAGAACAATCAGCAGAACAACAATGCACCACAGGAAGACGTGGGCCGTCTTCGCCAGGTAAGAAGAGACAAGCTCTCCGAGCTTCAGGCTCAGGGCAGAGACCCTTTTCAGATCGTCAAGTATGATCAGACACACCACACACAGGATATCAGGGATAAGTTTGATTCCCTGGAGTTCGTTCCCCCCGTTGACGAGGAGGGCAAGGCAGTGGTAGTGCCTCTTTCAGATATTCCCGCTGACAAGGTGGTTTCACTGGCAGGACGTATGATGAGCAAGCGTGTAATGGGCAAGGCTTCCTTTGCAGGTCTTCAGGACAGGGATGGCCGTATGCAGCTCTACGTCTCCAGGAATGACATCGGTGACGAGGCTTATGCTGATTTCAAGAAGATGGATATCGGTGACATCATCGGCGTGAAGGGCTTTGCCTTCAGAACAAGGACAGGTGAGCTTTCAGTTCATGTAAAAGAGCTGGTTCTTTTATCCAAGTCCCTGATGCCCCTTCCTGAGAAGTTCCACGGCCTTACAGATACTGAGATCAGATATCGTCAGAGATACGTTGACCTTATCATGAATGAGGAGGTCAAGGATACCTTCAAGAAGAGATCCGCGATCATCAGAGAGATAAGGAACTTCCTTGCAGACAGGGATTTCATGGAAGTTGAGACTCCTATGCTGGTAGAGAACGCAGGTGGAGCTGCTGCAAGACCTTTCTTTACCCACTACAACGCTCTTGACGAGGAGCGCAAATTACGTATATCCCTTGAGCTCTACCTTAAGAGACTTATAGTCGGCGGACTTGAGAGAGTTTATGAGATCGGACGTGTATTCAGAAACGAGGGTACAGACACCAGACACAATCCTGAGTTCACACTTATGGAGCTGTACCAGGCATATACAGATTATGAGGGAATGATGGAGCTCACAGAGAGCATGTTCCGCTACCTCGCAGAGAAGGTCTGCGGCACAACCCAGATCCCTTACGGCGACAACATCATCGATCTTGGCAAGCCCTTCGAACGCCTGACCATGAACGATGCCATCAAGAAGTACGCAGGTGTTGACTTCGATACCATCAAGACCGACGAGGAGGCCAAGGCTCTTGCCAGGGAGCGCGGCATTGAGTTCGAGGACCGCCACACCAAGGGCGACATCATCAACCTCTTCTTTGAGGAGTTCTGCGAGAAAGAGCTGATCCAGCCCACCTTCATTATGGATCACCCTCTTGCAATCTCACCTCTTACCAAGAAGAAGCCCACAGATCCCGAGAAGGTTGAGCGTTTCGAGCTCTTCATCAACACCTGGGAGATGTGCAACGCCTACTCAGAGCTCAACGACCCCATCGATCAGCGCGAGCGCTTCGCTGCTCAGGACGCCAACGCAGCCGCAGGCGACGAAGAGGCGGAGCATACTGACGAGGATTTCCTCAACGCACTTGAGATTGGTATGCCACCTACGGGCGGTATCGGCTACGGCATCGACAGACTCTGCATGCTGCTGACTAATAGCGCTGGAATCAGAGATGTACTGTTGTTCCCGACACTTAAGAGCACCAAGCAGTAAATGCAGTAACCAAGCGGTTTGGACAATATGACATCAATCAACTGCAACACAGCTACAACAAATTGAGCCTTTATGACAGGGATTATACGGGCAAATTTGTAGCACTGATAATAGATAATTCAATTTTATAAGCTCATTTTTATGCTTTTAGAGTCATTCTTGAAAGAAATTTCAGGAGTGGCTCTTTTTGTTTTGCTACATGCATGCAGAAGTCTTTGGCAGGAACTCATCCATAAGAACAACGATAGTGGCAAGTAATCAAATATGAAAGGGACTTCGCATGAATAACAAAATTGAAGAATATCAGGACCTTGAAAGAAAGCAGGAAATTCGTAACAAGGCGAGGATGTATCGCCGGAAATATCTCAGATACAAGGAAGCTGAGTACATTTATGGCATCCAACATAGAAAATTATTGGAGCTCGCTGACAGAGCCGGGGCACTGTATAGGGTAGATGGTTATGTGCTTATAAACGTAGAAATATTTGATCTGTTCCTGGAACGGTTCCATATGCCTCCGCAGATTACCAAGACAGGAGGCGCAAAAGTATGAGTGGATGTATATGGAAATTCTCACAGTATCTCGATGAAGAGGATCTTATGTTTGCAAGAAGGCGTTTTGTAACTTACAAGATTGCAAGAGAATACTACGGAATAGGTGAGAAACCGATGATACGAATGGCATGGGCATCCGGTGCTGTATACAAGATCGGGAAAAGAGTCCTGATACGTAGAGATATTTTTGAAGAATATCTAAGGGAGCACCAAAGGCAGGTAGAAAAGCTCGTCGATGAAGATGAGGAAAAACTGATAAAAGTCATTGAAGCAAAAACAAAGGAGGAACATGAAAATGAGTAAGGTCATTACAATCGCAAATCAAAAGGGTGGAGTCGCAAAAACCACAAC
>JAEEGL012125499.1_pt1 | contig 41775 bp, 36 predicted proteins | sample 9134231 | NCBI WGS metagenome assembly JAEEGL01 (sample SAMN16246548, study PRJNA631951) | gut metagenome | biome: gut microbiome; feature: rumen; material: fiber-attached | host: Bos | place: Iran: Karaj | collected 2018-10
ATTTTTTGGGACTATTTGTAATTTTAGTCCCTTTCTGGTCTTTTGGGGCAATTTTTGACAATTTTTCATTAAATAAATTCCGGAAACGCATTAAAAAAGAGCCTTTCTGCTCTTTCGTTAAAAATAGAGGCGGGATTCGTCTCTTGCTAGTTCTCAATAAACGGCGTTTCGTGTCGAAACGTCATCCGTTCTGCCGCTTTAGCCTCTGCTCACTCGCGCAACCCACGAAAATATGTCTTAAAATCAACACACTCACAAAATAAAAGCCTGTAGGTTGGGCATACTTGCCTAACAATAAATAAAAAAGTCATTGTGTGGGTAGAACCCCCCAACCTGCTAACTACTCGGCAATAAGCTAATTAAAATATCTTTCTTCCATTAGTTTCATTAACTCGGATTTTTTCATATTATTGGTACCGAATAATTTCATTTCTTCCTTATTTGAAGGATTTAACAGAGTTACATCATATGTTCCGTCACTTTTTGGAACGACAAAACCCGAACATAAATCAGGATTCATAAAAAATTCTTCTTTTGATAAATTTATTACGGCTTCCGGTTTTGCAGCTAAATCTCTTATTAAAATTACCTGATATGAACCGTCAGTATTATTTTTAACAATAGCTTTTCCGCCATCCAATTCATTTCTGAAAACATAACCTCCGTTAGGTAATGTTGCCCCTTTCTTCATTTGTATATCTAACAGTTCATCCGGTGACGGTACTTTTATATTTTGGTAATATGCCGCTACATTTGCTGCAGAAGCTTTTGCTTTAGGCTTAGGTGCTTCTTGCACTGTTGCCTGATTTGTCGGTTTTACAGGTGTATTTTCAGTTTTCTTTATACTTGCATTTGGAACAAGATAATTACCTTGTATACTTTCCATATAAAATCCTCAATAAATGCTTACATTATTATAAAAAAATAATAATCAGCAAAATTGCCTCTAATTTATGTTGGGTTTTACCAAAACACTAAAAAATACCTGTGAAAAATTCCTTGCAGTTTGACTTATAAGAATAGTTAGTATGACTATTTCATGGTGCGGGAGACGAAAAACGAACCCGTTAATCTGATTATTAAGTCGTAGTGTGGGGTTTATCTGTTCGCGGTTTTGATTTGAGTAAATTTCTATTTTCTTTCACCCGAAATGATTATCCGTAGGAAAATAAATTTCAGTTTTATAATAAATTATCACTATAATTTTATAAAAATAACAGACAAAATTCTGACTTTTTAAATATGGTTGATATGGTGATGAAGGGATAATTATTTATTGTCAGGCATTGCCTGACCTACCTGCTTTCCATATAAAATCCTCAATAAATGCTTACATTATTATAAAAAAATAATAATCAGCAAAATTGCCTCTAATTTATGTTGGGTGTAAAGTTTCACTTCAGATGATTATTTCTTTCACCTAAAATGATTATTCGTTGGGAAATTAATTTTAATTTTTTGTACTAATGTTTTCGATAAAAATCTTTTTTAAATCGATAATCAGGTAAATTACTGTGACTATAATCCGAAAAAGATATTTCATTAATACTTAAAAATTTAGCAGTAGTATTAAAACCTTTTTCATCGGTTACCCATATAGTTTTATCAATATTTGATTCGTATATATCATTTACTTTAAAAGAAAATATTTGCCCCTCGTATTGATAGGATATAATTGCATAACGATGTTTATTGTTTGATTTTGATTTAGAACTCTTGTTATTTGGCTTAGAACCGCTCCCTATACTTCCGATAATAGCAACAATAGCTAAAATACCACATAAACTATAAAATATTAAGTTCATTATCCACTTAATTATGTTTTTTACTAAAGTCACAAATCCTATCCAAATATTATTTATGCCAGTTGAAATAGAACTTGTGTTAAAGTGAAAAGAATTAGCTGAAGAAAAAGATAAATAACAAAATATCATTACTAAAGATAAATAAGCGACTAATAGTAACAATATACATATTTTTGTATCAAAATCATTTTTTAAACCTGAATATTTATTAAACTTAATTTTTGAAAAACAAATTAAATGTAAATCTATCAAGTTCCATATTATAGAAATTAAAGAACCTATCCCACTAATAAATAATAATAATTTAATCAGACCTTTCTTGTAATCTTTTATATAAAAGTCAGAAATACCTATATGCCCAAGAAAAAATGCAGTTAGAGCAACGGATTTTCTAGTAATATTTCTATCTAATATTTTATTATCTGAATCTGTAAAATCGTTATACAGTATTTGAAAAAAATCATAAATAGCCCATATCGCAGCAATTGGTAAACCTATGACTGATAACGATAATACAAGTTGAATTATTGCAGTTTTATTTCTGCGAGTGTAAAATCTATGCAAGCCTAAATAACCACCAAATTCACATAATAAAAGTGTTTTTACCCACGACTTATCACTTGTTATGTCTTTATATGCGTCTCTAAACTCGCTTAAAATTTTATCGTTTAACATTAGTTTTACACCCTTTTAATATAAAAGATTTAGTTACAATTCATTCCAAAAGTTTTAGTTTTTAAAACATTTTTCCAATAACTTTCTCTCTGCAATATATATTCTTGATTAGTTTTAATATCAAAAATTTCTAGTATAGAATAAGTAAAATTATTTATAATTCTATCTTTATTATTATTTTTCATATCTTCAAAAATTTTATTTCCGCCTGTAAGGTTATTAATGTTTGCATATGAAGACCACCTTTGCCAAATACCATCATTCCCACTTGCTGAACCAATATATAGTTCCCCATTAGATGTATCTGTAATAACATAAATTCCTTTTACTTTTGATAAAGCATTTTTCCAAGTTGGTTCTTCATTTTTTATTATATATTGCATTTCTTTATGGGTTAGCAATATATTATTATATCCCATAAAATTCCCTAATTTTGTTGAAGGAGCAACTTCATAGACTTCAGGTTCTAAATTGTCATCAATATTTGAATATTTTCTAAGGTATATATCTCGTCCTATTGGCTTTTTTAGTTTTATTATTAAACGTTTAATATAGTCTTTATAAAAATCTGTCAATACAAGGTTGTATCCAACAGTATTAAACAATTCTGGTATTATCTTTTCAATTTTATATATACCACCGAATATATAGTAATTTGGACCATAAGGATAATATTGAGCAAATGCAATTAAATATCGTGCATTTCCCAAATTATTACTTGGTTGACGAGATTTATATGCATTCATATTTTTCCATTCTGGAGAATCTTCTAGTAACAAATCCCATGCTCTCATATCAGGATTTCCTGCATTCATATTAAATTTAATTTTTATTTCTTCATTTGGTAGTTTATTAAAAAAATCTGTTAATTTTATCATTATTTCTCCTTATTTGTAGTATTTATTATAATATAAACATTTATACATATATTATAATAAATATTTGCGACAATAACGGACGCATATATGTTCAGAATATAAAATGGAAGAATTAATTTAATATTTGTTTAAAAATGATTCCAACCTTTTATAAAAAATTTCCGACCTTAAAATTTTATTTCGTCAACCTATAAATAATCATCTCAGGTGAAACAAACAAAAAAGCCGTAAAACCGGTACAGGGACAGAATTAGGAACAAATTAGACAAAATCAGAAAAATTTGGGACTCTTAGGACTTCTGAAATGATTATTTGTAGGAAACTTCCTACCGCCAAATCCTTTACACACAGCCGATTGAGGCAAAAATAATCGTTTCAACCGCAAAATCATCTGAGGTGAAAAACTATATTGGGTTTTACCAAAACACTAAAAAATACCTGTGAAAAATTCCTTGCAGTTTGACTTATAAGAATAGTTAGTATGACTATTTCATGGTGCGGGAGTTTGTAGGTCAGGCATTGCCTGACAAAATGTAAATTCAAATCTACACCCTAAAAAATAAAAGCGAGTCAGAAAAAATCTGCCCGTTGAAAATCCGAAAAGACACATTATAGATAAGACAATTAAAAAAGCAGTAAAATCAGAAGAATATTTTTTGATAATATCATAAAACAAATAATAAACTATTAAAGAAGAGAGTATTCCTGCAAAATACAGTATATTTAAAGATTATAATAACATAAGCGAAAAAACGAGGCAGAAAATAAATAAAAAGAACAAGAAAAATCCTGTTCTTTTTATTTACCCCTGACACGACTCGAACGTGCGACGCCTTCCTTAGGACGGAAGCGCTCTATCCAGCTGAGCTACAGAGGCTTATGCTTTTATTTTTTGCCCTGTGTCAGCGGATAGAGCATAAAATCTATTGTTTTGTCAGAATTTTACTTCGTAAAATATCTGACGGAGCTGAGCTACAGAGGCTTATGCTTTTATTTTTTGCCCTGTGTCAGCGGATAGAGTATAAAATCTATTGTTTTGTCAGAATTTTACTTCGTAAAATATCTGACGGAGCTGAGCTACAGAGGCTTATGCTTTTATTTTTTGCTCTGCTTCAGTAAATAGAGTATAAAATCTATTGTTTTGTCAGAATTTTACTTCGTAAAATATCTGACGGAGCTGAGCTACAGAGTCTTATGTGTTCTTCTTAATTATACACTAAAAACAGCAAGAGAGAAACTAAATGTTTCTCTCTTGTAAACCCCTAATTGTTTGTTATTACGCTGCAGTATCTTCTTCTTTGTCTTCTTCTATATCTGATCTCGTATCAAAAATATAATTTTTTGCATTCATAAAAGTGTTAATTGTAGGATCTTTTAGCTTGTTCTCTGCTATGGATTTCTCATTTTTATCTTTTTCTTCGTCTTTTTGATTCTTTTCAGTTTCATTCGTTTCGTTCTTAAAATCATTCTTTGCTGTGGTTACAGCTGCTTTTATTATTTCCCAAATAGGTCTTGTACCTGAAACTTGCTTAATTTGGGATTCAACATTGTCTTTAATTTCTTCTTCTTTTTCTTTGCTGTTGTTGCCAAATAAGTCTTTAAAATTAGTTAAATCTTTTATAGATGCAGTAACTTCTTTTTTGATTTGTTCCATAGTTGTATATTCATTTAACGGATTTTCATTTTTTGCTCTTTCAAAAGAATCATTTTCATATTCTGTAGTTTCAGCAGTTTGGCTTGTCTCTTCAGTATCCTCTCCGGTTGTGGCTGCGGTTGTTACTTCCGGTGTACTGCTGATATCAAGTAAAGGATTTATTTCCTTATCTTGTTGTGTTTTTTCTATTTCTTTCTTTTTGTTCTTTTCTTGTTGCTCAAACAATTTAATAAGATCTTTAGAACTTAAATGAGTGTGAGCCAGATTTACTTTTGATGTGATAGTCATATTTTTATCCTCTTTTTTGTATCTGTATAAATATAAAAAAAATTAAGAATATAAAATTGCTATACAAAGTATATACAATTTTCTAAAAAATTGAAAAAATCCAATTATTGCTGAATTATACAGTATATATTAAACTTAACAAAACTTAATATATGCCGTTTTATCTCTATGGTTATTGCTAAAACTTTGTTTTGGAATTATCATAATCCGTAGGAAAAAAGGCTGATGGCAGGACAAAGAGATTTAACACGGGGAAATTTAATAACAACATTATTGTCGTTTGCGCTTCCGTATATCGGTGCAAATTTCTTGCAGGCATTGTATGGAGCTGCAGATTTGATGATTGTCGGTTATTTCTGCGACAGTAGTGTTGTATCTGCCGTAGCAACTGGATCTCAATTATTGCAAACACTTATTTTCTTTATTACAGGATTAACCGTTAGCGCAACTGTATTAATAGGAAAAGCATTCGGTGCAAAGCAATATGAAAATATTGTGAAAATTATTAATACTATGACAATATGTTTTATAGTAGCCGCAATTTTTTTAAGTACTTTTATAATTATTTTTGACCGAACCTTGCTAAATCTGTTACGGACACCGTCAGAAGCATATATTTCAACTGCTGAATATATATTTATATGCTCATTAGGACTTATATTTATTTTTGCATATAATGCAATAAGCGCAGTATTAAGAGGTCTTGGAAATTCAGTTGCACCGATGTATTTTGTAGCTGTTTCTTGTGTTATTAATGTAATTGCCGATATTATATTAGTGGGGAAATATTCAATGGGTGCTCAAGGTGCCGCAATTGCGACTGTTTGTTCTCAGGCTTTTAGTGTTATTATCGGTTTAATATATTTAAAAAAAGGCAATTTTGTTTTTAAATTTAAGTTCAGGGGTGTGAAGTTTGATGTTTCTACCGCAAAAGAACTTTTTAAAATAGGACTGCCTCTCTCTCTTCAAGATACATTAATTCCTTTGTCTTTCCTATTTTTGTTTTCTCTTGCAAATTCAATGGGAATAGCCGCATCTGCTGCATATGGTTCGGTTGTTAGGCTGAATGCATTTATGATGCTGCCCGCAGGTTCTTTTGCAATGGCTTTAACTGCATTGACCGCACAAAATCTTGGTGCCGGAAAAATGGATAGATCTGTAAATGCACTTAAATTATCTGTTTCATTTGCATTCATTTGCGGATTTATATTTTTCATTTGGCAGCAATTGGCACCTGAAAGTGCTATAGCAATATTCTCAAGAGATAAAGAAGTATTGAAAGCAGGTTCTTTATATTTAAAATCATTTAGTTATGATTATATGCTTGTACCTTTTGTGTTTTGTTTTAACGGATTTTTCTTCGGATGCGGAAGAACAGTATTTGCAGCTGCAAACAATATTATTTCAGCTTTCCTAATTAGAATTCCGGTTGCTTATATTTTATGTTCCGTTATCGCAGGTGCAACACTATTTGAGCTCGGAATTGCAACACCTGCAGCTTCAGTACTTTCCATTATCATTTCAAGCGCTTATTTATTCTATTTATCAAATCACAATAAATTGGCAGCATAGCAGGGTTTAACCCAAAAACTGCATTTTCGTTTTTGTATGTTCTGCGTTTTGTGAAATTAGTTTGTTAAACGATTTTTTCTTTAATGCAACGTGATATATATCATCATCTTTTGGCTTTTTAAAATAACATTTTTGCGTATAAAAATCTGCTGCACTATCTGCAGGTTCGGTTCTAATAGATTTTTTACCGTTTTTAATCGCCAGGTTTGTTAAAAAAGACAACATTGTTTCACCAATATATCTATAGGGTGGATTTTTATGCCTTCTGTCATTTGTAGATACAGGTGTGGTTTCCAGTATATTAAGATTATATTTTTCGTCTTTTCCTTCTGATAATTCCGCAATTCCTATGCATTTGCCGTTTTCGGTTTCCATTGCATACATACTTATGTTTTCGTCATCCGATGCATAATATGAAATATCTTCGTCCAAAATATCAACATATTCGCCGTTTTTCCAGTCTTCAGATGCACTTACTTTTTCAAAATAATCTTTGTCTGTATCTGCATCAATTTTGAATATATTGCATGGAACAGGTACCCCTGTCCTTCCGAGTACAGCGGTTTTAGCAAGAAGCCTTTTCCCAAAATTAATGCCGGTGTTCATATTATTAATTTTCATAGTTTTACAATTTTTTAAAACTCATAAAACATCTAATTTGCTTAAATTTATTAAAGAAGTTAATTATTTTTAATATATAAAAAACTTTATAATAATTTAATATCATTTAGTGTTTGTGTAATGTATTATATTATTAATGAATTATTATACTTTTAAGGAAACAATCAAAAATGTGCGGAATTATAGGTTATGTCGGGTATAGAGATGTAGTAAGCGTTATATTAAACGGTCTTACTAATTTGGAATACAGAGGTTATGACTCGGCAGGAATTGCAATACGTGACGATAATCAAATAAAAATATATAAGACATTAGGTAAACTTATTAATTTAAAAAATGAACTGGAGGCTAACAGGTCGGATATTCATAATCCTACAAGCGGAATAGGTCATATAAGATGGGCAACTCATGGCAGTCCTTCTATTATAAATGCACATCCGCATACTTGTACTTGCGGTAATCTTGTTGTTGTTCATAACGGTATTATTGAAAATTACAAAGATCTTAGAGAAAAATTAATTAATAAAGGCTGTAAATTCAAATCTCAAACGGATACCGAAGTAATTGCACATTTGGTTGCAGATGAGTATGGTAAAGAAAAAAATCTTGAAATTGCCGTAAGAAATTCTGTAAAAAAACTGCAAGGTGCTTATGCTGTTTGTGTTATACATAAAAATGAACCTGATTTAATAATAGGAGCAAGAAAACATGCACCTATGCTTGTTGGTGTGGGAGAAGGTGAAAACTTTATAGCAAGTGATACTCCGGCTTTAGTTGAATATACTAAAAAGACAATTTATCTTGATGATAATGAAATCGCTATAGTTACGAAAGACAAAGTAAAAATAACTGATATAGAAGGCAATGAAGTATCCAAAAAAGTTGAAGTTTTACCTTGGGAGCCTGTTGCATTAAGTAAGTTGGGTTATAAGCATTTTATGCTTAAAGAAATTCATGAACAGCCGGATGTAATCCGTAATGTTTTAAACGGAAAATTATATGATATTGAACAGCCTATTATACTTGGTGAAGTTAAATTAAATAAAGACATACTTAAATCTTTAAATAAAATACAAATTATTGCTTGCGGTACATCTTTGCATGCCGCTCTTGCAGGAAAATATTTAATTGAAGATTTTGCAGGTATATCTGTTGAAGTTGAAGCATCAAGTGAATATATTTACAGAAAGACAACTACGGATGAGTCAACTCTTGTAATAGGTGTTTCACAATCAGGAGAAACTGCGGATACTATTACTGCAATAAAACAAGCAAAAGAAAAGAAGGCTCATGTTCTTATTATTACGAACAGACCTGATTCTAATATGGCAAGGCTTGCAGATAGTTTAATACCTTTAAATGCCGGTATTGAGGTTAGTGTTGCTGCAACAAAATCATATTCTGCACAGTTAATTTCATTCTATTTATTAGCTATACACCTTGCCGAAATCAAAGGTACAATGAGTGCTGATGAACTTATTAATATAAAACATGAACTTGTTCAATTACCTTCTAAAATAGAAGGAGTGTTGTCTGACACTTCAAAAATTCAGGCATGTGCAAGAATGTTTTCGTCATATAAAAACTTTATTTATATCGCAAGAGGAGTTAATTTGGCTACTGCATTAGAAGGTGCGTTAAAATTAAAAGAAATCAGTTATATTAATGCAACAGGATATGCCGCAGGTGAATTAAAACACGGACCTATCGCTATGCTAGATGAAACAATGCCGGTGCTTTCAATTTTGGTTCCGGGCGGAATTACATACGAAAAAGTTCTGTCTAATTGCGAAGAGGCAAAAGCCAGAAATGCTAAATTAATTGCATTAACATCATCTGATGATGTTAAATTGGATAATATTTTTGATGTTGTTATAAGAATTCCTCATGTGCCTGAAATATTATCTCCTGCAATAACTTGTGTGCCGCTGCAATTACTGGCATACTACATTGCAGAATTCTTGGGAAAAGACGTCGACCAGCCGAGAAATTTGGCTAAGTCTGTAACGGTGGAATAATGATATTATCAAAAGATATAAAAATTCCCTATGCGGAAGATTTTAACAGCGAATATATTGAAAATAATCTTAAACAGCAAGGTTATGATGTATTAAGATGGGCAATAACATCTTTTGACGGAGAAAACTATACTGTTAATATTTCATATGTAAAAGATTAATTTTATTTGAAACATTAAGAAAAAATATATATTGAATTGTTTTCGTTATTTTTGCAATATAATTAATTTGTAAAAGGAAATGGGTATAAATTATGTGGGATTATTCCGAAAAAGTTATTGATCATTACAGAAATCCGAGGAATGTCGGTTCTATAGAAGATGCTGATGCTATCGGCGAAGCAGGTTCTTTATCCTGCGGTGATATGTTGAAACTATATTTAAAGGTAAATGATAAAGGCATTATTACTGATGCAAAATTTCAAACTTTCGGCTGCGGAAGTGCTGTTGCAAGCTCAAGTATATTGACTGAAATGGTTATCGGAAAACATATTGATGAAGCAAGAAAAATAACAAATAAACAAATTGTCGATGCTCTTGGCGGTCTTCCTCCCGAAAAAATGCATTGTTCTGTTATGGGGCATGAAGCACTCGAAGCTGCTATTGCAAATTATTACAATGAAGAAATAACAATAAAAGAAGACGAAGATATTGTTTGTAATTGTTTTAATATATCCAAAACCTTTTTAGAAAATGAAATAAAATCAAATAATCTTAAAACTCTTGAAGATGTTATAAATTATACTAAAGCAGGTGGTGCTTGCGGAAGATGTCAGGGGAAAATTAAAGATATATTAGAAAATATTAACGGTGCTCAAAAAACTGAGCAAAAGTTGACTAAAACTCAGATGATTATAAAAATAAACAACATTATAGAAAAATATATTTCACCGGAACTCAGAAAAGATGGCGGTGATATTGAACTTATTGATGTTGAAGATAATAAAATAAAGGTTAAATTATCAGGCAGATGTCAAATGTGTAATCGTTCTCAGTTAACGTTAACTCATTTTGTAGAAGCGACTTTAAAAGAACATGTAAGTCAAGATATAGAAATTGTACAGGTGTAGTATGGCTGATTCTAAACTTATATATTTGGATAATAATGCAACAACTAAAGTTGATGAAAGAGTTGTTGAAGTTATGCTTCCGTATTTTTCAAAGTATTACGGAAATGCTTCGAGTATGTACGAACTTGGTGCAATTAATTCTAAAGCTATAAAAGAAGCCAGAGAAACAATGAAAGATTTCTTTGGTGCTAATTTGGCAAAAGAAATATTCTTTACCGCATCAGGAAGTGAATCTGCAAATATGGCAATAAGAGGAATTTTAGCTGCTGATAGAACTAAAACTCATCTTATTACTACAAAAGTTGAACATCCTTGTGTTTTAAATGTATATAAACAGCTTGAAAAAGACGGTTATAATGTGACATATATAGGTGTGAATTCGGCTGGCGAATTAAACACAGAAGAATTATATGATGCCGTAAATGAAAAAACAGCGCTTGTTTCTTGTATGTTTGCAAATAATGAGACGGGTGCTATATTTCCTGTTAAAGAGATTGCGGAAAAAGTTAAATCTAAAAATCCTGCTACAAAAGTGTTTGTAGATGCTGTTCAGGCTGCGGGAAAGATTAAACTCGATGTAAAAAATTCTATGATTGATATGATGAGTGTATCAGGTCATAAATTCCATGCTCCAAAGGGAATTGGTGCTTTATATGTTAAATCTTCAACACTTATTACTCCGTTAATTATAGGCGGTCATCAAGAAAGCGGAAAAAGAGCAGGAACAGAAAATGTTCCGTATATAGTAGGTATGGCAAAGGCTGCGCAGCTTGCTTCGGACGGATTAGAATACGAAGCTACGGAGGTAAAAAGACTTCGTGATAAGCTTGAAAAAGGTTTATTATCCAAAATTTATAATGCAAGATTAAATTCTTGTGCGCCTGTTAGAGTTCCGAATACTACTAATATCGGCTTTGAATATATTGAAGGTGAATTAATTCTGTTAAATATGAATGATTACGGTATATGTGCAAGTTCCGGCAGCGCTTGTACTTCGGGAAGTTTAGATCCGAGTCATGTCCTTAAGGCTATGGGCGTACCTTTTACTTCGCTGCACGGAAGTATAAGATTCAGTCTAAGCAGATATACTACAGAAGAAGAAATAGATTATACTATAGAAAAAATGCCTGCTATTATTGAAAAACTAACACATATTTCTCCGTATCAAAAAGAATTAAAAGAGCTTAAAGAACGAAAAGGACTTATTTAGTATCGTAATAAATATATCCGACCAGATTTAAATCAAGGTTTCCGTACATTAGTCTGATTCTTCCTTTCTCAAGAATTTTTGCATTGCAAAAAGTTATGGATTCTTGCTCTAAATCTTGCTGTGTTTGATTTGCTTCCACTGTGACTACTATATTTGTACCTTGTGACAAGTCTAATACATATTTGTTTTCTGATATTTTTCTGCAAGATAATTTATAAAATCCGGGAGATATTACCGTACCATCTTCGCTGTATGATTGCATAGGTATCATAACAGTTAAAGAATTATTCAATTCATCTTCCTGCGATTCAGTATCCGTAAAGTTTCTTAAATGGGTTTGGTCATATGAAGGAGATAACGGTTTAACGTCTTTTTTTATTCTTCTTTGTTTAGAAGAAAGGGCACGTTCTTTTAACATCTTTATAGTATCAGTCATTTTTTTATCGGATACTGCTTTTTGGTCTTCAAATCCTTTTTGGAATACATCTGAATTTTCACCCCAAGATTCATCTGCGGCATAGGATTTTATCCCTATTACGGTTAAAATTAAAAAAGATATAATCGTTATTTTAAATATTTTACTCATAGTTACATAATACTGATTTTTTAAAATAAGTAAAGATACAAAAGGTTATACATTGTTTATATATTAAATATTCAAAAATAATACAAAAAAATATTGTTATTTTTTCACAATATGTTATTATAAGGGAGTAGTGAATATAGGAAGGTTATATAATATGACAGAGCAAAACGAAGGAAATAAAGAACACAAAGCTCCTGAAGGTGCTAAGAAAGTATTACATCACAAAAAGAAAGTTGTTCACAAATCGGAAAAAAGTGCTCCAAAATCTTACAAGAATGTTATATTGCTTTTTATAGCATTTATATTATTTGCATATGCCGGTTTTATTAGTATCTATCCGAAAATTCTTACAAAAACTTTTGATATTGATGGATTTACCCAGAAAGTATATACTACTACGGGGCTTGTTACTAATATAGGTGGTATTGATTTTAAAGTTAAACCTAATCTTGATATGGTAATTACTCTCAACAATTGGTCATCTAAGCACTTAGATAATCAAGAATGTTTTGATGCAGGAAAAATTGAAATTACAACAGGTCCTTTTAGTATTTTTACAAAAAACTTTAATATAAAAGACATGGAAGTTAAAAATGTAAAATATTTTGACCAAACATATAACACAGGTGAAAACAAATTACAATATTTATCAGATATGAATTTCTCTCAATTCGGTGTTGAAAAAGTAGTTATAGATCCGAGTCCGGTTCGTGTTAAGAATTTCAAAATTACTTATATTGAACCTACACAACACAGAGAAAATAAAAGAGATTCTGTAAAATATTCAAGATCTGATGTTAGAAATTTCTTACAAACAATGACATTCAAAAATGTAGTAGTTAAATAGTTTGTTTGGAGAATATTTTGAAAAATAAATTATTAGTATTATCTTTTATTGCGTTGTTTATTGCAATTCCTTTTCAGGTTAATGCGGCAGCCGTTTATCTTAATGATAATGGTGAATATACCTCAGATGTGGATAAATTTGTTCCTCAAACTGGTGTGAAAGTAAAAAATTCACAAATGGCAAATTGGTTGGAAAACAGCACGAAAAATGCAATGGAAGGGAATAAAAATAATTCTCAAAGAGTGAAGTATGCCGGGCAATCCCAACGTAAATCTTCACAAACAGGCAGAAAAAGTTATAAATGGTTTTAGAATATAAAGGAGGAATAATGAAAAAATCATTACTTACATTAGCTGTTATAGGTGCATTAAGTGTTTCCTATTGTATGGCTGCAACAGTTACAGTTACAAAACCAGCAGTAAAGGTTAATACAACACAAGAACAATCAGCTTTGACTAAATCAATTAATTCGGTAAAATCAAGTGTAGATAAAACTACAAATAGCGCTGTAAATGCCGTAAAAAATCAAGAAAAGGCTGTTAATGATAATGTTAAGAAACAAGAAGAATTATCAAAAGCAGCTCAAAAGAAATTAAAAGCAGATGAAAAAGCTGCAAAAGACAAAGTTAAAGCTCAAAAGAAAGCAGCAAAAGACAAATTAAAAGCAGAACAAAAAGCAGCATTAGCTCCTGTTGATAAAGCTAAAGCTGATGCTAAAGCACAAGAAAAATCTTTTAAAAATCTTTTTGCTAAAAAACAAAAAGAAGTAACATCACCTGCTGACAAACTTAAATCTGATGTTAAAGCTAAAGAAAAGGCAGCAAAGGATAAATTAAAAGCAGAAGAAAAAGCAGCATTAGCTCCTGTTGATAAAGCAAAAGCTGATGCTAAAGCACAAGAAAAATCTTTTAAGAACCTTTTTGCTAAAAAACAAAAAGAAGTAACATCACCTGCTGATAAACTTAAATCTGATGTAAAGACTCAAGAAAAAGCTGTAAAAAATCAAATTAAAGCAGAACAAAAAGCAGTAACTGCTCCGGTAGACAAAGCTAAAGCTGATGCTAAAGCAAAACAAACTGCGGCTACAAAATCTGTTACACAAGTAAAATCAGATGTTAAGGCTCAACAAACAGCAACAAAAAATACAGTAAAAGACATCAAAAATACTTTTAAAACAAAATAAAAGTTAAAAATATAAAAGAAGGAGATGTAAATCTCCTTCTTTTTTGTTGACATATTTGTTAATTGCAATGTAAAGTATAAATATAGGTAGATAGGAGATATTATGAAAAAAAGTTTATTTATATTTATTGGGATTTTATCGTTAATTTTATCCGCATATAATGTATCAAAAGCCGAAGAGCCAATTTTAAATGTTACGGTTCCTGATGTTACTGTTCAAAAGAGTTCTTTTGATACAGTTGCAACGAAGGCTGTTACTCAAACAAAAGCTGCTGAAAAAAAAGTTGTTTCATCTACGAAATCTGCAGCTGATAAAACTGTAAAAACAACTAAAGATGTTGCCGAAAAAACAGCTCAAGGTACAAAAAATGGTGTAGATAAATCAGTTCAAAGTTCTAAGAATTTTGCTGATAAAACTGTTGTAGCAACTAAAAGTGCCGCTAAAAAAACAGCTGAAACTACAAAAAGTATAACAGATAAAGCAGTAGATAATACAAAAGATTTTATTGATGATTTCCCGCCGGGAAAAGAAATAACTCTTGAAGGACTTCAAAAAGAAGCATCAATTAAAACTTTAAAAAATGAACGTAATGAATTAAAATCTGCTTATAATTCAAGAATAAAAGACATTAAAGCTAAAATTAAGGCAACTGAACAGTCCACTTTAATTAATGATGTTCAAAGACATGACAGAATTTATAATTTAAATAAACAGAAATTAGAATTAGAACAAGAAAGAGATACTGCAGTTGCTAAATATAATGCTAAAATTGCCGAGATAAAAAAAGCAAAATAGAATAAAAAAAGAGCTGATGCTCTTTTTTTTATATTTGTATTCTTTATTTCATTTATAGTATTATATTTGTGTAGAGTAGAAGAGATTTTATTATGAATATTTTATTTGGAATTTTAGGTATATTAGCAATGTTGTTAATAGCATTTTTAATGTCTGCAAATAAAAAGGCTATTAATTATAAGACTGTATCTGTCGGTTTGGCGTTGCAGTTTCTGTTGGCTGTATTTATTCTAAAATTTGAGCCCGGAAAAATAATGTTTGAGTATATAGGTAGATTTGTAGAAAAAATATTGGATTTTGCAAATGAAGGTGCAAATTTTGTATTTGGTCCTCTCTCAAACAGTCCTGAAATTTTGCAAGAAATATTCGGCGATAAAGCATTTATGTTTGCTATGAAGCTTTTACCCGCATTGATATTTATGATGATATTGGTTAATATTCTGTACTATTATGGAATAATGCAAAGAGTAGTCGCATTTTTAGGTAAAATAGTTAATAAATTAATGAATGTATCAGGTGCAGAAGCTCTTTCTAACGTAGCAAGTTCTTTCGTTGGTCAAGTTGTTGCTCAAATTATGATAAAACCGTATTTACCTAATTTGACACGTTCAGAAATATTAGCATCTATGACAGGTAGTATGGCTTGTATGTCGGCAGGATTGATTGCTGTATATGCAGGCTTGGGAATTCCTGCGCAATATATGCTGGCTGCTTGTATTATGGCTGCTCCGGGTGCTCTTGTTGTTTCTAAAATTATTTATCCTGAAACGCTTGAACCACAAACAATGAAGGACATAAAATTAAGAAGAAGAAGAACGGATGTTAATGTCTTAGATGCTATTTCAAAGGGAGCATCAGACGGTATGAAGGTTAGTTTAAATGTACTTGCAATGCTTATTGCTTTGATTGCATTAATAGCATTATTGGATTTCTTCTTAGGTAAATTCGGTATGTTTGCTCATAATGTATGTCATTTGGATTTATCGTTTATAGGAATGGATGTTGAACATTTATCCATAAAAATGATATTCGGCAAGTTGTTTTCAGTATTTGCAATATTAATGGGTGTTCCTATGAATGAAGTTACTACTGTAGGTTCACTTTTGGGAACAAAATTTGTATTAAATGAAGCTATCGCATTTACAGATTTAACAATGATAAGAGATTTGTTATCTGAAAAAAGTTTTATAATTGCAACATTTGCTCTTTCTGGTTTTGCTAATTTTTCATCTGTTGCTATACAGATTTCAGGTATTGGTGAAATTGCACCAAACCAAAGAAAAAATCTTGCCAGAATGGGAATTCGTGCATTAATTGCAGGTACGCTAACCTCTTATATCTCGGCTTGTATGGCTGCAATGCTTATATAAACTGAATTGAAATTATTCGTAATCATCCGGGTTATTCAGAAGTCTTCTGATGTCCGGTTCTTCCTGAACTTTTTGTTCTACATTAGGATTTTGTGCTGATATTTGCTCAGAATCCAAATCTTTATTTTTATATTTATCTCTTACTGCAGAATGTATTTCATATATTTTCTTTGTTAATTTGGAAGTCGGTTTAAATTTAGAATATTCTAAATATTCTTTTGTTGTAAATGGCAGTGTTGCGCAAATTTTGCATTCTTCAATATTATATTCTTGATCTTTGTCATTTTCTCTTTCTATCCCTGCTTTGTCAATAGATTCTTTAATATTTCGAACTCTTTCGGGAGATTCTCCGATGCAAGGATAGTAATAATATGTTTTCCTATTTGTCGGTAAACATAAAAGCGGGTTAAAATCTGTATTTGTAGAGCTTTTACCCCACAAACCTTTAAAACTTTGATTTCGTACGCTATTGTAAATATTATTTATAGAAAATATTTTCATTTTTAACCTAATTTTTCCATTCTTGTTTCTATTAAAAACAAAAATAAAAATTTTTTGCTAGTCTTTTCCATGCTTTTTTATTTATTTATAGAAAAATAAATTTCTTTTAATCTCTTTTTGCTTATATGAGTATATAATTGGGTTGTTGATACATCGCTGTGTCCGAGTAATTCTTGAACAACTCTTAAATCAGCGCCGTTTTCAAGTAAGTGTGTGGCAAACGAATGCCTTATCGTATGAGGCGATATATCTTTATGAATATTTTTACCAAGATTTCTGATAAATGTATATACATCTTGTCTTGTCAGTTTTTTCCCGTTTTCTTTAATAAAACAATATTTAGTTGAAATATTGTATTTTTTTATTATGAAATCACGTTCTTTCAAATATTTTTTAACGGCATTACAAGCTTTATTCCCAATTGGGACAATACGTTCTTTAGAACCTTTTCCTATGCACCTTACATATTTGGAATTTAAATCTATATTGTTGTATTGTATGTCTGTAAGTTCCGATACTCTGAGTCCTGCAGCATAAAGCAACTCAAATATTGCTTTTTCTATTAAAGACATTTTAGTGTCTAACAGTTCTTTAATTTCATTTATAGAAAGTACTTTGGGCAGTCTTTTGGGTAATTTGGGCTGTTCAATTGCAAGCGCAGGATTGTGCTTAAGTATTTCATTAATGCACATCCATTTAAAAAAACCCTTTAAAGAAGCAATTTCTCTTGTTATACTTCTCGGGGTATATTTTTTATCATATAATGACTTTATATACATATTTAAATGTATACGTTGAATTTCGTGAATATCTTCAAAATTAAATTGCTGCAGAAAATCGGATAAAGAATACAAATCGCTTCTGTATGCCAATATCGTATTTGCGGAAAGTCCGCGTTCTATTTCCAAATATTCTATATATTGTGCAATATAATGTATCAACATAAGTCGATTTTATCATTTATTGCTGAATATGTTAATTATAAATATTTTCTGGTTTGTTTAATTAAATTATCTGTTTTTCTTAAAGTCGCATTAACCTGTTTTTGAATTTCAACATCTTCTGCTTGAGTGTCTAAAGCAGGCTGCTCTATTGTCGGAATATATGTTTTCTCTTTTTTCTTAAATAAGTTAAATGCAGGAATTTGGTCGTTTTCTTGAGGTTTTAACGGTTTTGAATTATCTATGCTTCTGTTTTGGTTAATTGAAACAGATGGAATATATCTTTCTTCTTGACTCGGCATTTGAGGATTCATGTTAGGTATTTGTATCGGCTGCTGCACAGGTTGTTGCATCTGTTGCATCGGTTGTTGTGCATACTGCTGCATCGGTTGTTGTGCATACTGCTGTTCCGTTTGTTGTGCTTCTGCGCCTGTGTATGGCTTTCCGAATACTTTGTGTATGCCGGCTTTTATCGGTTTAGAGAATAGTGAAGAGAATACAAACATAATTGCTGCAAATCTTAAACCGCCGCCTATTAAACCTTTCATTTTGCTTGTATTTTTAATAATGGAACCGTTGGCTGCTACTTTATCAAGTCCCATACTAAATATATTTCCGATTTTCTTTAAACCTTTTGTAATTATAGAATTTCCTTTGAGATTAGAAAGTGATGCTAAACCGTATGTTGTTTTAAATGCTAACGGTGTTGAAATTGCTATTGAACCGATTGTTCCGACAAAATCATCAGCAACCGTTGCAACTTTTTTATTTTTTGGTGCATCTTGTGCATTATTGTATGTGCCAATCATTGAACCGCATAAAAGTAAGCCCATACCTGATTTATCATTTACGAAGTTTGATATTGATTCTGTAGGTACTGTTATTACTTTTTGTGCTAATTGTCCTAATTTTGTATCTGCTAATGTTCCGTTTACGGCATTGAATTTTATTAATGAATCACCTAATCTGCCTCTGCCGAAGTTAGAAGAACCTTTTACAGCAGAAATAATTTTATTTATAATGTTAACAGGGAACCAAGATGCAATAAAACCTCCGCCTTTCATATTAACATTGGTAAATTCGGATACATCTACTCCGTTAACATTTCCTGATTTTATTCCTTTTAAAACATCCAGTAATTTTCTTTTATTGTCACCGCAGCCAAAATGTTCTTTGATTGCTTCAGTTAATTTTGAACAAAATTCTCTGTTTTCCAGCTTATCTTTTGATATACCCAGAATTTGTTCCGTAAATTCTTTTGCTTTGCCGTCTCCTACAAGTTTTGCTATGGATTTTTGGATTTTTTTAGTTATTACGGTTTGTCTGCCGACATTACCTTCTTTTAATGCTTTTGCAAATGCTGCTTTATCTTTTGCAAAAGCTTTATTCATTATATCTACGGGAGTTAAACTGAATATACTTACAAAACCACGACCATAACCACGAGTCAGGTCTGCTTTCGGTTTTGCGTGTCTGTTTTTTAATGTATCCGATATATCATTAATAGTTTTAGATTTCTTTAAAAATTTTCCAATCTTCGATTTTGCTTTTGAAAGACCTTTCCCTATTTTAGAAAATATGCTTCCCCCTTTTTTGCCAAGTATTTTTTCATCAACTTTAAGTCCAAGATCTGCTGTTTTATCTGATAATTTATTCCCTAAAATTGCACAACCAACAACTGTTGCAACTGTTAATGCTATTGAAATGGTTGTTTTCTTCGGGTCTTTTACTCCGAAGGTTTTTCTAAGCATTTTGAAAAACCAGTTTTCTTTAATCTGCTCACCTGCTTTTTGAGTTAGTTGAGCAGTATCCTGACTTATTGCATTAATATCAATCGCACCAAAATTATTCGGATTTTGTTCCGTTTGCTGCGGATTGTATTGCATTGGCTCAGCATAAATATTTTTTGTTATCAGATTTGTCATAATTACTTAACCTACCCTTATATTTTAACAAAAAATATTTAAAACAAATTATTGATAAATTTTATACTCAAGTTTACAAAAGTTTAATATAAAAACTGCCCTTTAAAGGGCAGTTTTAAATTTTTATTTTCTATTCTATCCGTTTGAGAATAAGTTAAATGTTCTGTCTATATTATTGCTTATAACTTTTTTAACTGATTCATATTCTTTTGAAACGGCTTCGTGTTGAGTTTCCAATTGCTTCATCTCTAAATCAAGCATATTATCAGCTCTTTCAAGTTTTGCCAGTTCATATTCATATTTACTTTCGGCAGCAGCATCATCTGTTGTATCAAGAATACGTTCCATATTAGTATCTGAGTTTAATTCACTTGCTGTAATTCCTGTTATAGTACTTGTTGAATCAGAACCTATTTTAATGATTTTTACACCATCGTACATAATAAGATTTATCATCTTATCCTGATTATTATATATGTCGGTTCCGTCGGCTATTTCATAATATTTACCGCCGATAAATGCTTTTCCGTCTATAATTTGGAATAAATCATTATTATCGCTGTCTTTCGGAATTTCCCATTCATCTGCTGTTGTTTGTCCTTCGCCTTCTTGTGTTTCTGAAGATGGTTTCTTCTTCAGATAAATTTTATTTACATCATTATTTGTCAGCAAATAGCCTGCCGCTGTCATATTTATATAGTTTAGACGCTCTTTTGTTGTCTTGCCTGTTTCTGAGTCGGGAACTTTAATTGTTATTGTATAATTATTCATTGCTTCATTGTATTCTTTTGTGATTTTCTCTTTGTCCATAGCAAGCATTTGCTGATTTTGAGCAATTAAAATCTCACTGAATTCAATGTCGCTCATTCTCGACGTCAATAATAAAAGTCTGCCCTGTGATGATGATAGTCCCATTGTTATTTTCTCCGATAGTACCTATTCATTAATTACTATCGGCATTTTGTCATAAAAACTTAAATTTTATTATTGATTTGTTAATATTTCTTAATATTATCTGTTCTTAATATAACTCGAAATGTCTATTACATTATTAACTTCTTGAGGTATGAAAAATTCACAAGTTGACCATAGTAATGTTTCCGGTACCTCAGCGCAATTTGGATCTTCAACTGCTTTTTGATTGCAATAACCTTTTACCATATTGTTTGTGCCGTCTATTTTCGGCGCAAAATATGCGCAGGATTGGCAAATTTTTATTCTAAATCCGTGCTGTTCAAGTATATCAGATATATTTTTAACAGCATCGCACATTCTGACATAACTTTGCTGAGTTTCCTGTTTCTTGTTCTTGTATCTGAATATTGCTTTCTTAAATCCGCCTTCGGAAACCAATTCTAATGCACAAGGGAATATTGTTCTTCCGTTTGTAACATTAACCGGAACTGTTATTGTTTCTATTTTCTCTTTTTCTTTCTTCTTAAAAAATTTAAATAGTTTATTTAAAAAGGTTATTTTACATAAAGTGTCTGATAATGTATAAATCGGACAAGATACTAAATATACAAGTGATTTCCATACAATATTTGATTTATATACAGAAAGTGCAAATGCAATAGCTAAAATTACTGCCAAAAATATTGCCCAAGGAAAATCAAATAAGAAATAATAATTAAATGAATATACTCCTATTATTATTAGTATGGTAAGTAATATAATCGGATTCGGCTTGAATAATGAAAATAAAAATTCACCGAAACGTATATTGGATATTGATTTCATATTAAAACAATGGAAAAATAATGACATTTTAAATCCGAAATCAGGTCTTTTTACTTTATAATCACTTGATGAAACATATGTTTTAACATCAGGAATAAATCTCGGTGGATAGTTAACCCTTGTCAGTAAGAAAGAATATTTGAGCTCGGAATTAGCATCTTTAAAATCAATACATTGTACTTTCTCTAATACTTCATGCTTGATTACGGTTATATCAGAATCAATAGGAACCGCAAGTCCGAGTTTTGTACGTCCTGATTTCATTATATTTGCATTGTAATCATTTACATTTGACCAAACTTTGTCTTTATAATCGGCATCTTCTAAAAATATTTCAGTTGAACCAACTATAACATCATTCTCCTGTAATGCCTCATTTATATTTGATAAAAAGTCTGCTTTTACCATTCGGTTTGCATTTAAAAATACATATGCATCAACTTTTTTAAATGACATTAAATTTTCTAATAACCATGATATAGCTTTATCTTTTCCTAAAGGTGCATCATCTGTTAATCTCCATAATTTTGCACCGCCCACAAATTCCAGCTTATTTGATGATTCATCCGTACAATTGTCCAATATTATATGAGTTTGATAATTCCCTTTTGGGTATTCCTGCTTGTTTAATTGCTCTAATAAATTGACTATTGTCTTTTCATTGTTATGTGTGTATATCGCTACAATGATATTTTTATATTCTCTTTTAATTTCATATGACTCTTTTTTTCTGGTTTTAAACAGACTTGCTGCAACTATTGTGCAAAAATAAATTATAAAAATGGCTGCGTATAAAAAGAAAGCCAATAAAATAAATATAAGTAAATTATTTAACATGTTCCACCTCTATACATGATTTTATGAAAAACAGATTAATTTTTCCAGTAAAGAATAAAAATAAAATCAATAGAATGTAAATTTTTATTAAAATTATATTTAAAAATATAAACATTTTGTCATAAGTGAATTATTATAGTTGTAACAAATCCCCAAATCTCCTCCCAAGATTATTAAGTATTAGCTGCAAGGCAGCTTTTTTTTTTGCGTTCTCAAACTAAATTGGTGCTTGATAATAAATATTTATGTTGTATTATTACTTTGTTATATATGATATTTATTTACCTTGTGCCTGTAGCTCAGCTGGATAGAGTGTTTGGCTACGAACCAAAAGGTCGGGGGTTCGAATCCCTTCAGGCACGTTTTAAACTTCCTTTTAGGGAGTTTTTTATTTGGGATTCAAACCCCGTAAATTTGTTACACAAATTCGGGGGTTCTTACCTCTCCTCAAAAGGTACACCGTACCTTTTGCGTCGGCAGAGTCTTCAGGCACGTTTTAAACTTCCTTTTAGGGAGTTTTTTATTTATACTACAACCACAATCCTATGCTGTTTGCCAGTAATTTGCCCAGTCGTGTGCTGCTCCGTTATAATCGTCAACATATTTTGCTACAAGCTTTGCATTACCTTTTCCAGCACCAACGGCACTTGCTATACTTTCATAACTTGTCCCGTTAGTACCATTGTATGCGGTTGGACAGCCTGCAATATCCTGAGCTATATCTTTAATACAATTATCAATGTCGCATGTCTTTTGCATCTTTTTAACTTGAAAATATTTATCTTTTTTCAATGAGTGAAATGAGAGTAAAAATAGTTCCTGTTCAAGGGAATTTCTTTATATATTTTGCTGCTATTAATTATACATTTTGTTTATTTTATGTTATATTTCTTATATGTATTGGGGAAATTTATGATAAATATTGTAATTCCAATGGCAGGTGCCGGAAAAAGATTTAAAATGGTTGGTTATGATATCCCGAAACCGTTTATCGATATTAACGGTAAAATGATGATAGAACGTGTTCTTGATTCGTTTAAGTTACTTGATGCCAATTTTGTTCTTGTTATTCAGCAAAAATTTTTAGATGAACAATCTCAATATTTGTCAAAAATAAAAGAAAAATATAATGTTCAATTTTCAGTTGTTCCAAGATTGACAATGGGATCGGCAATTACTGCTTTATCCGCACATAAATTAATAAATCCGTCATACGATGTTATCTTTGCCGATTCTGATAATATTTTTAATCCGGATGATATTTTAGAATTCGTTTCTGATGTAAGAAAACGTAATTTGGATGGTGCCTTATTGACATTTAAGTCTGATGAAAATTGTTTTTCGTACGTCAAAACGGATGAAAACGGTATTTTTATTAAGTCAAAAGAAAAAGAAGTTATTTCAAATAATGCAATTTGCGGTGTTTATTATTTTAAAAATTTAGAAGATTTCAAAAATTCTGTAATTGATTTAATAGTTGAGGCTGATTTATCAAACGGTGAATTCTATATGTCCTGTGTATACAATCATTTAAAGAAATATACTCAAAAGATAGGAATATATTCAATTAAACATTTTGATTGTGTAGGAACTCCCGAAAAACTTGAATTGTATATGAGAAAGGAATTGAGTGAAAAAGTTTAATAATATTCTTTTATATGGCGGAATAACAAAAAATGAGAATATGCCGGTTGGTTTTTACTCGTCATATGCATTACTTTTTCTACATAGTAAGCCTATTATCTGGTGGCAACTGGAAACCCTTGAAAAACAAGGACTCTCTGATTTTATTATATTAATCAGCAAAGAAAATGAAAAACTGTTAGACTATGCTGAAAAAGTTTTGAAAGAAAATTTTCCGGGTATAAATGTTGTCGTTATTGAAAAATCAAATTGTATTATTGATTCAATGAAATTTGCATTAAATAATTCTGATTTATCTATTCCGACAAGAATTATACTTGGAGATACTCTTATACCTCATAGTATAAGTAATGATATTGATGTTGTGTATACTTCAAGTAAATTTTCTACATCTGAAAACTGGTGCTTGATAGAAAAGGACAATAACGGATTTGTTACTAAATTCTATGATAAGAAAAAATATCTTTCTATTGAAAACAAAGAGGTTTTAGTTGGCTATTATAGTTTTTCTGATACGAAATTTATATTAGATTGTTGTGAAAAATCTGATAATAACTGTAAAGAAATTTCTAATGTGCTTGAAATATATAAGCAAAAATATCCTTTAAAAGCAAAATTAATTGAAGATTGGTATGATGTTGGGCATACGTCCGGACTTATTCAGGCAAAAAATAATTTGTTTGTTTCAAGGTGTTTTAACAGCATAACAACCAATGTTGAACTTGGCACATTGACAAAAATAAGTAAAAAAATTGATAAACTTAAAGATGAAGTATATTGGTATCAAAATATTCCTGATGATTTGAAAGTTTTAGCACCAAGACTTATAAATTTTGAAGTTGAAAATCAACTGGCTAAATTAACTCAAGAGTTATATGGATATCCTTCACTACAGGAATTGTATTTATCCGGAAATGTTAATATTGAAGACTGGAAATTTATTATAGAAAAGCTGTTTGATGTTCATAAATATTTTGAAAAATATCAAGTTCAAGCAGATAAATCAGCAATTGAATGGTTATACAGTGAAAAAACTAAGGAACGTATAGCTCAACTGGTTGAAAATAGCTCCTATTGGAGAGATTTATTTTCTAAAAAAAATGTAAAAATAAATGGAAAAGAGTATAATGGCATAGCTGTATTACTAAATTCAATTGAAAAGAAAGTAAAAGAACTATCCGAAGATTCTATATTTACCGTTATTCATGGGGATTATTGCTTCTCTAATATTTTATTTGATGCATCTAATTATATATTCAAGTTTATAGATCCGAGAGGCAGACTAAATAAAGGCTCTACAATATATGGTGACCCCAGATATGATATTGCAAAACTTCGTCATAGTGTTGTAGGATTGTATGATTTTATTGTAAATGATTTATTTAAACTTTCGGAAAATGAAGACAGTTTTGAATATAAAATAATAAATACCAACGATTATTCTATGTTAGAAAAGTTTTTTGATGAAATTGCAATTAAAAACAATTATGATTTATCTCAAATAAAATTTATAGAGGGGTTGTTATTCTTGTCTATGATTCCTATCCATAAAGAAAATTTCCAAAGACAAATTGTATTTTTCTGCAAGGCAATAGAAATATTAAATGAATGTATTAATATTTCTAAACCTCTACAGTTTGTTTCTTAAATTGCATTTCATATAATGCTTTATATTTTCCGTTTTCAATTGCCATTAATTCATCGTGTGTACCGAGTTCTACCATTTCTCCCTGATTTATTACGGCAATTCTGTCTGCATTTTGTACTGTTGAAAGCCTGTGTGCAATTACAAATACGGTTTTATCTTTCATTAAATTATCTATTGCTTTTTGTACGACTGCTTCAGATTTATTATCTAAGGCAGATGTCGCTTCATCAAGGATTACAATCGGTGCATTCTTTATAAATGCTCTTGCAATTGCTACTCTTTGTTTCTGACCGCCGGATAACAGTATTCCTCTCTCTCCGATTTGAGTTTCTATCCCGTCATTTAATGTGGCAATAAATTCGTCTAAATATGCCATTTCTATTGCTTGTTGAACTTCTTCATCAGTTGCATCAGGTTTCCCCAAAAGAATATTCTCTTTTATGCTTCCTGAAAATAAGAAGTTATCCTGAAATACTACAGCTATATTCTTTCTTAAATCATATAATTTAAATCTTTTTATGTTAATTCCGTCAATTCTAATAGCTCCTGCCGATACATCATAAAATCTTGGGATTAAAGAAACCATTGTGGATTTTCCTCCGCCTGAATTTCCCACAAGCGCAATAGTTTCACCTTTCTTTACTAAAAGATTTATGTTTTTTAATACCTTTTTACCTTTTATATATTGGAAATCGACTTTATCAAAAACTATCTTTTCCTTTAATCCCGGCATTTCTTGAGCATCTTCTCTGTCTCTTATTCTTGGGATTTTATCCATAATTTTAAAAACACGTTCTATAGCCATAAATGAGAATTGTACAGCACTGAAGTTATTTCCTAAATTCTTAATTGGCGTATATAGCATTATTAATGCAGTAATGAAAGAAACAAAATTACCTGACGAAATTTGTTTAGTTAGTATCAAATGACTGCCGTACCATATTGTTGCACCAATTCCTACTGATACTATAATGTGCATCATTGGTGATAACCATGATGTTCTCTGAGTCAGTTTTATTTTTGTTGTAAAAATATTGGTTAGGATTGACCTGAATTTGCTTTCCTGTATATTCGATAAATTATATGAAGTGATAGTTTTATTTCCGGCAAAAGATTCATTGTATGCCGTAATAACAGCAGAACAAGCCGTAACTGATTGATCCATAACGGCTTTAATTTTCTTCCTGATGTTTGCTAAAGGCGCAAATGCTAAGCCTAATATTACGGTTGCAATAATAGCCAGCTGCCATGAATTATAAAATAATACACAAACTAGTGATATTGATGAAAATAATCTTGAAACAAAAACTTTTAAATTGTCCAATAGACCGCTGCAAGCTTTATCTGCGTCATTGTTAAAATGAAATACAATATCTCCTGATTTTTTCTTATCAAAATATGCGGTTTCAAAGGTTAGCATCTTTTTGTACAAATCCATTTTTAAATCATTAGTGATTTTGCCGCCAACCCATGTATTTAAATATGTTGCCAAATAGTTCAATAGCCCTTGAATTACAGTAAATGCAACAATGGCTAGAGGAATGTACCACGGTGATTGTACCGTTTTTTCAACCATTACCAAATCCATATACGGTTTTAACGATAGAGCGATTACTGCATCTAACGAACCTATAGGAATACATACAAGTATTGCAAGCATTGCTCTGAAAGAATACGGTTTTACGTATGGCAGCATTCTTGCATAATTAATATACATTTGAGATGTTTTTATTCTCTCAATTATATTTTTCGGACGTATTAATTGTAATTTCTCTGATATATCCATAAACATACCTATGTACATTATACATTAAACATAAAATATTATTTTATACTATTTATGATGTTTATAATTCTTTGCATATCCTTTTTGCTATAGCTGTCATTTATAGGCAATAGCATTAAATATTTCTGAAAAATTCCTTCTGTTGTATTTTCAGGCATTTTGTTCCATAATTTTTCAACGTAAATATTATTATTTGATAATTGTTTCTCAATATTTTGGTTATAATTCAAGTACGGATAATACATTGGTACATCATTTTCTTCTATGGACAGTTCTATAAGGTTAGTTTTGTCTAATACTTTATGCAACATACGGAATTTTTCTAATCTCATTTCCTTCTCTGCTTCTATATTGTATTTTGATATGATATCCGTTGTTTCTTTAGACATATACATAATGTTTTTTTTGTTCAATCTTAATTCATTTTGTATAAATTCGTATTTATTGCTTTTATCGATTTTTGGACTTGTATCGGCTTTAAAATCTTCGTTTAAAAATTTTGTTGTATATAAAAAAGCTCCGTCTGCTGTATTTAGAAATTTTCTTGCTGAATTAAACGATGCTAAACCTCTATGAGGCATATAAAATGCCTGTGCATTGTCTATAATAGTATTTTTATATTTATTGGTTATAGTTTTAACATTTTTAGAACAAATACCAAAATAGTTAGTGTATAAAATATATCCTTCCGTAGGTAATTCTTCTTTGGGCATAAAATTTTTATCAATATGGTAAAATTTGATTTTACAATCTTCTTTTTTGATTGATTGCCATACAACAGGACAAGTATAAAAGGGAATATATATTTCTTTTATTTTATATGCTCTTATTATATATCTTAGGCAGTTTCTTGCCGTGTTTAATGCAATATAATCTTTAAATTCAGTCATTTTAATTTATTATATTTTTTTCAAAAAACGGAAGAATTCCCAGTAAATACCATTTTTCTGATTTCGTACTCTCTTTAATAATTAAAACAGGTATTCCGAATAAAGAAAATCTTTGCTTCTCCGCTTTAAAATACCAATTTTCTACAGGAATTTTCTTCTCTTTTACAAATGCTAAAACAGCTCGTTTAGCTGCAATTCTGTCTTGAATATGTTTTCTTGTCTTTCTTGCATTAACTGTTGATCTTGGATTTTCCCAATAAAAATAACGTACGTCGGGAACTGTCGCAATTTTATTTGCATAATATACTGCAGTTATAGAAAATAACTTATCTTCGCAATATACCCCTTCCGTAAAACGAATATTGTATTTATCAATATATTCTTTTCTGTATATTTTATTTGTCGGACATTCATTTTTATTTTGATTGCATACCTTGAATTTATTCATTATATCTTCATATTCAATCTCGTTTTTTATGCATAATCTGGGTTTGTATTTTGTAATGCTCACCCTTACATTTTCTGCAAGTGCTATATCTGCATCGTGTTTTTTTGCTATTTTGTATAGCGCTTCATAATAGTCTAAATCAACATAATCATCAGCATCACAAAAACCGATGTATTCTCCTCTTGCATATTTTAAACCGTTATTCCTTGCTGCACCCTGAAGCATATTTTGCTGGTTTATTATTTTAATTCGTTTATCTATTTGTGCAAGCTTGTTGACAGGCTCCATTGAATTGTCCGTAGAACCGTCATTTACTACTATTATTTCAATATCTTCCAATGTCTGCATTACAAGATAATGCATACATCTTTCAATATATTCTCTGGCATTATATACGGGAATTATTATTGTAACTTTAGGATTTGTGCATTCATTTCTAAACTTATATTGCTCAATATTATAATTCACCACGGGTAAACTTGTATTAGATGCGTTATTGCCTTTTAGTATATTAGCTATGCTTGACATCATAATATTATACCTTTTGCTGTTTATTTATAAAATATAAAAGAAACAAAACTATATTACAATCAACAATTATCATTAAGTTTTGTAAATTAATACTAAAGTTTTCACTCCCGCTGTCGATATATACGATATATATACAAGGGATACAAAATATGGATTCGTTAAACTCTATTTCCGAGTCATATAGTGTAACAGCAAAAGCTGTAACTGCATTGTCTATTGCTACAATTAATAAATTAATATCATACGGTATTGATGTAAAAGGTGTTTCTTCCGAGATGGAAGCAAAAAGCCTTATTCAAAATGCAGAACATACACGTGAGGCTGCAGAAGCACATAAATCTTCTTCTCCGACAAGAGAAGAAAAGTTATTTATGCGGTTAAAATTACTTGCAGGCAGGCTTGGTATTACTGTAACCGAGCAAGAAAGAATTTCTGAAATTATTTCAAAAATACAAAAAAGGATTTCAGAACTTGAAAAACAGAAGAATAATAATTCCGATTTTAATGCTATTAAATCCGAATTTGAAGCAATAAAGTCACAGTACAACAGTTTGTTAAAAGGTGATTCACCTTTATTAACAGGAATGGATATATTGGGTAAAAGCAACAGAGCTGTTATAGGCTTATAGAATTGGTTGGATAGTAAAGAAATACCTCTGATTTTATCAGAGGTATTTTAAATTGATAAATTTCTTCGTTATATAATAGTCTTGTATACAGATTTATAAGGCTTATTAATATGAATAAACAGCAATTTATAGAAGATGATTTAAAATATATTTGGCGTCCTTTTACTCAAATGAAATCACTTGAAGATGCTTCAAATCGGCCGATTGTAATTACAAGAGGAAAAGGAATTTACCTCGAAGATATTGACGGAAATAAATATATTGATGCTGTTTCTTCTTGGTGGGTTAATACCCTTGGGCATTCCAACGACAGAATAAATAAAGTTATATATGAACAGGCGCAGAAGATTGAGCATGTTATTTTTGCAGGATTTACTCATGAACCGGTTGTTGAATTTTCTAAAAAAATAATCAATAAAATCAATAATAAACTTACGAAAGTATTTTTTAGTGATAACGGTTCAACTTCTGTTGAGGTTGCATTGAAAATGGCATATCAGTATCAGGTATTAAAAGGACATCCCGAAAAGAAAAAATTTATTGCTCTAAAAAATTCTTATCACGGAGATACACTTGGTGCTGTTTCTGTCGGCGGAATAGATATGTATCATAAACTTTATAAGCCGTTATTATTTGAAATAGAACAAGCAGAAAGTCCGTATTGCTATAGATGTCCGATGAACTGTAATAAAGAAACCTGCAATTGCGAATGTTTAAAATCCGTTGAGGATATTTTAAGCGATGATGCATCTAATATCGCAGGTATGATAATAGAACCTCTTGTTCAGGCAGCAGGCGGTATGATAATGTATCCGCCTAAATATATTACTAAATTGAGATCGATATGTGATAAATATAATATTTTACTGATTGATGATGAAGTAGCTATGGGCTTCTACAGAACAGGTAAGTTATTTGCGTGCGAACATGCAGGTATTGTTCCTGATATCATTTGTGCTGCAAAAGGAATAACTGCAGGTTATATGCCTTTATCAGTTACTATTACTACAGATGAAATATATAATGCTTTTTATGATGATGATACGGACGGGTATAAAACTTTTTATCACGGTCATAGCTATACTGCGTATCCGTTAGCTCTTGCCGTTGCTCTTGAAAATTTAAAGATACTTGAAGAAATGAATATTGAAGAGTATTTAAAGCCTAAAATAGAAAGATTTTCTAAAGAACTTGAAAAATTCCGTAATCATAAAAATGTTGGAGATATCAGGCAAACAGGCATGATATGTGCCGTAGAACTTGTTAAAAATAAAGTTACAAAAGAACCGTTTGCTTATGAAGATGGTATAGGAAAGAAGATTTATCTTGAGGGATTAAAACTTGGTGCGATACTCAGACCGATGTGGAATTGTATATACTTTATAACTCCTTATATTATTACTGAAGAAGAAATAAAGAAACTTACCGATATTGCTTATGAGGCATTAAATCGTGTTTTACCTAATTAATAATGTTATAGATTTATAACAATTTTATAAATTGTAATACGAAACACTTTAAAAATCAGTATTTAAATAGTAAAATATTAGTGTTTATAAAATACAAGTGAGGTATCATATGGGATTTATTAGTAAAATATTTGATAGTGTTGATGATGCAATATTTGGAAGCAGTAACTTAAAGCCGGATAGACGCGGCAGAGTATACGGTTCAAAACATGATGATAAAATTAAATATAAAAGTTCTTGGAGACAAAAGAGCAAGTATTATATCTATGCGGATAGAGGGGATGACCTTGTTGATTTAAGTAAAACTTCAACAAAAAATGAGATATACGGAGACCGCGGTGATGATACTATTAAAGGCGGCAAGAAAACTGATTATATATATGGAGATAAAGGTAAAGACAGTTTATACGGTAATGGCGGTGATGACCATATTCGGGGTGAAAATGACGATGACTATATAAGCGGCGGTGACGGTAAAGATGAAATATTTGGTGATAGAGGCGATGATACAATCTCCGGCGGAAAAGGTAATGATACTATAAATTGCGGCAAAGGTCAGGATGAAGTAAACGGTAATCAAGGCAACGATAAAATATACGGAGATGAAGGCGATGATACTTTAAAAGGTGGAGTCGGAAATGATACTATATATGGCGGAGAAGGCGATGATGACCTCTATGGTGACAGAGGAAACGACGTTATATATTGTGAAGATGGCGATAATATGGTATATGGCGGTCTTGGAAATGACAGATTATATGACGGCAAAGGTAAAGATACAATATATGCGGGAAAAAATGATGATAAAATCTATCTTCAAAAAAGTGGTAATAATACTGTATATGCTGATGCCGGAAAAAATACCATTAATTGCAAAACATCAAATAATACTATAAACTTAGGGGTAGATAACGATACAGTTATATTCTCAAATCGTACCAAAAATAATATTGTAAAATTTACTGATGCTGATAGCTCTCTGCTTCTTAGATTTGACAGTTCTGATATAACCGCAGAAAAAACTAAAAATACAGTTAAAATTACTTGCGGTACTTGTACGGTTACCGTTCGCAACTATAAATCCAGCAATACTTTCAATGTTAAGCACGGTGATATGACTGAATCAATTGAAGATATTCTTAATGGTGGCAGTACTTCTTCATTAATGAAAACATTTAAAGCTGTTAAATCAGCAGCTGCTATTAGTCATGATGTTGCAGCTTGGAAAAGTGCAAATTCAAGTGCTGATATGCAAGCTTTAATAGGTACTGATAACAGTAATGCAAAAACCGATTTAACTGCATATTTTGTTCAAAATCCGAATAATATTGCATAGTATAAATAAAAAAATAAACAGGGACATAATCTGTCCCTGTTTTTTTGTAATAAAATATTTATGCTTGAGGAATTAATTATGGAATATTTTATTACAGGTATTGATACGGACATTGGAAAAACATATGTAACAAGAGGATTGGCGCTTAGTTTTGAACGTTCCCAAAGAAAAGTTGGTGTATATAAACCGCTGCAATCAGGTGCAATAAAGACAAATTCAGGATATTTAGCACCTGATATAGAAGCTGTAAAAATTTTATCAAAAACCATTAATACAAAATGTTCATATCTCTTAGAAGGTGAAGTTTCTCCGGCACTGGCTGCCAGACTTGCTGGTGTTAAAATTGATATTAATAAAATTAAAACGGATTTTAATTCTTTTAGAAGTGAAAATGAATATACTCTTGTCGAGGGTGCAGGAGGAATTCTTGCTCCTGCTGCAGATAATATGTTATGTGCCGATTTAATTAAAGAATTAAATATTCCGATTATTATCGTAACGGTGCCATTTCTCGGAAGATTAAATCATACTCTTTTAACTGTTCATTATGCTCAAAGTCGTGGAATTACGATAAAAGGTGTAATAGTTAATAAAATACCTGTTTCCACAAATGATTTGGCCTCAAAAAACTTTATAAATGAACTTAAAATGTATATGGATGTTCCGATAATCGGAATGTTAAAAGATGCGGAATATTCATATAATGAGAATGAGTTTATGCAAATTGTTAAACAGTTATAGCGGTTTTTTCTTAATAAGTCCGTTTTGTCTCGGATATATATTTGCCGTTTCTTTTTCTTTTTGTATAACAATTAGTACTCTTTTATTTTCGTTATTTATAGGTAATTTATATTCTATTTTATCAATAACTTTTGAATTTAAAACGGATAGAGCATTTTTAGCTGCGCTTATTTCCTCATCTGCTTTTATGGACTTATATGCAATAAAATACCCGCCTTTGTTTAAATAAGGGATTGCATATTCCAACATTACTCTTAACTCTGCCATAGCTCTTGAAACAACAATATCGTATTTTGAATTTTTGTTTAATTCTTCTGCTCTTTTGCATATTGGATTTATATTCGCAATGTTTAATTCATCTTTCAAATATTTTATAAAATTGATTTTTTTGTTTATTGAATCTATTGCGGTAATATCAAAATTTTTGTATATAATTGACATTGGAACGGAAGGAAAACCTCCGCCTGTACCTATATCTAAAATTTTTGCTTTCTTAATTGCATATTTTTCTATAAATAAATTAACAGCAAGACTGTCATAAATATGTTTTTCAAATAACAAATTTTCATCATTTCTGCTTATTAAATTTACTTTTCTATTGTATTCCAGAAACAATTTTATATATTGGTTAAAGGTTACTTCTCTTGAGTTGTTTATGCTTATATTTAGTTCATTGAGCTTTTCAAACATTATTTTTTATTCTTTATTTCGTTCATAATTTTAAGGAAATCAACTTCTCCGAGTTTCGTTTTAATTTTATTGATTTTTAAATCAACTTGTTTTTTACTGTCTTCTATCATGTTATGAGAAGTTATAGATCTTACAATTAAATAAGATTTAAGTGCTTTTTTATAGGATTGATTTCTTGCATAATAGTCTGCTATCTCAATATATGCGGATATTTGAAATGTTATATCATTCAGCTTTTTTGCCGCGGTTAAAGCATTTACAAGATATTCATGTGTATTTTCCGACTTTTCATTTTCTGCAATTTTTGCCAGCTTTAAATATGAGTAATATAATCCTTCATAATTATTTCTTTTTGTATCTGCACTAATTGAAAGTTCTAAATACATTTTTGTAGATGAAATATTATCATTATCAAACGATATTTCTGCTAAATTTGAGTATGCCGAAGCCAGATATTCGTTAACATCAGCATCTGATGATGTTTGAACACAACGTAAATAGTATTTTAATGCCAAGTTTGTATTTTCTGCATCATCATATAAAAGTGCATTTTTAAAATAACATTCACACAATAGTGAAGTATCGGATAATTTTTCTGCTTCTGACAATGCTTTTTGTGCGTATTTTATGGCTGTTTCTGTATCCATATTGTTGTCTTCCAACTCCGATAAATCTAAGAATACTCTAACAACCATTTCTTCTGATACACCTTTGGGAGAATATAAAATCCTTTTATATACTTCTTTAGCCTTATCAAATTTGTATGTTTCCGAGTATATTTGCGCAACACTCAACAATATTTCATTTGCTTTTTCGGGTTTTTCGTCAATATATAAGCTGTATACCTTTTCATAATTTTTTATTGATTCATCGATATTTTGTATTTTCTTATAGCAAATAGCAAGTTTTGTATATATAATTGGTTCTTTGTGTACAAACATTTTATCATCCGTATAAGTGAGAGCTTTTTTATAGTATAGGATTGCAGCACCGAAGTCATATGCATTTTCATATGTTTGAGCTATTTCTATATATTCATCCATTGATTGAGGAATAATATCAATATCATTTTTAGGCGATTCCTTTTCTTCGGATGGAGTATTTGCAATTTCTTCAAAATGTTTAGTAATTAAATCGTCAGGTTTTGAGGCATTTAATAACAGCGAATCTACATTAGAAAGCTCAAATCTTCTTTTTTTGTCTTTTTTAGGTGTTGAAGTTCTTCTGACAGAAGAAGGTTCGTTGTCTCTTGGTACTTCAAATCCTGTTGAACGAACATAACTTAAATATGTGAAATCTTGAACTTCTGAAGTTCTTTGTCTTCCTGTTCTTTCAAGTTCTTTTTCTAAGTTCTCAACTTTACTTTGATGATATACTATTTCTTGTCTCATTGTCAGTCGGGATAAGAATAATTCTCTGTCAAACGGTTTTAAAGGAAGTTCGGATTCATATACTTCCAAAAGATATTTATGTATTCTTATTTTTGTTTCCGTATTTATTGATTTTATAAATTCGCTTTTTATATAATCTTTCAAATAATATTTCCCAAATTTCTCAGACACAACGTGTTTTTGCAGTAAAAACTCTATATCATCTTCCGTTCCGAATTTTTGATTTACAAGGAAACTCATATTAACACCGTGTCTTATGATGGTTAATATTAATAGTAATTTTATATATTTTTCAGACGAAATTGATAAAAGTCTTGAAACAAGAAATTCCAGAAAATTCTTTGAGGATTTTTTATATTCCGATAAAAAGTTTATTAATGAAATTCCCATTGTTTGAATAATTAGTACTGCAAGTTCAAGCAATAAGTAATGACCTCTTGAAACTTTATATAATTCGGCACATTCATATTTATTGCCTTGAATTTCATTTTTCTCAAGATATTCATACATTTCATCGGGTGTTATTGAAGTTAATAAACAGGACTTAGTTGAATCATCCGAAATTAAATCTTCTTGCCTGAATGACCTTGAGCATATAACGATTTTTATCTTCTCAAAGTGAGAAAGATAATTAATAAATCCCAGAATGTCTTTTTGTGTATCTTTGCTTCTCATATTTATTTCAAAAGAATCAAAAATAAACAGCATCGGAGCGTCGCAATATTTAATATATGTATTAATTTTTTCGGAAAATATTGTTGAATCTGCCTTTGGCAGAGTTATTTTCTTTTCGTTATGGTATATGGAAAAATCTCTGAATACGGATAATAATACGTCATCCATATTAATTGCTTCTTGATACGAGTTCCTGAATACCAGAACATCTTTATCAATAAAATCAAGAAAACAATCCGCAACATATGTTTTCCCCGAACCCATAAAGCCGTTTAATATAAAAATATTGTCAGATGTATTTAAAAATTTAAGAAGTTGTGCTATTTCTTTTATATTGTGTTTAAGTATAAAATCATTTTCTCTGCCCTCAATGTAATCTTCAAGTGCAGATGTATCTGTCTTTAATTTTTCAACTATTGGTTTATATAAATCTTTTACAAAATTATAATCCATAATATCTATAATATTATATAATGCCCTTTTAGTAATCTGTTAAACAGAGTATTTATTAACCATTAGTTACAATTCTTTGATTATTAAATTTTATAATAGTATCATTGTATATAATGAAAAATCTCGGTAAATTATTAAAAATTTTTTTATTTATTATAATTGTGGCGAGTAGTCTATATTTATTTTTCTTATTCGCTCTTCCTTCTATTTTAAATTCACATTTTATTAAAAATAAAGTTAATAATTTCGCATATTCTAAAATCGGAGTTGAAATAAATGCGGAGCATCTTCATTTTAAAACAATGCCGGCATTAAGTATTAGTGCGTCTGCGGATAAAATAAAATTGAATAATAAAACAGAAGAACTGTTAAATGCTAAAAATTTTAATTTGGAATTTAATTTATTACAATTTGCTTTAAAAAAAATTGATGTTGAATATGTATATATTAATGAAACAGGACTTACAAATTTAATAAAATCAAAAGAAAAAAGAGAAAAATTTAATTTTAAACTTGATAAAATTTCCGAAATAAACATTAAAAGTGCAGAAATATGGTTTGATAAAGGTAATCTTAACAGTATTTTTGTTATGATAACCGATTTGCATCAATTTAATAAAGATAATAAAATTTATTATACTTTTCAAGCCGATATAGTTTCAGAAAGATTGAGAAATCTGATTAGTATCGGAAGGAGTGGCGGTTTATACATTGAAAATAATGAATTATATGCGGATAATTTGCAAGTTTTGATTGGTGTTTCGGAACTTACATTTAACGGCAGAGTCTGCAATGATAAATATAGAAATACAGATTTAAGTATTAAAGGTTCAGATATACCTATTAGTGACATAATGTCTTCATTACTGTATTTTCAAAAACTAAAGGAGCCGGGTAAAAAATTTATTGAAAACTTTTATGATTACGCAGGGACAATGGTGGTTGATTTACAGCTTAAAAATAAAGGTATTTTCGGGAAATGCAGTGCAAATATGCTTTCAGGAACTTCTGTATTATTTAATGTTCCGATACTATTTAAAAAAGTTGACTTTATATTTAATGAAAGAAATATGAAAGCATCGGCATATGGTACTTTGGGAGGAGAAGAAGTATTTTCTTCCGTTGAAATGTCAAATATTGCAACACGGAATCAACAGGTTGAAGGTTATGTCCATTCTAATCTTACAAATAAGACGGTAAATAAGTATATAAAAGATGTTACTGTTAAAGGAATTGCCGAAGCAAGTGTTAAGTATGCCATTAAAAATAAAATAATAGATGTTGATTATATGCTTAAACTGGCAAAAGATTCTGATATATATTATAAATCTGCATATTTGGGATTAGAAGACAAAAACAGACGACTTTTTGTTAATACGGTTAAAAATAATGATGAATTGAAAATTACAAATTATGATTATTCAATACAGGATGAAAGTCAAGTATCGAAAATTATAATGGGAGAGGGGCTATATAAAAAAGAAAACGGTCATCTTAAACCTCAATATTTAACATTTAAAACTCAAAATGATGCACCGGTATCGGTCACCGGTTCATTCTATAAATATATTGAAGGCGGTTATTTTAACGGCGATTTAAAATATGATTTTAAAAATGAAATTATAACCGGCATATTTAATATTAAAAATTCAAAATATAAGAATTTTGAAATTACTAATGCAAGTGTAGATGCAAATACGGCTATCGTAAAAATTGAATCCCACGGTACTTATAAAAATTCTCCTTTTAAGTGCCAGATAACCGCTTTAAATAAATTTTCAAATAAAATTAAAATTTATGATATGAATCTTTTCTTGGATGAATTTATTGTTAAAAAATCTTCTCCCGTAAATAAAAATTCAATGATAGCGAAGTCCCAAAAAATTGTTAAAAAAGCAAAACAAATGGATGTAGATATTGATAAATGGACAATAAAAATAAATAAAATTATCAGAAGAAGATTGGTAATCAGCGATATTAACATTTCGGGAAATATACACAACAAAATTTTTAAATTTAATGTTTTGCCTCTTAATTTTGCAAAGGGAACAATATCTGCAAACGGTATATATGATTATGCAAACAGTTCTTCCGATGTTGTAATTAATGCAAATAATATAGATTCTGAAACAGCTGCAGATGTTGTATTTGAATTGCCAAATCAAATTGAAGGAATTGCAAATGCTAAATTACATGCAAAAACATATAACGGCTTGGATGATGTTAAAGCAAAAGTTATTTTTTCAGTAGATAACGGTTTTTTACCTAAATTGGGTAATACAGAATTTTTAGTTAAAAAGTCTAAAATGATAAAACGTCCTTTTAAAATTAAATTATCAGATGTTGTTAATATAGACTTGCAAAATGTTAAGATATTAAGTTCAAATTTAAAAGGTGAATTTGATTATGATAATTTAAAAATACGTAATGCAAATATAACTTCATCACAAAAGTATTTAGCACTTTTAATTCAGGGTGATTATGATATAGTCAAAGAACAGGCGGATTTTAGTGTTTTAGGTAAATATAATAAAAGTAAAATAAGCAAAATAAAGGTTTTCTTTGTCCCTTTGTCCTTGATTTTAAGAACGGTATTCAGAACAGAAAATACTATGGAACAGTATAAAGAACAGTTTAAACTTGTTCCGGATATTGATTCGGATATTGATGATGAATGTGCGTTCAGAGTAAAAGTTAAGGGAAATATAAATACTAACGACGTAAAGGTTGAACTTAAAAGAATAAAATAATGTGTTGCAAAAATTTTTTTGTATTAGAATATTCATGTATTCCCCTTTCGTCTAATGGTAGGACGCAACACTCTGGATGTTGCTATCGAGGTTCGAATCCTTGAGGGGGAGTTTTTTATTAAGGAGAAAAGGTATGTTTCAAGTAATTACGGAAAGAGATTATTCTGAATTCTCAAGAAAACAAATCGGTGAATTTACTGATTTTGAAAAAGCGTTAGAAGCAGCAAAAAAGGCTATAGAAGGCAAAGAAGGACTTCGATATATTATTGAAAAAACCGACGGTCATATTGACAGTTACGGAAATCAAATAGTTACTGTCGTTGCAGAAAGTGAATAGATAATTATATAATATCTATCCGAATTAAAATCAAAAAATCTTATATTATATATAAGATTTTTTGATTTTGAATTGAAAATAGTTTATGTTACTAATTTTAAGCTGAATTATAGGTCTAAAATTGACTTATAAAGTTTGAAATGATACAAAAATATTATGGAACAAGGATATCTTTTTGACAGTACAAAAAACCAACCTTTAGCATCAAGATTAAGACCTAGAAATCTTGATGAATTTGTCGGGCAGACACATTTAATAGGGGAAGGCAAGGTTCTTCGTAAACTTATAGAAAATGATCAAATAACGTCTTTAATTTTTTGGGGACCTCCGGGAGTTGGTAAAACGACTCTTGCAAGAATTATTGCAAATAAAACTAATTCTAAATTCATTGATTTTTCTGCCGTAACAAGCGGAATAAAAGAAATAAGAGCCGTTATGGAACAGGCAGAGCAAAACAGAAAAATCGGCGAAAGAACAATAGTTTTTGTAGATGAAATTCACAGATTTAATAAAGCTCAGCAGGATGCATTTTTACCATATGTAGAAAAAGGAAGTATTATCCTAATAGGTGCAACAACCGAAAATCCTTCATTTGAAGTTAATAGTGCGTTATTATCACGTTCAAAAGTATTCGTACTTCAATCATTAAAAACAGAAGATTTGGTATTGCTTTTAAAACGTGCAATAACTGATGAACGAGGTTTCGGAAATCAGAAAATAAATATTACTGATGAAATGCTTGAAATAATTGCAAAATTTGCAAACGGTGATGCAAGAGGTGCTTTAACAACATTGGAAATGGTTATATTAAACGGTGATGTTGATAAAGAAGGTGTAACTCACGTTACAAAAGAATCACTGGAACAGTGTATTTCAAAAAAATCTCTTTTATATGATAAAAACGGGGAAGAGCATTACAATATAATTTCCGCACTTCATAAATCAATGCGAAATTCTGATCCTGATGCTGCTGTGTATTGGCTGGCAAGGATGCTTGAAGCAGGAGAAGACCCTTTATATATTGCAAGACGAGTAACAAGATTTGCAAGTGAAGATGTCGGACTTGCCGACCCTCATGCATTAGGAATAGCAGTTGCTGCTTATCAGGCATGCCATTATATAGGAATGCCTGAATGCTGTGATGCTCTTGCTGAAGCTGTGATATATTTATCAATGGCGCCAAAATCAAATGCGGTTGATGTTGCTTATGCATATGCAAGAACGGATGCAATTAAACATTTGGCAGAACCGGTTCCTCTTGTAATAAGAAACGCACCAACTAAACTTATGAAAGAATTAAATTACGGCAAGGGATATCAATATGCTCATGATACTGAGGAAAAATTGACTTCAATGCAATGTCTTCCTGATTCTTTAAAAGACAGAGAATATTATAAACCGACAGAGCAAGGTTTGGAAACAAAATATAAAGCAAAATTGGAACAAATTAAACAGTGGAAAAAAGAACATCAATAAAAAAAGAGGGAAGTTTTATCTTCCCTCTTTTTTGTATATTAATAATTTGTTGCTCTTCGCATAAAATATGCTTGCGGATGGTCGCAAACAGGGCATACTTCGGGAGCTTTTTTGCCGATAACAATATGTCCGCAATTGGAGCATTCCCAAATTGTATCTCCCTCAGAAGAAAATACAATACCATTTTCAATATTTGCCAATAATTTTCTGTATCTTTCTTCATGTTCTTTTTCAATATCTGCTACTTTTTCAAATAATATTGCAATTTTTTCAAAGCCTTCTTCTCTTGCTTCTTTTGCAAAGGTCTTATACATATCTGTCCATTCGTAGTTTTCACCTTCTGCAGCAGCTTCTAAATTTTGTTTG
>JAEEGL014116291.1_pt1 | contig 41775 bp, 40 predicted proteins | sample 9134231 | NCBI WGS metagenome assembly JAEEGL01 (sample SAMN16246548, study PRJNA631951) | gut metagenome | biome: gut microbiome; feature: rumen; material: fiber-attached | host: Bos | place: Iran: Karaj | collected 2018-10
AATTTTCAGGGGAGAATTGAGTGAATATGGTTTCTCTTGCTTTTTTGCTAAGCTGACACAAAAGTTTACGGTCATTGTTGAGGCTTTGGACGGCATCCACAATCGAAAGGCTGTCTCTTACTTTGATAAACAAACCGTTCAAACTGTCTTCCACCACTTCTGGGATGCTGCCAACAGGAGTTACCACAGGCACAGCCCCAAAGCTCATACATTCCAACAGTGAAATAGGAAGCCCCTCAAAAAAAGATGGCAACATGAATACATCAACCATTTTCAGGAAATCAGATTTTTTCTTGCCGGAAACGACACCAACATACCGAAAACACCCTTCTGGCAGCTGTTCAAATAGAGGCAGATATTCCCCAGTCTTTTGTTCTTTCCCAGCTATGAGTAGTTGATAAGGTACACCGTTTTTGTGTAATTGCCTGCATGCTTCCAGAAGTTCTGTCATGCCCTTGTTGGGTTCAATCCTGCCAATATAACCGAGAATAAGTGGTTTGTCCTTTGTTTTTCCAGGTCTTTCAAATCGCATAGCCTCATTCAGGTCAACTGTATTCGGCAGAATATGAACGTTCTTAGCCCCAAAACGTTTTTTCACCGTCTCCCGTTCCTTCTCACTCAGCACGATAAAAGGTACATTCCATGAAAACACTTTCCTTAACATCCTGTTTAAAACAGCAGGAATCGTCTTTGCTGTCATATAGTTACCGCCATGAATATGAACCACCATTTCCCGTCCTTTTTTGTAGGCATGGCGCATAAAGAAGAAGTCTCGGAGAATCGACATTGCCGACAAGGGAAAGCTGTAATGTATAATGGCTTCTGGATGGTCGGCCAATGCCATTTTCCATCTTTTGTATGCCTTTATTATCGCGAAAATCCTGAATATGCCACCCCGCTCATTGTCCTTCTTGCCAAGTTCAAAATGAATGTATCGGTGCCTTTTATTGTTGTCGATAATAAAATTAACAACAGACGAAACACCGCTTACATTCTGTGTAGGGTCAAGAGATGGAGATGTTATGATAAAAAGCATTTCACGCTTTGATTTCAGTTAGGTTATAAAATGTTCGGAATGAAAAGCAATCCCAATGGATTACTTACTTTTCACAAAAAACTTATTAGAAATTTGATTCCATAGCATTATTCTGACTTTATCCAATAATATCGATATACTGAAAACGCAAATAACGACAATAATAATACCAAAGACATGATAGGATTTATATGATAATCTGACAAGGTTACAATACTCTTCAAGAATATTCCTAGTGCAATGTAAAAGATATACAGCAAAACAAGAACTTGCAATCCAGTTAATAAGCTTATTTCTAAATGAGAGTTTTGCGAAAAACAATAATAGGAATAAAGACTCAATAATAACCAAAGGATATGCATACGCCCCCCATTGTATTTGTTGCAATAGATTAAATCTAATTAATAAGTATTCAACTATTGCTCCCGTGAGTACAATACTGGTAAAAACATATAAACAGGATACTGCTGAAACAGGAGCCAGTTTTCCTGGATATTTACGAAAGTATTGAGCTAATAAATATAACAAAATAAAACTAAGAGGTGAATATCCATCATTTATATAATTAACCGAGACAAACAACCATCCATATAATGTCTGAAATGAAAACAAAGCTATCAATGTGAGCAAGAATTGCCGTTGACTAACGTTTTGGGTATATGCATTTAAAGCAGGTGATATTAAATATAAAAAGATGTAAGCCTTTACAAACCATAAATCTTTTGTAAGCAGAAATATGCTTTTAATATCTTTGAAATCGATACTGTGTTCCCCAAACAGAGAATATAAAATGAGCGTGATAGAACAGATAAAGAATACTTGAAATAATAAACCGGCAAACCGTTTGATTTTAGGACGAATTCCAAACCAACCAGATATAAGAACAAAACAATTCACACAAATAATGGAGAGGGAATTTATTCCAGTTCTAAACAGACAATTGAATGGTGAGTTAATTGCATCTTCTTGAAGTGGCCTTCCAAAAGTCAGATAATCGGTATGATAAACAAGTACTAATAACATGGAAACAATTCTAAACAGTTCCATGTTAGAATCCCTATTAATGATTTTTTGCATTAGTTGATATGTTGTAAAGAGTCTTTGCTTGACTTTTTATTTTGTCAATTTTTCAAGTAAATTGTCATTCATCCTTATCTCTTCTTCCGTGAATCTCATTTTCAGCAGTTTTGCAGGCACGCCGCCAATAATCGAATAAGGTGGAAAAGATTTTGTTACCACAGCCCCTGCAGCCACCACGCTTCCATGACCAATTGTCACACCTTTCAAAATCGTCACATTTGCCCCACACCACACATCATCTTCTATGATAACTTCTTCATCATTTTCTGGTAGTTTCTCCTCTGGTGTTACATCTATCATGAATTTTCCGATGATGTCAATCCTATGGTCACCCGTTATTATGGTTGGCTTTGGTCCGAATACCACCTTCTTCCCAATGGTCAGAGGTGCCTCAGTGCAATAAATCGTGCTACCCTTAGGAATAGAAGTGCCATCTCCAACCGATAGGTTTTCCAGTCCTTTGAAATCAGATGAGGATGGACGAAGATAAACACCTTTTCCACATTTTCTCATACAACTTTTGTAAAAAAAGGAAAGAAATTTGTCCCAGAGATAGGGCATGGATAATGTAGTTTTTATGACGAAACAACCGATTTTTTTTTTTAGATTCATTGGAATACAATTGGAATAACTTGAAATGTTTATGCCTAGGAGTATTTTGTGGTTTGCGGTTTATTCCTAAGTCTTCAGTTTTGAAATTTGATTTTGTCTGCATTTAGACATAATGCAAGAATCATAAAATAGCCCATTCCTTTACCAGAAAGGTATGATGAATCGGCTGTCTGCTCTATTGCTAAAGCTAATATGCACATTAGAGCCATGCGGTAATAGACAATATTATTAATCTTGTTAGTCTCATTCACTCGTCGTTTCCAGAATATGAAAAACAATATTACGCCAAATATCCCAAACTGAGCGATATAAATGGGATAGAATGCGTCAGCAAGGAACATCGGATTATTAGGATACAACCCCCAAATAGTACTCAGATTATATGTATAATACAATGGTGAATATTCCTTTGCTGCTGCAGCACATGCAAATGTTCCGAATCCACTTCCAAATGGGATATAGTCGGTCATAATTATAAAACTAGTCTTGTAGGTTTCTGGTCTCGCCTTCCTCTCTGTATCATCTTGCATACCTTCCACGTAATATGCATTGAATTTTGTCCAAGTAAAATAGAGAACAACAGCGGCTAATGTGGCTACTTGGAAGATGATTTTAGGGGAATTAAATTGAATTTTCTTTTCTACAAAGAAAATGAGAGCTACAAATGTCACTAACTCGCCGTAATATTTAGATTTTCCCCCAAGAAGACCTATAACCATGATGGTAAGTGCAATGTAACTGTTCCTTTTTGTCTGTTTGGAAAAAAGATAATATATCATTGCACAACAAAGTGCCAATTGACCTAATTCTGCGGATTCAGCAATACCTGTTTCGTTTTGGGTCACATATTTGTTGATTATGGTTTGGTAAAATATAGTTAGTATTAGAAACAGGCCAAACGTGAGTAACATCATAATCTTAATGGTCTTTTTTTGCCGGTATGTGAATTCTGGAGCAAGGATCCATGTCATGTAAAATACAAGGTATGGCCGTGCTTCTTGGGTAATATCAAGAAAGATAGCTTTTTCGGTATTAATCATTAATATCCATGAATAAATCAAATAGAAAACAAAAACACCGGCACAGAACTTAATTTCTTGTTTTCTTCTGTTGGAAATATTAAGTAATTTATTTTTGCTGAAAGCATATAACACCATCAATAATGTCAAAAACTCATCACTATAGTCAAATCGGATAATATTAGTGAATGCAATGCATACAGGGAAATAGATAACCCAGAAGATTGTATAGAATTTTGCAATTTGTTTCATGTATGATCTTTGATATTATAAACCAGTTTGTGGAATTATTGATTGCGATATATTATGCATAACTAAAAGGAAAAATAATTCATTTAAACATGCCTCAATTATCTTAAATATATATTATCTACATGGGCAATCCTTTGCTCTTCGGGAGGAAGTTGCATATAATCTCCGTACATTTGTGTTAGATACTTGTCATAATCCTTAAAGCCGCAAAGCTTCAAATGTTCAAAATCATATCTGACGTTTGTTCCGTACCAATTCTTATCAACACTTTCTTTAATTCCCCATCTTCCAAACACGTTATAGATGTCGCTTCCTGTCTTCATTGAGGATAATATAGACAGCATTTTCATGGGCAAGTATTGCTTTTTGAATGAAGTTATCAACCGAAGAGTCATTTTAATGATTGTTTTTATTATTCCTTTATCAGGTGAATCCACAAAAAGCAGTGTCTGAAGACGTAGAAGTTTTCTGGCATGTGCAGCATCCTTGCTGTTCTTGTCACAAGCCGCCAATGGAAAAACATCGACGTTAATGCCCAATTTCTCCTCAACTGGAAGAACAATTCTTGGGTCATCGATGCAGGTTTCTGTGTCTTCAATTTTCATAAAAGGATAGACGACAGCCTTACAATTTGAATATGTGCAGCAACGCATCCCCTCTGGAAGATTTGTCTCAAGAATCCCTGTCAACTTTTGGAAGTACTCAAAAGGGACACCGAAGTCCATATCATCATCCCAGGGGATGAAGCCTTTATGACGTATTGCACCGAGCATGGTACCTCCAAGCATATAATACGGAATGCCATGCTCTGTGCATATCCTGTCAAAAACTTCAGCGATATGAAGGATTCGTTGATGCTGTTCTTCTAAATTAATTCTTTTCATTTCAATCTGTCATAAAAATGATTCAATGCTGTGCTGTTCTTCATTACAGGATTCTATGTCCCATTTGTGTCTGGTTGTTGATTCCGTATGCTTCTACATTTATTGTCTCCAGTAATTCTTGTGAAAAGAGTGATTCTGGCGTTTCTCCACTGGTGGCATAGCCATATAATTTCCATACAGCGATTTCAGAAAAATGTCATACCCATTCATGGTCTTAAACTTGAATCCTTCAAAAATAACATTTACTGTACTTTCAAAATCTGAGATGTTAAAGTATTCACGCTCTTTATATTGAGGAGCTGTGAGATTCATGCATTTTGTGGTTCTTCCAAGTTCTATTTTTTTCAAAAGACGAATATATTTATCAATTGGGTCATAATGAGAAAACAATATCTTTTTAACCACTAATTTAAGTTTTGAGTATAAACCATGAACCATACTTGTTGGAACTTTCGAGTTTCTCCACTTAAAACAGTAATTGTTCAGATTAAAAATCTTGTTAACACGTTTTTTGAATATGTCAAAATCTTCTTCTGCACCATCCAAGGGGAAAATGTCAATCCATACTCCTGTGTCTTCATTACACCATGGTATGTTATCCTCATGGACATAGGTTCTCTTCATTTCACACACTCTTGCATAAGGGACATAACACTCTTTGTTTGTAATCCTTGATATTACCTTAAATCCTTTCTCACTTTTGTATTCTTTGCAAAAACGTTCATAATCAGGGCGTGGCATTAGTAAATCCATGTCATCGTCCCAAGGTATGAATCCCTTGTGACGAAGTGCACCAATTAGGGAACCGTATGCCAGGTAGTATGTTATATTGTTTCGGGTGCAGAATTCATGTACATTTTTCGCTATGTCAAGAGTCATCATTTGCACCTCCCTTAAGGTCATTTCTCTCATAATAATTTCTTATATTCGTCAAAATATTTTTTTGCGGAAATGGAAATATCATAATGTGATTTAACATATTCGAATGCGGGTTCTATCATCTTGTAATCATATCCGCCTTTCAATATAGTTTCCAACTTGTTGGCTAGGTCAACAACGTTTCCATTCCTGAAATGCATCCCATATTTCCCATAGTCAATCACCTCCATCGGACCGTTGATGTCGCTGACAAGAACTGGCAGCTTTGCTGCCATAGCTTCAGCAACAGTAAGCCCAAACCCTTCTTGTCGGGATGGCTGGATAAACACATCATATTCGTGAAGGTGTTCATAGATATATTCTTGGGACTTCACTCCTTCAAATACAACATATTTTTCCAAAGAAAGGTCTATTGTTAGTTGTTTCAAATAGCCTTCAGAGCCTCCTGTCCCTATGAAATACATTCGGAAATTTGTGATGCCATTATCTATTAAGTTTTTTAAGGCTTTTAATAGAATATCCTGACCTTTGTGTTTTATCCATAATCGACCCACTTGCACTAGTTTGAAAACGGAAGGAGGACAGGGTGTAGTAACTTTACATTTCATCTCTCTCACTTTTATGCCATTTTCAATGACTGTGCTTTCAAATCCTTGTCCTTTTGTTTTTTCTCCCACGACATTGGAGATAGAATATAGCTTTTTCATTCGAGGATACTCTTCAGGATTATTCCACATCCCGTGAATGGTTCGGACAATATTCCAATTGCCGAAAATCAACTTTGATACACGGTTGGAATGTACATGGATGATATCAGGCTTGTATCTCCATAGCCACCAGTTAAGCTTCAGTATTTTCAGAAAGCTTCTATCCTTTGGCTTTCTGTTTAACCTGAATATCTTGCATAGTGGTGAAAGCTTCTCAATGACAAACTCATCCACAAAATCATTAACAATGAAAAGACGTACCTCTGCCGACTTTACATGCTCATTGATGATGTTAACCAACATAGTCTCGACACCACCGGTTTTCATACCCCAAACCACATGTGCTATTTTCATCATAATTATGGTTTATTACGTCTAATAATTTTCTTAATGATAGTTATCAAGAAATTAATAAAAGCACCAGTCTTTGGCCATCTATAGCCTACAGCATCTACAACTATGACATCTTTATACATATTTAAAGTGTGTATTCCTAAAGGATATTTTTTGTTGTTGGAGAAATATCTTCTGACTTCATGAAAAATCCATTTGCCGTTTCTGTTTATCACTTTTTGAATAACTGTTCCATGTCCATAACTTTTGTTACAATCTTGAGCTGGACGATAGATAATTCCATTATATGAGAAAAAATCTCCAGCCATTCTTGCTACATTATCTTCAAAAAAGATTTCTTCCTGGAATTTATATAAATTGTCGGAACCTTTTTTATAGATACAAAGGCGTTTCTCATTGATATCAGGAAGCTTAGTACAGAAAATCAAATCCTCTCCAAAATAGTTGGTATAAGTGGCATCTGCAACATATTCGTTAATTAACACACATTCTTCTTTTAATTCATCAGTATTTTTATCATACTCATAAAGTTTGAGCTTCCCTGATTTCCCACTTTCAGGATAAATAAAGATTTTTCCGTCTTTCCTTAAAATTGCAGGATAGGACATATGTGTCGGCAGAGTCAGAATTGTTTTTGTTGATACTATTCGGTTGTTTTTTCTGTTAATTATTATTTTTGCAATTCCGGCTCTTTTAATTGGATAGAAAAACTCTTCAACTAACAACGTTATATTGTTTTCATTAGCATCTAAAATGAATGGATCTGCAAACCAACGATCTTTATATGTTGGCTCAACCCATTTGATTTTTAATTCCTCATTGTTTAGTATTCCTTCAATGCTATTTGTCACGAAGCCCACAGTCCAATGTCTTGAACGCAATTTGTTTAATAATTTCATGATTCAAATTAAATTAATAAGAAGTAATCAGTTTTGTCATAATTTATATCCATTTTTTTGTAAAAAAGTCATCACATCTTTGATTCTCAAGTCCCAGTCACATATTTTTATTGCAGTTTCAAAGTTTTTATCAACTAGTTCCTGGTAATCTTCGATGTGGGCTAATATATCCAATATCTGTTTTTGAGGATGCCTTTTGTCTATATTAATAACTGGATTATACCCCATCATATTTATAAGCTCCTGAGGTGCACGCCCTATCATCACAATCCTTGACAATATATTCTCCCAATAGCGTTGAGTTAAAGTTTCTAATTGACCATAAAATTTAGGATCTGTATCACATCTCGGAAGTGCTATCGTGATTTTAGCGTTACTCATAGCAATATATAATTCATCATCACTATAAATGAATTTATTGTTTACTAAAGTACATATATGTCGGATGTTTTCTGGGAACGTATTCGTGATAATTCTTGTGTTCGAACGGCCGAATTCAAGGATGTCAATGCTCCGTTCGTTAAGAGGTTTACCTTTTTTATATTTATTTTTTTCTACAGCTTCTGGACACCACATCACATTCATGTCAGGAAACTGATTTTGTATAATGTTTGCTGTTTGGGAGGATGAGAATATTGCAGTGCTTACATCATGTTTTTTTATCCATGTACACATTTTATCAACATATCCCGGGCCTGGCCAGCAGTCCCAAACCATAGGTATCACTTCATGGAGTGCATAATCTGGAAATGTGTCAAAGTATAAAGAAACGGGTTCCAGGAATCTTAATCTTGCCTCTTTTTCTGTTTTCAGCCATGAAGGAAGTTCATGGTTGTAGGCAAGACTATGTAATGGACGAATAGGATACCAAGCTCTTGCAGTTTTTCCACCATTTCTTTTCCATGCCTCAAAGGGTGCTTGTTTAAAATTCAACCCTCCAGGATGAAAATAAGGTTGAACTGCCTTAACAGTTTTCATATTACATTTGTAAGAAGAATAACCAAAAATAACCAAAAATAACGTCCTTACTTGTCAATAATCTGATATATTTTATCCATTATAGCATTATTATCATATTCGTAGTTCTCAATACATTTTTTTATTTTACTGTATTCGCCATTTATGTCATTAATCAGGCGGTATAGCTGGGACGGCATCTCTTCAACTGACGTTATCCACCCGCAGTTTTTGTCTAACACTTCGTATGCGACAGGGAAATCATTTGAAACAACAGGCGTATGCACAATTTTACCTTCGGCTATAACATATGAGAAACTTTCCGAATCAGATGTGCAAACCACTAAATCTGATTTAGCCATATAAAAATAGGGATTAGATTTAGCACCCAGAATGATAACCTGATTTTCTAAACCATATTTGGATATTTCATTTAAAGTCTTTTCTCTACACTTGTCTCCCGATGCAATAATGTACCATTTAAAAGGACGAGTATTTCCAAATTCGTTAATTTTGTCCACTATACTTGGAATAAGTTCAAATTGCTTTTGTGGAACAAAACGGCCCACAGAAACCATCGTAAATGAGTCAGTTTTAAAATCTTCATCTTTTTCTTCTTTATTTGCACTTTGCCTAATGAAATCATTGTTTAATGTGTTGTAAATACAACACACTTTGTCTTTTACTAAAGGTAGTGCATCTTGGAACATCTTTACAAATACATTCGAGACACATGGTATGGCATCAAATGTTGAATATAACTTTGTATAATATTCAATATTATTAAAATCCACGTAAGGCCTATGATACCAGGCAATCTTTCTTTTAGTGTCAAAATAAGTAACAAATACAGTGGATGCGCCTTCTTGATAGGCGATAACCACATCAAATGTATATTTCTTTTGTATAAGTTTCGCTTCTCGCTTATATAAAAATTCAAAATTGTTCTTTTTTGTGAATTTATTGTATAACCCCATGATTTTTCTGGTGAACGCATTATCATGTAGCCAATAATACAAATGACTTTTTTTTAGGATATATGGTGCGAAGAGTTTTTTATAGTAATCAGGTCCGTCTTCGTATAGGCAAAAAATGGAGATGTCATATTTGCTTTTATCCATAAAAGTCAGAAGATTCTCCAAACTTTTATTAGTCCCGCCATGACTATATTCGGGGATTATAAACAGAATTTTTTTTCTCATTACTTAAGTTCGGTTTTTGAAAAAACAAATTTTGACACCAAAAAGTGCGTAAATAATCATTATGATTTGTATCCAAAATCATTATTATGACATTACAGAAGTAGGCAAATGATAGGGTAATCTAAAGAGAGAATCGTTAGAAACCAAGTCCAGCATCTTCGAGCAGGAAGGGGATGACTCCGACATAAATAATGCCGTCCTCATCCGTCCATTGCTTTGTATTTCCATCCACAATCACAATCTTTCTGAAGAAGTCTCCCGAGTTCTTTAATGAGAACGTCTCTTGATTCTTCTTTCCTCTGTATCTACATTCAAAGCTGATTGGATGTAGATTTTTTCTTTGCCAGTATTGACGATAAAGTCTATCTCATATTGAGACTGTTGTTTCTTACCTTGTTCATTGACACGTGTAATTTCCACAAAACAATCTTCTGTGACTCCTTCATCTCTAAGGTAGTCCTTATACAAAGTTGATAGGAGGAATGATCTGCCAGAACGTCTGATGCCAGTAATAATTTTCACCTTCCCGTTCCATCGTTTACTTAGCAATTCATTTACATATCTGTCTCGCTTTATTATCATGGCTTTTCACGCTTAATGCAAATGTGGTCAAACTGTTCGACTGTTTTTGCAGTGCAAAGGTGGTTGTTTATTCTGAAACACCCAAATAATTAGCCTATTTTTTCACTATTGTGAATGAGTATAAAAACTATAAACCCAAAAGCTTTCTCGATAACACTTTGTCATGAACAAAAAAGCATAGTAAGCTACCTTTTATTATATAAGGTTAAATAAACTTTCTATAGTAAGATCCTCCATCTTTATACAAACAATAGAAACTTATATCTATTTATCTTTATTGATAAATGATTATAAATACTCTAAGCATTGGTTCGTTCCTCCATGACTATACTCAGGTATAACAAAGAGAATCTTTTTTTTATGCATTGTTAATGAGAGTAATATGTAGATTTAAAGAATAAAACAATATGAATAAAGTTGAGAAAATCTATTATTTTATTTAATTTTATTCGTGATTAAAGACAACATTCATCCATACTATCAATAAATTTTTTTATAATATTAATAATTCGTTTGGGTGATTTCTCTAAAATAAGTCTTTCGTATACTATTGGTAATAATTTCACAAAAACTGTTTTTGGAAAAAGATAACCATTATAAAAGAATGTGCTTGCATTAAAAACATATACTTTATCAAAAACAAAATTCTGAAGATAGTATTCCACAGGTATGTTTATCTCCTTTGATAATATCAGAAAGTCTAATCCTGCGTCATGTGCAAGTTTCTCTATTCTTCTTTTTGAATTCACTTTATCTCGAGGATGATATTTGATATATACTGTAGTTGTTTTATCTATTTGATGGAAACACTTATCAATTATTTCATAATATATATGAATATATTGGTCGCTGATTAACTCATTTAAGGGATCTGTTAAGAATAGAACTCTTTTTTTATCATCATCGCGAATGCTTTTCTTAATATAAAGATTCAATTTTTGTGAAAGCAAACTTTTTGGGTATAGTCTTACGTCGAATGATTCGTTATAATGAGGGATTATGCTGTATCGCTTATACATTGGTAGTTGTTCTACAGGTAAATTTGGAGTATAGCGCCATTTTGCAAATCTTATATGATATAATGGAAGATAATAAAAAATATCACGAAACAAGATCTTAATTTTTGTTTTTAAATCAGGTTTTTTATATTTGCGTGGTAAATAATGGGCTGCTCCTTCTTCAAAGAAGATTATTTTATAACCTTTATGAGTAAATAAAATGTCAGTGAAACGTAAAGTGGTATTTTGCTGTTCTCCCAAAAAAATACTATCTATATTGTTGTCTTTAAGAATAGTGCATATCCGCTTGTAATTTCTATAAGCATGTTTTATGTCATTAATACTCTTTGTTCTTAATCCGTCCCATTGAGGAAAATCCTCAAATTCAATTTTCTTTTTCCACATCCCTTCTAAAGACATCAGATCATATATGGGAATGAAATGTTTATTACCATGAATGTAACTCATTAAAAGAATGCAATCTTTTAATTGTTCTTGTTCTACAATCTGTTGAGCGATGAAAAATTGAAATGGAGTAAATACAACAAATAGATTTGCCATAAAAAATTGATTATTTAAAAAATCATATGTTTTGCTAAATCTTGTGCTTTTTGATATTCTTGGGTATTACCGATATCTATCCAAGTTCCGTTTAAAGGATAACGGATAACTTTTTTACCTTCAGATATCAGTTTCTCAATCAAGTCGGTCGCATTGAAAAAAGTATTGTCTGGTATCTCTTCCAATGCACGACGTTTAATAAGGTAAATGCCTGCATTGGCATAATAGTTGTATTTTGGTTTTTCCAGTAGTCCTATGATGTTTCTCCCATCAAGATCAAGAATTCCGTATGGAATACTGACATTATAGGGCACAGCTGCTACCGACATTTCAGCATTGTGCTGTTTGAAATGAAGATAAAAATCTTCGTAGTCTATATTTGTGAACAAATCACTGTTCATTACGAGAACGCTGTCATTATAAAATGAATCAACAAATCTAACACTACCTATAGTGCCAAGGAATTTCGGTTCCTTGAATGTACGGACTTGTATGCCGTTACGAGGTTCTTGATAATGTTCCTCAATCTGTTCATGAAGATAATTAACAGTAACGTTGATATGATTTATGCCATATCTTATTAGTCGGTCAACATTATGGTCAATGATAGCTTTGTCACCGACGGGTAGTAGTGGTTTGGGTGTCTTCTCTGTTAAAGGACGCAATCGTTCTCCTTTCCCTCCAGCCATCAATACTGCATCTATTGGAAGGCGGGTGATAAACCGCTCCAAGTCGATGATGTCAATGATGTGGTTATCGTCATCTAGAATTGGAACTAGCTTCATCTGTTGTTTTTTATGACGGCGGATTTCCAACACATCCTTTATGTCGTCAACACGTATGAAGTTGAAGTTGCGGTGCATGATTTTCTCTGCATTGTCGTCAAGTGATGCTCCTGCAATGAGTGCCCTACGGGAGTCTCCATCAGTGAGTGTTCCCACCATACGGTTCTCATCATCAACTACAAAGAGAACCAGAGGGGAAGGGGCAAGTGTGTTAATGTGAGATAGAGCCTCAAGCAGAGGCTTGTTTTGGTTGATAATATGTTTTTTGTCTATCATAACATTTTTTCCTTTATAAGAAACTCTGCAAACTTCCAGTCAATCATGCTGTCTAAGTCTACAGAATGAATTTCGTCCATCACATACTTTACACGTCGTGTAAATTCACCTAAGGACTTTTTTTTCATTTGCGCGGCATTGATGACATAGATGGCACCATTATACTCATAAGTAACTGGAGCGTCCTGACGACGGACAAAACCAGTACTGTCCAAAGTCTTCTTCAAGAATCCCTCAGAATTATCCTCAAAGCAATTGTAATATGGATTTGTCTTTGTCTGATTCACAGATACTACCATGTCAATGTCAGAGCGATATAGCTTCATGGCCTCTTTAACATGTTTTGCGTTACGGAATGGTGATGTGTTCTGAAGAAGTAATACTACATCATAGTGACTGCCTTTTTTCTCATAGAAATCCAATGCGTGCAATAACACCTCGTATGTCCCAGCTGTATCTGTTGCAAGTTCAGCAGGGCGTACAAACGGAACTTTCAAACCATAGCCTTCCACACATTGGATAATTTCAGGATCATCTGTACTGACACAGATATCTTCATCGTCTACAATTTCCCTTGCCACATCAATAGTGTAATGGATAAGTGGTTTGCCGTTTAGTGGCTTTATGTTTTTATGAGGTATACCCTTACTACCACCACGGGCTGGTATAATAACTAAGCATTCCATCCTGGCAAATTATAAAACGGTTTCTTGATAATTCCTTCCAAAGGATATGTACTAATCACGTCAAATATAGATTTGACAATATTCGGTTTCTCATAGGGGTTCTGTGACTTCTTTACAACCTCTTGGAATTCATCGGAAAAGATGTGAGAGAGTCCAGCATTAATAGATTCTGCATCCGGAGCGCAGTGGTATACGCATTCAGCTGCTATTCTTCCCTTCTGTCGATCACCAATGTCAAGTGTGGGAATATGGAAAGACGGAGCTTCCACTATACCACTTGAAGAGTTACCAACAACAGCTCCGGCATATTTCATAGTGGATAGATAACGCTTGTAGCCTAAAGACTTGAATGCACAGGCTCTGTTACTATGCTCTTGTACAAACTGTTTGATTTTCTTTATTATTACATGACCACCCGTGTCAGAGTTGGGCATCGTAAAGATTATCCTTAAGTCTTTACGCTCGCCAAGAACAGACAAGAAAGCATCAATATCCTTTTCAACATTATTTGTAGAAAGAGTTACTGGATGATATGTCACAAGAAGTGTTGATCGGTTCACTTTAAAGTTGAGGGATTTCTCAAGTTCGTCTTTAGACATCAAGGGCGAACGCAGGATATTCTCAATACCGATAGATCCAACATTAAATACACGTTCAGGGAGTTCTCCGAGCTGAATTACACGGCGTCGGTAAACATCCGTAGAGACGAAGTGCAAGTGACTCATCTTTGTGATACTATGGCGTATAGCATCATCGTATGCTCCTTCAGTTACATTTCCACCACCAATATGCGCAATAGGTATTTTGTGAATCAAAGCAGCAATTGCAGTAGAGAGAATCTCATATCTATCACCCAGAATCAAAACCAAATCTGGCTTCAATTCAGAAAAGGCCTCTGACATACCGGCAATTGCCTTTGACATTGCTTTTAAAGTAGCTTCCGAGTTATCTAGTGAACTATCCTCTAAGATAGGCACTTTCTTGTCAATGGTAAAGCCATCTGCCTCTATCTCCTTATATGTTTCACCAAAGAAGGAAGAGAGATGCATATTGGTTGCAACCAGTTTCAACTCCGTCAAAGGAGAGTCTGCAATCATCCTTATCAAACGGTTTAGCAGACCATACTCCGCACGAGAGCCAGTAACTACACAAATCCTACGGTTCATAGCTCAATCTTTTCTTCTTCTTCAAAATCACGCTTGGCCACTTTTCCAATAACCTCCTTCCAGCGCATAGGAGTTATTCCATCGCCAGGACGTTTAGTGATAAGGTTTTCTTCTGTGAAGGTTTCGCCTTTCTTGATATCTCGAGCGGCAACAATGCTTTTACGAGCAATGATAAGATTGCGTCTTTCGCTATCGGTGATGCGTTTAACGCCATCGCCTAATGCCTTTTCAATATTGCGAACGGCTTTTACCATTTCTATCAACTCAGCTGGTTCCAAACTGGCTTTATGGTCGGGACCTTCCATATTGCGGTCAAGGGTGAAATGCTTTTCAATTACATCTGCGCCCAATGCAACGGCAGCAATTGGAACTTCAATACCAAGAGTATGGTCAGAATAGCCCACTTTTACTCCAAACACCTTTTCAATAGCATTCATTGCCTTAAGATTCACATCCTCAAAAGGAGTAGGGTATTCGGTGTTGCAATGAAGAAGAATAAGATTCTCCTTGTCCAAACCATTTTCGAGTAAAACCTTAACAGCATCACGTACCATCTCCATATCACTCATACCAAGTGAGAAAAGGGTAGGCTTATTATAACTTGCAATCTTACAAAGGAAAGGATAGTTGGTAACTTCTCCAGAAGGAATCTTCCACATATCCATATTTAGAGATGCAAGGAACTCTACACTCTGTGGATCTGTTGATGTTGAGAAGAACTTAACTCCTTTCTGATTGCAATAATCACGAATTTTAAGATACCCTTCATAAGGAATCTCCAGTTTCTTAATCATCTCTAGTTGAGTGTTCTCCTCTGTTCCTGTAGTATCCTTTTGATACTGAGCCTTTTCTGCTTTTTTGGTCACAACGCCTTCCGACTTAAACGTCTGGAATTTGATGTAATCAACTTTAGCTGCTGCTGCTGCGTCAACCAGTTTTTTTGCTAATTCAACGGATCCATTGTGGTTTACGCCAGCTTCCGCTATAATAGTCACATGCTTCATATATCGTTTGATTTAAATTCTCTATATCCTAATAGTTTTACCTTATTTGCTTCGTAAGATTCAGGATGCATTGTTTTCCATTGCTGTACTATTTCATTATAGATAGTTTCGTTATGAACCCTTTTCCCTAACCAAAACTCACCAAGTGTCTTAGAGAAGTCACGTTTAAACTTCAGCAATGAATCATTGTCATCCTCCGTTGTACCACCGCCAAAATGAAGCCATTTACAACCACGTTTTTTTGCCTTCTGAATACTATACCAAAGAATCAGATTATTGGCTGCATAACGTGAATATTCTCTGTCACGGGCAGAAAGATGATAGTGTGCATAGTTATCACTGAACATAAACATTGATCCGGCAATAACCTTACCATCATAAATGGCTAAGCACAATAAACTTTCGTCTTTAAATGTCTGCTTAAATTCGCTATAATAATCTGGCGGGAAGAAATAGAAATCCTCTGCATGAAGGTCTGACATAGTGCCATTGTACAGTTTGCGGAATGTCTCATAATCATCGCTTTCCACGATAGTTACTCCCTCCTTTTCTGCCCTACGAATCATATTCCTATTCTTTGAACTGATTTGATGCATCCAAATGTCATCATCAGAGAGGTCAAGAGCAACAGTATGGCGACTATAAAAGGTCTTCATCTTTGGAGAAACCAATTCTTGGTTGTTCAGCAGAGGATGAAAACGAGAGAATTCTGCAACAACATCATTCTCCTGACACCAAACATCGAACAAATCCCAAAAGGTTTTAATTAAGCAGGATTCGTGATTTGAGGCGATAATACCATTATAACCATAAGCGCCCTGAATGTCGTAATACTCTTTATCCAATTTATACCCTAATGGCGTTATAGGGTTGCGCAAGAATGGATACATGACAATTTCACCATCTTTCTCAAACACAAAGCAACATGCCTCTCCATCACCGTAATTCTGATAAAGAGAATAATACTCGGGAGCAAAATAGATATCTCTCTTCTCTGCGGGTATTCTCTGAAGATATTTCTTCCACTCGGCTTTATTCTCTAATGTTAACAAGACATTCATGGTTTATTGTTTGGATTATCTATTTCTTTGTACTTGATTTCTGAGACTCATCACGAAATTCCATAAATCTATCAACCTTCATTTCTTCTTTATACTGCTCGTATAGTTTGTGAACGTCGTACTGAGGTTCATAGCCAAGTTCATCAATGGCATTTTGGATGTCCATCTTGAAATAGCCTACACCAGGATTATTTGTTGGGATATATTTTATAGTTGACGGCTTATCCTTCGGAGAGAAAACATCAATGATAGCCTGACACTGTTTCTGCTGTGTGACAGGATTGCCAGTTCCAACGTTGTAAAAGCCTTCTTCCCTATCCACAAGAGCTGCTTTGCAAAGCATCTGGCTAAAGTCATAGACGTGCACCATATCCTTTGCCTCGTTTGGATTGCCCCAGATTTCAAGAGGCTCACTGTTGATAGCACGGAAAATCTGCTTATAGAATGGACGCATCGTCTTAACGCCCTTCGGGAAATAATAATGATAGGGACTGTAGCTGTAGATGGTTGGCAGGCGGAAGATGAAGCTCTTTATTCCATATTCCAGATGATAGTGTTTAATCATCTCTATCATCATGTTCTTACAGATGACGTACATAGCATGGTCGCCAGTGTATGAGAACTTAGGCGTTACATAGGGATGAATAATCTTGTCTGGTGAATACTCTGCAACATCGAACACCGTCTGGGTGAACAAAATGCGGTCTGCCTTTACTTTACGACAATACTCCAAGACATTCAAACCGCCCACAACAATGCTGTTCAAATACAAACGAGGGTCGTATTCATCCATATAGGAAGGAATAGTTGCTGCCAGTAACATAACAGCATGTATATTTTCTTGAGGGAGTACGTCAAAGTCTTCTTTCTTTGACAAATCAACACGGCAATAAGGAATGTCGTATTGATCAAAGAGCTTGGTCTCTCTGCGACCAGAAGCAATCACTTCATATTTTTCCGGGTCAAAGAAATTCTTGGCATAAAGGGTAAGGTAGGAGCCCACATTCCCTGTTGAACCGAAAATTATAATTCTCTTTTTATCCATATTATCTGAATTTTAAATTAGTCAATAAACAGTCTTTAAGAACGGCTATTATTTCGCACATCTCTTTTCGACCATATCGTTGGTCAATAATAAGAGAAAGTTCCTTTTCAGCCATTATCTTTCCCCTCTGTAAATCCAATCCTTCAAGAGGCCAGTGAACGGGACAGAATATATCTTTCTGGAACATAGCCTTGCGTACTGCATCCCGATTATCCATGGCGATTGGAATAAAAAGGGGGACATGGTCGTCATTCAAAGGAAGGATTGGTTTAATCTCAGTCTTTTCAAGTTCCTCCAACAAATAACGCGCATTATTAAGCCTACAAACTTTAACTTGTTTTTCATTGATATAGGAGTATAGTTTCTCTGCTATACGGCTCATGCCACATTCTATTTCTTCATCAATGAGACACTCGCCCTTCTCGAACAATTCAAGATAAATATTATCGTTGAAGTTACCTTCACGCATAGACTTCAACAATGCTGCTGCTGCCTTATATTGACCAAACATATTAGGTTTATCAACTACGGGCATATTATGCTTAGTCTTTACCAAACCACCATCTGGTATTGCAAAGGTTTTACGAAGGCTCGTGAACTTGAAATCCACCCCATTGAGAGGTTTTCTGAATTCATAATAAGCTTGGACATCATCTTCAATAATAGTGGCGTTTGTATCAATATCACGAATCGTTTTAATTTGTTCAGCCAGATTTTTCAAACCGAAATAGTTGATGAGCAATGTTGCAGAGTTATGGCGGTATTTTTTCTCATAGAAAGAGGCTTCTATTTCTAAGATTTCGTTGATGGGGTAGAATGAGTGTGCAAGACCTAATTTTTGAATTGGAACTAGAATAGAACTACAAAGATAGTCAGGGAGAAGAACGTGTTTGATATGCTTCTCAGCTTTCAGGTATTTTAATATCTGATACAATGCCGCACGTCCAGATGAATAAAAATAGACATCTGAAGACCTACAATTGTTATTTTTATTGTTTTGTAGTTCTGATACAGCTATAGGAAATTCTCCGCCAATCATAGATTTAGATTCTTACACTACTCGGTATATTAACGACTCTATCAGCAAACCATATTGTATTTTTCAAACCGTCGTTCTCACAATTCTCAAACATGGGAAGTCGGTTCATCAGTTCCCCAATAGGACGGGTCATCTCACCATTATCATTTGTGTTTTGCAAGATGTCATGCCGAGCTTTACTGTCTTTGAGAATCACCACATTCAGCCAATAGTTGCTGCAAGTGCTCTTGGATTCTGTGAAGAAGTCGATACCGTCAACGTTCTTGAAGAAATCTTCGTATGACTTATCCTTTTTTCAATTCTCTAATTATCTGCATGGATTTCAATTCAAATAATTGCACCTCGATACCCCTTATAAGGTATTGATATCCAGCGATGTGCGTTTGATAAGACATTTTTGCGGATGCCTATGACAACCCTTCTTTTTCTGCAATTAAAGACTCAACAAAATGTAATTGCGACAATGCTTTCTTTGTATGGAATGAGACTTGATTAAAAAGCACATGTGTTTTCAATTGCACAATAGCAGCTTCTGCACTTAACTCTCCATTTTCATACAAACTGATAGTGGCATATAGATTATCGTTCGCAACAGGTCCAAGTACTATATCATAATTATGCAATGGAGCAAAGCGTCGATTTGCAACGAAGAAATCAAGCCATTCTTTGGTCGCTCCATGGTATTCCATTATATGTAAATCCCTATTATTTAACAAATCATCATTTACTTCATACACAGAGACAATGGCTTTACCTCTTCCTTCTCGGTCATATCGGATACATGCCCAACGAGCAGCTTGTTCAAAATCTACCGTGGTATAAAAACCCTTACCATAATCGGTGTTCGCCCTCCCTTGATGAAGATTGGGATTCTTTACAGTGACGATTGAACCATGATAAAGTTTCATATTTTTTCTTTTTTACGATTGTCAATATATATTTTTATATCTTGCAATATTGTATCTTTGCCTTGAGTATGTAGCATATCGAAACCATTAATTAAATACTGGTCAACACGATAGTGACGAAAAAGGGCATAGGTTTCCAATGATGTCATCTGATGTTTCTCAGCATAATTCTCAACACAAAAAGTTAAGAATAAAACTATGTTGTTTGATATGAATTGTCTATCTGGCAACCAACTTTGCTCTAAAATACGATAAAGTGACTCGGTATCTAAGTACCACCATTTGGCATTTTCATTATATAACTTGGCATAGAATGGAGAATCATATATATAAATCAATGCTACGTTCACAGAGATATGTTTGCGCTGTGCAACGAGTAATGCTAAATTAGATATTTTTAGAGGAATAATAGACACACTCATATTATTAGATGTTTTTGTTATATCTTTACGCTACTTGGTATGTTCACAACCCTATCTGCAAACCAGATGGTATTCTGGAGCCCGTCGTTCTCACAATTCTCAAACATGGGAAGACGGTTCATGAGTTCCCAGATGGGGCGTGTCATCACACCGTTGTCATTGGTGTACTGCAGGAAGCTCTGTTGGGCTTCCTTGTCCTTCAGGATAACCACATTGAGCCAGTAGTTGCTGCGGGTTTCCTTGGGCTCCACAAAGAAATCGATGTCAGGGATGTCCTTGAAGAACTCCTCATACGCTTTGGCAGTCTGGCGTTTGCTCGCCACATATTCCTCGATATGCTCAAGTTGAGCGCAACCGAGCGCGGCATTGATGTTAGGCATACGGTAGTTGTAGCCTATATGGTCGTGACGGAACTCCCAACGGTGAGGAATCTTTGCCTGAGTGGTGAGATGCTTGGCGAATGCACCCAGCTCTTCGTCGTTGAAGAGCATCATGCCGCCACCACCTGTGGTGATTGTCTTATTTCCGTTGAAACTCAACGCACCAACTTTCCCGAAGGTACCTGTATGCTTGCCTTTGTATAGGGAGCCGATGCTTTCGGCTGCGTCCTCAACCAATTCAATATGATATTCCTGCAGCACCTCCACAAGTTCATCCAAATGAACAGGATGTCCGAATGTGTGCATCGGTACGCACGCCTTCACTCTGCGCCCAGTATGCTTGTTATAACACTCACCGTTTTTCTGCTCAGAGTTTTTTGCAAGCCATTCCCGGACAGCAGTGGGAGATAGTCCCATTGTGTCTTTATCCACATCGATGAAAACAGGATGTGCACCAATATAGCTGAGGGCATTGCAGGTTGCGATGAAAGTGAGTGCCTGAGTGAGTACCTCGTCATTTCTTTCCACTCCAGCAAGCATCAATGACATGTGGAGTGCGTTCGTTCCACTGACACAAACCACTGCGCGTTTACATCTTGTATATCTGGCTGTGTCCTCTTCAAATCTATCGACGAACTTTCCTACAGAGGACACAAACGTGGTGTCTATACATTCGTTCAGATATTTCTTCTCGTTTCCTATAAATACAGGAACAGCCAGGGGAATGAAATCTCCACCCCCATACAGCTCATGAATGAAATCAGTTATTTTTTTGTAGTTCATTTGTTTACATTTTCTGGTCCAGATTCTTTCCTTTCTCCTCGTGCTCAAAATTAGGTATGAATTCCTTGATGGCATCCACCACCTGTGCTTTTGTGAAATTGTCATTCTGGAAGATGGACTCCAGGCAATGGAAGAAATCGTTGATTTCGTTCATGTCGTGACGTGAAGCCTGCTCCACCACACCAAGTGCCTTGAATCGGTTCATGTCGATTTTCTCTCCTGGTACGTAGAATTCCTCGTAAGCCTTCTCTCCTGTTGTATCCGAATTGAAATAGACAACAGGGTATGCAGTCTGTTTGGTTTCTTCTGCCAGTTGCGTGGCTTTTAGTTTTGCTTCCTCATCCGTCTTGCATTGGTCTTTCTTAAAGCCCTGGGCAGCAACAAAGTTGTCGCAAATGCTTGAGAAGGTGAGCATCTGGTCTTCTCCTAATTTCGGAAAGAACACCTCTCCTGGACGTCCGAGGATGCAAGCTAACATGCAAATCTGTCCGCTTTCTTCGGGAGAGACAAAATAGCGTTTCACGTCGCTTGGAGCAGCCAATGGCTGTCGTTTCTGCAGGCGGTGAATCCATCCGTCGGGTAGGGAACCATTGCTGAACGCCACGTTGGCGAACCTTGCAGTTGTCACCTTGAAATACTTGTTGTATGACATCACCAGATCTTCCATAATTCGCTTGGATGCTCCCATGATATTAACCGGATTGGCTGCCTTGTCGGTACTTACGCAGAAGAAATGTTTTGGAGGATAGACAGTAAGCAAGTCCATCAGTTTCTTTGCCTTGATGTCGTTGTTCTCAATCAGTGCCTGTACGCTGTACTTGTCCTTTTCTGACCGCACATGCTTATGGGCAGAAAAATTTGCCACGATGTCAAAACCTTTCTCTTCACGGAATATCCGTTCAAATATGGGATCTGCAAAGTTAAGCGTATAGCAACGGAACTCATCAGGAACGTACAGCCCGTATGTGCTACGCACATCGCGTACTAACTCTGCCAGTCCGTTCTCGTTAAGATCAACAATGACAACACTCTTTGGCTTAAAACGCAAAACAGCCTTGATGAAGGAAGAACCTATGGAACCTGCACCGCCAATGACGCAGACTGTCTTTCCTTCTATCTCTCTTATCAGGATTTCCTTGTTCGTCTCAATGTCAGAAATGAACATGCTGCTTAGACGTTTCGTGACATATTGCGAGATGAATTGACTAATATAAATCATATTTGTTATTTCTTTCTTTGTTTTCTCATTTCCTTATACATAGACCACACTTCGCCCAATTCCTCAAATTTGAAGAGTTTTGCCAAACCGACATATATGCTGGCTCCAACAAGAATACTCACTACCAATTGAATATAAATATTGGGTATTATAGCCATAGTGAGTCTGACGGCAATAAACATGATGACGCAGAGAATCAACGTGGGGGTAATATCTTTCATTTGTTTCCCAAACCCCACGTTAATAAATTTCCCCGTGTAATAAGTGTTCATAAAAAGCATTAATACAGACCCGATTAATCCTGCGTAGAATATTGCCATTACTCCGAATTGTATGGCTGCAGTAAGCATAAGCGTTAAACCGATAATCTTTTGAATAATTGATAGTTTTAAGGTTAAATCTGATCGGCCTTTTACTAATAATAGATTAGTGTTAAGACTATGGATGGGAGTTAACATATAGGTGAAACTGATGATTGTGAGAATCTGGCCACAAAGTCCCCATTTCGGGCCAAGAACAACAGACATCAATGGTGTCGCAACGGCCGATAATCCGAACATGGATGGGAAAATGACAAATGCTGATGTACGAATCATCTTTCTGTATGCTCTGCCGAGCCTTAAATCATCATCCTGGATCTTCGCCAAAGAAGCAAAAGTTACATTCGTCAGTATAATCGTAAGGTTTGATGAAGGGAAGGACGCCCAGTGGCTGGCACGGCTTGAATGTCCTAATATGTCAGCGCTAAAAAATTTCCCAACGATTACGGGATAGACATTACCATAAAGAGTATTAATCAACCCAGTAATAACCAGTTTGTATCCATAATTAAAAAGCTCTTTAAAAGATTTCTTTGAAAATATGCGCTGAGGTTTCCATTTGGCATGTGTCCAGCACATAATACATGCAACAACACTTGTAATTACTTTCTGCCAGACAAGAGCCCATACGCCATATTCAAGAAAGGCAAATGTTAATCCGGATAATCCACCTAGTAGAAATTGAACAATGGAAATTTTTGCCTGAATCTTAAAATTCATAGTGAAATTAAAGACAGCAACCTGTACTGTGTTAAATGCACCAATAATCAATGTGATTCCTATTACACGCAAAATTGGCGAGAGAACTGGAATGTTGTAAAAATCTGCCACATAAGGGGCTATCATGAAAAGAATAGCATAACAGATAATGCTCATTCCAATGTTAAAGAAGAACACTGTGCATAAGTCTTCTTGCGTCCTGTCTTTTTTCCTTATCAATCCACTTCCAAATCCGCTATTGATGAATAAATGAGACAATGCCATAAAAACACTAAGCAGACCAATTGTACCATACTCTTTAGGACCAAGCAGTCGTGCCATGAAAAGCATGAGAACGAACTCAATGCCTTTTACAGAAAAATTCTGGACACCACTCCAAAATAATCCCTTAGCGGTTTTTTGTTTTAAATTGTCAGCCATTTGCTATCCTGTAATCTTTTATCTCTATCTGTCAAAACTCAGACAAACTTTAAATATACCTTTGCCATAGTTTGTTGCACAGTATAATTCATCATTATAGAAGAATAAATCTTCTAATTCGTGATTGAAACCAAACAATGTCTTGAGATTAAACCTCGAATACGAACCATTACTGAGATTCACAATTCTGATACAAGGATCGGAACCCCAGTTTGGAACACCTTCGGCAAAATAAAACAATCCGTCTTTTATTCTAGCACCCTGATAATCGGATATATAACCATCAATGTCCAATGTGTCCAGAATATCTTCTTTTGTTAATGTCACCTCCTCAGACAATCTATGGTCTGGTATTTTATACTTTAATAAACGAAGTTTGTTTCCTCCTACTGCTGCGTAATTGTACATATAGCCGTTTTCGTTGTCTATTGTTATGTCTAGGCTATATAAATCTTTAAATACAATCGTCTGAATAACATTTAATGAAAAAGTATTATTTGTACGACTAATTCTACAAACGACTACATGCTTATGGGCATTTTGACTTATATAAATTAGTGGGTATTCATCGTCTTCATAATAGAATGTGTTGCTAAAGTCTGCATTGTTACAATGGTAATTATACCCTTTTGGTGCACCAGGAAATTTGAAAATTGCTTGTTCCTTCCCGTTCGACATGTCATAGCAAGACGCATAATGAAATCCATCACAAAATTGGAAAAGATATCTGTCATAACAATCAGCACCTTGCATAGAACCTGGTCCAAGAACAACAAATTGAAAGACCAAGCTATCTATTGTGATTTTTAGATCATTATTAACTATATCTAGCTTTTCAGAAATAATAGTATCGGAAATTTCATTTCCGATAGAATCTGTCCTAGTACTATCAACAGTTTCATAAACGGTTATCGTATCTGGCTTTTCAGAAATAATAGTATCGGAAATTTCATTTCCGATAGAATCTGTCCTAGCACTATCAATAGTGTCATAAACAGTTATCGTGTCATCCTCATTAAGAGAATGAATTTCTTTAATGAAATCTTCATTGTCACCACATGAAATCAGCATACAAAACAAAAATGGCAACATCATAATCTTTCTCACAATTCTCTTTTTTTACTCAATTATAAAATAATTTATCAAATTGCTCATTTTTGTTTTTGGAAAGTACAAATGCGATATGAAATAATATCAATCCGTTAAGATTCCTTTTAATCTTCTAAGAAAGTCTCTTGTTTTTCTTGAAAATTTGATTATTGGCAGTAATGGTCTCGCGTAATAATACATTTTCAATCTAAACGATGGATTGTCCTTGAGAAGAAAAGGCCTGTTTTCTGTAAGAAAAGCCTGCATATCTTTTAAAATATCTCCATATTTACTATTTCTCTTTATGTTTACGAGACCCTCTACGGCTTCAATTGCCAACTGCTTGATTTGTATTTTCTCATTCTCTGGGCACATAATCTTGACATCCTTCAATCTTTTGGACCATAAGATAAATCTGTCATGTACTGCATGTGGCGTATACCACTCTCCAGAAATGCTGTCAACTCTTCTTACATAATTGTACAAGATTTCATTAGAAACAAAAATGTTCTTTGCTTTATATAAAAGTATATATGTGGTTCCTTGATCCTCATACGTCATACCCATTGGATATCTTACATCATTAAAGAGCTCTCTCTTATAGATTTTATTCCACGCGAAATTAAAAATTACATCATCTTTGAGAATAAGGTGTTTAATGGCTTCTGATGATGTAACTTTCCTAACGTTGTTTGTCGCCCTGCCATATCTTTTTATCTCATTATTTTTTTCATTAATTATAACGTTGTTATATGCAAAAGACACAATCGAAACATCTTCTCTTATTGCCATCTCAAGTGCTCTCTTACAAAAATCTGGCTCTACCCAGTCGTCGCTGTCAACGAACATCACATAATCACCGGTTGCCACATCCAAAGCCGCATTCCTTGCGGAAGACAATCCTCCGTTTTCCTTATGTATTACTTTTATTCGCTTGTCTTTTTGGGCATACTTTTCACATATGGATCCGCAGTTATCGGCGCTACCGTCGTCTACTAAGAAAATTTCAAGATTCTTATATGTTTGACCAACGATAGAATCGATACATTTTCGAATATACTTCTCAACGTTATATATAGGTACTATAACAGATATTAAATAGTTGGGATTCATTTTAAATGCGTTTCTTGAAGAAATATAGATATAAATCTGAAATTTTTAAAATAACTCTATCCAATAAAGTTGAATGATTCTCAACCTCCCATAATTCATATATTCTTTTTTTTGTCTCTACAGATTCAAATTCTTTGTCTTTAATCCTCCTTGCATGATTTGCATATGTAAGACGTGTACGAAAAGAAGAGGGATGGATTAAAGAAATGATATGATTCAGGATTTCCTTTTCTGCAGTAAGATTGCTTCCGTCTCTATCTCTTTTGCTTGTGATGACTCCCTCATGACGTCGGAAAAAACTTAGTCCTTTGTTTACTATGGCAATATTTCCCTGAGCTGCGATCTCCACCCAAAACAGATAGTCTCCCGCCCCAGGATATTGTAGGAATTTAGGAGATACTTGCATTGCGGCTTTTTTACTAAAAATTGCTCCACTAGCATTTTTTACTGTATTATACATTAACAAATAACGTTTCAGAAACTGTTTCCCTTTCAAATATATGTTCGGAGAATTATTATTGTCTGTTGAATATGAAATTCCTTCCGAGTTAACATATACCAAACTTGTATATGCCAATACTGTATTCGGATTATGCATATATGCATCAATTAATAATTCCAACATGTTTGGCTCACAGAAATCGTCACTTTCGGCTATCCAAACCACCTCTCCTACTGCCAATGATATTCCTTTTAACCATTGCTTAAATGTTGAGCAAGAATTCATTTCATTGTAAACAATATGCTTGACATGATTGTTATTCCGGTACTTTTCTATAACTGCGTGACTTGCTCCATCGTCTGTGGAACAATCGTCTAGAATTATAACCTCAAAATTCTGGTATGTTTGGCACAAGATACTTTGTATTCGCTGGTCAAGATACTTAGCATGGTTATAATTGGGAATGATAACGCTTACTAATAACTCCTTTTGCATATGATTTGATATAAACTAGTAAAAGTGGTACACAACAACCAAATATAAGATAAACAATCCACCATCCCCAAGGCGAATAATCCTCAATTACAGGGAAATCTGACATGTGTGACACATCTAATTTGTTTACCGTGACAATTATAAACGAAATCAATTTGAAACTAAGCAGATGCCATGTAAGAATTTCAAGCGTATGCTCTCCTATATAGGTGAACACGGTCGATAGATTTTTGCTATTGTTGATTCTTATGCTTAAAGCATATATGGCAATAACCCCGACTAGAGCGGTTACAACCCATGGTAATACTTTCCACCATGTCATCGACGAGAACCATCCCATCGATGCACTCCAGAAAAAGGTTCCAACAGTAACAAGAATTATGGCAAAGGGATATATCGCTAATGATAATTCCCATTTTAAATTACTCTTGCGATAACTGTAACCACAAACAAAAAACAGGGACGCTATAATTTCACGTGCACCGATACTAAAATATGGAATATTCTTGTTAATGACAAGTAGGCCTATACTTAGGCATAATAATGTGACCGAAGCATATCGTTGGGGAATGTATTTTATGACAAAATAACTTATTATAGAACACCAGAAAAGAGATCGCATAAACCAATAACCTCCGAGCAACTCTTCAAAATGTGTCATGGTTACTACAATATAGCATGCTCTTGTGAAAAAATCTCTGCAAGAATAATAAAATGAGGTGTTTTCAGAGTAAAGGTTTAGATGAAAGAAAACATTGTGTAGAGCAAGGAATACAAGTCCCCACTTGATGGCAGGCCAATACAAACCTTTAATTCTTTTTCGTAGAAATGTAATAAAATCATCGAGATACTTTTCTTTAAAGCAATAACCAGAAAAGAAAAAGAACAACGGCATGTGTACCATACTTACCCATGCATTCCCATATTTTGAGAAATGAGTATGCCCTAACACCATTAGAATGATACCAATTCCTTTGGCTATAGATATGCTATTATTGCGACTTTCGCTTGTTGGCATAGCCCGTATCCTATAATTTCATTATTGCATCTATTTGCTTTTTAGATACTTGTTGCTGATTTTCCTTGCTATAAAAGAAATTTCTCCAGTATTCACGCCTTTCTTTGTAAACATCTTTTCCTTCAAGAATGGATGATATTTCATATTCCAGCCTTTCTTTGTTTTCACAAATGGGTCCAGGTACACTTGATTTATAATCAAAATACATCTCCCTGTCATTTGCAAGATAATCCTCAAGGTCGTAGCTATAAAACAAGATTGGTCTGTCAAGAAGAAGATAATCAATATAGCAACTTGAATAATCGGTGATAATGAGATCAGCACAGTCTAAAAGAACTTGGGCAGAAGGTTTCTCGTTTGTTATCTCGATAATATTTTCATAACTATTATCCAATGATTCTTCATTCGAATGATAGAAATGTTTCTTTATTAAGAAGATTGCATTATGTTTTTTGCAAAGAGTGTTTATGTTTGACAAGTCTAAAAGCTTTGTCATATCCATGACCTGTTTTCCCTCTCTTCTATGAGTTGGCATATAAAGTATTATCTTTCGATTATCAAATCTCTCTTTATAGGGGTTTGTATGTGCAGTGTAAAAATAGTCATTTCGTGCTTGTCCTAATACCAAAACATGTTTTTCGTCCGCTCTAAAACAGTTTCTGTAGATTTCTGCGATTCCAGGACTAGTCGCTATGTGATATGTATTACGGAAAACTTTCTCTTCAAAGTATTTTAATAACTTTCCTCTGAAAGTCTGGGGGGTGGGATGATATTTGTCATCAAAAGCAATTTTTTTTAATGGTATTCCGTGCCAAAGATTTATAACTCGAACACCTCCCATGTATTTCGAAAGATTATTTCCAGAATCTTTTCCATATAACATGACAACTGAAACGTAGTACCTTGCCTTTAAAGCTAACATAATGGATTTTCGAGTAGTGTTCATGAAAACAGGTAGCCCTTTTTCCTTCATATAGGAATACACCTCTTTATTAGCTGTTATCCAATATGCATGAATGTCTTTCCTGTTTTTTAATACATATTCAAAAAGAGCTCTGCTATTATCGTCATACTTCTCTCCAAACCAAGCACCAAATAATACTGTTTTTTTGTCTCGTGGAGATAGTTTCGATAAATACAAGAATAGTATGTGTATAAACGGAAGGATATATTGTTTTATCAATCTCATTTTAATCTGATTATGTTAAACGATAATTTTAATGGTAAGAAAAGGAGCACTATTCTTTTTTTCCAAGAACAGTTAATCTCTTTCAAGAAATCACTTACATTATTCATAGCCCTAAATTCTATCATGTTCTTTTTGAATTCTTTATAATTAGAAATAAGAAATAAGTATGAAATGAAATTGTTGAATAATCTAAGTCTTACATTGTTTCTTACTATATTGAATTTGTAATTACATTTTTTCTCAAATTTGTTGAATGATTCTTCTATGATATTTAAGTGACTTATAAATTGTTCGAATGACATCTTAAACTTGTCACTTTTGTTTCTTGTTTGTAAGTAATGATATTCGTATTTATTAATTGTTTGAAATGATGATATAATATTTAAATATTCCAGGATGAAAACAAAATCCTCAGAATAAAACATGGAATTGTCGAACCTTATACCATTTTCTATAATAGTCTCGCGGTCAAACATTTTTCCCCACGGATACCAGTATACAAAACCATTTAAGTCACTCCAAAGACCAGGTAACTGTTTTTTGATTTCAACTGTTTCCGTGGTCTTTGGACCAAGAAAACCAGAGTAATCTCCAAAACGAGTGCAACCACCAATTATAAGTTTGTTCCTATTTTCATCATCATAAATCACAAAACTTTCTAAAAAATGAGAGTCAAGCCAATCATCACAATCAATAAATGTAACCCATTTCCCTTTAGCTTTCTCAATTCCGATATTGCGTGCAGAACTTACCCCCCCGTTTTGTTTATGAACAACGACGAAGCGGGAGTCCTTGGCTGCATACTCATCACATATAATTCCACTACTGTCTGTACTGCCATCATCCACCAGAATGGCCTCGAAGTCAGTGAATGACTGCTCCATGATGCTGTCTAGGCATGTGCACAAGTATTTCTCTGTGTTATAGACAGGAACTATAATGGAAATCTTAGGCATAACTCTATAAATAAAGTGATAAGAGTTTTTAAATCAGAGTGTTAATATGGAAGCTATTTTATCTACAGCATGATGTAATTTGGTGATAAATCTTTTGTTTCTTCGTTTTTTTAAGTAGGTTTTGATACGTTTTTCTACATCCTTTTCGCTGAATCCATAAGAATTAAATATTTTCATCGATTTGTTATACAACTCGGTTTTTCCTTCTTTACGTAAACCGGCAAGCGATTCTATGTGAAGATTGACAACAATTTTATTCAAATCAATATTGTGGTCAAGAAAGAAACGGTCCCGTCGAGAAAGAATTTCCATCCTCTGAAGAATCTTTTCATCATCCAAAGTATATGATATAGAACTCTGACTATATGTAATACAATATAAGGCACGATGATCAACTTTTATTTTTTTCGCATGATAGCCGATAAAATATGAGAAAGTTGTGTCGTTATGAATTCTGGTTTCATCAAAACGGATGGAATGAATAGAAATAAAATCTTTACTAATTAGTTTTGCTATAGGATTGCCACAACTATATTTAAGCAGGAACAAGCCTGCTTCAGCATCTTGATCATATATACGATGATACTCTTTAATTGTCGTTCCCCTGCTTGAGGCTTCATATGTATTTGAGTCTATGCCAGTTACGTTGAAGAAAACAACATCTGAGGTGTCTTTTTCATAATCATCAAGTATCTCTCTGATACAGTAATTGAAAAAATCATCGGCATCAGCAAATAGAAGCCATCTACCCTTTGCCAGATCGAGACCAATGTTGCGTGCATGACCAGCTCCTTTACTGGCTTTGTCGAAAATAATTATTACGTCTTTTCTTTCTTTCCCTGGGAAATTTTCAAAATCAACAATAGTTGGATCGCTATTGTCATCAACTATTATTATTTCCAAATCATTGCGATACGGTATTGAATCCAAGCAGCGTTGAAGCAACTTGGGAGTGTTTTTATGAGGAATAATTATAGTATATGTATAATCCATCGTTGTTTAATTATAGTCTGCCGTCAATAATGCTTCTGTCAAGTAATCCCTTCACATCATAAACCACACCGTTGTCTGTCTTCAGGAACTTGCGAACGTTGACATCGGCAAACTCTTTGTGTGCGACGGCGAGAATAACGGCATCATATTTGCCTTCTAACTGTTGCATATCTCCTTGGGTGATGTCGATATCGTAATGATGTTTTACGGTCTGTGCATCTGCCCAAGAGTCAAAGACGGTGATGTTGTAGGTGTATTCTTGCAATGTGTGGTAGATGTCCACAATCTTCGTGTTTCGGATATCAGGGCAATTTTCCTTAAAAGTGATGCCGAGAATCAGGATGTTTGCATCCTTTACCAAAACACCTTTCTTGTTCATCAACTTTATGGTTTCGTTGGCAACGTATGCACCCATACCGTCGTTAAGTCTTCGTGCATTGCTCATCACGCGTGGTAACACTCCGTAAACCTGTGCTTTCTGAATGAGATAGTAGGGGTCAACACTGATGCAGTGACCACCAACCAGACCTGGGCTAAGCTTGATGAAATTCCATTTTGATGAAGCAGCTTCAATAACATCACGAGTGTCGATACCCATGGCATTGAAAATCTTAGCGAGTTCGTTCATAAAGGCAATGTTTACGTCACGCTGCGAGTTCTCGATAATCTTCGATGCCTCAGCCACCTTAATGGAAGGAGCCTTGTGTGTTCCATTAACCAAAACTGCATTATATACACTGTCAACGAGGTCTGCAATCTCAGGTGTTGAGCCGGAGGTCACTTTCTTTATCTTCTCTACGGTATGTAACTTGTCGCCGGGGTTGATGCGCTCTGGAGAATAACCAGCGTAGAAATCCACATTAAACTTCAGTCCAGAAACCTTCTCCACGACAGGAAGACATTCTTCTTCTGTCACTCCGGGATATACTGTCGATTCGTAAACCACGACATCTCCCTTAGAAATGACTTTACCTACAGTCTCACTTGCGCCCCATAGAGGTTTCAAGTCAGGACGGTTGTTCTCATCAACTGGAGTGGGAACCGCAACGACATAGAAGTTGCAATCCCTGATTTCTTCTAAATCCGTAGTGCATACGAAACCATTTTCCTTGATGGCTTTCTGAATCAATTCGTCTGCAACTTCAAGTGTTGCATCATGACCTTTCATCAAGGCGTCAACACGCGATTGATTCATGTCGTAACCTATGGTTTTGAACTTTGTGCTAAAAAGACGGGCAAGTGGAAGTCCTACGTACCCAAGGCCTATAACTGCGATTTTAACATCAAATGTTTTCATTATATCATTCTTTGAATTTGTTGGGGATTTGTCGAATCTTTTTTTGTTAATTTATTATGTTAAGAATGCTTTCGTTTTGAGACTGATTTGGTAATAGTATTCTATATTTTTTCTTTCTTTATATAGTTTATAGGCATAACCCAGTATTCTTTTATTTCTTGTAACCAAAGCTTTCTTTACCCTGGAGGCAACAAGTTTCTTAGTGCTGTTTTTTGACAATGGGTTACTCGCTTTAATTAATGGAAGCAAATACTCTTTTGAGTATTCTATTTTCTTTTCACTCCATACACTATCTGCCCTGTCATGAACAGCCAAGGCAGAGGGCACAATACCCACCTTCATTTTCCAATAATATGTTCTGTTTATATAATTGTCATCCTCACCGTAGTGATAAAAAATGGGTGAGAACCCTCCAACTGTTTCTATGCATTTTTTTGTAATCAGCCAATGGGCTGCCATAACAAAAGAAACTTCATAGATGTTTTCTTTCCTATTGAATAACAGGTCTTCAATAAGATATGGTTTTTTCTTTTGGTGATTAAACAATACATGATGAATAAAATTATCATCCAAGTGTTCCGTATTAGCTTTCATTTGTAATGGACTTAAAATTCCATATTCTGGATGCTTTTTGCTTGCATTAATTAACTTCTCAAATGTATCAGGCATTACCCATGCATCTTGGTTTAATAAATAAACATAATCATAATTATGATCTAAAGCATATTGCAATCCAATGTTATTGGCTTTTCCAAATCCCAGGTTTGATTCGCTTTCAGTAAGCTTTACTTCTGGATAGTTTTTTTTTATATAATCTTGTGTGCCGTCTGTGGAACCATTATCTATTACAAATATCTCAGGTATAATAGTAGATGTCTTCAAACTGTGAAAACATCTTTCTGCCCACTGCATAGCATTGTAAGTAACTATAATAACTAAAAGTTTCATTTTTGTATATGTATATAATCTATTAATTGGTCAAATGTTTTTTTTGCAATTGAATGTGCCTTTTCTTGGGAAGCCTTGTCAATATACACAGATGCCACTTTAGAGTCTATTTCGTCAAGTGTTTTATTAATTGTGTTATCACTCTCAAAAGCATTTACTATATCTATCATACAATCTTCCTTGTGCAAAGTTTCTAGCAGACCAGATATTTTATGTTCGTAACTAAGAGCTAAAAAAGGAACGCAGTTGTTAATAGCAAATACTACAGAATGATACCTTGCCCCAACAACGCATTTTGCCGAGGATATAATTGTTTGCTGAATATCCGCACTGTACTGATCATCCAAAACGATAATACGTTCGTTTTGGATATTTAATTCTAATTCCAGAAAGAAATTCTTGTCATTGTCAATAGGTTTACTATTGTTGAATGTTTGAGGTAACATAACAATCTTGGAAGATGGAAATCTCCTAAGCAGTATATTTGCAATACCTACAAAGAAGAATAATACGGATTCCTTTTTTACTCTGTTTGCATAATTATAATGCCATATCAAGACATTTGGAACAAATACCACATAGTCTTCTCCTATATTATTAATAATATTATCTTTTAAACATACTTTAGGCTGTTCCAGGAATGCCGTATCTACGGTTGAAATATATTTCAAATGTAGTTCGTCAGCTATTTTCTCTGTTTTCTTATCTCTAATGGAAAGGAAAGAAAAATAGCGTAAGGATTGACAGCTTAATTTGGTGTATTTTTGTTCTATAGAACTTGCTATGGGGAACGGACCAAAAGAACGTCCGTAATATGCAATCGGTTTATTTAGAAACATGGCTATATGCAATAGAAATAAATGACTCCAATTCTGAAATCCTCCTAAGCTTATTCCTCCTGGGGAATTCAGAATCAGGTCATATCTTTTAAATATGTTAATGTAACTCCTAACATCTGGATGTAAATACCATAGGAATTTAACATTGTGTCTTAAAGCGCCGTATGCAATTTTCTTAAAACTTCGATAATGTTGAGGCTTTAGATAAATATAATTAATGTTGGGCGCTTCAACTTTCATTTGATTGATGGAATTATCACTTCCATAAGTGAATAGTACGTCTATATCAATGTCTGAGTATTTGGATAATTGGCGCAAAAGAGCTTTACATGCAGCTTCATCACCACGATTATTAATAGGTTGATTAATATATAATATCTTCATAAAATATGTTGGTTAAATGGATGAGATTGAGGATGGTTAATATCAATAATCTGAGGCTTTATCAATTATATTTGTCCATTATACAACAAAGAGCCTCTCGGTATCTTAAGATTTCTTTGTCAAGTATGTCGTTATTGTCACGTCTGTAAAATTGGTCTATAGTACGAACCGGGGTTGCTGACCTCGCATCAAACTTACGCCGCTCTATCCATTGTGCTTTACTCTTTGTAAAATAATGATTCAGACGCAACCCTACATATTCCGTAATAGGATTACACCAATTTGAGCATCTATTTCCTTTAGGTGTTATTGCATAATTACCTTTTTTATATATAGGATAATGGGGATGGGCGTATTTTGAAACTAGATCTGGATTACATATTGTTTTTATAGTGTATGTGCCTGATTCTATTCCAGAAATTTTTGAACGCCATAGAAAATTATCTGTCAATAATCCTTCTGGTTTTGTTTCATGGCCAGAAGATCCATACATCACCCAATTAACACATACGCCACCTGCATGCATGTTCATCTTCATCGTTTTTTCAATCACAGAAAGCACAGTATCTTTCTCACCCACGGGAAATAAAAATTCATCACAATCAATGAATGCAAGATATTTGAATAACTTTGAATATTTCTTCAAAGCGTCATTATATGCATTTAATTGTTGTATTACCCCGTGAATCTCGTTATAGATAACAAAGCCATCATCTATAAAAGGCTTTATTTCTTCGACCATGTTGTCGGTACTATCATTGTTATAGAGTATTATTTTATCAACACCTTGAACTTTGTGAAAAGATACCCATTCCTTGATATAATCCTGTTCATTCTTGGCAATGGCAACGATTCCAAGATTATATTTCTTCTTTCTATGATCACTTATCCATCTAATGGCAGTACTTTTAAGACTCTTTACAAATACTTTGATAGAAGATTTTATGGGGGACATAAATCGAAGGATTATATGTTGCTGTATTATTGTTTACATATGAATGAGATGAAACTATCCATACAATGATTGGCAATTTTTTTGCCTTCTGTTGCGCAACTTCATCTTTGCCAATTGTTTTTAGCAATTTTCTAATTTGCTCAATAGTGGTATTCTCTTTATCTTCATTTGCAAATGTGTCGGTTATATCTACACAGCAATCCTGTTTGCCAAGAGTCTCAAGCAAGCCAATTATTTTATGCTCATAACTCATAGCAACAAAAGGCACATTTTGATTTATTGCAAATACTATTGAATGATAGCGAGAACCTAATAGAGCTTTTGCACCACGAATAATTATTTGCTGAATGTCACTGCCTATAACAATCAGGTGTTACAATAATCCTATCGTCTTTTTTCATTTTCGCTATATCGCGGAAGAAATCAATATCTGAAAGTGCATATACACGACCACAAAAAAGCTGAGGTAACATAACAATGTTGCAGCCAGGGTTGGCAGCTATAAGTTCGTCTATTACTTTTGAAAAAAAAGACATTATCTGTTCATGGCTTACTTTCCCCTTATATGCATAATGCCAGAGCAGATAGTTTGGAACAAAGACAACATATGGTTTCTTTCCAATTAAAAATTTTAGTTCATATGGTATTTCTACTTCTGGCGAGTCTAAAAATGCAGTATCTACAGTTGAAACATATGGAATTCCTAACTCTTCTGCAAGCAGTTTTGTCTTATGGTCACGAATGGACAAGAATGAGAAATAATTCAGCATCTCTAAACTGTATTTTTTAAAGAGTCTGTTACTTTCTGTCTCAGTGGGGAAAGGTCCAAATGAACGGCCATAATATGCCAATGGTCTTTTATAGAACTTGGTCAGAAGAAGAAAAAATAGGTGATACCAACTTTGGAATCCTCCCATACATATTCCACCAAGAGCAAATACGACAACATCAGCCAAATTATAAATATAGTGATATGTTCGGAAGAAAGGATGTAATTTCAGATAGTTTCTTGGAATTTTGATGTAGGAGATACGTTCATTATGTACTGCATATTGACGTATACTTTCTGTATCTTCAACGTCATATATAATCCAGATGTTTGCAGATGGCAGTCGTTGAACTAGGGCTAGCAATAAAGCCTTGTGTGCAGATTAGTCCCCTCGGTTAAAGGTGGGTTAATTAATAATTAGGATATTCATGATAATACAGTTTGATTGTTATCTCATCCTTTTCTCTATCCATGTCTTGATTTTTATGTGTACATCAAAAAATAAATTTGAATGCAAAACTAAAAACCTATATAGACAATTGTTTACAAGATAAATAAGTAAATTTCTATATTTAGGATTCTTCTTGTAAGATTGTTTTCTTTCTATTGTTGATTTCTGAGACTTAATCAGTTTTTCATCTTCAATTATTTCTGCAGAAAGATAATTTAGTTTTAGGCAATCCATAACGACTTCCACCCCTCTGTATGTGTATGCGGAAAATAAAGTTTTCCCGATTTTCTCTGAAGAGCTGTATTCTTTAAGCCATGGGTCTGCTAATACGATATCGCTATTGCGATTTAATGTGTCTTGGCATTTAAAACAACGTTTCTGTATAAACAATCTAGAGTGAAAAATTTTGGTCCAAATAGAACCATTATTGGGAACAAATTTTTTTTCCGAGTTTTTTAATGATATCTGAATGCCACTTGGCCAACCGTTACCTCGATACTGGTAAAAAGATACGTTCTTAGTGTTAATATTGATTCTTTTAAAAAGGTATTCGGTCGCTTTATAGTCTTGTTGAGATGAGCATGTGAGACCTATAATAAAAACGTTTATGGCAAATTTCTTGGCAAGAGACTTTACCAAAGGGGTGTGACAAGGCAGCGTGAATAAAACTATTTTCTTACCAGATAAGGATTCAGAGAGTTTTTGACGATAAAAATGCACCATGTCAAACTCTTGATATATTGAACCACATATGTTATAATCATTAAAAGAAGTCACCAAACATGGATAATACTTTAAATCTTCTTGGTTAAAATAATATGACAGAGCGTAATCTATCAGTTTTTGTTCAAATAGATACTTGACAATAGATGAGCCAACGCCACCAGATGTTGCTTTGTATCTAATTATGGGGTCAACGCTGTATCCTATGTAAACATTTCCTTTCATTTCTGATATTACTATTTACTATCTTGCATTTTCAAACTCTATAACATTATTTCTTCCAACTATTCTGAACACGTCGTATCCTTATACTCTGTGTCAACCGGTTATATTTTCTAAACAAATTCCTTATAACTTTATATTTATATGCGATACGCGACCATGTGGTTTCCATGATTAAATGGATGTCACGCAGGTGTTGGTAGTCTTCTGCTGGAATAAAAACAGAAATAATCTTTTCTCAAGTTGAAAAAACATCCTTATAATGTCTAATGTAGTCAAAGATGTAATGCCAAAATCGGAAGGCAATAATAAGCGTGCCAAAACTAAGCCGATAGGAAATGAGTTCCGTAATTTGAGAATTGCTCGGCAAATTTCCAATAGAGATCTTTTTTTTGCTGTTATAAAGATTCAGCCATTTTTAACAATTAAAAACAATCTTTTTTATGTACTTTGTTATCCAACCACCCATTCCTCTATATTCCTGGTTTCGGGTGAGAATAGGATTCCCATCTTAACAATGTTCTTGTCTGAAGTTGAATATTGTCGGGCGTAGCCTTTCTGATTTATCTGGTCAAGTGCGCTTTGGGCTGTCCCCCGCATTTTTAATTCTAAAACATAGATGGTGTCGGGCATGTGAACCACAACGTCAATCCGACCGCCGGCACAGCGTACCTGGGTGACAACATAAATGTTGAGCATGGAGAATATCAGATAAAGTGACCATTCGTAGAAGCCCTCTTTTGTGCTGATATCTTTCAGTTTATCTTTGAATCCCGTAATGTAAGGCAGGCTGGAGAGATATGCCCGGAACTCTTCCATGGCAAGATTGATGTCATGCTTTTTCAAGGCACGCCAGAACTTTAAAGCGAACCCCGTCTGTGTTTTGATGGCATCTATGCTGACAAATGCGGGAAGAAGTCCCTGAGTGAACCCGACCCGCACTTCCTGGTTGGGTATTGAGAGGGTGTAGATTTCACTTTCCGGGTCAAATTCCTTAATCGTGAGGTAGCCGCTTTGATAGAGCAAAGGAAGGGCGTCTGTCATTGCCTCCGTTGGGAGATCGAATGCCTGTGCCGGCACTTCAATGTTATCCAAGGCGGTGATGTCTGTATGGAAATGCTGCATCTGATGGAAAAGATAGGATGGAGTGCCGCTGTCAAACCAGTAATAATCTAACTTGTTTAGCAGAAATGCCTTCATTACGCTAAACGGATTATATACACCTTCAGACTTTTCAGCGAAATGATACCCGTCGTATTTCTGACGGAGTCTTTCATGCATCTCGTCTGATGAGACTCCTTGATAATCTGCAAGTTTTTGAATTCCGTCTGCAAGCTGAGTGGTCAATTCCTGCTCTGTGATTCCACAGATAGTGGCAAAGTCGGGAGTCAGTGATATGTTGGTGAGGTTGTTGATGGTGGAGAAGATGCTCAGCTGGGAGAATTTTGTTATACCTGTGATAAAGCAGAACTTGAGCATTTGTTCAGATGCCTTCAGTGGGGTGTACAGCTCTTGGAGCACTCGTCGGTAGGATTCCAGCCGTTTCTCGTCTTGAAGTACACTGAGCAGTGGAGCATCGTATTCGTCAATAAGCACAACCACTTGGCTTCCTGTCTGTTCGTAAGCACGGCGTATCAGCCCCCGGAGCATGCCGCCAGGAGTTGTCTCTTCAGGATTTCTTCCGTATTTACCTGAATAATCACTCAAAATGAGTTTCAGTTTATTGACAAGAGAAGACTCATCAGCTTCGTCTTTTGCCTCGCTGAGGGTAATCTGGAGAACCGGGTAGCTTTTCCATTCTTTCTCCAGTTCCATCACTTTCAAACCTTCGAACAAGTCACGGCGACCTTCAAAAAAGGAGCGGAGCGTAAAAGACAGCATAGTTTTTCCGAACCGACGGGGACGGTTCAGAAAAATATATTTCGACAGGTTCTGCATTCTCCACATCAAATCCGTTTTGTCAACGTAGGCATATCCGCCCTCTATAATGTCAGAGAATACCTGCAGACCGGCAGGGAAGCGTCTGGGCTGATTCATGTTTTTAAGTTTGAAATAAATAAGGAAAGTGCTCTTTTAATGGATGAAACTCTTTCTAATAAAGAAATGACTTTGTACTTCGCAATAGACATTCTCCAAGATGCGGGCGCTTATCTATGACCAGACATCGTTTCCCAGCTTTCTTTGCTCTGTATGCGAAAGTGGCTCCGAACAGTCCTGAACCTACTATCAGATAATCGTAATTTGCCATTTCTGATAATTATAGAGAGTGAATAAATATAAATTGGAATACAGAAACCGATAATAATGCAATAATTTTGGATTTGATTCCGAAAATCTTATGTTTTTTGGATATTTTCAAACAATATTAAATAAGCACTTATGAGTAAAAGAAATAGTCTAATCCAACATTTTTTATCTTAATTACTTCCCTGAAGCATTCCATTTCATTCAGCTATTTGTAGCAATATCCTCCATTCACTTCAATGAGGCTTCCGTTGACAAAGGGATTGTCAATGCAGAAACGGAAGGCATCAGCTATTTCGTCTATTGATGCAAAACGGTGAATGGCAGTTTTATTATATATGTTCTTTTTAATCTGCTCGGGTTTTTCTTTCTGCCAAGGTGTCTCAACGAATCCGGGAACTACGGCATTGACTGTGGTGCCGGTGCCCTCAAACTCTTTCACTAGGTTTTTCACCAGGGCGTGGACAGCGGCTTTTGTTACTCCATAAGCGAGAACCGTGGCGTGAGGATGAAGCCCCATTTGGGAACCGGTGAATACTATGCGGGAGCCTGAGGGAATGAGGGGATAGAGCTCACGGATAATAATATAGTGGGAATTGACTGCCACCTCCATCATTTTGTCCCAGTCCGTGTCTGTTGTTTCTGTGAATGATTTGCGGATTGTCATACCGGCATTACAAATGATGCAGTCTATACTGGTACATTCAGATTTCACAAAATCCAAGAATTTGTATAATTCATTTCTTGAAGTTTGGTCCACATTCATGGGAAAGAAATTATCTATCTCCTCAGTAAATTCCGGTCCAACGTATGTGGCGAATACCTTATAACCTTTACTCAACAGCATTTTTGCGACACCCAAGCCGATACCAGAGGTGCCTCCTGTAACTATTGCATTCTTCATTGTCTTTTGTTATTTTAATCAGTTTGTAAAGGAACTTATATCGTCAATCTTTAAACACCTATATTTCCATGAGGTTTTTCCGTTTTGTGAACTGCTGCATGATTTCAGCCATGCAGATGCTCTCCCGGCGGCGCAAGCGGGCAGATGAGAAGCGGTGGTTGATGATGCAGCTGATGAACTCCTGAATCTCGTAGCGCAGTCCGAATCCGTCCCATTTGTAGAAGAACTTCTTGTTCTGGTTCTGGTCCTCATAGCGAAACTCGAAATAGTCGGTCTTCCACCAGGGGGCGGGGACATAGGCATAGCCTTTGGTGCCTGAGATGATGAGGTTTCCCTCTGTCTTCACGCCCAGCCCCACCTTGAACGAGCAGATGGCACGGTCGTAGCGGATGACTCCTTTCGTGTACATATCCACACCGTTCTGCATCCGGCTGTAGAGATTGATGTTGCGGTAGCCGATGCCTAACAGCTTGATTATAGGCAGCAGC